>PVBE011830710.1_pt1 | contig 15181 bp, 15 predicted proteins | sample 1631181 | NCBI WGS metagenome assembly PVBE01 (sample SAMN08397723, study PRJNA350692) | Marine metagenome, whole genome shotgun sequencing project. | isolation source: water | place: Pacific Ocean | collected 2012-04 | reverse complement strand
TGACCGGTGTAATCGCGCTGACGGTGGTTCTGTTCCTCGGCCGCCGCGCCGGACGGTTTACATCCGAGAGGCACTGGGGCGTGGAAGGAACCGTGAAGTACTGGCACTTCGTCGACGTTGCATGGGTCTTTATATACCCAACCCTGTACCTGGTGAGTTGAACGGCTGAGGGCTGCGTCGATCCCACATAACTGGATTATAGACGGTTTTAGCTCTTCCTCAACGCCTTGTTAGTCAGCAACTCCGACCGACGTGGCGTCCTTCTTTGGCAGGGCGTTTAGGAGTTATGGGTGTAGCGTGGCGGCCTAGAGCCTGGGGTCGCGTCTGTTTTGTAACCACAGGATTCCAAGCCTGAATGTGCCATTCTGCGAGGAGCGTCACGCTGTCCCTTGGACCTACTGGGAACCTGGAACAGAGATTTCCTAGCATAATGGCCATTACGGCTTCATCGACATATGGCACCGGCTCTCCACCTACGCTTCGAGGCTACCTGCACCTAGCGAGTGCGATGGTAGCGCCCTATGCACTATTGGTGTCTATTTTCATCGCCGACTCACCAAGGGAAGTAGTCGGCGGAGCGGCCTTCGGCGCAAACCTCATCACCTTGTGCTCGACCAGTGCGACCTACCATCTGGTCCCTTTGGGTCGTCGTCTGCAGAACCTGATGAGGCGGATAGACCACTCTATGATCTTCGTATTCATTGCAGGAGCGCATACTACGTTCGCCCTGAAAATCATGGGCAACGCCTAGGGTATCCTGGTCTTGTCCGTGGTTGGCGACCTGACTGGTGTTGGAGTTATTATCAAACTGGTCGCGCTAACTTTGCCTCGCTGGATTGGTGTGAGCTTGTATCTCGGGCTCGGATGAGTAGGCGTTGTCGCCATATCCAAGCTGTTGACAGGGCTTCCCTGGAAGGCAATGGCGTTGCTCGTCTCGGGCGGCATCCTATTTTCGGCCGGAGGAGCCATGTGTGCCACACGCCGACCGGACCCATTCCGGCGTGTCTTCGGATACCACGAGATGTTCCATACCCTGCAAATCGCGGCCACCACCGTGATTTGCACTGTTGTGGCCCTGTACGTTTTCGGTTGATAACGGGCTACCGCTGGTCTACAACTCTTCGCCGGTAACTCCTAGGTGGCTCTCCTCTAAGCCCTTGCCATCGTAAACCCATGGCTCGGCGCTACGCTAAGGCCAGGTCTTTCCGAACTCGGCGTTTACCGCGTAAGGCACCTCTCGTTTTGAGATAGTTTCTAAGAGGGGAGCGACTACGCCGGTATCAGTGGTACCCAAACCAGTGGTGGGTCCCCGGCCCTCGCTTCCCTTTAAGCCCCGTCCTGGCGCTTTCGCTGTAGCCTGAAGGCGATCAGGATAGCCACCGGTATCGCCACTATCACCAGGCCCAGGACGATGATGATCGCCAGGGGCTCCAGCCCGACGATGGCGTCGATCTGGTGCCTGATCCAGTCCAGTAGCTCCGCGTCGCCCGGCTCCGAGTGGTGTGCCAGTATTGAGAGGAGTATCAGGACTCACCCCCTAGTCTTGACCGCCGGCCGGCGCGACCACCGGCTCGGCCCCTGTCTGGTAGCGGACCGAATACCTCCGCTCCTTGATGGCAAAGCTGGCCAGGCTGGCCCCCACCAGCATGGAGCCGGCGATGGCGAAGGGGATGTCGTAGGAGCCGAGCCAGTCGTACATCAGGCCTGCCATTAGGATGCTCAGCGCGCCGCCTAATTGGTGTGCAAAACTGGCCAGCCCGCCCAGAGTGCCGATGTTTCTCAGGCCGTAGATGTCGGCCGTGAGGGCCGACGTCAGCGGGGCCGTGGCCGCCCACGACAGACCCGCGATGAGGACGAATCCCCAGAGCCCCATGACGTCCGGGGCCAGCAAAAGCATGGCGTACGCCAGTCCCCGCACCGCATACACACTCCCCAACAGGTACTTCCGACCGAACCTGTCCGACATGATGCCGATGCCCAGCACGCCGATCACGTTCAGCCCGCTCATCAGCCCGAAGGCCAGCGCCGCCGTGCTCAGCGAGAACCCCCGGTCAACGGCAAAGGGCACGTAGTGGAACGAGATGATTGCGGTCGTCACCCCGCATACGAAATAGGCCCCCGTTAGCTGCCACATGGGCGTGGTCCGGTAGGAATCGCGCCAGTCGTCAAATTCCAGCGGACCCCGCCGGGTGGAACGGGGACCTCCGTGACGGCTGGAGTCCCTTTCGTCCGAATCGCCGTCCGGACGCTCTCCCACGTCCGCGGGCTCGTCCCGGATCAAGATCAGCGCCAGCGGCAGCGCCAGCAGCAGGATCATCCCCCCGAGGACGCCCCAGGTGATGCGCCAGCTTGCCTCCAGGATCAGGAAAGCGGTAAAGGGGGCCAGCACCAGTGCGCCCGCCGATGCCCCGGACGTGCCTATACTCAGGGCGATGCCGCGTTTCTGGTAGAACCATTTGGCCAGCAACGCGTGGACCGTCACCATGGATGCGCCGCTGGTGGCGGTCGATATCACGATGCTGTAGACGAAGATGAGGAACCAGATGCTGTTGGTCTGGCTCAGGAGGACCGTGCCACCGCCCATGACAACGAGGCTTACGGCTATGACTTTGCGGCCGCCGTAACGATCGTAGAGCCGGCCGAGAAAAGGCTGGGTGATCCCGTTTACCAGCCAGCCGAGGGCCAGCGCGATGGAGATGGTCCCACGGCTCCAATCGAAGCTGTCGGACATTGGAATGACGAAAACGCCGACGCCGTTCCTTGCGCCTGTTGTCACGAACATGGCGAAGAAACAGGCGCCCAGGACGAACCAGCCGTAGAAGATTCCTTTTTTAGGTTTTACGTTGGAACTCATCCTGAATTTCTTGAATGGAAGAGCCCAGAGCCCCGATGAGTCGGGGCAGTTTTAATAACCATTGAGGGTGGTTGGGTAGGAAAAAGCCCACGTTGGATGTTGGGAACGCTCGCAGATAAGTCCGGTTCTCCCGGTACCGAAATTGGATTCTACGAGTCTAGCACCGACCCAACTCCACTGACAAGGAATTCCGGGCTGCCAGCGTCCGAAACTCCCCCTGGTTTGATACAATGGCCCCGGCCGATGTCCCCAGTGGGACTCGGCCCCGGGCGGGTCCGGTCCCCCGGTCGGTCGTGGCCGCGTCAGGTCTTCAGAGTCGGAGGTTTCGCCATTGGGCAAGCAGCTAGGAAGCAAGGTCATGACGGCCCGGCAGGCCGTGGAGCGGTACGTGTCCAACGGCGCCACCGTGGGCATGGGAGGCCAGAGCATCGGGCGTTGCAGCATGGCCCTGGCCCACGAGATCGTCCGGCAGGGCAAGAAGGACCTGACCCTGGTCGGCTGCAACCTGGCCCTGTCCACGGACATCATGGTCGGGGCCGGCCTGGTCAAACGCACCGAGTCCGGCACCGGCAACCTGGAACGCTTCGGCACCGCCTTTCGCTGGCGCAACGCCATCGAGACCGGCCGCCTGGAGGTAGGAGACTACAGCCACCTGGCGATGGCCTCGCGGTTCCTGGCCGGCGCGCTGGGTCTGCCCTTCATGCCCTCCAAGAGCATGCTGGGCTCGGACATCCTCAACAAGAGAGGCAATGACCCTGAACGGCCCTTCGAGATGATCGACAACCCCTGGAATCCGGGAGAGCCCGTGGTCCTCCTGCCGGCCCTCACCCCCGACGTATCCATCATCCACGTCCAGAAGGCCGACGAGATGGGGAACGTCGTTATCGAGGGCTTCACCACCCAGGAGCCGGAGATGGTGCGGGCCTCCAAGACGGTCATCGTGAGCTGCGAGGAGATCGTCAGTTCCGACGTGATCAGGAATGACCCCGACCGCACCACGATCCCGTACCTCTTCGTGGACGCCGTTGTGGAGCAGCCCTGGGGCGCGTATCCCACGTCGACCCACATGTACTACGAGCACGACGCGGAGCACCTGCGCCACTACCAGGCCTGCGCGCGGGCCGGCGGCGAGGAGTACGAGGCATACCTGAAGGAGTTCGTCTACGGCTGCGCCACCTTCGACGACTACCTGGAGAAGGCCGCCGGCATCAAACGGCTCAACGAGCTTCACTCCTCTATGCTCCGGCTACTGTGACCTTCTAACCTCGGGCTGACTCCACGTTCCGTCTGCGATTACCGGAGGATAAAATATGGACCTAGAGTACGGGCTGGACGAGCTGATGGTGGTGGAGGCCTCCCGCTACATAAGCGACGGGGACACGGTGCTGGTCGGCACCGGCCTGCCCATGATCGCCGGCCTGCTGGCCCTGAAGAACCACGCTCCCGGTATGTGCTACATCGTCGAGACCGGCCCCATCGCGCCCGAGGTCATCCCGACGCCCATCTCCGTCTCAGACACCAGGGTGATGCACCGCGCCGTCCGGCTGGGCTCGCTGCTGGACGCCCTGGGCGGCGTGCTTCAGCGAGGGCTCGCCGACGTGGCCTTCCTGGGCGGTGCGCAGATCGACCAGTACGCCAACGTCAACTCCACGGTCATCGGCGACTACGCCAGTCCCAAGGTGCGGCTTCCGGGCAGCGGCGGCGCCAACGACCTGGCCTCCCACGCCAAGAAGGTCCTCATCATCACCCGGCACGAGAAGCGCCGCTTCCCCGAGCGCTGCGACTACATCACAAGCCCCGGTTACATCGACGGCCCCGATGGCCGCAAGAACGCCGGCCTGCCGGTGGAGCACCCCGACATCTTCGTCATCACCGATCTGACCGTCATGTCCATCGACAAGTCGGAGGGCCGCCTGAGGGTGGACAAGCTCATGCCCGGCGTCTCGCTGGACCATGTGCGGGAGAATACCGGCTTCGACCCGCTGGTGGCGCCGGAAGTGTTGGACGTGGAACCGCCCGCCGAAAAGGAGCTTCGCATCCTCCGGGAAGATGTGGACCCCCAGAAGATGTATCTCAGGGGCGGCGACTAGGCCCCGAACCGCTCCCGGGCCTCCTCGTACTCCTCGGGCGTGTTGATGTCCAGCCGGACCAGCGGGTCGTCGATCTCCAACTCTACGACCTCGTCGCGGTGGGACTGGAACACCTCTCGGACCCCCTGGCCCTCCTCCGATATGCCCTCCAGCTCACCTCTCAGCGAAGCGGAGAATATCAGTGGATGGCCTCCCCGGCCTCGATAGCGCGGAGACGTAATGAGGGCGTCGGTCCGCCGGTGGGCCCGGACTATGGCGGACACGATCTCGCTGCTGCGGGGCTGGTCAACGGCCAGGAGCAGGATGCCCTCGGCGTCGGGACCGATTTCACCCAGGCCTACCCTGACCGAGGTAGACCGACCCAGGCGATAGTCCGGGTTCGTGACGCAGCGCACTCCATGCCCTATGGCGTAGGGGACCGCGTCGTCGGCCCGATAGCCCAGCACCACCACGACCTCCGAAACGCCCGAGTCCAGCAGCGATCGCACCTGGTACTCCAGCAGCGTGACGCCATGCCAGGGCAGCAGGGCCTTGGGGCGCCCCATGCGGCTGGACTCTCCGGCTGCTGTGAGAATGGCTGAGATACCGGCCATGAGCTAGGACATCTCCTGGTATCTGATGGGTGTCTGGCCCTGTTGACATTGTCAGCCACGGATGCCTCTTTGCCCACCCATCCGCCCGCAAGGGTTTTTGTAATTGGGGGTGCCCCCCAGACCCCCAGCAGAGCCCCGACAGGTCGGGGTCTGGACACCCCCGTTACAGCGGAAGTCAACAGGGCCAGCATGTCTTTATTTCTGGGGGTCGGTTGTGTCGGCACGTTTCGACCATGAGATTTTTACGCCAATGCTTCTTCTAATAGTGGGTGGGGAATACACCTTCCACGCGAAGCGTGGGGAGGGCTGGGTGGGAACCAACCGGGGGTGGGGCGCATCCAGTCATTCCGCGGACTTGATTCCTAGTCCGCGGAGGGCACCGGCTCCCCGACCTTCTCTCGTATCCGGTCGATCCGCCACTCCTCCAGCTTCATGGGCGCCCCTGTGCCGCCGTACCGGAACATCAGCACCTCGGCCATGATGCTGACCGCGATCTCCTCCGGCGTCCTGGCCCGGACGTCCAGGCCGATGGGCGACCGGATCTCCTTGATCCGCTCGATGGGCACCCCGCTGCGCATCAGGTCCTCGTAGATGAGGATGGTCTTACGCCTGCTGCCCATGAGCCCAACGTACCGGGCCGGCGTGGCCGCCGCCGCCGCCAGCGCCACGTTGTCGTCCCGGTGGCCCCGTGTGGCCACGACGATGAATGTGTTGGCGTTGATCGGTAGCTGGGGCAGCGCCTCCTCGGGCTTCAGCGTGACCAGCATGTCCGCCTCAGGGAACCGCTCCTTGTTGGAGAACTCCTCCCGGTCGTCGGTGATGAACAGGCGGAAACCCAGGGTCTTGGCAACGGGCGCGATGGCCTTGGAGACGTGCCCTCCGCCGCATATGACGAGCTGTGGAGGTGTCGTGTACGCCTCGATAAAGTACTCGGCGCCGTTGCCGGCCACAACGTACTCGTTGGTGCCGTGGGCCATGAGGGCGCCGGCCCTTCTGGTCGCGTCGTGGTCCAGCCCGTGGTCTCCCAGGGTGCCCTCGGTAGTGCCGTCCTCGTGGATGAACAGCTTGGCGCCGGTGGACGGTCCGCCGTCCCTGGCCGGGATGACCACGCTGGCCAGAGCCACGGGCCGACCGCCCCCGTAGGCGTCGTCGATACCCCTGGCGTAGTCGATGTACTCCTCGGGCCGGTAGACCGGGTCGATGAGGAAGTACATGGTGCCGCCGCAGACCAGCCCGTCCTCGGCGGCCAGCTCCTCATTGAGCTCGTACTCGTTGTGCTGGGCTTTGCCGCCGCTCTTCAGCAGCTCCTTGGCGGCGAACCAGATGTCCCCCTCGACGCAGCCGCCCCCCAGGGTGCCGACGCCGCTGCCGTCCTTGCGCACCAGCAGCTTCGCGCCCGGCTTCTGAGGCGTGGAGCCCTTGGTCCGGACCACCGTGGCCACCACGATCGGGTTTTTTTCGTCTAGCTGGTTTACGGCCTCGTGGAAAACGTCTTGCATGGCGACACCATCTGATTTAGAACGTCCTGCAACTTGGAAACGGGTACCCCAAAGCTTATCAATTAGACCGGAGTTAATCAATGAATAGGCCGATGCGGTGGATGCTGAGGGAACCACATAGCACTCGTCTCGACGGCTATCGGGGTCGCCTTGCCTAGCTATGTTATCATCGTGCGTAAACGTGGTCTGGTATCTTACACCAAACCCGGAGTGACTCTCACGCCTTCTGAATTCAAGGGGGCTGACAGACCGTGGGCGAACTTATTGGGTTCATAGGCATCGTATTAACTGCACTAGGCGTATTGATCGCATGGCTCGCCTATAGGTACATGCGGTCTCAAAAGCCCGAGACTCGGCCCTCTGAGCCACCCACCACCGGTGACACAGAGCGTACGGTCATTCGGGAGGAGTCACCATCGTTCGGTGATGTGACGGGTGTTGCCGCTGGTCGCGATATTTCTGGTGTCGCCACTGGTGGGGATGTCAGGGACAGTAACATCGTCACAGGTGATCGGCCGATTATCGCCGACAAGGTAATCTACGGAGCCGCTGGCTCCCCAACCACAGCCACCTCCCTCCACCAGCTACCCGCGCCGCCGGCCGACTTCACCGGGCGCAAGGCCGAGCTTGACGAGCTACTGGACAAGATCGGCGAGGGCGGCGTCACCATCTCCGGGATACAGGGGATGGGCGGCATCGGCAAGACCGCCCTGGCGCTGAAACTGGCCGAGTAGCTTTCCGAAAGCTATCTCGACGCCCAGATCTTGGTCAATCTCCGGGGGGCCCACGACCAGGAGCCTCTTCCCCCAGTGGAAGCGATGGCCCACGTCGTCCGCTCATTCGACCGCCGGGCGGCGATACCCGAGAACGAGGACGAGTTTCGGGGGTTGTACCTGTCGGTGCTCAGCGGCAAGCGGGCGCTGCTGCTGATGGACAACGCCCGCGGCAGAGAGCAGGTCGAGCCGCTCATCCCGCCGTCGGGCTGTCTGCTGCTGGTCACCTCCCGTGATCACTTCACCCTGCCAGGGCTCCACGCCATTGAGTTAAAACCCTGCCGCCCGAGGATGCCCGCAAGCTCCTGCTGAAGATCGCGCCCCGCATCGGTGACCACGCCGACGCCATCGCCAAGCTGTGCGGCTACCTCCCCGAGGCCCTGCGCCCGGCGGCCTCCACCCTGGCCGAGCGCGCCGACCTGAGCCCCGCCGACTACGTCATGCGGCTGGAGGAGTCGCGCACCCGCCTGGAGTTCGTGGACGCATCCCTAACCCTGAGCTACGACCTGCTCGACCCAGAGTTGCAGGAGGGGTGGCGGGCATTAGCCGTGTTCCCGGAGACCTTCGACGTAGAAGCGGCAGCGGCGGTCTGGGAGGTGGAGCCGGACGAGGCCCGGGATACGCTGGGCGGGCTGTTGCGCTACAGCATGGTGGAGTGGGACGAGGCGTCCGGCCGCTACCGCCTTCACGGCCTGGCCCGCCTCTTCGCCAGCTCCCGCCTGAGCGAGGTCGAGCGCACCGCCGCCCGGCGGCGCCACGCAGAGCACTACAGAGAGGTCCTGGCGCTGGCCGGCGACCTCTATCTCGAGGGCGTCGATGACCTGATGCGCGGACTGACGCTGTTCGACCTTGAGTGGCCCAACATCCAGGCCAGGCCGGGCAGGCCTGGGCCGCGGCTCACGCCGAAAAAGACGATGAGGCAGCGAGGCTGTGTAGCAGTTACGCGGGCGCGGGAGTGTATGTGCTCGACCTGCGCCAGCACCCGCGCCAACAAATCCAGTGGCTGGAGGCCGCGTTGGCCGCTGCACGACGCCTGAACGACCGGGAGGCAGAAGCCAGGCACCTGGGTAACCTGGGCACCGCTTATCAACGCTTGGGGGAGACGCGGCGGGCCATCGAAAACCATGAGCAGGTGCTGGAAATCATGCGCGTGATCGGCGACCGCGAGGGTGAGGGCCGGCAACAGGGCAACCTGGGCAGCACCTATCTGAGGTTGGGGGAACTGCAGCGGGCCATCGATTACTGCGTGCAGCAGTTGGAGATTACCCGCGAGATAGGAGGCCGGCGTGGGGAGGGTAACGCCCTCGGCAACCTGGGCAGCGCGTACACTGAACTGGGGGATCCGCGACGCGCGGTCGGGTACTATGAGCAACAGCTTGAGATTGCCCGCGAGATCGGCGACCTGCTAGGCGAGGGCATCGCTCTATGGAATACGGCGGTGGCCCTGGACGAATTAGGCGATCGCACTCAGGCCATCGAAAACGCCAATGCCGCCCTGGTGATCTGCGAGCAGATCGAGGACCCCCACGCCGACATGGTGCGCGAGCGGCTGGAGGAGTGGCGCAAGGGCAAGTAGGCCGCCTCTCCGGTCGAGTGAGGGTTTGCCTCCCTACAGCTTCAGCAGCCGCTGGAAGCGGCTTTGGCCTCGCGTCGGGCCGACAACGGCCAGGTTCAGCTTGTTCGTGGACAGCAGATCGTTGGCCGCCCGCCGCACCTCGTCGGCGGTGACGCCGTTGACACTGGCGACCACGTCGTCCACGTCAAGGATTCGGCCCAGCAGCGACTCCTGGCCCCCCATCCACGCCGATACCGCCCAGGTGTCCTCCATCCTCAGCATCAGCCGGCCGGTGCTCAGCCGCTTGGCCTTCTCCAGCTCTTCCTCGGGCACTATGTCTCGCAGGTGTCCCACCTGGTCCAGGATGGCCTGGACCGCGTCGTAGACGCGCCGTGGGTCCACGCCCGCCGTGATGACGAAGGCGCCGCAGTCCTGGAAGTGGGACACGCCGCTGTGCACGTCGTAGGCCAGCCCCCTGGTCTCCCTAAGCTCCACGAACAGACGGCTGCTCATGCCCTCGCCCAGGATCACGCTGAGCAGGTCTACCGCGTACCTGTTGGGGTGCTCCAGCGAGACGCCGGGGACGGCGATGGACAGGTGAGTCTGCTCGGTCTTGCGGTAGTCCGTCCGAAACTGGGCCACCGACTGGGTCGCGGTGACCGGCGTCCATGCCGACGGGCCGGCGTCGGGCCATCCGTCGGTAAGTACCTCCAGTTGCCCCACCACCTGCTCGTGAACGATGTTGCCCGCGACGCTGACCACGATGTTGGACGGGGCGTAGTATCTGCCCATCTGCTCCAGCATCATGTCACGGGTGATGGCCGCCACCGATTCTTTGGTGCCGCCGATGTCGCGTCCCAACGGGTGATCGGGCCATAGCATCTCGTCTATCAGGGCGGCCGCCTTGGAGTCGGGGTAGTCGTTGATCATGGACAGCTCTTCGAACACCACCAGCCGCTCCTTCTCGATGGCGTCAGGGTCGAAGAGCGAGTTGCGCAGCATGTCCACCAGCAGGTCCAGGGCCTCGGGGAAGTTGGGCTCGGCCACCTTGCACCAGTAGACAGTCAGCTCCTGCTCGGTGCCGGCGTTGAGCGCGCCGCCCGAGCCCTCAATGGTCTCGCTGATCTGGACGGGATTGGGACGGCGCTCGGTCCCTTTGAACAGCAGGTGTTCGAGGAAGTGGGATATCCCGGCCCGCTCGGCCGACTCGTACCTGGACCCGACGCCGACGAAGACACCGATGCTCACAGAGCGGGTATGGGGGACCTCGCTGGTCACCACCCGAAGGCCGTTATCCAGCGTCGTCTTCCGAAACGTCGCGGGTTTTTTACCTGTGGAACTGGTCACACCTTGATTCTAGGCGACGGCCCCGGGGGCGTCAATCAAAACGTCTCGGTGGCCTACGTCCGGACCTCGACGCCGGCCATCTCCTCCTGGACCAGGGCGACCGCGCCGACGGCACGCCGTCCCAGCCCGCGGTTCTGGGCCTCGATGAACCGCTGCTGCGCCGTGTTGGCCATGGCCATCGGCACCCTCAGCCTGTGGCCCATCTCGGTGGCAAGGCCCACGTCCTTGGCCGCCAGGTCCAGCTGGAACCCTGGCTCGAAATTCCCCTTGAACAGGTCCCCGGGGAACGGTTCCATCGCCTGGGTGTTGCCCGAGCTTTTTGACACCGCCTCGTACAGCATTGCCGGCCCGACGCCCGCCTTGACCCCCAGCGTGAATGCCTCGGACAGGAGGACGCCGACGCTGAGCCCGATCATGTTGTTGACGATCTTGCAGACGGCCCCCGACCCGAGACCTCCGCAGTACATCACCTTGTCGCCGATCAGGTCCAGGACCGGCTTGCAGCGGTCGTAGGTGGCCCTGTCGCCGCCGACCATCACGCAGAGGGTCGCCGCCTCGGCGCCGGAGGTCCCGCCGCTGACCGGCGCGTCCAGCACCTGGACTCCCTGGCCCTGGGCCGCCGCCGCGATCCGGTGAATGGTGTCGGGGTCGGTGGTGCTAAGATCGAAGAAGACCGTCCCCGCCGACGCGCCGCTCAGGATGCCGCCCTCGCCGGTGGCCACCTCCTCCACGTCCCTGGGTCCCGGCAGGCAGGTGAACACTACCTCGCTGACCCTGGCCACGGCCCCGGGCCCGTCGGCCCACGACGCCCCCAGCGAGAGGACCTCGTCGGCCGCCTCCCTGTGGAGGTCGAATACGGTCAGCTCGTGGCCTCCCCTCACCAGGCTCCGCGCCATGTGATGCCCGATGTAACCAACGCCGATGAATCCTAGCCTCATTTGTCTCTCCTGTCGGTCCTTTGCCGCCTACCCATGAAATGGGCCTGTGTCGATTGCCCCGATTGTACACCCTTCGTGAGAGTGAGGGGATGTCGAAATGATAGCTCGCGCAAACCGGGGGGAATCGTTGTGCACGTAAGTACTGTAGAATAACCAAATTGCATTAGGTACTATCTCAAAACGGGAGGTGACTTACACCCACCCACCCGCCCTCATGGGTTTTTGTTCCTGGGGGCACATCCCCCAGACCCCTTGGCAGAGGGGGACACCCCCTCTGCACTCCCCCGCAAGGATTTTGAGTTGATTAGTTAGTAGTTGCTTGCTAATAAAGTGGATAAAAAGCCGCTCAGGTGAGCCCTTCGACAGGCTCTCCGAGGGGTCGGTCCGCAGGGGCGGACTCCGAGCCAGTACAGATTAAAGGTATCGGAGAGTCCGACAAGTTCATTGTAGTATGTCGGACAGGGTGAGCGGGCCCATTGCTATCTTTATGGATGTGAAGTTATGCAAATAAGTTTCAGCCTGTCACCGGCCTAATGAAGGAGTCCCCGTGATATTCAAAAGCAGCCTGATATCGGCCCTGGGGGTCTCGCTCCTGCTGGCAGTAGTGGCCGCCGCGTGCGGAGATGGAGGGGGCGACTCAGGGCCTGCGCCGGAGCCTGCCCCCACCGCGACCGCCATGCCGCCGCCTGTAGCGGTCCAGACCCCGCGGGCGGACGACACGCCGGGCCCCGATGCCACCGCGGCCGTCTCCACACCGGTGGCGGAGGCCACGCCGGTTGTGGTCAACGGCGACGTCAACCTCAGCGCCACCAGCCGCACCGGCGACGAGCGTCCCGCACCGGAACTCACCGACATCACCGGTTGGATCAACTCGGAGCCCTTTACACTGGAGAGCCGGCAGGGCGAGGTCGTACTGATCGACTTCTGGACCTACACCTGCGTCAATTGCATAAGGACGCTCCCCTACTTGAGGTCGTGGCACAAAAAGTACGCCGACAAGGGCCTGGTGATACTGGGGGTGCACTCGCCGGAGTTCGAGTTCGAGAAGCTGCGCGAAAACGTGGTCAAGGCCATGGGGAACCTTGGAGTTGAGTACGCAGTGGCCCAGGACAACGAGTTCGGTACCTGGAGGGCCTTCAGGAACCGTTACTGGCCCTCCAAGTACCTTATAGACAGGGACGGCTACATCAGATACAGTCACTTTGGAGAGGGTTCGTACCAGGAGACCGAGCAAAAGATACGCGAGTTGCTTGTCGAGATCGGGGCCGACCTGAGCGATGTCTCGCCCGACACCGAGCCGGAAGCCGTGGTGGACCCCGCCTCGTTAACCAACAATCCGAAGGTAGCCAGGACCCGGGAGCTGTACGCCGGATACGAACGCAACAATAGCGCACTTCAATCCCAGACCACGCCTCCATATATCCTGCACAGCGAGTACTACGAAGACCAGGACGTGGACATCCTCTACAAGGACCCGAGGACGCACGAGAACCACTTCATATACCTGCAGGGGATGTGGACGAACAATGCGGAGCGACTGGTCCATGCCCGTGAGACCGAGAACTACGAGGACTACATCGCGATACGCTTCTACGCCACCAGCGTCAATGCGGTGATGGCCCCATTGAACCCAGGGACCCTCACCGTGCGTTTGACGCTGGACGGAGAGCCTGTGATGCCCAAAATCGCAGGCGGGGACGTGATGTACGATGAGGATGGCAACAGCTATTTCACCGTCGATGAGGCGCGGATGTTCTTTCTGGTGGACAAGGAACGGTTCAGCGGCCACGAGTTGGTCCTGAGCGCCAACTCGGCCGACTTTTCCCTCTTCGCCTTCACCTTCGGCTCCTACGAGGGTGGAGAGCCGGGATCTTAGGTGTTCTTCGGGTCATGAAGCCGTTGCACCTGACAATAACCGCGGCGGTCCTGATACTTGCGGCGGTCGCCTGTAGCGGCGGTAGCGATGAGGAGGCGTCTCCCAGTCAGGAGACAAGAGTAGACGAGTTCCCCTTGATCAGGGGCCCGGTCTCGCCGGACGGGGCACAGGCCATTTTCGGGACCCCCGACCTCGGCGTGGGAGAGAACCGCTTCGGCTTTGTGCTGACCTCAGCCACCCAGATGATAATGGGGCCCGCCGCCACGGTCTCCTCCCTGTATTTTCCCGATGACGACTCCGAGGGTCGGCCAAAACAGACCGCACTGGCAGTCTTCCGCCTATGGCCCTACGGGACACGCGGCCTCTACACGACCACCCTGAACTTCGACAGACCGGGGCGCTGGGGGATCGAGGTAAACACCGTTGACCAGGACGGTGCTCCGCGTACGGCGGAGCTGTTCTTCGAGGTCAACGAGTCCACGTCCGCGCCGTCGGTGGGCGCGCCCGCCGTGCCCACGAAAAACCGGACCATCCGAGATGTCGAAAGTATCACCCAGCTCACAACCGGGTGGACTAAGGACCCGGACCTGTACCAGATTTCGATCGCGGATGCGGTCGCCAACGGCCTGCCCACGGTGATCGTGATGGCCAGCCCGGCCTTTTGCACCAACGAGGTCTGCGGACCCCAGGTCGAGGTACTGCAGAAATTGAAGAACAAGTACAAGGGCCGGGCCAACTTCATCCACCAGGACTTCTACGACAACCCCGAGGAGATTCAGGGCGACCTGAGCCGGGCCCGCCTCGCGACCGCGGTGGTGGAGTGGGGCCTGCCCAGCACGGAATGGACCTTTGTCGTTAACGCCGACGGCATCGTGTCCGCAAGGTTCGAGTCATTCGCCACGCTAGAGGAGCTAGAAGAGGCCCTCCTCAAGGTCCTCTAGCCCACCGGCCCCTTCCGAATCCCTCCCCCGCACCCGTGTAAACACCTCAACGAGAGACCCTCATCCTCATTGCATGGTCGGGTTCTCGGCACTACTCTATCTATGGAAACCGTGGTGCTACGGGCCCAAGTTAGCCCTGGCCCGAAGGCGGGGCGGCCCTCGGGCTTCCGTGACACCTGGGAAGAGGTGACGACGGTGTTCTCGCCAACCAAATGGATAGCTCCGGCTCGCTTTTCGATGTCCGCTGGAGTAGACTGGCAAACGATGGGTTACCTAGCACCGGTCAAATGGTTCTGGCGGTGGTTGAAAACGTGGGTATGGGCGCTGATAGACGCCATGCCCCCGTACAACAAAGTTGAGGGCCTGTTAGAGGCCAAGGAGTCGGACGCCGGCGGCACGTGCTACATCTGTGTGGGTTCGGCCTGGATCGAGGTGGACAAGACGACGTCCAGCACACTGGTCGTGGGCGAGAGCCTGCGGGTCCGCTACACCAGGGGCCACCGGGCCATCAACATAGACAGGGTCCTGCCCGCCAGGGGCCCGGGGTAGGCATCTAAACCTATTCACCGGAGGGCAGGGACGGGTCGTTCGGCAGTCAGGAGCCCTGGTCGTCCCGGGCCTCGTCTTCTTTGCCGAACTCCCGCGCCTTTTCAGCCATGACACGGAGACGATCCTCAACGAGGTAGTGAACTGTCCCCTCGGGGTAGGAGCCATC
>PVBE010955341.1_pt1 | contig 15181 bp, 13 predicted proteins | sample 1631181 | NCBI WGS metagenome assembly PVBE01 (sample SAMN08397723, study PRJNA350692) | Marine metagenome, whole genome shotgun sequencing project. | isolation source: water | place: Pacific Ocean | collected 2012-04 | reverse complement strand
GGCGTGCAGGTGGCGCTGTTTTACAACCGCTCGCACATCACCCCGCGCACCCCCACGAGCGGCGCCTTCACCCTGCGGGTCCCCGACGGCGTGCCGGTCTACCTCTACGTCATGGACACCGGCAGCGGCGCGTTTCTGCCCACGCTCACCGCCAGCCCGATCACCACCAACGGCGCCGACATCTACAACGCCGAGGTGTACGTGCTCAAGCGCACCGGCGGCCTGTACGAGGGCGTGCAGAAGGACTCGGCCTCGCACCTCAAGCGCACGGTGAGCATCCAGTCTGACGCCCTCTACCTCGGCCAGGTGTTCAAGGTGGACAAGGGCGCCATGAAGGCCATCGACTTTGTCAGCGCCCACTCCTTCCCCGCGGGCACCTTCCTCTACGTCTCGTGCAACCCGCGCTTCAAGGAGTGCAAGGGGCAAAAGACCCTGGGCGGGGGCAAGCAGACCAGCATCTTCGGGCAGTTCATCATGGTCGGCAACTCGGGCAAGGGGGAGTACGCCGTGTGGGCCACGGCCAAGAGCTTCAACTTCGGGCCGGTCATGGCACCCGTGGGGCCGGGCTACATCACCATCGGCACCCACAAGGGGCTGAAGAAGTAGAGCGCTCTCCATTGAGGTTGATGCGGCGCCTCGCCGGCCCCCGCCGCCTCTGGCTTTGTCGCGCCTCCTTGACGTACCTCTGGTACGCCTGCGTCGGCGCTCCGCGCCAGGCGACGCCGGATGGCTCGCCGAGGCTTGACCAACCTCTTCGGAGATCGCTCAAGCGCTGTGGTACCTTTGAGGTGATGCGCGTCTTATTGTTGCTCCTGGCCCTGCTCAGCGCCGGCCTCGCGCCCGCCGAGGCCCTGGCCTGGAAGCGCTCCACGGTGCAGGGTGTGTCGGGGCGGTACCTCTACTGGTACAGCCGCAAGATCTCCTACGTCATCAACCAGGCCGGCTGCAAGGACGTGCCGTTCAAGGAGGTGGTGGGGGCGGTCAAGCGCTCCTTCTTCACCTGGGCCGGCTCCTCCTGCACCGACCTCTACTTCCTCTACGGCGGCACGTCCGCCAGCACCACCACCAACCTCACCATGGGCCAGGGCGAAAAACCGGACGACCAGAACATGATCATCTGGCGCGAGAAGTGGCCGCCCACCGGCACCAGCAACGGCCTGCTGACCAAGGACGTGCCGGCGGTGACCACGGTGATGTACGAGCAGCGCAACGGGGTTATCTTCGACGCGGACATCGATCTCAACGGGCAGTTCTTTTACTGGACCACCACCAGCGACAAGACCAAGATCGCCACCGACATCCAGAACACAGTGACTCACGAGATCGGCCACCTGCTCGGCCTGGCGCACGCGGACAAGAAGGAGTCCACGATGTACGCCCAGACCTACCAGGGGGAGACCCTCAAGCGCACCCTGCACCACGACGACGTGCAGGGGCTATGCGCCGTCTACCCCTACGGCAAGTCCACACCCAAGGGGCCGAACCAGGGCGAGGTCGAGGACGACGTGCAGGGAGGCTGCGAGGTGGCGCGTGACCCGACGCCGGCGGCGTGGTTCCTGCTGTTGCTGGTGCTGGCGGCGGCGCGCCGCCGAGCCGTCACTCCATCTCGGCGGTGATCATCGGCCCGAGGGTGGCCACGTCGCCCTCGTTATTGACCCGGCCCCTCAGCTCGAAGGTGGAGCGCTTGGTGTCGCAGTCCAGGTCCCCATAGGCGAGGGCGGTGTACTTGGCGGAGGTGCCCGTGGCGCCGTTGGAGGAGAAGGCGTAGGCGAAGTAGTGGAACTCCGTGAAGGAAAAGTGCAGGTCGTGCCAGCCGTTGGCGTCCCAGACCGACGTCGGAGTCGCCACGCGGTGACACTTGGGCCCGTCGTGCGGCACCATCTTGACACCGGTGGGGAATGAGTGGGGCAGGATGTTCCCCTTGGCGCTCCAGTGGGTGAACATGTAGTAGGTCTTGGCCCCCACGCGCAGCTTGGCCAGGGCCTCATAGGCCTCCACCGTCTTGGACTTGCGCAGCTGCCGGGCCAGGATCGGCATGGCCACGGTGGAGAGGATGCCGATGAGCGTCACCACCACCATCAACTCGATGAGCGAGAACCCGCTCCTGTTTTTGTTCCGCGGCATGGTCATTTTTACCCGCCCCCTTGAGGCACCGCGGCCCTTGGTCCATGAACCTGTCAACGACATTTTACCAGTCAACCCTGGCGCTTACCAATTATTGCCTCGTCGCGTCAGAGGCGGCCGATGGAGATGCGGTCTCCCTGCTCGTCGAGGTCGAAGGAGGGGTTGGCCAGCACCGCGGCCGTGACGCTCTCGGGGCTGCGGTTGAAGCGCGCGGCCAGGGCGTCGCGCAGGGGGGACCAGGCGGCCTCGCGGCGGCCGTCCTCGCGTTCCTCGCCGGAGAAGTTGAGGAACTTGAGCACCTGAATCGCCAGCTGATGCGCCTCGTTCTCCTCCTCCAGCTCGGCGGCCCGGCTGTTGCGGTCGTTGAACCGCTGCGCCAGGGCCTTGACGAACAGGCCCATCCAGACGCCCATGCCCATGTCCCCTTCGAAGTACTCCCGCGGCACGACCCTCACCGTCACCTTCTCCATGGCCTCCACCGTGGCGTTGCGCGGCTCATCGGCGAACACCGCCGTCTCACCGAACACGTCTCCGGGGCCCATGGTGATGAGCACGATCTTCTTCTCCTCCACCATCTTGTAGACCTTGCAGTGGCCGCTGGTGATGATGTAGGCCGTCTCGCCGGGCTGGCCCTCCTTCACGATGAGATCCCCCGGTTCGAAGCTCTCCATGGCGAACTGCCAGCCGCTCTGGAGGAAGTTGATCACGTCCTGCTTGAGATCCAGCACCGACGGGTAACGCCGCGTCGGGTCGCGGTGCATGGCCTTCATCGCGATGCGGCAGAGGCGGGCCGGCAGGTTGAACTTGACCACCTCCTGGGGGGGCTTCATGTCCCAGGCCGAGGCCTTGACCAGCACCTCGATGGTGGTCTTGCCGCGGTAGGGCGGGTCCTTGGTCAGGATCTCGTAGAGGATGGCGCCCAGGGAGAAGATGTCGGAGCGCTCGTCGGTGGCCTCGTGCTCGCCCTCCGCTTGCTCCGGCGACATGTAGTGCGGCGTGCCGATGTACTTGCCCCGCTCGGTGGTCGACCGGTAGCGGTACTTGCCTCGCCGCGGCGGCTCCTCGGGCTTCGGCTCCACCTTCTTGCTCTTGACCCGGGAGATACCCCAGTCCATGAGGTAGACCTCGCCAAAGTCGCCGATCATGATGTTGTCCGGCTTGAGGTCGCGGTGGATCACGCCGAGGCTGTGGGCGAAGGCCACGGCGTCACACGTCTTGATGAAATACTGCAAGTGCTCGAAGAGCCCCTTCTCGTCGCGCTGGGTGTAGTCCACGGCCTGGAGGATCTCGGTCATCGTCCGCCCCTCCACAGCCTTCATGGTAAAGAACAGGCGCCCGTCCGACATGACGCCCAGTTCGTGCACCGGCAGGATGTTCGGGTGGTCCAGCTGGGCCGTGATCTGCGCCTCCTCGATCATGCGTCGGCGCGTGTTGACGTCCAGGGACATCTCCGGATGGATCATCTTGATCGCGGAGGTGCGCAGCAGATTGTTGTCCAGGGCCTTGCGGATGACGCTCATGCCCCCCTGGCCAATCTTGCCCTGGATCTCCACCCGCTCGGTCAGCTCGAGGGTCGGCTCCTTGGGATCGACGATGACTTTGTTTCCCATGGTCTGTCCTATCTATGCACTGAACTGGCCGCGGGGCAATTTTCACTCGTCGGTGGTATCCTTTACTAACGGGGTGCCGCCAGCGAGAGACGATGAAGTACCGTGAAGCATTGCTGATCCTGGCCCTGACCTGGGGGCTCGCCGCCTGCCCGGGTCGGGTGCGCACGTCACCGAAGACGCTGGTGGTGGCCGCGGTGCGTGACGCCACCACCCTCGACCCGGCGGCCATCTCCGACGGCGAGTCCTTGCACGTGGCGATGCAGATCTACGAGCCCCTGGTCCGCTTCGAGAAGGCGGGCGGTCACCCGCAGCCGAGCCTGGCGGTGAAGTGGCGCGAGGCCGCCGACCAGCGGTCGTGGACCTTTCAGCTGCGCCGCGGCGTCCGCTTTCACGACGGCACGGCCATGGACGCCGACGCGGTGGTGCTCTCCTTCGAGCGGCAGCGGGACCGACGGCACCGCTTCCACTTCAAGGACTTCGTCTACTGGGACAGCTCCTTCCGCAACATCCGCAAGGTGGAGAAGGTGGATCGCTACACGGTGCGCTTCCTGCTGGACGCCCCGTACGCGCCGTTTCTGCACAACGTGGCCATGTTCCCGGTGAGCATCGTCAGCCCCGCTGCCCTGGCCCGGCATGGCCGCGCCTTCGCCGAAAACCCGGTGGGCACCGGCCCGTTCGTTTTCGAGCGCTGGGAGCGCGGGCGCCGCGTCGTGCTCCGGCGAAACCCGCGCTACTGGGGACGCAAGCCAAGCGTCGACAGCCTGGTCATCGAGGTGATCCCCGACTCGCGCCACCGCTTCATGGGCCTCGAGAGCAACCACGTGGACGTGGCCCTCGGCCTGGCCACGGCGGACCGGCAGCTGGTGAACCTGCACCCGCGGCTCAAGCTGCGGCAGCTGGAGGGCAACAACGTGGCCTACCTGGCCATGAACACCTCGCGCCCGCCGTTCAACGACGTGCGCGTGCGCCAGGCTGTGAATCACGCCGTGAACAAGCGCGCGGTGGTCAAGCTGGTCTACCAGGGGCTGGCCATCCCGGCCCAGGGGCCGCTGCCGCCGGGGAGCCTCGGCTACACCAGGGGGACCACGACCTACGCCTACCGGCCCCAAATGGCGCGGCGCATGCTACAGGCGGCCGGCTGGACCGCCGAGGCGCGGCGGCCGCTGAAGCTGTACGTCATGAGCAGCCCGCGGTCCTACGTGCCCGCGCCCGTGCTGGCGGCTCGCATGATCGCTCGAAACCTGGCCGACGTGGGCCTGGAGGTCAAGCTGGTGGTCAAGCCGCTGTCCGGCTTTATCGAGGCCACCCAGCGCGGGGAACACGACCTGGCGCTGGCCGGCTGGACCGGCGACAACGGCGACCCGGACAACTTCCTCTACATGCTGCTGGACCGCGACAACGCCCGCAAGGGCAGCGCCCGCAACCTGGCCTGGTTCACCCACCAGCAGTTCCACGACCTGCTGGCCATGGCGCGGCGCGAGCAGGGACGGCCCGGGCGCCAGCGGCTCTACCGCCGGGCCCTGGAGATCGTGGCCGACGAGGCCCCCTGGGTGCCCCTGGCTCACTCCCGCGTGGTGATCGGCTCGCGCAGTTCGATCCACGGCTTCTCGCCGAACCCCTACACGGCCATCTATTACTGGGCCGGCATCCGCAAGGACGTGCAGTGATGGCGCGGCTGCAGATGACGCTGAAGGTCAAGCTGTTCCTCACGCTTGCGCTCTGCGCGCTGCTGCCGATGTTGGTGGCCTACCCCGTGGGGCTCAAGGTGATCTTCGACTACCTCGACGCGGCGATGAAGAAGCGGTCCCAAGACACCGCCGACATCGCGCGCAACGTGCTGCTGCGGCAGGTGCAGCAGATCGGCGTCAAGGCCGATCAGATCGCCAGCGACCCCGAGCTGGCGCGGCTGCTGGCCGACGACGTGGCGAGCGTGGAGCGGCACCTCCACGCCACCCGTGAGCGGTCGGCTTCCAGCCTGCTGGAGGTCTTCGCCACGAACCGCAAGGCGGTCGGCAGGGTGGGCCGCGGGGGCAAGCTCGAGGTTCGGCCCGGCGGGCGGGCGGTGGCCCTGGCGCTGGACTACGAGCGTCACCTGACCCTGGAGCGGGTGGGTAACGGCCTGGTGGTGCGCGCCTCGTCGCCGGTGGTGGATCAGGCCTTCCGCGTGCGCGGCGCGGTGGTGCTCTCCGCGCCCCTGGACGAGGGAATGGCCGAGTTCGTCAAGGGCGTGGTGCGCGCCGAGGTGGGCTTCATGGCGGGGGAGCGCTCGGTGGCCTCGACCTTCATCGACGCCCGGGGCAAGCGCGCGGCCGGATCCGCGACGACGGCGCTCGTGCGGCGGGTCAAGGCGCAAGACATCGCCTACCAGGAACAGAATATCGGCGGCAAGCACTACGGCGTCTCCTACGCCGTGCTGCAGTCGGGCAAGGGCAAGCAGGTGGGTATGGTCTTCGTGGGGCTCAGCCTGGAGCAGCTGCGGCAGGCCAGCTCCTCGGCCAGCGGCTACCTCGCCCTGGGGGCCGCGGGGGGGCTGCTGTTGGCCTGGCTCTTCGCCTACCTGCTGGGCCGCCGCATCTCCAACCCTCTGGCCCGGCTGCACCGCAGCGCGCGGGCCATCGCCGGCGGTGACCTGGACCAGGACGTGCCGGCAGAGACCGACGACGAGATCGGTGATCTGGCCCAGGCGTTCCAGTCCATGACCGTGTCGCTGCGCAAGCACAACGACGCGCAGCAGATGCACAAGGTGAACCTCGAGCGGGAGGTCAAGCGTCGCACCTCGGAGCTGGAGGTGGCCAACCTGCAGCTCGAGGAGCTGGCGCGCACCGACGGCCTGACGGGGCTGTACAATCACCGCTACCTGCGCGACGCTCTGGTCAAGGAGGTGGAGCGCAGCACCCGCAGCAAGCTGCCGCTGTCTCTGCTGATGATCGACGTGGACAACTTCAAGCACTACAACGACCTCAACGGGCACCAGGCGGGCGACGAGGTGCTGCGCGTCATGGGCCAGCTGTTGACCCACGGGCGGCGGATCAACGACGTGGTGGCGCGCTACGGCGGCGAGGAGTTCGCCGTGCTGCTCACCGACACGCCCAAGGCGGCGGCGTCCACCCTGGCGCAGCAGATCCGGCGCAAGGTGGAGCTGGACGAGATGCACAACGAGGAGGCCCAACCCGGCGGCAAGCTGACCATCAGCGTGGGCTTGGCCACCAGCCCCGACGACGCCGGCACCCCGCGGACCCTGGTCGCCATGGCCGACGCGGCCCTCTACCGCGCCAAGCACGACGGACGCAACCGCGTGCGGCTCTACGACGACGAGCTGGACGAGGAGGCCACTTCACAGATCGAGGAGCAGACGTGAGCAGAGCACTGTACCTGATCCCCCTGCTGGTGGCGCTGGCCGGGGGGTGCAGCCAGAGGGGCGCCCCGCCGGCCAAGAAGCAGGCCCCCGCGGTCAATCCCGAGGGCACCGTCAAGGTCACCACGGAGCCCAGCGGCGCGGCCGTGTTCCTGCGCGGCAATCACCGCCTGGGCAAGACGCCGCTGACCATCAAACGCCCCGACGCCACCGGCCTGAAGCTGGTGCTGGTCAAGGACGGCTACGAAAAAGAGAGCTTCTTCGTCATGGTGGAGGGCGGCAAGGACAAGGCCGAACACCACAAGCTCTACCGCCTCAGGGGCAAGATCGTGGTGCGCGCCGGGCCCCACCGCGGCGGCAGGATCCTCGTCGACGGCAAGTACATCGGCCGCGTGCCCAACGACGCCGACGTGGAGTCGGACGTGGCGCACAAGGTGGAGGTGACGATGAACAACTACCACCCGTACTCCGAGCCGGTGACGGTCAAGCCGGGTATGGTGGTCAACGTCAACGCCATCATGATCCCCACGAACCGGCCGAGGCCGAAGCGGGGCTGGATCGTGCTGACAACCGACGCGCCGGGGATGGTGCAGCTCAACGGCGCTCTCCTCGGCAGCACGCCGATGGCGAAGATCCCGGTGCCGGCCAGGGAGCACGTGCTGAAGGTTTCGAGCAAGGCCCTGGGCCAGGACAGGACGCTCAAGCTGGTGGTCAAGGAGGGGGAGATGAAGAAGGTGCACGTGAAGCTGAAGCGGTGACGCGCGCCACCCGCGTCGCGTCGCGCGCGGCGTTGCGCCTGCGCTCAAAGAGGATCAGGTCCGCGCCAGAGTAGTGGTAGTGCCGGGTGCCGCCTCGGCGCAGTCGTCCCTCGAGCAGGTCCATCATCGGCGGGCTGCGCCTGTCCCCCGGCCAGTCGCGGATGGTCACCACCCAGACCCGGGGCCTGTGATCGAGCCACCTGCGGAAGCGCGGTTGCCGTCGTAGCGGTACATCGCTGGCGGCGTCCGTGGCCAGCCACCACGTGTCTCCGGGCGCGGCCCCCAGGGCGCCGCGGTGGCGGCGCAGCCACGCGGGCACCTGCTCGTCCCAGTGGAAGGCGAAGGGCCGGATGAGCTGGTGCGGCGTGAGCAGCAGCCCGTCGCCGGGGCGCCAGCGCGCTCGCAGATCGACGGTCAGCTCCCGCAGCGAAGGGCAGGGCATGGTGGCCTGAAGCGAGATCGCCTGGGCGGTCAGCGCGGCCAGCAGGCCCAGTGCCACGGCGCCCGGGAGGCGCCAGCGCAGGAGGCGGTCGAGGCCCGCGGCGCAGAGCAGCAGCAGCGCCGGGAGCACGACGATCAGATAGCGCGCCATGACGAGGTTCGTGGCGGCGGCCGAGTAGACGGCCACCACCGCCAGGGGAGCGGCAGCCCACATGCAGAGGGTACCTCCGGCGTCGCGGCGGCCGGCGCGCCCGAACCACAGCGTCGCTGCGCCCGCCGCCGCCAGGCCCAGCGTGCCCCAGGTCAGCGCGGACAGCGTCGCCGGCAGGCCGCCCGGAGAGAGCTGCCGCGCCAGCTCGCCGTGGGACATGAAGCCGTGGGTCCACTGCCGCGCCGCCTCCCACAGGTGCGCCGGCTCGAAGGGGGCGATCCAGCCGCCAGGGGGTGGCACAGCACCGCGGCGAGGTTGAGCGCCATGGCGCCGGCGAAGGCGCCGCGCAGCCACAACAGCATGGACGTCGTGATCATCAGCAGCAGCAGGCCGTACTCGCTCACCTGCTGCGAGTAGTAAATGTGGAACGGGCTCAACGCCAGCAGGCCGCCGACCAGCAACGCGGCTCGGCGGCCCAGCAGCCGCCGCCCGAGCAGGTAGATCGGCAGCACGGTGGTCGCGCCGATCAGCGCGAAGGGCAACCGCAGCGCCTCCGGTGACGAGCCGGCGAGGGCGATCCAGCCGCGCAGCAGCAGCACCGGCAGCGGCGCCTTGAGCAGGTGGTACAGCGGGCCCACGGTTTGGGCGCTGGTGGTGTACTCCAGCCACTCTGTGGTGGTCATCTGGGCGTAGGAGACGAGGATCGCCTCGTCGTACCAGACGGGCTGATGGGTCAGGCCCCACAGGCGCACCCCCACCGCCGCTGTGGCCAGCACCAACACCGCCAGCGCCTCCAGGACATTACCTCTCTGCTCCACGATCATCGGCTCGTTAAAGGTAGCATGAACCGAGCCGGCGGCAGAGTAAGGTTGGGGCCCCAACCTACCGGTCGATGTCTCCCTGGTTCGTCTTCACGCCGTTCTCATGTACAATTGGAGTCCAAGGAGGCGAACATGCGTCGGTGGGTTCCAATAATGGTCATGGGGGTGATGCTGATCTCGGCCGATGCGGCCGCACAAAAGATCACGCGCGGCCCGTACCTGCAGTGGGTCACGGCCAGCTCGATCTACGTCGTCTGGGACCAGGACAAGGCGTCGGCGCCCGAGGTGCGCTACGGGGCCACGACCAAGTACGGTAAGAAGACCGTCGCGACAAAGAGCGGCACCCACCACGAGGTCAAGCTCAGCGGGCTGACCGCCGGCGCCGGCTACCACTACGCCGTCTACAACGGGGCGACCAAGCTGTCGGCCGACAGCACCTTCAAGACCGCCGTGGCCTCGGGCAAGCCATTCCGCTTCGTGGTGCTGGGCGACACGCGCTCTCAGCCGACCCAGCACAAGGCCGTGGTCACCGCCATGGCCAAGGAGCCGGGCGTGCGCTTCTTCATCAACACCGGCGACCTGGTCTCCTCCGGCGAGGTGTCCAAGCAGTGGGACGAGTTCTTCAAGATCGAGGCCGGGCCGCTGTCGCGGCTGCCCCTGTTTCCCGTCATCGGCAACCACGACGAAAAGAGCGGCAAGGCGACCAACTACCTCAAGCTCTTCGTGCTGCCCACCAACTCCAAGGACCCCGAGGAGTACTACAGCTTCGACTACGGCAACGCCCACTTCATCGTGCTGGACGGCCACGTCAACCTCGGCAACCAGGTGTTGTGCGCCATCAAGCTGGCGCTCAAGGGGCAGATCGGCGGAGTCTGCTTCTCCGACAAACAGGAGCAGTGGATCCTCAACGATCTGAAGGCCGCCGCGGCCAACCCGAAGATCGACCACACCTTCGTCTTCGTCCACGCCGGACCGTACAGCTCAAAGCCCGGGCGCACCGGAAACGCCCAGATGCGCGCCATGCTGCCCGACTTCAAGAAGTACAAGGTGACGATGATCTTCTCGGGCCACGATCACTATTACGAGCACGGCATCTCGGGCAACGGCATCCCCTATGTCATCACCGGCGGCGGCGGGGCCCCGCTCTACACCCTCGGGGCGCCCAGCATCAGCCCGCACAAGGTGATCTACAACAAGGCCACCTACCACTACACGGTGGTGGACATCGACGGCAAATACATCAAGTTCACCGTCCGCACTCCCAGCGGCACCAAGCTGGAGCAGTTCGCCCTGGGCAAGCCGCCCCAGCCCAAGCCCGACGCCTCGCTGCCCAAGGACAGCGGCGTCGATCTGCCGACCACGCCCGACATGAAGGCCTCGGCGGACAAGCCCCAGAGCCCCGACCAGCAATCGCCGGCCAAGGACGGCGCCCCGGCAGCCGACACCAGGACTCCCGACGCCGGCGTCAAGGACGGGCCCACCGCGGGGGCCGACGGCGGCGCCGCGCCCCCGCCCGCCGACGAGGGGTGCTCCTGCGAAACCACCGGCGGCGGCGGACCGGCGCTGGCCTCACTGCTGCTGCTGGTCCTCTGGTGGAGGCGCCGCCGCGCCTGAGCCATGGGCACAGATGACCATTGTCCGCCACGGACCACCGCCAATTCTCAAAGACATCCATCGCCTCGCCGCCTCGGCTACAGGCTTCTGGCTACAGGCTACAAGGTTACCAGCCTGGTAGCCCGGAGCCCGGAGCCCGGAGCCCGCCCATGTCGCAGCGTGGGAGGCTTGACGGTTTTCGTCCTGCTTGCAGTGTTCTCGCTTCAGTCGGTGCTGGCCACGCAGGCAGCGGCAGCCCCGCCCAGGCGCTACCGTCTGAAGTACACCGTGGCGCCCGGCCTGCGATGCCCGGCGCGCTCCCAGGTCAAGAGCGAGGTGGCCAGCCGCATGGCCCACGATCCGTGGAGCCGTCGCTCTCGCCGGGTGATCCACGTGCAGGTGACCACCGGGCTCAAGGGCATGGTGGCCCGCATCTGGATCCGCAAACGCTCGGGCCGCAAGGTGGGGCGCCGAACGTTCCGCTCCGTGGAGGGAGAATGCAAGGAGCTCATGGAGCACGTGGCCTTCCACCTGGCCCTGGTGCTGGATCCCCTGAGCCTGCGCCGCCCCAGGCCGAAGTTCACGCCGCGGCCCCCGCCCCCGCCGGTCAAACCGCCGGCGCGGCCGGCGCCCCCGTCCCCCACGCCGAAGGTGCGCACCCGGACCAGAGTCGGCACGCGAGGGCACCTGGCGCTGAGCGTGGGCGGCGTGTTCGTCCTGGGGGCGGCCGCGGGGAACGTCTCGGGCGGGCTCACGGCCCAGGTCCGCTATCGCTTCTGGAAGATGTCGCTGGGCGTGGAGGGCAGGGTGGACCTGCCCGCCCAGCAAGACAACGACGGCGTGGACCAGGGGCGCATCGCCACTACCCTGATGACCGCCTCGGTGCTCCCCTGCTTCCACCGCCGCTGGCTGGCGGTGTGCGGCGTGCTCACCGCCGGCGCCATCCGGGGGCAACCGCGCGGCCTCAACGATCCGAACATCGAGACATTGCCTTACCTCGCCGGGGGCGTACGGGCCGGCGCGGAGCTGGCCCTGACGCCCACCTTCACGGTGAGGATCTATGGCGACCTGGTGGCGCCGGTACCGGTAACCTTCAAGGCCCGGGACCCCTCCCTGCTGGTTTTTTGGACCTCGCCCGCGGTCAACGGAGCCCTGGGCGTGGCCCTGGCCGCAGGTTTTTTGTGAGCCGGTCGCAATGGAAGGCGCCCGCGAGCGCTAATTCCGTAGATGAACGTGGCTGATACAGCCCTGAAAAGGCACTCAGTGCCAATTGACTTTGATCAGATCTACAACTCGGAGTTTCAGTACGTCTGGAACTTCCTCATTCGTATGGGTGTGCCCAGGCGAGATCTGAGGGACAAGGTCCATGATGTGTTCGAGGCACTCTACCGCTGCCGCGACCGGTTCGATCCCTCGCGTCCCACCAGGCCGTGGATCACCGGCATCGCTTTTCGCGTGGCGTCCAACCTCCGGCGCAGCGCCAGCTTCCGCAGGGAGGTCTACCGCGAGGAGGTTGAGGTGCCCACCGGCGCCCTGGACCCCGAGGCGGTGGTGCAGAAGATGCAGCAGCGTAGCCTGCTCATGCGTGGGTTGGAGAGCCTCGAGCCGGACTACAGGGCTGTCATCGTGCTCCACGATATCGAGGGGTACACCATCCCGGTCATCGCCGAGATGCTGGAGGTCAACACGAGCACGATGTACTCGAGACTCAGACAGGGGAGACAGCTTCTGGCCAAGGCGATCGGCCAGATCCGCGCAAGCAAGGGTGGACCATGAGCCATGACCAGACAGAACAGGTGCCGACCGAGCTGCAGGCTCTGTTCGACGCCGAGAAGGAGCGCCCGCCGCCAGAGTCCGGGGACAGGGAGGCGGTGTATACCGCGGTGGCCGCTTCCTGCGGGTTCGCGGCCGTTGCCGCCGGCGTCTCCACCATCGGCGGCGCCGCCGCGGCCGGCGCTGGCGGCACCACCGTGGGCGCCTCCACGGGCGCCGCCGTGGCATCCACCGCCAGCTCGTCCCTGCCCGCCATGCTGATCAAGCCCGTGACCCTGCTGGTCTTCGCCGCCGGGGCCGCCACCGGCACTGGCACCACCCTGCTCGTCGACCACATGGCGTCCGAGCCGCAGCCGGCCGAGGTCAGGGTCGTCTACCGCGATGCCCCGACCGTCCCGCCAGCCGCGCCGGCCGTGGCGCTGGCACCCAAGGCGCCGCCCGTTGCGGCCCTGCAGCCGACCCCCGAGACCGCCACCAAGGACGCACCGACCACCGAGCCCGCGCCTGCGCCTGCGGTCAAACGCAGCGCCCGCCGACCCAGGGTGCCGCTGCGTACACCGGGCACCGCCCGCGCCAACACCTCGGTGGTGGAGCGCAACCTGCTGGAGCGCGCCCGCACCGCCCTGTCCCGTGGCCAGGCCGCTGCCGCGCTCAGCGCCCTGCAGCAGCACAAGAAGCGCTATCCCCGAGGCACCCTGGCCGAGGAGCGCGCCGCCCTGATGGTCGTGGCACTGGCCGACCTCGGCCGCAACAAACGCGCCAAGGCAGCGGCCCGCGCTTTCAAAAAGCGCCACCCCAAGAGCCTGCTGCTGCCCCTGGTCAACGACGCCCACAAGCGCGCTTCGACACCATAACCAGGTAGCCAACACCGCGATTACTGCGGTACAAAATCCCCTTTCCCGTGCTACCCTGAGGGGTAGCGAATTACAGAGTATGCGTCGAAGTACTAGAATACTGATATCGGCGACCCTCGTTGCGCTGACAGGTTGCGGCGGGTTTACGGCCGAGCTGGGCAGCGTCCCCGACGGGGCGGTGACCCGTGATTTGCCCAAGACGCCGCTGCTGCCGCCCGACGTGGGGGTGCCCATCTCCGACGTCGAACCTCACCCGCCCGACACCGTCCCCGGAGATCTGGCGGCCGACATGGCACCGGACGGTGTGGCACCCGACGCCGCCTCCACTGGCCCGGTGGTGGCTACCCTGGCCGGCAGCGGCGCCTACGGCCACGCCGACGGGCCCGCGTCTTCGGCGCGCTTCGCCGAGCCCCGGGGTGTGGCAGTGGACAGCCACGGCAAGATCTACGTCGCCGACACGGGCAACCATTGCATCCGCGTGATCCACAACGGCCAGGTAAAGACCTACGCCGGCAGCCCCGTGCGCGGCAACCAGGACGGCAAGGCCCTGGCGGCACGCTTCGCGGGGCCCCGCGGCGTGGCCCTGGACAGCCTGGGCAATCTGTACGTGGCCGACACCTACAACCACCTGATCCGCATCGTGGAGGCAGGGCAGGTGACCACCGTGGCCGGCTCCTCCATGGGCTTCAAGGACGGCCCGGCCAGCCAGGCCCGATTTCGCTACCCCTACGATCTGGTGGTGGACAGCAGCAACATGGTCTACGTGGCGGATCGGGGCAACCACGCGGTGCGCGTGATCCAGACGGGGCAGGTGGCCACCGTGGCCGGCAACGGCTGGCCAGGGAACTTCGACGGGCCGGTGGCCACCGCGACCTTTTTCTACCCCGGCTCCGTGGCCCTGGACCCCGCGGGCGACCTGTACGTGGCCGACACGGGCAACAGCCGCATCCGGCACATCTCGGCAGGCCAGGTCACCACCTTCAGCGGCTCTTTCTACGGCTACCGGGAAGGCGCCAGGGCCAAGGCCCGATACCGCTACCCCAGGGGGCTGGCCACCCGGGGCACCGACCTGTACATCGCCGACTACAACAACCACCGAGTGCGCCGCATAACCAAGGGCATGGCAAGCACCCACGCCGGCCAGGGCACGCCAAACTTCGCCGACGGCCACCACGCCGCGGCCATGTTCAACCACCCCTACAACCTGGCGGTGGACGGACAGGGCCGCGTCTACGTGGCAGACACCACCAACAACCGCATTCGCGTCATCTATCCCTAGGTTATCTGGGCCTAATCCATAGGGGAATCCCCCATTACGTAGAGATGCGTACGTAGTACCTGCAGGGTAATCCCACGCTGCGGAGAGCCTGCTGAGGCCCTACTATCAAGGGCATGAAGAACAGCAGCAAGCGCGCCCTATCGAGGATGGTTTTGGCCCTGGCCTGTTTGTCAGTGTTAGCAGCCTCGGCGCTGGTGCTGCTGCATTCCGAGGAGGTCTCCGCTCCTCCCAATGTCGCCAGCGCGCCCTCGGAGGGCGTGCACCAGGACGCGCTGAATGTGGCCGCTCGGCGCCACGACTTGACGGGGCTGGTGGTTTCTGACCCCAGAGAAGCTGAACTGCCTAATGTTGGGATGATGATGGTTCGGGATGCCGAGAGTGGGAGTGAGATGTTGCTGGACACCGGCTCATCAGTCGTAAGG
>PVBE010876793.1_pt1 | contig 15181 bp, 10 predicted proteins | sample 1631181 | NCBI WGS metagenome assembly PVBE01 (sample SAMN08397723, study PRJNA350692) | Marine metagenome, whole genome shotgun sequencing project. | isolation source: water | place: Pacific Ocean | collected 2012-04 | reverse complement strand
TTCTCTTGTATAAATTATTCAGTTACACAAATTAAACAAGTTAAAAGGAAATCTAAAACAATCTGCGGGATTTATTTAACTCGGGATACTTATTGCTTTCATAGCTTTTTATTACCTCCTTAAGATAAAACACAGATGATGGTTTGGAAAAATCTCCCTGGCTGGTTGATAAAATACCAATGAGATAACCTTTGGAATCAATAACAGGTGCACCACCCAAACCTACTTTATTCGTCTTGCCTTTCATATCTATGAGTATTTTTTCTCCCATACCAGCAACATATTTTCCTTCATAAATATTGGGCTTTCCTTTATCGTTTTCAGCCCATCCTATTACATAAAGTTTTTCTCTCTTACGAATGTGTCCCTCTCTTATTTTCAGAGGTTTAATATTTTTCATTTTGTTTTTAAGTGTAAAAACAAGACAATCTGACATTAAAATATTTTTGCTAACAATTTCACTTGTATCCTCATTAATAAGCTTATCGATATTAAGTATATTTCGACGATTGTTTTTAGGAAACATTCTCCAGTCCTTAATAATATTGTTATAGCTGATTGTATTGAGCTTTTCTGACTGTAAAATCATATATATATGTTTGGCGGTTACAGCAAGAGTGTCTCGACCAGTATCAATAAGGAAGGCACATCCGGTATTATTAAATCTCTTGTTCCCTTCATACAGCTGAATATCGTTGACCATAGCAATATCTGGCCAATTTTCAAACGACTCGGATATCCAGTCTTCTTTTTCCTGTACAACTACTTCTTTTTTCCACACCATGGTTGCAGCAATAACAACTAATATCAGTAATGGAAAAAATATCTTCTTCAACAATCTCATTAATTCGATTTCTATTAATTATTACACATAAAGCCAACGTTGGCCAAAATTCATTATTGCATGAATATCATACAAAATTCCGGCCAAAGAAACTTTTCTGTTAATAAAGATTTACACCTTCATTGAGTTAGAAATCTTTTTATTAAAAAAGATGAAAATTGAAGACATTAATAACCATTGAACTATACATGTCATAAAGCTGTACAGGTTAAAAGGATTATACCATTCACCCTCTGAAAACTCCGTAGCAGACAAAAATAGCCACCATACAAGTAATGCTATCGCAGCAAAAGGGATAAAGAACTTGATTATCAAGCTCCACCATGATCCAATACTCCAGTCAGTTGGACTTACATTTATTTCTTCCCTTATTCGTTTGGAGCCCTGCCTTATAATGGCAAAAGCCACGAAGGCTCCTGAAATCATTAAGGCAATACCCCACACATGATCCTGATTACTTAAAAAATCTACACTGGCGGCTGAAGGTATTCCAAGAAGATATGTAACACCAATAACAAGCCAAATAGCGTTTGATCTTTTCATCCCTGTATCAACAAATATCCTTGTAGGGAGTTCCAGTTGAGCAATTAAGGAGGAAAAGCCTGCAAAGGTCAAACCTAGGAAAAACAAAACTGCCAGAGGAGAACCCATTACCATTTTTGCAAATAATTGTGGCATCCAGATAAAAGTTAAACCGGTTGAAGCAGGTCCACTGGTCTTCATAATCTCAAGAACCTCCGGATCATTCATCCCCATTTCAAACCTTAATACTGAGAATACCGTTCCAAAAATCATTAAAGCTGCTAATAGTGAAACCGTATTATTTCCAATACCAGTTAGAAATGCGTTCTTAACTGTTCCATGTTCACTTTTCATATAGGCTGCATATGTGAGAAACAATCCCCAGCCAGCACCTGTATCCCAAGCATTCTGGGTTAATGCAGCAAGCCATAATTTTGGATTAGAAAGTTGGCTCCATTCGGGAGTAAACAAATACTTAACACCATCCATCGCTCCCGGCAAGGTTAAAGATCTAATCACTGATACAAGCACAATTAGCAATAATACAGGGATTAATATCATATTAACTTTCTCAATTGATTTTACTCCCTTCCATATAGCTAATGCTCCAAAGCCTATTGCAAGGATATGAAAAAGAAATGGCCAAAAACTATTTTGATAGTTTTCCCATATATCCATGGCAGCTTGCGTAGTTTGTGGTAAAGGATGAATTAGTGTTTGTACAAAATAAAAAATACACCATCCCACTATCACAGTGTAAAAGAAAGTAATTCCCATCGCTACAAAAGCAACAAAAGTTCCCATCCAAGTATATTTTTTACCAATGCTTTTCTTAAAAATCCCAATCACACCAGAGCGGTGTTTCCGACCAAGTGTATATTCTGCAATGATTAGAGGAATACTCCAAAGAAATAAAAAGCAAATCCAGGCTATAAGAAAAGCTCCAGCACCATCATCACCGCCCATCTGGGCAGCAATTCGAGGGAATCTCCAAATATTTCCCGTTCCAACAGCTATGCCTAGGGCGCTTAATATCAATGCCCATCTGGAAGAAAATCTCTGGTTTACGCTTGGATCAAGTTGACTTTTCATATAAGGTGGCTTTTAGAATGAATAAAATTTTGTTTAAGTATACAAAAATATCATAAACATAATTCCCTACAACATTTTATTAAACTATTTGGGGGAGCAATGCTCCCCCAAATTCACCCATTAATTTTACCTTATACATTAACTCTGCGTAGCGGTAAATTCTGACAAAATTTCCGCTAATGAACAAATATGGACAGGCCTAAGCCTGAATTACAATGTTAAAATACATTATTTTCTTTTACTTGTAGCCTAATTAATAGAGATTACTATTTTAAATAAATAACTGTGTAAAAGAATTTTATATATGCGAAATGAATTCCTTTTTCAGTATGTTTATTTTTTTTGATATGTAATTAAAAGGCTAAATTCTTTTTCTTAATTTATTATAATCAAAATAATAAATAAATTTTGCCGACAAGATATTACTCTGGGGATATCGAATTGTATTCCTAAAGTTGTTTGTAAATATTGGAAATTCATTATCTGAAATGGTATCACTTGTGTAAATATTGTTTTTCCAAACAATGTTTAAAAAACTTCCTGGGGCAAAATTCCATGAATAAACAAGATCGATGGTGAAAATATTAAAATTCAAATCTTCATTACCACTGAATGAATTAAATTCATCCAGTCTTCCATCATTATTAAGAAAAAAGTATTGGTCATAATCCACTGCCGACCAATAGTGCCTGGCTGAGAGACTTAAATAAGATTTATTCGAAAAAATATATGAACCTGTAAAAGAATTAGTTATTCTTCTCACATCCCTATTTCCAAAAACTATACTGTCTGAACTTATATACCTTGCATAGCCTTTTTCATTCTTCATATTGTCAATCTCAACTTTATAATTAAATGAAAAATTATCATTTACTCTAATAATAGGACTTATGGTATATGAATTACCAGATCTTTCATCCCCAGCCATATCAGATGCAAATTCAAGTCTTATTGCAAGTCTTTTTCTAAAGTCAGTAGAACCTTCCATTTTAATTTGTAATGATTCTGGTCGTTTATAAACTCTATTGGTAGTTCTTGATTCATAATAATCATTCTGCTCAGTTGGAAAGGCTTTGGCCTCTAATTTAATATCCCAGTAATTTACAAACATAGTTCTTGCCTCCAGGCCTAATTCAATATCAGAAAATTCCCTTGGAGCATATACTTTGTTAAAGGCCATTGTATATTTTATCGACCAGTTATTATGAATTTTTGAAGGCTCATAATTTTTATATTCTAATCTACCCTCATGAGATAAATAATTATTCTTAGGAAGATATCCCAGATCATTTGGATCATAATTATCGCTTAAACTTTTAAATGCATAACTATATGCAAAATTGCCACCGAACTTTCCCAGACTAATATCTATTAGATGTCCCCTATCAGCTTTTATATTAATACTGTCGTTTAATGAGCTTATTGCCGACTTGGCCTTGATGCCATATGTGTTTTCTTTATCCATTAGTTGCAAGGCGGTTCCGGTAACATTGGCTGACATATTTAAGCTAGGCCGATAAACATTTGTATTGGTTAAATTAACATAAGAATTCTGACTAATAATCTGATCCAGAACAATCATATTATAATTAGCAAAAGCTTCTGTGAGAACCTTTCTTTCATCACCCTCAGTATTCTTTATCCTGGCGTAAGTATTCCCTGTCATTGCATTTAATACTCCTATACCCAGATTTCCCGAATTACGCCCTGAGAGTTTTGTGGCATTAATCAAATTAGCTTCAGGTGGATTAACAGTTATTTCTTCTCCTTCACCAATATTATCCGTAACAGAATAATAATCTGTTGGTTGTGATCCAATTCTCCTGGAATAAAATAGTCCTGCTTTTTCAAATAATTCTGTTCCTTCAGTAAAAAATGCTCTATTTTCCTGGTATTTAGTTTCGAAGGGTGTTAAGTTTAAAATTGTTTGATCAGACTTTCTCTGTCCAAAATCGGGAATAAGAGTCATGTCAAGAGTAAAGCTCTCATTTAAACCATATTTAAGGTCCATTCCTGCTGAATATCCGTAATCATTTCCTTCCGGACGCTTACCCCCATATATTGATATATAAGGAAATAGTTCAAGTCTAATTGGAGATTCTACATTACTAATACCGGTAAGCTCACCTACCTGACTTGCCTCTGAAAAAGTTCGGTCAATAAGGTTCCATGTAGTTTCCTCTCTGGTCCGGCGAACAGTCCTTTTAAAATTTATTCCCCATTTTTGTATATCAGTTTTTGGAAATCTTAAGGCAGCAAAAGGAATTTCAACTTCAAGAGTATAGCCCTCACTGTTAATTTTAACCTCACTATACCATACAGCATTCCACGACATATCCGGACGCCAGCTATTTTCAGTTCCCCTTGAATCTGATTGCACATTTGCAGCAGTTACTTCAAAATTGAATAGGTTCTGGCCATCATTATAAGGATTTAAACTTATTCTGAACTTATCAGTATTTCCTCCCATTCTATCATCTCTCTTGGTTAGCTCCTTGAGAATACTATCCGGAGCATTGTCATAACATCTAATACCAAAAAATACAGATTGGTCATTGTATACTACTCTCACTTCTGTTTTTTGGTTTGCTGGTTTCCCAAATGTAGGTGAATAGGTAACAAAGTCATTAGCAACAGCTGCTGAATTCCAATTACTTTCGTCCAAAATACCATCAACACTTATGGAATTTGCTATCCTGAATGCTTCCAGTTTTCTTTTCGGTTTCCCTGCATAGCATATCAGTGAAATACAAAGCAGAAGAATTACAATCAATTGTTTTCTCATTCTATTAAAAAAAGTTGCACAAAAATAGATAATCAGAAGCTAGAAACAGTTGATAAATCTCATATTTTATGATTATTTAACACAAATTAATGATTCATAATATAGATGAGGTTAAACAAACTGCAATTCCAATATTCACAACTTGAAAACTAGTTAGAAATTAAAAAACTATTTAATAAATATGGAAATCCAGTAGGATATATATATGAGAGCCAGAATGGCTCCTTTGATCTTATTTATTTTGACTTTCTTAAATGGTATCATAAACAAAAATAGCACAATAGAAATGCCTAGCATCCACCAAATATGAAATCCCAGAATACTCTCATTAACCGGAATCTTTCTAACAATGGCTGTTACACCAAGAATACCAAATATATTAAAGATATTTGATCCAATAATATTTCCAATAGATATATCCGTTTCCTTCTTAAATGCAGCAATTATGGAGGTTGACAACTCAGGCAAGCTTGTACCTAAAGCAATGAATGTGAGGGATATCACGCTTTCACTTATCTTCAGGTTTGTTGCAATTACCTTTCCTCCTTTTACAAGCCAATCGGCACCAAATGCAAGTCCGGCTGAAGAAAAAACTACCATAATAATAGCTAAAAGTATAGAAGAAAAATTTTGTTTTTTGGTATTTGTTACATTATGATTTTCTTTATTCGATTTCCTCAATAAAAAGAATATGTACATTAGTAATAAAACAAAAAATATTAGTCCCTCATAGAATTGAATATTCTCGTCAATTATAAAAACACACAATAATACAGATGCAAACATCATTATTGGCCAGTCGATCCGTATTGAGTCCTTATTTATCAGTATAGGGAAAATAAATGCTGTAAGACCTAATACCAGACCTATATTTGAAATATTTGATCCTATTACTGTACCAGTAGAAAACTCAAAATCACCACTTAGTGCACTCTTTAAGCTCACAACAAATTCAGGGGCTGAGGTACCCAATGAAACAATAACTACACCCACAACAAGGGTTGAAATATTGAAAGAACGTGCAATTGAAACACTTCCTTTTACAAGGTAATTACCACTGATAAGAAGGATTATTAATCCTGATATAAATTGCAGATACTCCATTAATTCAGCGACTAATATTTAACGATGGGAAATGATGATTTATTTGTTGATATTCTTTTTAATCTCATTAAGATCTTTGGCAATTTCAGAATTTGAAGTCAGGTCTTTCTTAATATCCTTAATGTCATCAATAACATCTGTTTCCTTCTCAAATTCCGTCTTTATTTCATTGGTAATCCTTTTAAATTCTCTGATTCCTTTACCAAGGCCTCTAGCAACTTCAGGTATTTTTTTTGATCCAAATAGCATCAAAGCCACCACCATGATAATTAATATTTCCCAACCACCGAAAAACAAAAGATAATGGCTCATATCTCATCAATTTTCAACAAATATATATAAAAACCCCGTACCATATACTGTAACGGGGTTGAAATATCAAACTTAGATAATAATTTTAATTCTTAGATTTTTTTGTTGCTGCAAGTTTATCAATAATCTTTCCTCGAAGGTCATAAACCAATGGCGAGGCAATAAATAGTGAAGAATATGTTCCAACAACAACACCAATCATCATGGCAAAAATAAAGCCTCTGATTGATACTCCTCCAAAGACGAATATCGCAAGTAATACAAAGAAAGTACTAAGAGAAGTACTGAAAGTTCGACTCAACGTACTATTAAGTGCAGAGTTTATTATTGAAACTCGCTCTCTTTTCTGGTATAGTGATGTATACTCCCTTACACGGTCAAAAACAACCACGGTATCGTTTATAGAATAACCTATCACAGTAAGTATTGCTGCAATAAATGCTTGATCAATCTCAAGTGAGAAAGGCATAAAACTATAAGCTATTGAATATATTCCCAAAAGAATAAGAACATCATGGGCAAGTGCCGCTATAGCTCCAAGACCATATTGCCAGTTTTTAAATCTGATGAGTATATATAAAAATATTACAATAAGAGCCAGCGAAATAGAAATAATTGCTGCCTTCCTGATATCATCTGATATTGTTGCACCCACCTTCATGGATGATTGTTGTTTTTCTCTTAAAAAGTTGTTAAAACTAATCTCTTCTGCAAAAAATGGTAATAAGCCTTCATAAAGTTTTGCTTCAACAATGCTATCAGTTTCTGTATCAGTATTCTCAATTAAATATTTTGTTGTAATCCTTAAATCAGTACCCGAACCGTATGTTATAACCTCAGGACTTGATCCGAAAACATCAAATAATGCATCCTCAACCTCCACTGAACTAAGCTTCTCCTCAAATCTTACAACATACGACCTTCCTCCTGAAAAATCAACACCAGGATTAAGTCCTCTTACAACGAGTGATCCAATACTAATAATTAGTATAGTTCCTGATATCATATAGAATAGTTTTCTTTTCTTCAGAAAATTAATATTCATATTCTTAAATGCACCATCTGTAAACTTTGTTGCAAAATTTAACTTTTTATCATTATCAAGTAGATAGATGAAAATAATACGAGTAATAAATATTGCTGCAAAAAGTGAGGTGAATATCCCTATTATAAGAGTTGTAGCAAATCCCTGGATTGGACCAGTACCGAATGTATAAAGGATAATTCCTGTAAGAATTGTAGTAACGTTTGCATCAATAATTGCAGAGTAAGCATTTTTATAACCATCTTTTAATGCAAGCTTTATTCCCTTACCAGCAGCCATCTCCTCCCTTATCCTTTCAAAAATTAGCACATTGGCATCAACCGACATACCAATTGTAAGAACAATACCAGCAATACCTGGTAATGTTAGTGTGGCTCCAAGTGATGCTAAAACACCAAGTATAAAGAAAATATTAAGTAAAAGAGCAAGATCAGCTACAATACCTGCCCTGTTGTAATAGAACATCATATAAACCAGTACAACTGCAAAAGCAATTAGAAACGACAATAAACCCGCATTTCTAGCTTGTTTTCCCAGTGATGGTCCTACTACTTCTTCCTGAATAATAGTTGCGGGAGCTCGCATTTTACCCGATTTCAACACGTTTGCCAGGTCTTGTGCCTCTTCAATTGTCATACCTCCTCCAGAAATAGAAGAGCTTCCACCAGTTATCTCATTAGTAACATTAGGATAAGAGTATACTAATCCATCCAGAACAATTGCAATCTGTCCTCCAATACTCTCCCTGGTAAGCCTTGCCCAGATTCTTGATCCTTCGCCATTCATAGACAAAGATACCTGAGGCTGACTTAAATTATCATAATCCTGGCGAGCACGGTCAACCACTTCTCCATCAAGTGCAGCCTTGCCTTCTGGATTTGTTACCTTAATGGCAATTAATGAATAATACTCATCATAATCTTTCATCGGTTTATTAGCCCAAAGAAATTTAACATCCCTGGGAAATAAATCCTTAACATCTGGGTCGTTTAAAAGGCTGTCTATAAGGGATTTATCTTTAGTGTGAGCACTTCCAACTCCAGCACCATGTATTAACTGTCCTGTTTGTTGATCAAGGAATGGACGAAGAATAGACAATAAAGGATATTCAAGTCTTAGTTCCTCTTCATTTAGCTGGTCTTGTTGTAAGATGGAATCCGCACCTAGTTGCTCAATAAGTGATTCTTGTTGAGTTGAATCTGATTGTCCAGCTAATTCGTCTAAAAGTGGGTTTTCTACTGCTTCCCCAACTTCTTCGCCAGTGGGTTCTGCAACATTCTCAGCTGCAGCAAGTTTATTTCTATCTCTTAGAAAAGTATTTGCCGCATCTAAATATTGATAAATCTCCTCATTCATGTAAGTTTCCCAAAACTCCAATTTTGCAGCTCCCTGCAAAAGTTTTCTTACTCTCTCCGGTTCATTTATACCTGGTAATGCAATTAATACTTTTCCGCCACCCAGATCCTGAAAAGATGTTTGTGACACACCAAATCTATCAACCCTTTCTCTCAATATTCTAACTGAATTAGCAATAGCATCATCAGCTTCAGTCTTGATTACAGACAAAACATCATCATTACTCGAGTTATAGTCTATTCTATCCCTCATTTCCATTGAGCTAAATATTGATGCCAGTTTTCCATTGGGATCAAGTTCTTCAAATGCTCTACCGAAAAGGGTTACAAAATCATCCTGACTGTCAGTTTGTAATTCTTTGGCTCTTTCAATAGCCTGCAAATATAAAGGGTCATTTTTATCAGTAGCCAGCACATTAATAACATCAACAACTGAAACTTCCAGAATTGCATTCATTCCTCCTTTAAGGTCAAGTCCGAGATTAAATTCTCTCTCCTGACAATCCCTATAGGAAAAGTCCTTTAATCCTAAGAACTTATAAGCTGTTTCACCAGCCATAGAATCTTTATATGCTTGTTCTCTGAAGGCTTGTTCTTCAACAGGAAAATTGGAAGCATGTTTTTGGGCTTTATTCTCTACTCTCCAGGTCGCAAAAGTAAATGATAACTGGTATAAACTTACCAGTGCCAAAGCAATTGCAAACAACCTGATAGCTCCTTTATTACGCATTTGTTTTTTTTTAATTATTATGAAATATAGCTTGCTCAAATTATCGCGCAAAGATATTGATTTTTTTTGGAAATAACCACATGAAAATATTTCAGATCTACAGACAATATTAATGACTTAATGGCTGAATATCAAACGTTTATTCTTGTAATCAATAATAGCATTATACTTTAACAGAAAATCTCCACCCAGTAAACCCCAGATTTTTCTTTCATCAATCTTTTTATAAAGTTGATTAATATGGTCCAGATTCGTGATCACAATTTTCTCATTTACCAATAACAGCTTAGCAAATTTAATTTTTTTAATAATTCCACTGCTGCTGGTTAATTTTTCTTCACTAATCCCTGATGATTCGAGATTCTCATTTTCAGATATTTCTTCAAGATAGGGTCCTATAAGACTTTCGTTAAACACTGTTTTTGACGCCCCGGTATCAAGTATTAATTCAGCTTTACTGCCATCCTCCAGTTCACACTCGAGGAAAATATGGCATCCGCTTTCTTCTATCTCAACAACATCCAGTTCTATTTCCGAAATCATATATTCTTCCCCGGTTTTGGATATCAGATAATGTGCAATATTAAAAAAAAACTAAGCTTTTTCCAGACAAATAGAAACTTGCTATTCAATAATCTTATCATAGTCTTCCATAAGTGGAACACCTTTGATAAAATCAAATAATGTAGCCTTTCTAATGGCATAATATTCTGACCAAAAGCTACTTATTGTAGATATGTAATTTCTTCGTGCAGCATCTTTTGCTGAAATAGCATCATTTAGTTTTAATATATCAATCTGTCCCTTTAGGTATTTTTGCATTGTAATTTCAAATCTGATAGCGGAAATAGAATCGGTTTTTGACCTTAGCAAAAACAGATCATTCATTAAATTAAATTGCGATACCTGAAGGTAGAAATTGTGTTCAAAATCCATCTTACTTTGATTAATTTCAATAACTGTCCGTTCATGATTTGATTCAGCCATCTTAATCTGACCTTTCCTTCTTCCCCAGTCAAGAATTGGAACACTAAAAGATACCTGGACACTCTGTGAGGTCCTCGGATCCTGGTAAGCATCCATAAGATCAACTCCCTGTTGGTTCAATCCATAACTTACATTAAGGTCGGCGTTAAATCTGTTTCTAGCTTTTGTCTGTTCCACTGAACTCTCGGAATTCAAAAGGGAAAGATCCCAACCTAAGACCTCACTTCCGTTTTCTTTTGCCAGCTCAAGAGCTTTTGCAACATCTAATTTAATAATAGGTAATACAGTATCATAAATAAGATTAAACTCTAATCCTTGATCAAAGGCCATAAATGTGTTGAATCTGGCCTTCTGAACCAAAAGTCTTAAACTATCCTCAATAACCTGATTGGCTGCCTGAAGGAACTGCTGTTCCATCTCCATTTTATCAGCCTGGTCAATAATTCCCATTTCAAATCTGCCATTGGCAATTAAATAAAGTGTATCTCTCTTATCTCGGTTTTTTCTCGATGCTTTAAGATTTTCAGACATCGATACCAAATTAAAGAAATTACTAATGGTCATTCTTGTAACCTCCTCCATGGATTCAATATATGTCTTTTTTGCAATTTCATATTGCATTGGTACAGTTTTTCTTTCCCACTTAAATTCGTTATAAGAAAATAATGGCTGTGAAAAGCCAATACTAATTGGAGTCGACCTAAAGGTTGCAGGGTCATCATTCAATTGATCTACTCTGTCAAGGTTCGATCTCATAAATATACTTCCACCTGTCCACGGCACCTGCTGCATAATCGACATACCTACTGAGGAATTAAGATTAGTTGATTCTGCGTATTTCTCTACCCATTGCCCATTTTCAAGAACATTATTTTTGGCAATAGAGCGGTTAAGATTAAATAAGGTTGAATTCACTGACACAAATGGAAGGTATGAAGCCTGATATGAACGAAAACTCCAATAAGACGCTCTAAACCTGTGTTTTGCCATGAAAGCCCTAATTGATTGCTCTTTAGCCACTTCAATTGCATCCTTTAAAGACAGGTTAGTTCTCTGGCTATATCCCTGATTGGCTGTAAGTAATATAATAAATAATGAAACAAATATTGTTATAATATGTTTTTTCATGATGAACTACGGGTTAATTATATATTGAATTTTCAGTTTGTTAAATTTTAATGCCGCAGAGAATCAACCGGATCCTGATCAGCAGCTCTTTTAGCAGGTAAATATCCAAATACTATCCCCACCGTTGCAGAAACACCAAAGGCAATAAAGACTGAAAAATTAGAGACTATGGTTTTAATATCAGCCAACTCATTAATTAGCTTTGCAAGTATCATACCTAAAATAATTCCGATAAATCCACCAACAATACTTATCAAAGTTGATTCAGAAAGAAATTGCACAATAATATCCTTTCTTGAAGCTCCAATAGCCTGCCGTGTACCAATCTCCCTTATTCGTTCCATAACTGAGGCGAGCATAATATTCATTATACCTATTCCCCCAACAATTAATGATATACTCGCAATTGCGCCAAGAACAATATTAAAAACATCTTTGGTTCTTTGCTGTTGTTTTAATAATAATTCAGGTACCGAAATTTCAAAATCAACTACTCCATTATGCCTTCTCAACAATAGTCTTGAAAGAATCTCAGTTGAAGGATTAAGCTCTTCGGTTTCATTTACTTGTACAATGATTTTATCAAGCTGATGATAATTAGGTACTTCAGAAACACCTTCTTCATTACTTGTAGACATTATACTTGAAATAATATGCATTCCTCCACCTCCAAAAATATTAAAACTTCCTCCCGACTGTTTCTTAGTGTTTACAATAGCTCTGTTCAAATATCTGTTAAGCATTGTTTTTGCAGGAATATAAATCCTATCGTTAGTATTACTTATTCCAAGTTTTTCAGTAGTGCCAACATAAGCATCTCTTTTTTCCAAAATACCAATCACTTTAAGCCAGGCATGTCCAACTTTAATGGTCTTATCTATCGGATTGTCTTTAGGAAAAAATTTCATTCTAATATTTGCTCCAATAATACAAACTGCAGTTCCATGAGTAATTTGATAATCATTAAAATTACTTCCTTCATACATCCCTAGATTAAAAAGTTCAAAGTAGTTTTCATTAACTCCAAGTACTTTAATTGCCTCATGGTTCATATCTCTTATTGCAAAAGAATTTAGTTCAATCTCAGGAGAAATCTGTTTTACAGCAGGAAGCACCCTCTTTATAGCCTGTACATCCAAGAGGTTCAAGCCTGGTGAGAATTTCTGTTTTTCCTTTTCCCCTTCCTCACTTTCCATTTTTTCTTCAATTATGGGCTTTATTATTATATTATTTACCCCAACCAGTTTTATCTGGTCAAGTATTTCCTGTTGGGCTCCATTTCCGATTGCAAGCATACTGATTACTGCTGCAACACCGAAAATAATTCCCAAACCGGTCAAAATAGACTTCAGTTTATTTGCCAGAATTGCTTCAACAGCAATTATTATATCATGAAAATATCTACGCATAATATTTTATTCTTGTTATATAGATTATAATATCTACTATCGATTTCCACCTCTTCCTCTACCTCTATCACCACTTCGCATCATCATTCTCATTATATCATTGCCTACTCCTTCATTACCATTTTGCTTAAGGCTGTCCTGTAACTTTTTAAAATCTGCCTGACGCTTTTCCTCTTCACGCTTAAATCGCTCAAGATCTTCAAGTCTTTGTTTTTCTTCAGCAATTCGTTTGACCTTTAATTCTGCAAAAAGATCCCATCCTTCAAATACCCATTCTTCAGAATCTTCCGGTACAGATAATAAAACCATATCATCTTCTGTTAGCCCCTGAAGGATAATAGCTTCATTATCATTGGCTTCACCCATTTCAATTATTTTCTTAGTCTTTTGATTGGCCAGATATACAAATGACATACTATCATTGTGATGTATACTCTCCAGAGGAATAAATAAGGCATCTTCAAATTCCTTTGTAATAATTGAATTCATAGTTGTCATAGCAGGACGTAAAATAGTATCCATCTCATTCAATTTGAGAACTACCTCAAAAACTTTTGCATCTGAATTAGGCAATTGTTCACCAACATTGGCAACTGAAATAACTTTCCCGGTAAACTTTCTGTCGGGGAAGGCATCAACTGATACTGTTGCTTCTTGATTTTGCCTGATCTTGGAAATATCAATCTCATTTATGTAAGTAGTTGAGATCATAGAAGTAAAGTCAGGTAAGGTTGCCACAATAGGATCCCATGATGTAATTTGTGATCCAACAGTTCGTTTTTTTCCACCAAACTCCCGATGATAAATTACCATTCCAGATTGAGGTGCCACAATATCAAACTCCTTGAGTATTTGTGCAAGATCATCTCTACGTTTCCTGTCTTCGGTTAATTCGTTTTCTGCTCTTTTCATTCTTCTTTGCATTTGCAGGATTTTGAGCTCATAATTTTTCTCCGCCTGCTCAAGCGACCTTTTAGCCTTGTCAAGATTATGCTCATTCTGACGAATAGTCGCTTTAGGCTCAAACGTAGATTGTTCAAGCTTATATTCAGCTTCCTCTACATTATACCTCAGATTAACCAAACTATTTCTTTCTGATCTTAAAGTGCTAGTGGTATCTAAAATAGTGGTTTCGTATTCCGATTGTTCAGTCTCAAGTCCTACTTCAAGATCCTGAAGTCTGTTGGTTGCATCTGTTTTATCAAGTGCCGCAACATATTCTCCTTTTTGGACTACTGTTCCTTCAGCAACAAGATCAGTAATTTTAACATTGTGAACCCGAACATCCCTAAGGTTTGCAGGTCCCTTGATCTCAACTGATCTTTCAGCCATAAGCTCACCAGTAGTTGAAACTACAATTTCAAAATGCCCCTTAGAAACAGGAACTTTAATTAATGTACTACTTTCCTTTCCGGCTGTATTTATTATAACTATTGCAATAATTACAACAACAACTGCGATACCGGCTATTACTCTACGTTTCATTTTATAAGTTTTTTATTTTAGGTTAAAAACCAAGCAAATCATATAATACATATATGATAACTTCTTTTTTAATATTTTATTATATGCCACAAATATTATGCAAAAGTATAACTATTAAGTAGGTTAAAAAAAGATGAATGTTATTTTTAACATTAATTAACACAAAGCACTTCACATATTAACATTCTAATACACTGAGAATTATAGCACGGGGAATTATGCTTTGATAATAAGCAACTTTAATTAGACATGATAAGATAATAATGGTTTAATACGGATGAAAAAAGATAATAAATAATGATAATATTCATTTATTGGTGATCAAATTACATTTTAGATCTTTTTACAAGCTCATCAACAAAATTCTCACCTAGCTTATCAGC
>PVBE011310032.1_pt1 | contig 15182 bp, 12 predicted proteins | sample 1631181 | NCBI WGS metagenome assembly PVBE01 (sample SAMN08397723, study PRJNA350692) | Marine metagenome, whole genome shotgun sequencing project. | isolation source: water | place: Pacific Ocean | collected 2012-04 | reverse complement strand
CTCGCTTCTTTCGGGCCCGTTGGAGTTTGGCCGCCGCCGTTGGTGAGGCGAAAGCCACGGCGACCAGGGAAGACCAGAATTCGCGCCTCGACCGCGTCGAGAAACTCGGCGGCATCCTGATCGGGAAGAATTCGGCAGTCGAGTTCAGCCGTGGAAATCGGCGGCACGACGTTTATCTTCTGGCTGCCCGACAACATCGTGATCGAGCAGGTATTGCGGAGAAGTGCATGCAGGCCGGGCTGTTCCGCTTGAAACCGATGCAAAAACTCAGGGTCGAGAATCGCGTCGTCGATATTCGCGAGCGACTCTTGCCAGACCGGATCGAAGGACTCCGAGATTCGCCTGAACATCTCGCGTACGGGCGTGACGATGCGCGGTTCGAACGGAGCGCTCTGGATCTGTTGCAATGCCGCGATCAAGCGTGTTGGCGCCGATGTCGGCAGCGGGCGCGAGCCGTGCCCAGGCTCGTCCGTCGCAGTCAGACGCAGCCAGTACGGGCGTTTCTGCGCGAGTTCGATCTGAAACGAGATCTGCCCACCCGACTCTATACCACGCCCACCCTCGTTCAACAGATAGCCGACGTCCTCGAAGAGTTCGGGGCGATTCTCGACGAGCCAACCGGCACCGTAGAAACCGCCGGCTTCCTCGTCGGCCGTCGCCATGAAAATCACGTCACGGTTTAGCGATTGATCACTCGTATGCAGCGCCAGGAAGGCTTCCAAGTGCATGATCCCTAAGGACTTCGTATCCAGCGCGCCGCGGCCGGACAGGATCCCGTCTTTGATCGTCGCCGTTAGCGGATCGCTTTCCCAGGCCGAAGCCGTCGCAGGCACGACATCCATGTGATGCAGCAGTACGAGTGCGGGCTCGTCCCCGCCCGGAAGACGCGCCCAGATGTTGCCGCGCCCCGGCGCCGACTCGACGGTCTCATAACCGATACCCGCCGCATCGAAGATCGTGGCGAAATAATCGGCGCCGCGGGTTTCATTGCCGGGCGGGTTCGTCGTGTCGACCTCGATATAGGCCGTCAAACGATTCAGTGCAACGGTCTGCGCTTGCAGAGGAGGCAGCACGCCCGCGAATAGCAGCGCGATGAATATGCGGCTGGCTATGACCATCCTACCCTCCTTGTTAATCACCCGTGTAACGCAACACCCAGATACCCTGATTCTTGTGGCTGACGTAAATATAGCCGCGCGTGTCGACGAGCACGTCCTCACTTTGCAGGACGAGCGCACCGCGCGGCAGCGGGCCGCGGCGCACCGTCGGGTCCGGTGGCAGGAACCAACCGACTTCTTGTGGATTCACGGGCGTCGAGATATCGAAGATCCTTAAGCCCCCGTTGAAGTAGGTCAGATACACGCGGTCCGTCTGGTCTTCCACCAGTGAATTGTGTTGCAGCTGGTTCTGATTGTGCGGGCCGAAGCGCCCGCCGTGGGTGCAGAAATAATCAGGGCGCTCGCCGTCCGGCGGTTGCGGCAGCGGGAATGCCGAGATCAGCCTCGGTACCGCCAGATCGGAAATGTCGACGAGTCCGGCGAAGTTCAGCGCCTCATCGCAATTCTCGGCAATTGCTTCGCTGTTGACGATAGCGAGGCCTCTCTCGAGGTAAGGCGTCGTCGTGTGTACCGACAGATGTGTCGGCCCGAACAACGGCCCGAAATCGAGACGGCTGATCTCCTCGATGTTCGCGGGGTCACTGATATCCGTGATGATGAACCCCGAACCGCCCATTGGCAGGAACGCCAGATCGCCACGCACATCGGCCGGCCCATGCAGGCGCCCGAGATCGTAAGACTCGGGGTCGGTATCTTTCATCCCGGCAGTTGCGAACCGTCCGGTCTCGACGGGATTCGACGGATCGCTGATATCGACGATCATGTAGACCTCGCCCTGATAGCCTGGGAGATTGGCCGCGAGGTGCATGTAGTCGCCGCCGAAATAGGCATTGCGATGCGTGCCGCCACCCGTCGTGAAGCTACCAATCTGCCTCGGATTGACCGGATCCTCTAGAGTCCAGATCAGCACGGCCTCCGGGGCACGAGGCTGGTCCGGGTCGCCGCCCCAGCCTGCCGACAGCGCATCCAGCGAGGTTATCAACAGCCCATCGGCGAGATCGAGCTGCCACGTCGCCGTATTCTCCGGTCCGTCGATGAACTTCACCATCGTCGGATCGGTCGGGTCCGTCACGTCGAAGATCGCCCAGCCACGATGGAACAGGTTCGACGTGTACATATACCATCGCCCGTCCGACTCCAGCAGCGACATCTTGAATGGCGAAGCGTTGGGTGCGTCGACGTAACCGACGGCTTCCACGTTCTCACTACGGGCGCCTGCCGGGATCGGATCGGCGAACGCCAGCGTAGTCAACGTCGCGGACATCAATGCCAGGCAGGCAATTCGTAGCGGCTCAGCAAGATTCATATGTCCCTCAAGACAGTTTCTGTTCTCGGTCACGCAGTTCACATCGTTCATTGCGGTTCGATGCGGAACTCACTTGGATGCGGCGGCACGACCGACCGCTCCTCGGGCGGTGTCAGCTGCGGTATCCATTCGTAAGGCACACGATAAGCGCGATAGATGTTGTGCCGCGTGTCGTCGGACTCATAGAAGTAGGGATTTAGATATTCCCAGACGATCTCATGGTCGATCGTGACCTCGAAGACGCGTCCAGCCGCACCCTCCGTGATCAGTGTATTACCGTTCGGCAGACGTTGCGCCATACTCACGTTATGGCTGAAGAAATGAAAACTGCCATGACCCTGAATCGAGTACTCCCAGACTTTTTCCATCGTTACGGGATTGATCTCGAACACGCGTGAGCTGTAGCGCTCGACGATTTGCGTACCTTTCGGCGCTATCGGATTAGGTTCGCCGTAACCGGAACCGCCGCCATTATCGAACACCATGAGGTTACCCGCGCCCGGCAGGCCCTCGGGAATGAGATGCGGGTGGTGCTGACCGATTACCTGGCCGATCTCCCGCATTGCCTTGGTCTCACGATAATCGGGGCCCATCCGCCAGACGATTTCGCCCGAGCGTGCAACAATCGCGACAATGTTGGCCGTGCGCGAACTGAAGATCACGTTGTCCGGATGAAATCGCTCGTCGCCGGAATCGTACCACTGGTTCGGACCGACGTAGGACAACGAATTGAAGTGCAGCCAGTCGGAGCTTTGACGACCCTCATTCCAGGGCGAGTTCCGATGAATCGAGTTACGCGCGGCCTCTGAGAAACCGAGTTCTTCGAAATGATCGCTCGGTGACCAGTCCCACAATCTCTCGCCGTCCCACGAGACTTCTAGAACGTAATCGTCGCGGAGACGCTTATCCGTGATTTCGGGCCGAGTCAGATTCTTGACCGCAAGGATCAGTGTCCGGCCGCTCGTGACCTCGGGAACGGAGACCGGCGAGTAGTAACCGGCGGGGCTGCCCTCGCGCTGCCAGTCGTGGTGCTGGCGGGATGACCAGACTTTGTTCCCGTCGTCGTTCTCGATCTGCTCCGTTCTATCGAAGCGCCAGACCTCGTTACCATCCCAATCGTGCTGGACAACGGCACCCATGCTGCCGCCCATGACGTAACCGCCGGGAAGTATCCGGATCGGTGCACCGGGGATCTCCTCGAAGCGCCTGATCAAGTTGCCGTTCATGTCTATGAGGACCGCGCCCTTATTCTCGGGCGTCGGATGGATCGTGTAGCCGTTCCAGGCCTTTTCTGGATCATAGATCGTCGTCCCGGTCGGGTAGATCGACGGGTAACCATTCGAAGTCGCAGCCACTATCGCGAGTAGAACTGCCGCCGATGCACGGGCCAGCCAGCATTGCGCACTAAACATACTTGGATATCCTCTTAATGAAGTTACTACTAGTCGCCCGACATCAGGTAATCCCAATGCCGTCCCGCATCCTTGATGATGGCCGGCAGATCCCGCGCAAGGACATAGCCGGCATCAACGAGTTCGATACCCACCTCCGCGACGAGGCCGAGATATTGCGCGCGGCCGTCGTAGAGCTCTTCGATAGACGGTCTCTCATCCCCGGATGCTTCGCGCTCCGCTCGAGTGATCGCGAACGGAATATACGAGCCCGGGGTCGATATCGGGTTGAACGGGCTCCAGCCGGTGTACGTAGCCAGCGGCACAGAAAGCTCGGGCGACCTCAGACCCGCGATCTCGTTGCCGCCCTCGTCGACCTGGGCCACGAGAAAAGGGAAAACCGAATGAACGATCGGCGGCTCGTTCGTAATGATGCCATCGGACACGAACTGCGGACCGTAGTCGAGACGGTAGGCCCGGCTGACGTCGCTCGGCAGGCGTACGCGCGGGATGCTCGGGAAACGGATGTCCTGCAGCTCGGCGAGCGTGCCTGCCTCGCGCGTCGGATAACTGCTCGCGGGAGGCGGTGTCCCGTCCGTAATCCAGTCGTTCAACGCCAACAATAGTGCGCGCAGGAACCAGCGATAGTTGTTTGGATTACCGATACGCAGTCCATCGATATGCGTCTCCGGCAACTGCGCCGGGACGTGTTGCGTGCCGGCGAAGAGATAGATGCGTGAAGTCTCTGCCGGCGGCAGATGCTGCTCACCGTCCGGTGTCGAGTGGATCAGCGCGGTCGGTAGCCGCCAGTATTCCGTCGACGTGTTCGTATAGAACACCTTCGGCGTCGTCTCTGGTGTCAGCTTTGCTAGCAGGCTGTCCTCGACGCCCGTGGCCGGATCGGCCTGCATGACATCGGAAAACGGAAATTGATCGCCGGGATAGAAGTAGCTTCTGTCGACCGCGCGAGACGGCTGCGCGAAGCGATGGTTGAAGCTGCCGGTCGCGTTCGATGCGAGATGTGGAATCAGTCCATCGAAGGCCATACGCTGTTGCTCGTCAACGTTGAATCCATCGTAGAGAAAATGCCGCAGCAGACGACCGGCCTGTGAGTCGCCGAACGTGATGGCCCGCTCAATTGCGCCGGCCTGAAAACCCAACGCCTCAGCGGCATCGTATTTCAGATGAGATACGGTATCGCGCATTGCCGCAAGGCCGAGCCCGGCAATCGGGGGGTCGCTCGCGACGAATACGGCCTCGTAGATGCGACTCGGCTCGAATCCGGTCGTCAGATAAATGCGTGTCGGGTCGCCCACCATGCGGCCGTCTACGAGGCGCCCGAATTGCCACCGGTCTCGGGCGATTACCGTACGTTCGCCCGCCGGCGTGTCACGGACCGCCAATCGGTTGCGTGGGTCCTCGGGATCGGCGACTGCGTAAGGAATATGGCCCCGGTCGCCGAGAGAGTAATCGTAGGTGGGTTCAGTGACGACGAAGTCGCTGCGCACCAGTCCTTCGAGCGGCTCTCCCCCGTTGGTTGCGATTGGCGGATAGACCCGCAGGAAGCCCGGCTGCCGCGGCACGTCGAACTGCCAGCCGACGTAGAGTACGGAGAAGCCCTCGTGCATGAGGAAGCCATCGCCCAGGTCGGCCTCGGTAACCGGCTCGAGTACGGCGTCGGTCCGATTGAAGTAGCCCAGGATACGCTTGCGGCCACGATTCATGACATCGACGAGGACCGTCCCGTTGCCCGCATCGGCGTCGACGGGTTTCAACAGATAGAAGTCGGCGGAGAACTCGACCTCGCCATTAGAGTTCTTCGGCGCGTAGTCGATGTCGCCGATGACTCGGTTGGCCGCGTTGACTGGGTCGACGGCGTAGTGGATTCTGCCCGCGAGCCGCTCGTAAGCACCTGCAAGACCATAGGATTTTCCGCCCGCTACCGCGTCTCGTATCTCGATATCGATGCGGACGACTTCAGCGACCGAAGGAAGTGCCACGAATGAACCGACGGCAACTGCGATCGCTGCGAATGCCGGGCGCGAATGTCTCCTAAATCCCCCTGATACTGACTCCATTTTGTCTCCCTCGATACGAGAGTTATTCTTAAAGTCTGAATTCTACGCTGACTTCGAGAGAAAAAGGGGCCGGGTCCCTTTTCCCTGCGGTAGTCGACGCAATATCAAGAAAGATGGGACCCAGCCCCTTTTTCACTTTTCCCGAATCCTGTCGTTTTTGGCCGTGGAATAGTACCCTTGAGGTAGTCTCGAAACGCCAGCCGGCTGTAGAAGAAGAACAGGGGAGAGACTGCCATGCCACAAGTTCGATCAACGCGTAATTGGGTCTACCTCACGGTCGTCACAGGCATCACACTCATTACGCTGCACATCTCTAAGCCGGATATCGCGATCGCGCAGAACAATCAATACCGGCTCATCGCGGACTGGGCTCAGATACCCGATGGCTTCACCTGGGGCCAACTCATCGCTGTCGCGGTCGATGCCGATAGCAACCTCATCGCCTTTCAGCGTTGCTCTTCGAATACCTGCGTCGACCAATCCGCGCCGCCGCTATTGAAGTTCAGCCCGACCGGCGAACATCTCATGAGTTGGGGCGAGGGCATGATGGTCTGGCCGCATGGACTCGATATCGACTCGCAAGGCAATATCTGGGTAACGGATGGCCGGCATGAAGGCGAGATGGGCCAAGTTATTCACAAGTTCAGCGCCGACGGCGAGTTACTCATGACGATCGGCACACCCGGCGTAGCCGGCAGCGGGGCATATACATTTAACGGAATTTGCGATGTCGTCGTTGCCGATAACGGCGATATCTTTGTAGCGGACGGCCATTTCAATAACCGTGTCGCGAAGTTTTCGGCCGACGGCGAGTTCATCAAGTCCTGGGGTCAACCGGGGAGAGGGCCGAGCGAGTTCGACATGCCGCACAGCATCGACATCGACTCGCAGGGTCGAGTATTCGTCGCCGACCGCGGTAACAGCCGCATCCAGATTTTCGATCAGGAGGGACGCTACCTCGACTCGTGGCGGCAGTTCGGGAGGCCGAGCGGCATCTTCATAACCGAGGACGATCGTCTCTTCGTCGCGGACTCGCAATCGGTAGACGGCGTCAACCCTGACTTCGAGATGGGCATCTACTACGGCAGTGCCGTCGACGGTACCGTTACGGGGTATATCGGTGACATCTGGACAGAAAGCGTGACCGAAGATGCCGAAGGCAATCTCTTCTCGGGACTCGTCGAGCATCGCGGACTCGTGAGATACGAACTCCAGTAACCCATTTCGACTCTCTACAGATCGCAGGTTGATCGCGTGAGTTACCGAATCGAGAGTGTACTAGCCTGCGGCAATCACCTCGGTGAAGGCCCGGTCTGGGATGTCGAGACCGGCGTCTTATGGTGGCTCGACGGCACGGGCCGCCGTGTCGGTAACCCGTCGATCTGGTGCTTGGAGCCGAAGACTGGCCGTGTCGACAACTGGTCACTGGACCATGACGTCGGCGCACTCGCGGTACGGGAAAACGGCAACCTCGTCCTCGCTCTCGATGACGGCTTCTACTACTTCGACCCGGACACAGAGAAACTCGACCTTATCAGCCTCGTCGATGCCGGCCAGCCCCGGACGCGACTCAACGACGGCAAGGTCGACCGCCGCGGTCGATTTTTTGCCGGCGGCATGGACGACAAGGAGGAACTCGCCGTCTGCGGCCTGTGGCGACTGGATCCAGACCTCTCCGTCACCAAAGTCGATTCGGGGATCATCTGCTCGAATGGGCCGTGCTGGAGCCCGGACGACAAGATCTTCTACATCGCCGACACGTTCGTCGACGAGTTCTGGGCCTACGATTACGACGTCGAAGCCGGCAGCGTTTCCAACAAGCGTGTCTTCGCGGACACGAAATCGTCGAACGGCGTCCCCGACGGCTCGACGATAGACGCCGAAGGCTGTCTCTGGAGCGCCGAGCTGATCTCGGGCGATCTCGTTCGCTACGATCCCGACGGCAATGTCGAGCGCAAGATCGGTATGCCCGTGCGCAACGTAACCTCGGTCATGTTCGGCGGCGATAACCTCGACGAGATCTATGTGACGTCGATGGCGCGAGTGAAACACCCGGCCGTTCACGACCGCTTCGAGGTAGATCTCAAGCCTCAGTTCGGCGCCGGCGCCCTATTTCGTATCACTGGCTTGGGCGTTCGCGGTGTCGCGGAACCGCGGTTCGGAGGCTGAACATGGCTCGAAGAGTCATCATTACCTGTGCGCCAACGGGCGCGATCCATACCCCGTCGATGTCACCTTATCTTCCCGTAACGCCGGAAGAAATCGCGGCCGCGGCCATCGCCGCGGCCGAAGCCGGCGCGACGGTCCTCCATCTGCACGCACGTGACCCGGATGATGGCCGGCCGACCCAAGACCCGGACGTTTTTCGGCAATTCCTGCCGCAGATCAAAGCCCGCACAGACGCCGTCATCAACATCACGACCGGCGGCAGTCCGCACATGACGGTGGACGAGCGCCTGCGACCGGCGCTGCAACTGCAACCCGAGCTCGCATCGCTGAATATGGGTTCGATGAACTTTGGTCTGTATCCGATGCTGAAACGCAATACAGCATTCAAGCATAGCTGGGAACGGGAGCACTTGGAGAACAGCCGAGACCTCGTATTTCGAAACACTTTCGGCGACATCGAGCGCATCCTCGCAACCTGCGGAGAGAACGGTACGCGTTTCGAATTCGAGTGCTACGACATCTCTCATCTATATAACCTCGCACATTTTCTGGATCGCGGTATGGTCAAGCCGCCGCTGTTCGTACAGAGCGTCTTCGGCATCCTCGGCGGAATCGGCACACACTCCGAGGATCTCGCACACATGCGCCGCACGGCCGACCGGCTCTTCGGCGGGGATTATCAATGGTCGATCCTCGGCGCCGGCGGCAGTCAAATCCGGCTCGCGAGTATGGGAGCGTCGATGGGCTCCAACGTCCGCGTCGGCCTCGAGGACTCACTCTGGGCAGGCCCGGGTAAGCTCGCCGAATCGAATATCGAACAGGTCATGATGATTCGCGAGGTCATCGCCGGGCTATCGCTGACGATAGCGACCCCGGACGAGGCACGACAGATGCTCGATCTCAAGGGCGGCGACCAGGTCGCTTTCTAACCGTCGGTCGTACGGTAAGCCATGGTTCCCGGCGGCGGTGAATACCATCCCGGGTCGCTATAGTCACCGGGAGGCTGCTCGGCACGTGACTTGAACACGGTGAACATACCGCCCATCCCGAGCGGGCCGTGCGGACCCGAGCCCGTCATCATGGGCAGCGTATTCTCGGGCAACTCCATCTGTATGGACGCCATCTCGGCCATACCGCGATCACCCATGACCATGTACTGCGGGATCAAGCGGCGCAATTTCTCGGCGGCTTCCTCGAAGTCGACGCCGATCGACGTCGGTACATCGTGGCCCATGGCGTTCATGACATGATGCATCTTGTGGCAATGTAAAGCCCAGTCGCCGGGGGCATCGGCAGTGAACTCGATTGCCCGCACTTGACCAACCCCGATATCGACCGTCGCCTCCGGCCAACGCGCAGTTTCCGGTACCCAGCCGCCGTCGGTGCACGTGACCTCGAACGAGTGCCCGTGTATATGGATCGGGTGATTGGTCATTGTGAGATTTCCGATCCGGATTCTGACCCGGTCACCCTGGCGTGCGATCAGGGGCGAGATGCCGGGGAATGCCCGGCTGTTGAAGGTCCACAGATTGAAGTCGAGCATCGTGTTGACGCGGGGAGTGTAGCTGCCCGGCTCGATGTGATAGGCATTCATGATAAATGCAAAGTCGCGATCGACGGCACGGTCGCTCAAGTCCTGCGGATGCACAATGATCGTGCCCATCATTCCCATTGCGAACTGCACGAGGCCGTCCGCGTGCGGGTGATAGATGAACGTGCCCGCGCGAGTCATATCGAACTCGTACACCCAGGTCTCGCCCGGTTGTATCGGCGGCTGCGTGAGTCCCGCGACACCGTCCACGCCGTTCGGCACGTGTACGCCGTGCCAGTGGACCGTGGTGTACTCGGGCAGCTTGTTCGTCACGAAGATACGTACGCGATCGCCTTCGACGCATTCGATCGTCGGACCCGGCGACTGGCCGTTGTAACCCCACAGATGCGCCGTCATTCCCGGCGCGATTTCGCGCTCGACAGGCTCGGCGATAAGGTGGAACTCCTTAGTATCGCCTTGCATGCGCCAAGGAAGCGACCATCCGTTGAGTGTCACTACGGGCTGGAACGGCCGGCCGGTGACCGGCGCGGGCGGCGGCTGGGTGGCGGGCGAGCCCGTGAGCGGCGCCTCTGGAACCTGCGCCAGCGCGGAACGAGATACGGCGCCTGCGCTCAAGACCACGCCGGCCGCGCGCGTCAGAAAACTGCGGCGCGAGACCATTAGAGATGCATCCTAGTGGACATGATAGGCAGCCCCCGGGCGAAAACCGCTCTGAATACCCGGCTGAACTGCCACGGCCGGCACGCCGACACCAGACATGGCGCGCTGCAACTCGACCTGGGCGAACCAGAAGTCGCGCTCGGTGTCGAGCGCGGCATTGACGGCGTTGATCCGTTCGGTCGCGTCGGCGACGAGGTCGAGCACACCGACGAGCATGCCGTTGTAGAGCTTGAGCTGCTCCTCGGAGACTCGGCTCGCGAGCGGCACGAGCGCATCTCGTGCATGCCGGGCAAGACCGTAGGCGCCACGGTACGCGAGCCACGCGGTCCGCACGTCGGCCCGCGCGTTAACGCCAGCCTCGCCTGCCAGACCCTCGAGCCGCCCCGCCTGGACGTCGAAGCGTTGCGCAATCGCGCGCGCTTCGAGACCGTCGGCCCCGATCGGTGCAGCCGGAAGATCGGGCAGCCGGCCGGGCAGCTGCACGCGCTCGGCCATTTCACCCCAGAGCCCGAGCGTCTGCACGAGCCGTTCGCGCTCGACCGCGGCCGCGACCTGTACCGTGGTCAGGTGGGCGACGGCATCAGCATATAGAGTCTGCGCGCGCAGCGTCTCGAGCTCTGTGGAGTTACCGACCCGCCGCATGCTTTCCAGGATCCCCCGGCCGGCCTCGGCCGCCACCACCACGTCCTCGAAATAGCGCACCGACTGCCGCGCCGTGACCGCACTGACCCAGGCGCGCCGCGCCAGGAACAAGAGTGCGACGATCTCGTCCGCAGCCTGTACTCGCCCGTTGCGCTCGTCTAGCGTTCCGCTCGGATCTAGCGCAGGGATGATTAACCAGGTCATGAGGTTGACCGACAGAGGCTGCTCTATCCGGGTGTCGACGGTTCTCGGTGGCCGCCCTTGATTGAACGCCGGATTGACGAGATGTGCGAGCTGCAAGCGGTCGAAACCGGGCATACCGAGCGTTTCGAGTGCGCGCTCGACGGCAGGGTTATGCAACAGTGCGAGCTCTGCCGCCGACTCCGCTGTCAGCGGTTCAGCAAGCAGCTCCTCCTCGCGCTGCGTCCTGTGCTCAAGCAAGGCGACTTGCTCAGGAGTCAGCTCAGGCGGCTCGTCCGTGATCGCGGCCGAGCCGATGGGCTGACCGGCCGCACAACCGCCCGCGGTGGCGATGACTGCAAGGAAGCATGCCGAACTGATGCCGTAGACGGTGGCGCGGATCTCGCGCGGATTCATTGTTGTGTCGTAGCGTTGGTTTGCTGCGCAGCGCGCGCGTGATTTGCAGGAGCGTCGGCACCAGCCACCGTCCCGGATGTCCCATCGACCGTGCCCGAGTCGCCCTCGAAGATCGCGCGCCACGGCAGCGGCCCGGCATTGAGCGCCGTGTAACGAGTAACAGCGCTGTCGAATATCAGCAGCGCCGCGGGGGTCGCTGGGTCGGCAGCTTCGAAGCCTTCCCAATGCGACCAGCCCGTCGCCGGGATCGCACTCCCCCAGAAGAGGAGTGCGATGGCATAGACATTTTTTAGATGCGCGTGTTGTTTCACTAGAAGTTGGCGACGTCGCGTGCTGAACCTGTGAGCTCGACGATATGGAGTCCCGTATTGGCCCGATCGACTGCGAATACATACCCGCGATCATCAACCTCGAGGTTGTTGGTCTGGATAGCAGTTTTGCACTGCTCCACGCCGTCAACGTTAACGCAACGCTGCGTCGTCGCCTCGGTGATCGGCGGAATGTAGTAGCCGATTTCCTTAGGCGCCCAGGGATCGCGGATGTCGACGGCGCGCACGCCGCCATTGAAGTAGGCGAGGAACACCACGTTCTTGTAATAGATCGGCGTCATATTCTCGTTCGACGAGTGAGTGCCGAAGCGCCCGCCTCGCGAGCAGAAGTCACCGCTCTCTTCGGGGACCTGGTAGTTACCGATCGGCCATGGCAGCGTCTCGTCCGTGATGTCCACCATATACATCATCTGCCGATTCTCACGACACTCGTTGCGCAGTGATTCTCCTACGACAAGAAGCATGTCGCGCGTGCGGCCCTCGGTGTTATCCGCGAATTCGTCCACGTCGATACCGAGCACCGGAAATGCCGTATGCGCGCCGAGCCGCGGCCCCGTGAACATCGTCGTGATGACCGGGTATTCCAGATTCTCATCCGTCGGCTCGAAGGGCTCGGCTACCGCGGGATTGCCGCGTATCAGCCGATCCCGATCGACGATTTGAATGACGCCGTTGAGGAACGTGCCGTAACCGAAATAGATACGGTTACCAACGGCGATCGGACCATGCAGCTCGTAGTTAGCCATCTCTTCGTGATTCGGCTCACCAGGCTGCTGTCCCGGGAGGCCGAAGTTGCGAATGAACCGCGGGTTGGCGGGATCGGACAGATCGTAAACCTGAGTCATGCGCCGCGGCGCCCAGCCCTCGACACCGGAGACGAGATAGGCGATACCGGTCTCGCACTCCCACCAATTCTTGTGAGTATCACGGAGGCCCATCTCCTCCATCGACGAAACGAGCTCGGGTTCTGCGGGCGTGGTCACGTCCCAGACCTCATGCCCAAAAGGGCCTACCGCACGCAGCAGATAGTAGGCGCCGTTGACGCCGTCAGGCAGAGAACTACCTGCGCAGGTGCGCACCATTTGCGCTTCGCTCTCGCCGTCCCCATCTCCGTCAGTACCCGGGATGTGGTGGATATATCGTGGGTTGGCGGGATCAGTGACGTCGACTATAGAGGTCCCGTTGCTCTCTTCCCGGCCCGCGAGTGGGTTCTCGGCGCTGCCGTTGTGATGACCGATGTAGGCAATCCAGCGATCGCCCTGCTGCTGAACCGTGGGCTGGTAGGCACTGCGCCCCTGCAGGTCATTATATCCGACGAGCTGCATATTTTGTGCGTCTTCCTGGTAAGGGTCGTAACCCGACGTCTGCGCGTTGACGCTCGTGGCGAGAGCTAACGGCGTGGCGGCGGAAGCGGCCGATAGCAGGCTTCTGACGAACGTCGATGGGAGCATGTCCCCCTCCTGTTGTTGTTTGATCCTGAGCCCAGACTGTCGAACAGAGCATCCGCCATGTCAAGCGCTACCAGTACGCTCGATGCGTCTGGCATCGAAACCGTATTTCCGGGTGCTGCACGACGGCGAGTCGGCGTTTCGAATCCGCTACACTAACCGTCGCCATGCCACGAAGTCCTCGTATCTCGAGCCGGAATATCACCCTGTTTGTCGCCTGCGCGACGCAGCTGATCACTGCCACTGGCGCTGAAGAGCCTCGCATACCAATCACCGATTCGGAGTTTCATTTCGCGCGCATGGCCTTCGGTGCCTACGGTGGACGTGCCGGCCGCGGCCACCAGGAACCGTGGCTTCACGACTGGCCGGACGCTGAAGTTCATTTTGTTCAGGGCGTCACCCGGATCACGCGAATCGACTCCGGAACCGATAACCGGCAGGTTCACCTGAGTGACGACTCGCTCTTCGATCATCCGATGCTATACGCCGTCAAGGTCGGTTACTGGCATCTCAGCGACTACGAGGCCTCCCGGCTCAGGGAGTTTCTGCGACGCGGTGGATTTCTGATCGTCGACGACTTTCACGGTCCGTCCGAATGGATCCAATTCTCGGAGTCGATACGGTGCGTGTTCCCGGACCGCCAGATCGTCGAAATCCCGGCCGACGACGAGGTGTTCAGCGTCCTCTACTCTTTAAATCAACGTGTGCAAATTCCCGGCGCTCAGGCGATCCGGTATGGAATCACCCGGGAGAACCCTCAGAGTACTGTCCCACACTGGCGAGGTGTCTACGACGACACAGGCCGTTTGCTCGTCGCCATTAATTTCAATATGGATCTCGGCGACGCATGGGAGCACGCAGACGACGCATTTTATCCTGAACCCCTAACCGCGCTCGCGTATCGTTTCGGGGCCAACTACGTCATCTACTCAATGACTCACTAAACGAGAAATCCGATGACTACACCGCTAGTGACATCCGAATGGCTCGAAGCTCACCTCGACGACTCGAACACCCGCATCGTCGAAGTGAGCGCGACAGAGGCCAACGAGGTGTATGCATCCGGCCACGTACCCGGCGCTCTCGGGTGGTTCTGGAAGGGCCTTTGCTGGCACAAAACGGACCGTCAACTCGTGACGCCCGACGAACTGGCCGCACGTCTCGGAAGCGTCGGCATCGAGCCCGACTCGACGCTGGTTCTGTACGGCGATCCCGTGCAGTACGGCACCTACGCGTTCTGGGCTCTGACGATGGCGGGACATCGGGATATTAGGCTGCTCGACGGTGCCCGCAAGAAGTGGCTTCAGGGCGGCCATCCGATGACACGCGATGTTCCGTCTCCGAGCGCAGTCGAATATAAAGCGTACGAGGGAGACTCCTCGATGCGAATCGGGCGCGCCAATGTCCTCGCCAATCTCGACAATTCCGATCGCCTCCTGCTCGACGTGCGGTCGCCCGAAGAGTACAGCGGCAAACGCGTCAAAGAATATGGCGATTTCGATCACGGCGCGGAGCGCAAGGGCCGGATTCCGGGCGCACGGCACCTGTTCTTCCGGAACCTGCTCAACGACGACGATACTTTCAAGAGCGCGGAGGAACTCAAGCCCATCCTGGCCGCAGTAGGCGTCACCGAAGACGAGGGCCAGGAGATCGCCTGTTACTGCAGACTGAGCCACCGGGCGACGTTGACCTGGTTCACGCTGGCGTTCGTGCTCGGCTACCGCAACGTGTTCATCTACGATGGTTCATGGACCGAGTGGGGAAGTACAGAAAATTTACCAATAGAAGTAAAATGAAAAAAATAAACTGGACTAAAAGAGAGTTTGAAGCATATGTGTTACATTTTCTTTGACACTCCATACAATTTGTCACATTTGTGCACATTGTTTGTG
>PVBE010790303.1_pt1 | contig 15183 bp, 26 predicted proteins | sample 1631181 | NCBI WGS metagenome assembly PVBE01 (sample SAMN08397723, study PRJNA350692) | Marine metagenome, whole genome shotgun sequencing project. | isolation source: water | place: Pacific Ocean | collected 2012-04 | reverse complement strand
TGTCTCACTCTGTTTCATATTCAATCTATTCACATCACCAACTGCTAGAATATCAGCGAAACTGGCTGGTGATTTAAAATCACTGCTTTTTTTCAACAATTTGTATCCTTTAAACATACTTCATTATAGCACGATTGGTAATAGCGTCAACCTGGCAAAAAATGCCATAAAATGGGGGTTTTTAGGGGGTGTCTTTACAATTTACGGTTGTTTTTTGGTAGTGTTTGGGTCGTTTGGTGGGTTTTTTTCAAGCAAAGGTTGAGAACTACTTTGTTTCTTTACCAATGCTTCTATTTCTGTGATATAATCTACTGCACGAAAGTCTATGTAATTTGCTGACTCTAATCTCCGACGAAGTTCATGTAGCAGAGTGAGTAAACGATTCATTGTTCATTCTCTGTGTGTGAAGAATTCATGTCTTCTTGTTCCCACATCTCATACATTATATCTCTGCCTGTTCTTTCTTCTCTATAAGGTCTAGTGTGTGAATTCTTTATTGCTTCAAACAACTCTGTGAATGTTGTTGCTTGTAGATCAAATGTAGTATTGCCTCTGTCTAATTGCATAATTTTATTTAATGGAACCAGTGTGTTATGGCCACATAAGACTACTGGTTCCTATATGAGTATAGCATAACATCAGAATAATTGTCAATGGTGTTTAAAAGGCGTCTGTGTTGGATTAAAGGGGTGTTAAACAGGATGATTGTTTCGTGTAGTTAATCATATGGCAACAATTAGAAACGGAAACAATCACCCTTACATAATACAACCTTCTTGTTGGAGACATGAAGTTGTATAGATATTTATTTGTTTTAGATGATAGGGGTTGAAAAGCATGAAACTTGATTCAACCCCTTTAAGGGAAAAGGAATGTCAGTAACCTTTCCGCAATTTGTCGTGTATGTGTATGAAGTATGATACGACAAACACAAATATTTAACTAATTGCATTTGGTAAAATCAAAAAGATATTGACATTCATTTAGTGAAGCATATATACTTACAAACATGGCAACAACATTTCAAGGAAATATAGCAATGACATTGAATACCAATAGATGTTTTGGACGATCTATGGAAATGAATAAGTTAATTGCAGAACAAAAACTAAAGATTGTATTCAATATTATTAATCGTGTAGTAGTTGGTAAAACACACTACAAAAAGAAAAATACAATTAGGTTTATTGGCAATGCAGAAAGCAATAACATTAATTCAAATATCCATTTCCATTTGTCAGTTAGTGTGCCATTGAAATATTTTAAAAAATTTATAAAAACAAAACACATTTGGTTATCTAAAATAGCCAAAGTATTTCCAGGTTTTAATATCGAATGGAAATTAATGGAAGATGAATATGGTTGGCTCAATTGTTATTCTGCCAAACAAAAACATTACCATTTTGAAAATAGAACAGTTGCTTATTAAAGAACAATAGGTCTAGGACTTATTCACTGTTTGCTTGATACTACCAACACTTGAAAGAGTGATGTGTATAACCATGTCCACTTTAATCATACTCAAACAATACAAACCAACATGGATAACAATAACACACAACCATATCAACAATACAAACAATACCTACCATATGGACGACAACTTCTTTATTGACAACAAATATGGATTATCGTATAATTGTAATATGAACAAACAAGATAAAATAACGGCTTTACTTAAAAGGGGTGTTTCTGCAGATAGAATTTCTAAATGCCATTCCGTAGACGATTTATACGACTGCATGGCGGCCAATGATCGTTTTGTAAAACAAATAGAACTATATGGTGATCGTGTTTTTGTTGATTCACCCATGTTCCGCGGCGATAACAAAGAGTAGGACATATGACATCATTTAATTGGACACGAGTTGCAACACAACAACGAATGAGAACAAATGGCACTGAACAGATAGAGCCAAATAAAAAACAAAAAAAGAGATCTAAACAACATTTTTATAAACCAACAAAGGTCAAGTTACCTTTGGTATTTGAATGGGATCCACAAAGATGAAGATATTAACACCAGAAGAACAACTTAAAATGCAAGGTGATTGGATTCGTGAACAAGAACGATCAAGGATCGCTGAAGATCAAAGAGTATGGGAGAAGAATAGACGACTACAAAGAAATGCGGTCAGGGAATATAAAAGAAGCAATCACAAAGCAATAACAAAAAATACCAGCAAGTCAGACGAGATTATCTAAACCATTTACTATGAATAGTTGCACAGCCATTTCTACCTAACCTATATACTCGCCTCTCCGTGGGATATGGAAACTTCAAAGGACATTTACGAAATCCATCAATACAATGGCACTCATTGGCCGTTGGAGTTCTTACGCCAACTTCACCTTTGAGTTTTCTACATTGCCATTCAGCAACCTTTAAAAGTCGTTGTTCAAAGTCTTTCATTACCAAATATTTAATTTGATAGGTTAGGGGAGTAATCTTTTAAGAGTCAGTAACTTCTGAATTATCAGAGAAATATCGCCACACACCTCCAGCGAAGAACACGGGAGTATCTATGGTTGAATCTCCGTCTGACGCGATAGCGATCATGCCATCCGCTTTGTCAGTCCTGTCATAAAGAGCACTTCTGGTCTGTGGATTTAATTGAATAACAGAGTTGATATTAACGCAACCTGTATTAGGTGTAAGTGTTAAGTCTGTCGAAGAACTTGAAATTATTGTGTCAGGTAATTGTGTGTTTGTAATCTTTGAACTTGCATCAATTCCTGCAACTCCTGATGCTTGATTTCTACCGTTGATTATGTTTTTAATTTCATCTAAGGCAGTCTTAAGATTAGGTCTTGCTGATGCTGGGTTGTCTGAACCTGCATCTAGGTTTGTTGTTACTATGTTTGTGTCATCTGTTGGCCAGGCCATTATAGTTCTCCTTCTTTTGTATATTTAATCATTTTGCAGAATCTATTCCAAATTTCCATCTGAACTTATTGTTCTTCCTTCCAGTCCTCTCACATGGCAGTCCACTGTGGCATTGGTGTCATCGCCTGAGTTTGCTTCAAACAGGGATATCACAAATGAATTTGTTGATGTTGATACTAATTGTGCCAATGGTGGCATGGTCACGGAAGAAGTGGTCACTGCTCCTCCGGATTGAACTGTGTATCCTTCTGCGTAGTAATCCAATTGAACATAATTGCCCAGTGAACTTGTGCCTGTCACATTGGAATCCGTCACATTGGTTCTGGGTGTTATACCCACATATGTAATACCTGAGTAGGTATTTGTTGTTGGTATGGTTCTGTTGGCAGTAGATCCATCATCTACTGTTGCTGTATTAAATTCTTGTATAGTCTCATTGACCTCTGTGGTGTCTAGAGTTGTCATGACGCCTAAAATGCCTTGAGGTGCCGCGTTTGTGCCTGCGTTGATGTTCACTGTCACTCTGTAATATCTTTTCTTACCAACACTTGTGTAGGTTGGTGTGGTAGTTCTTGTTAATGCCACACTAGTAGCAGAACTCATATCATAATTGTCGGATCCTTCAATGGTTATTGCGGGTTTGTCCTCGTTGCTAGAGTCAAATGTTATTGGGTCACCGCTGTTAGTGTTGCCATCCAAACTGGTCTTGATGATCACTGTGGGTGCCACTTTTGCTGACCTTCCAAAGTCAATAATATCTGTAGTGAATTGCACCGTGCTTGAACTTGTTAAATTCTGATACCATGAAGTCCAGTTGTCCCAAGTAGCATATGGTGATGTGTTGAGATCCGTCCAAGTGAGAGTGTCCTTTGGACAATAAAGTCTTTGTGATTCGTCGTAAAATCCTGTTCCTGCCATCTGTTCTCCTATCCGCTCATATCCTGGTCGTGTGTTATGGAGTTTGGTCTCAGCCATGGAGAGTAACCCGACACCCGATGATTGTCCACTCTCACAAAATCCGATTTCATTCCAAAATTGTTTCTTGCCGCGACCCTGACATCATATTTTTGTCCTCGGTTCACCGGTTGAATGAATACTTCCGTGTCATCTGTTATTGTGAATGTTGTAAAATTTGCCTCAGATGAAAGTTTGTATTGCACCACATAATCCACTGCAAATGGTGTGTCACTGGCATCCCATGACACTTTCATCCTGTCTACTCTGCCGCCGTTCAGGCTCAACCAAATAAAACTAAATCTTCTTTCTGATGAAACTGTTAAATCCTTTACCGGTGCCATCACTGTTGGATCCGGCAATCTTATAGTAGGCACAGTGAAAGGTTCTGCCTTTTGATTTATTGAATAGTTGGCAGGTTGATGTTCCACAGCATCACAACTTATTATTGCACTATTGTTGTTGTCTAAATTTAAATCTGTTATTCTGAAAAAACCATCCAATCCAAGGGAATCATCAGTCACTCTGATTAGATCTCCCACTGTGCAATGAGCCATTGCAAGATTGGTTTGGAATGATATTACTTTAGAACTTCTGCTTCTTCTACAAAAAACTTCTGCATATTGTAATGCTTCTTCTCTGGATGTGCAGAAAGGCAAAGTCAATGTTCTTTCAATTCTTTGTTCGTTGTCTTCTGTAAGAAAAATATCATCTGTGGAGCCATCACCCTTGAAAGATCTTGGCTCTGGAAAAATTACTTGATTGGGTTCAAAGTCATTGTAAGGATCCACATAGGTCACTGTCATTCTGTTTGTCTTATCAGTTTTTTGTTCTCCCATTAGTTGCACGCCATCCAACAAATGATCTTGTGTAATAGTAAAAACTACATCTGGATTAGAAGGTGTTGCCGCGATGTCAGAATCATCACCACCATTTTCTATTTTTAAATGATACTTGCCGTTTTGATAAGGCATGATGCCTCTAAATGTTGAAAGAATCATTTTAACATTGGTCATTACAGGATGACCACTTTCTAACACACCATTAAAAGAAAATGCTTTGTTTGAAAATGGATTTGAAACACCCCAGTCTACTGTGGTATCACATTGTGCCGCCGCCTCTCTGAACGAAGGCCAGTCAATCTGTTCACTTCTTATGCCTGCACCGTATCTTGGGCATCTTAGATAATCAATTAACACATTGACAGGATTCGTTGAATAAACCCAACTGCTTTGACTGTCGTCTTCCCATTCCACTGTGTTGACAGCAGAAGAATCTGCACCCAGTGTCATAACATTATAAACTTTTCTGCCTTCAATGTCTGCTTCTAGATTTGGTATACCACCATATGGATTTTCTTTGATTGATTCGATTGAAGAATCTTTTGTGGATGCCTTCCATGTGAATTTTGCCGCGATATATGCCACGCCTCTCAGTCTATGATTGGCAGTCCAGGTAGATCCTGACTCGTTTAAAAGACTCGACATTGTTTGATCATCGTCGCCGTCAAAAAATTGTAGTTCTGCTCTGTCTTTGTATGTGCCTGAATTTGATGTTACTCTCGATTGATCACTCATTGTTTGACTTGCACCAAATGTGGTTGTGTTGCTGTCTAATATTACATTGGTCAGTGCATTGACCTGTCCTTCACAGAGTGCATAACACACATAAAGATGTTCTTGATTTGCACTTACTTGGGCATATGCCCTCGCGGCACCTATTCTTCTCTTGCCATACACAATAGGTATATGAACCAATGCTGATTCTTTGTTAAATTTTACTCCGCCAATGCCGCCTTCAACATCAATCCCTGCACCGTAATCACCGGAATCCAATTTTAGACCAAAAGGTGATGTTACAAATGAAAATGCTTTTTTAACACCACCAATGATACCTTTAACTACTTTTTTAATTGCTTCTTTGGCTTTCTTAAATGCATCTTTGAACTTCTTTATAACTTTCTTGTGAACAAAATTATGCACAAGATAATCATTTGCATAATGACTGTGATTGCCATCTAGACTTAAAGCAAATAATTGTTGATTTGAATCTGTTTGATCCACTGACACTATTTCATCTATAGCATCATATTTGTGTAGATATTTTATTTTTTCATTTGGTAGTGTGTGCCAACCAGTTAGAGTTTTAAATTTTGTGGTTGGTGTAAAAAACTTATCAGATAAATTTATTGAACACAACGGTGTGTTGTCAGCAGGTTCACTGCCCACATATACAACTTTGTTGATTGCATTGTTTTCACCCACAACACAATCGCCAATTTTGATGTATTGTATTTCTTTGGAAGTGCCATCTTCCATTCTGATTTTAGTGTCGTGTTTGAAACCGTGTTCTAATTTCATTGTATTATTTTACTCCACATAGGCTGTCTTTCTTGCCATTGATTTTGTATCAACAAGTTAAGTTTTAAATTTTTGTCTAATAAAATATCGTCTTCTAGACATATTATTTTACAAACATTTTCCGTTTCGCATTGTTTGTATAATTCATTCAACAATAACTGATATGCGTTTGGTGATCTTAAATTGTCAGTGTTTTCAATTTGTAACAATTGGATTATGCAAAGTTTTTTTGTGTTGTAGTAGTTTACGGTCAGATCATACAACAAAGCACCAATCAATTTGTCATTGTGATACAATCCAAGTGATTCATGATTGTAAAAAACACTTTTCATGTAACTGTTGAAGTGTGTTGGATCAAAATCTATCTCAACCAATCCTTGTTCATGTAGGTGTTTCCTAACTATCATATATAGATCATTGAAATCGTTTTTTGTAATAGGTTTAATTTTAAACATTACATATCTCCCCATTTTAAATCTTTGACCACCTGTGGTGCATATTCAAATCCCCTATCTCCAGGAAAATGTATCTGCTGTGATTCATTGTTGGTTCTTCTGCCTTTTACTTTTTCAAAATCAGCAAATTGACTTGCCGCTTGTAATTCGATCACTGCCCCACCGTGCGTTTGATTGATACCATAACCCGATATCCTACCATCAAACAACATATAAGCATTGGTGCTTGGTATAATATTAGTTGTCCAAGTGTGATCAGCATCCAACACCACTGAATATATCACAACCCTCTTGTCAATAAAATCATTGTTCATTAGGAGTGCAACTGTGGTTAGGTCTACTGCTGTAAATTCTAGATTGACTGTGGACACCCTAAGATCAGAAGTTTCTTTGATGTCAGAATAATTTAAAAATTGTCCCTGTGCAAGATATGTGTTGTTGCCTGAATCTGGTGCTGTGGCACTATCAAATTGTAGATCAAATTCTGCAGTGGTTAGATATTGTGTGGTTGCTAACTGTAATTCAATAAGATCAGCCACATATAAATTTGTTCCTTGGAGTTTGGTTCTAAGGGTATCATTTAAGATATCTCTAGGCACTTTAGATCTCCTCTCGTAATGCTATGCTGTATTCGTATAGATTGTCTACCCCTACACTGAAACTTATCTCATCTTCGTCAAGATAAACTTTGATAGGAACATCGTCGTATGTTATTGTGTTTCCACCCACTGCCGCTCTAAGTTTAGGTTCAAACTCAAGTCTGTCAATTGATGAACCATCTCTAGAACAGTCACTGGTTACCATGTATACCTTGTCGTGGCCTGAAAACTTGATTAAATCTCCTGCTTTAAATGTCCCCGACCCACTTGTAATTCCTACTGCCGTTGATCCTATGTTTGGACCATAACTTGGATCTGTGCTGGATGCAGAACTAACATTTACCGTTCCTGTCATTGTGCCCAATGCTGAACCTATGGTTGGAGGCACTATTGTGAATGTTTCTAATCCACCTCTCTGTTTCATTAGGAAGGCATAGTCAGCCATGAAATCTGCTCTCTCCATTACAGGAGATTTAAGAGTAAATGACCAACCCATATCACCAATATTGGCAACTTGTCTTTTACCTGAAACAGAAACAGTCATTCTGTTGATTTGATTGCTCGTCCAATTCATTGTTTGGAAACCTTTTGTGTTTGGAAATGATCCACTCATATTTTTATGCTAACAGACTTCTCTGTCCCCTTTCCGCTAATGCTTGATTTATCATACCTATTATCATATCTCGTCTATCAACCAACATATCATTGAAGTCACTGGTATCAATTGCGTTGATTGTGAAATTTACATTTACCACATTACCACTGCCACCCAATTTATCATTGGGAACCACTGTGCCAGTTCTACCAGGAATTACCAATTCAGGGCCGGATTCCCCAACCATGTAAGGTTGATTACCAACAACAGTTCCACCCTTGTCTCTGCCTGGATAACTTTGTGATCTTATGGCTGATATCTGTGCCGCACCCATGGCCGCAATCATGCCTGCATAAAGGAAACCAAGGATACCACCCTGAGCAAATCCTCGCATGACACCTGCCGCGGTATCTTGTATTGCCGCCGCAATTTTTGCCGCTTTTTGTATTTGGAAGAATTTTTTATTCTGTGTGGCAAGAGCATCCATTGTTTTACCTGCTTGATCTCTGACAACTTCACCCATTTCTTCTTGTGTGAGTTTTTCGTTGTCTCCCATTCTACGGTTAACATCTTTAAATTTTGCAATTCTATCTCTACTTGCTTGTAGTTCTGCCTGTGTTTCTTTTTGTCTTAATACTTCTCTTTGTCTCGCAAACTCATCTTCAATGTTTTGTTTTGCTTGTTCATATTCTTTGGTCATTCCCAAACTTTCAGAATATTGTTTGTCAAGTTTAGCAAGTCTTTCGTCTCTCTGTCTTGTAAATCTTTCTAGATCTGTTTCACCCAACTGTCCCAAAGAGTCTGTGTATCTTTTGAACATTGTTCTTGCTTCTTCGAATGCTCCAACATGACTGTCCATCATCTCTTTGCTTTTTCTAGTTGCTTCAGTGTTTTCGTTGGTTGCCTTGGTAGATTCTACAATATTGTTTTTATTAGTTTCCATGGCTCTTGCCACTCGAATTATAGAATCTTCATATGTGTTTGTTATCTCGTTTAATTGTGTAATTTCTTCATCAACATCAACAAAGTCATCAATCAATCCTTGTATCTGTTCTCTGAAAAGATATAAGGCACCGCCGGCTCCAACTGCAATCGCTAAGAACAGTGGATTTTTTAACATTGTCATTGTTAATGCTTTTATAACTGGCACCATTATTTTCAATGTGTTTGCTAATTTTATAAAACTATTAGCCACCATTATTATACCCAAACCACCAAAGGCAACTTTTAACAGGATAACATTGTCGGCTAAAAATTTAACTGCACTACCTGTTGCACTAATTGATCTTGCAAGAACTCCACCTAACGCTTTACCATAATTTGCAATTTCTTTTTCATTTTCTTTTAAGAATGTATCAAGGTCACCAAATTGTGTTTTTAGTTCCTCAAAAAAGCCTGATGCTGTGGCTTCTTGAAATTTTCTGAAACTGTCACTGATCATTGACAATGTTCCAGTTAAAGTGTTTGCCATTTCGTCAGCGGCATTTCCAAATTCACCACCTGCACCAAATAATTCTATTAATCTTTTTCTTGTTTCTTCAATTGAAACTTTCGCACCTTGTTCAAAACCCAATAGTGCTGTGACACCTCTTTCTCTAAAGATATCTGCTGACGCAATACCACCTGCCAATGCTCTCTGTAATTGTTCACCAGTTTGTTGGAATGATAGGCCTGATACTGCGGCAATGTTTGCTGTTAATTGTAAATTTTTACCAAGTGCTCCTGCATCTTTGGAAACAACAGCAAGGTTTCCTGATGCGGCCTGTATTTCATCTAGTGAGAAAGGAACCGTTGCCGCAAATTTGTTTAAGGTTTCAAATGCTTTGGCACCTTCTTCTGCTGATCCAAATAAGAATTTAAATCTTAATTGTAAGTTTTCAACTTCTTTACCTACATTAACAAAACCTTTAACAAGTTTGGCTGTTCCAACTACCGCTAAGGCACCCACGGCAAGTTTTGCCGCTGATCCTAAATTACCCAACGATCTGTTAAGACCATCAAGTTGCTGTTTTCCTTTTACCTTAACATCTACATTAAGGTTTGCGTTTGTAGCCATGGTTAGCCGTCCTCGTTTGTTTCATTGACTTGTTGGTAGCCTCATTCTCTATGGCTATATAACCTAGCCATAAATCAATTTCCAACACTGATAACTGCATTACTTCCTCAAGACTTTTCTTAAGTCTATCGGCCAACATCATAAGCAGTCTCAACTCAGGGTTGGCTGTTATTCCTTTTGTGCCTGCTCCATAGAAAGTCTTTGATTGGCATTGTTAATATGCCCAGCAACTCTCGTGATGATTGCAGGATCAGCCTCGGTCATAAGTCGCTTCATGTCCAAGTCATGGAATAGTCTTTTGCCATCTTTGTCTCTGGCTTTGACTATTAAACTTTGAACAAGTGCGTCTACTACTAGACCCTTTGCTTGTAGTTCTACTATTTTTGATTCATCTTGAAATGAATATGTGTTTCTGTAATAGATGTCCATATCCCATTCTTCAACATGAAGTTTTTGTAAATCACCATTAATTTTAGTTTGATAGTGTTTTACGATATTGTCTGTTGCTCTTTGCATTTTTATCTCCTATACTTTGTTGCAACCTCCCTTAAGGACGGTCGTGTCATTCCTTTAGGGGCCTGTGTTGAATATCCACCATCTAAACGACTAGCATAAGGCACCTTGTTTGAGATGCTGTATCTATTTTTTGAAGATTTTTTCAATCTCCAACTTCGTTTAGCACGACCTGAAGCCACGGGTGTTTTATTTTTAACCGCCGTGAACAAGTCTTTGGATATTTGGTCGACTATCTTGCCTACATCTTTTGATAGACTAGCAGTCACCGTTTTTGTGTTTGGTGATAATGTTATTCTTGACATTATAACAATTATCTCCTTATTAACTCGCTACCGCTTTAGTTAATGTTCCTACACCTTGGAAAGTAACTGATACTTCAACCATTCCATCAAACGAAGTGGATAGTGAATGACCAGTTATGATTACTTCACCAAATAGTTTTATACCACTATCTTTTCCAGAAGGGTATAATTCAATAGTGGCAGGTGCCGCACCTATTCCAGAAAACAATGCATTGTGTCCTGTATCAGAATCTCTTTGATACAGATCCATTGATCCTGAGAATGAAGTTTGACCCGCTACATATTGTCTACCAGAGTCTCCTGTTGTTGTGCATTCTAAAGCCGAGGTTTCCTGATCTATACTAAAAGATCTCACACTCGCTAAATTTTGAGCCGAACCGCCGACATCATATGCAACAACGCCAGACTCACCAGTATATACTGCTGTGTTTAAAGCCATTGTCTTATTCCTCTATTTTAAAATCTTCAGGACCTGGAAGATCGTTTATTGTTTGTTTTTTTACAACTGGTTTTGCTTTAAGTGTAGCACGAGGCTTTCTCAAAACTTTTTCCAATTGTGGTTTCGACGGTTCAAAGGTCCAACCGTCTTTCAGTCGTTGTTGAACAAATTTATTGTCAACGATTTCTGAAACTTTATTTCCTCTCCACATTTCTATAGCCATTATAAGACTCCTTTCTTGTATGAGTAGGTTACTTCACAAGTTACAACAACTTCTCCCAACGGAAGTTCTCTTTCAACAACTTCTATGTTGGTTATGTGTGTTGTGACGCTGTGAATATTTTCATCTGAAACAGATATATCTCTGTTTCTTGATTTTTCTAATGTTTCTTCTATTTCTTCTACTAATGAATTTCTTAATGTGTCAACTTCTGTGCCTCTGACATAACATCTTAATTCGTAACTGATGACACCTCTTCTAAGATCCATACCAAAGTCTTCTCTGGTTTCGTTTGCAGTGATTATTAGTATTGCTGGAAATTGTGTGATGGCAAGTTTTTGCACATCAAAGAAAACTCTTGAAACCTTGCCTGGAGCAGGGTTTGTCATGTTCTTTAATTGGTTCTCAATATTTTTTGCTATATTTTCTCTTGCACTCATTACCTAATCAACCTGCCATGAAAGAAACTTTGTTTCTCTGTATCTTCATATGTGCCTGACGAATCAGCGTCATAATGAACACCGTCTCTTAATATTAAATCAAATTCTTCTGCGAACTTTTCTTTGTAATAATTCATTTTTCTTTCAAAGACATCCTGTTCTTCTGTAAATGTTGAAAGACGAGGAAAGATATAATATGCTAAGACATGGTATACAGCCGCTCTTGTGAACTGATTATGATTCAATTTTGATTTGGTCAATTTGGTTGCAGTTCCAATTACGGTTATGTCAGTATTAGATGCTTGATGAGTATTCCACCAACGAATGTTTAGAAGTCTTTCTATATCCGTTGTTGTTTTAGTGTGCAAATCTGAATAGTCATGAATACCATAGTCTCTTATTTGAGGCTCGTATTCTAATAAATCAGAATCTTGTGCAAAGTTAGTCATTAAAGGTCCTTCCTTAAATTAATCATTATTACAAAGTCCTACTTTGTATAAACTTATTTATTGAACATTTCAAGAAAGGCTTTCTTACCAATCACAGGAATATCAACATCTGGAACATCATCATTAACTGCTGTTATCTTGTGTGTTTGAGAAAGTATTTTGAGTTGCCTTTTACAACCGGGTGTGTATTTCCTTTCAGATGAACCACCAGGATATTCATACACTGACTTGGTGCTTATCCCCCAATCCAAACCTAGTATGTAAATAGGATCCTTGCTTAATTGTGTTGCTAACAACAAAGCCATCATACCTGAATTTTGTGGATCTACAGTTTTCCATTGGTGAACAACATTCCACGGTGGTTTTTGATAAGCATCTCTGGTATAATAATTTACATCCGCTTCAATGTTTTTGTTGTTTTCTTTGACAGTTCCTTGATCAAAACAAACTACATGGCCAACTGCTCTGTCTCTTCTTATAAAATTACAACCTACTTCTTTTTCTTGTAATGGAAATGCAGTTAATAGATCTTGTCTCGAAGGACCATTTAACCAAAGTATTGTTGCTTCCATATCTTTATTTAGGTCATAAAAAAAGGGGACCATAAAGATCCCCTTTTAATAAGTGTTATTAAATTACTACTCAATAGATGAGTCAAAGTGTCCTCTAACTCCTGCTGTGTCGTATAATTCACCAACGCCGTAGATAGCAGATCCTACAACATCAAAACCTCTCAATGTAGCCTCTCTTTGAGATTCTATCTTGATGTCTTGCATCATTGCTAATCCTAACGAATCCTTGTGAAAAATTCCGCAACCATAGTCACCAGTTGTTGAACCATCTGCTGATGGAACAAGTGATGATTGGTATACAGGAACGCCACCTAGTGTTCCTACGAAACCACTTTTCAATGCTTCATTACCAACTGCTGACGCCGGAGCGGCAAAAGTTGAAGTAATTGAACTTGCTACATCGTAATATACATTAGGGTGTAATACGATTGCACAATCATTTGAAGTGTCGTAACCTTGTGATCTGATTTTAGCGATCCCTTGGAATAATAGAGCGGCTGTCGCGGCTGTGTTTCCACCGCCTACTCCAGCACCACCAACTTGTGTTGAAAAACCGTTGAATAATGCCATTAGGTCCGTGTCTATTCTTCTAGCGATACTCTCACCAAATAATCTTCCAACATCTGCGATTACATTTGCAGAAGATGCCTGGATTGATAAATCAGAGATCGTTGCTCTTATACCAACTTCAGATACAGTTAAAGTTGCACCGTCAGTTGAAACAGCAGTAGCCGTAGGTGCAGTTGCTTCTGTTAATGATGCCGCTGTAACCTGTGGATATCTAGGAACAGTGATCTGTTTACCTTGTCCTGCTGGTATTGTGTAGTTTCTTACTAAACCTTTCATTATAGATTTTTCAGAAGCCACGAATAATGCCTCAGCCGTTATTTGCGGCAATAGGTCATTAAGTGTTGTTGTGTTTGTTAAAGCCATTTTATGGGCCTCCTTCTTTTTTTAAGTGTTTATTGTCCTATTCCTTGCTTCTTACGATGCTCAGAATAGATCTTTCTATGCTCTGGATTTTTCATGTCCAGTTTAGAGATATCAACACTTGTTGGAGATCCGCTGTTGGTGTTAGATGAACTGCCTGCACCTGCTGGTCCTGCCTGTATAAAATGGGGATTTGAATTTAAGAACTCAGTTATAATGCCATCTACAGTCATAGACTCACCTGTGTCAGTGTATCTAGTTTGTCCAGATTTTTGATCAATTACTTCAACCTGTCCAGTGTCTGACATCTTAACCTGATCTCTCACAAGTCTCACGACCTGTTCAGGATTAATTGCTTTCTTAGTTGAGGCCGCATTTAATAATGCTCCGTCAACTTTGATCTTTGTCAGTTCACCAGTAAGTTGATTGATTGTAGCATTAGACTTTTCTGCCTGTTGCTGTAAAATCTTTTCAAACTCACCTTTTCTTTTCTGCTCAGCCAATTGGGCCTGTTCTTCTTTAGCAGATAAGTTGTGATATCTCTCAACATCTATACTCTCGTATTTTTTCAACACTCTTGCTTTCTCGCTCTCACGAACTTTTCCAGCAATAGCATCGACCTGTTCTTGAGTATAGGTCTTAGGTGTTGATGCCTGTTCCTGCGATGGATTGTTTTTAATGACTTCCGCCTGATCCGCAGTAGCGCCAGGGTTATTGTCCGTCAATGATGCTTCTTGAGTCATCGTCTCGTTCTCCTTTTTTGTTTTGGTTTGAGTTAACCTTGTAAGTGTATTTACCGCTTCTACCGTTTTTATACTCAAACGGATTGATTTGATCCTTCCCTTCGTTCTGGGATGGAGCATACAGACTCAGTAATTCAAGTCCAAGTGCATGAGCAACAGACTTTATATTGATTAAAGCCTTTCTTGCTCTGGTGGCAAAACGCATTGATGGATTCTCCATAAGTTTTTCCTGATTAGAAAAGTATTCAAGACACAACTTTTTAAATTGTTCATGTCTTGCAGATTCTACTGGTTGTCTATAAAGTCTCCGTCTTGCCATTAACAATATTTAACGGAGTATGTGATCAATCAAAGTTAATTAGGTTCCAAGGCATTGCTCTGCCTTGTGAGTTCTTTACCACTTCGCCTGTGTCAAGATAGTTCGCTGATCTTAACATTTTGTAGCCATTTGAGGATATCTTCTTTTGATGGACTTGGCAAGGCTTTACTTCTCTGCCTTTTACGAAATACTTTGGTTGTATTTGCACCGTGCCTTTTCTTGCTTTTATGCCTGCCATCTAAATCTACCTCGTTCATCATTTGTATATAAAAGGATCTTTGCTTTTTAACCTTTGTACTAAATTTTTATATTCTTCGTCATCTTCTTCTTTAAATTTATTCATTGCG
>PVBE010531889.1_pt1 | contig 15186 bp, 10 predicted proteins | sample 1631181 | NCBI WGS metagenome assembly PVBE01 (sample SAMN08397723, study PRJNA350692) | Marine metagenome, whole genome shotgun sequencing project. | isolation source: water | place: Pacific Ocean | collected 2012-04 | reverse complement strand
GTGCCAGGCGTCGGTCGACCTTTTGCTTGCGGCCCCCGAAACCACTGTTGGCGATGACCACCGGCAGGTCCTTGGCTCCGAGGGTTTTACGCAGGTCATGGATCAAGTGCACCATGTTTTGTTCATATTCCCGGACAGCATCCATTTTCAGGCCGTCATTCCATCCCTGGTGCCAGCCGAAACCGGCGAGCTGATAACCCTGTCCCTGGTAGCCGGGAACATGTTGCTTCAGGTTTGCCAGTACAGAGCGAATGTGCATGAGCATTTCCGTGTAGTACGGTCCCACCTCTCCACCGGCGCTGGGAGGACGAAAATCCTTGACCAGGCTTTTGCCACCCCAGGCTGTTTTAATGATCAGGACCGGTTCCTGCAGATGCTTACCCATCACATGGCCAAATTGAAACTCGGGTCCAATGTGCTGAGGTTTAGCTCCATAGCCAACACTCAACCCACCCTCTCGACCCAGGTACCAGATCCAGACATCGTCGCGTACGACCCATTTTCCCTGCGCGTCGACCGTGTGCTGGAAACGTTTGGCAGTTGCCGGATTCTTGACCAGGTATTCCAGGGATCCCTGTCCGCCATTGCGTGTGGGATCAGCTGCCACACGTCCCACGCCCTGCATATTCGATTGGCCGGCCAGGATGAAAACCTGGACTTGTTTTTGCTGGCCTGGTTCGGCGGCCGTGAGAGCCGAAGCCAACACCAGACAGTTGGCGACCAGTGTTATTGCGAGGAGATAGTGTTGTCGAGATCGCATCGGGTGGTTATCCCCCATGGAATTGCTGTCAGGTATCGGATTGGGGCCAGGGTTAACGGATGGTTGGTTTGCCCGTATCGAGTAGCTGCGTGTTGGGGACCGAGTTACCGAAGACATCGAACTTGTCGAGTGTCCAGACAACCTTCTTGCTCTTGGGTTCGATTTCAATGACGAGCGGGTTCTTGGGCCCGGCGTGACAGTTACCGATGACATAGTTTCCGTTGGCCAGTACTTCCAGTGTCGTAACCCAGGCCAGGGTGATCCCGGGAAGATCGTTCTGTTCGATTTTCCAGACGACCTTCTTTTCCCGGGTGACCTCCAGGACACTGTGTCCGTTGCCCGTGGCGATCAGTGTGTTTCCATTGGGTAGACGGACGGCGCCGAAGGCCTGGTTGCCGAAGGCTTCGGGTCCGTGTCCGCCCTTGGGTGATTTTCCAAAGAGCGGTACTTCGTATTCCCAGACGACCGTTCCGTCATGATCGTATTCCCGGATGGCACCATCACCTTCGTGACAAACAAGGTAGTGGCCGTTGGCCAGTTTGCGAGCCAGTCGCGTGTCGCGATGCGGGTGGGGCTTGTTTACCTTGAGCTTGATCTGGTGATGGATTTTTCCCCGTCGGTCGATCTCGATGATTCGGCCAGCTCCGGATTCGGCGATCATGATGTGGCCATTGGCCAGGGGCTGGAAGGCATGCACCTCGATACGTTTTCCCTGGTTACCGTTTTCCTGGGTGGAATCGTAGGACCAGACGACCTTCCTGGTGGCGGGGTCGATTTCGACGATCTTGCGATTGCGTTCCTGCACCATGATATTCCCACTGGGAAGCACATGGATGTCGTGAATGCCACCCCACTTCATTTGCCATTCAATCTGACCCTTCTTGTTAACCAGGGCGAGCTTGTTGTTTCCCTGGACCATGATGCGGTGTTCAGCCTGGGCCGTTCCGAGAAAGCCGGTTAGCAGGAAGCCAAGGGCACAGATGCGAAGCAGTCGGTTCATGAGAAACTCCGGGTGAGTGGTGATAGGTGTGGTTCGACGCCCTGGTGAAGGGGGTACTCGACAACGGCCTTAAGATAGTTGGCTGGCCGTGCTAACGCAATGGTTGGAGGCTATTGGGAAGGCCTACGGTCGATGTTGCGTCGTTCGCAGCAGGTCGATAAGATCAACGCTCGTTAAAACAATCCCCATGATTTCCGGGAGCCGATTCATTACTGGTACGTGCCTTATTCTCGGTGGTCGCGGCTTTGTCGGATCCGGCGTGGCGGTGGCAGCGCGCGAGGCAGGATGGGATGTTACGGTAGCAGGCCGAGCGGAAGTTGCCGGGTTGTCCGGGGCCCGCTTTGACGTGGTGATTAACGCCAACGGAAATGCCAGTCGGTTTCGTGCCGAACAGGATCCATGGTTCGACTTCGAGGCCAGCCTGGTACCGGTTTACCATTCGCTTTTCGATTTTGAATACGAACGTTACGTGTTCCTGTCCACCGTGGATGTTTACAACGATACCGAATCCTCCCAGGGCACTCGAGAAGAGACGCTGATTGATCCATTGGCATTGGGTGCCTATGGGTTTCATAAGCGGCAGGCGGAGTTGTGCGTGATGCGTACTTGTCCGAAATTCCTGGTGTTGCGACTGGGCCAGATGATTGGATCTGGATTGAAAAAAGGACCTGTCTACGACATAATAAATGACCAGCCGCTTTGGATTGATCCCACCAGTCGCTTGCCTTTTATGAATACCACGAACGTGGGTCGCGTACTGTTTCAGTTGCTGGAGGCGGATGTAGATAGCCAGGTTTTCAATGTTTGTGGTCGCACGAGCATTGAGTTTAGCCGTGTCATGGAGCTGGTTCCCACGGTCTCGTCTCAGCAGGAATCGCTGGAGTCGGCGGTTCAGGTTTATGAAGTGGCCACGGATAAATTAGAGAAGATCTGTTCAGTGCCGGATTCCTGGGACGAAATCAAGACATTTGTGAGTGAGGCGCTCGGTGAGTGATCAAGCAGGAGGTCCTGGAAGTCGGCCGCGATTGACCGTGATCGTTGCAGCCTTCAATGAGCAGGATACGATTGGGAACTGCGTGCAGCAGATTTTCGAGGTCTATCCCGAGGATTGTGAATTACTGGTGGTGGATGGAGGGACTGATAATACGCAACAGGTGGTTGAAGAGTTGGCAGGTACTTTCGGGTTATTGCGTTACGTTCGTAACCATGATGACCGCGGGAAAGGGCACGCAATCCGAACAGGAATTGCTGAGGCGCGTGGCGATGTGATGGCACAGATTGATGCGGACCTCCAGTTTTTGCCGAGTGATTTGCCAGCCCTGGTTGCACCGATTGAAGAAGGCCAGGCCGATGTGACCCTGGGAACCCGTTTTGCTGCCGGGTCGATTCGACGAGCTGGTAGTACGCCAACCTTCCGTCGCTGGGGTAACAAGTTTGCCAGTTTTTATGCTTCCCTGCTCTATTGGCATCGAATGACCGATGTGCAGGCCGGGATGAAAGCATGGACTCGACAGGCAGCGGAGTTGATTGATATCAAGAGTGATAACTATTCATACGAGGTGGAAATACCAATCAAGGCGCTAAGGAAAGGCCTGCGAGTGGTTGATGTACCGATCACGACCGATGCTCGCCAGGGTGGCGAGACGTGTGTGAATGTTGTTTTCGATGGAATCGCCTTGCTCAGGGACATTAGCTGTTTTCGGCTGGGTTTAAAATAAACGACTTAGAGGTTGAATCATGAAAGTATTGGTAACAGGTGGTGCCGGATACGTGGGATCCGTATTGATTCCTCAGTTGTTGGCGTCCGGATACGAGGTCGCGGTGTTGGACAACCTCCGCTATGGGGGACAGACGTTGTTGCCTCATTTTTCCTGCCCTGGTTTCGAGTTCATCAAGGGTGATGTCAGCGATCAGGAAACAGTCCAGCGATGTGTTGGTGAAGTGGATGCCGTGGTGCACCTGGCCGCCATTGTTGGCTTTCCGGCCTGCCTCAAGTATCCAGAAGTTGCTGAGAATACCAATGTCCAGGGAACGCGTAATGTGGCAGAAGCCGTTGCAGACAACCAGCCGCTGGTGTTCGCCTCGACCGGTAGCAACTACGGCAAGCTGGATGCGATTTGCACGGAAGAGAGTCCCCTGAACCCGGTTTCATTCTACGCGATCACGAAAACCCAGGGAGAGGAGATCGTGATGGATACCGCTGGTGGTACCGTGTTGCGATTTGCGACGGCCTTTGGTGCGTCACCCCGTATGCGATTGGACCTCCTGGTAAATGATTTTGTTCACCAGGCCGTGGTGAACAAGCAGTTGATTGTTTACGAGCGCGGGTTTCGGCGTACGTTTATTCATGTTCGTGACATGGGGAAGGCGATCAAGTTTTCACTCGAGAACTATGACGCGATGAAGAATAATTCGTATAACGTCGGGCACGAATCGCTGAATTACACCAAGGAAGATATCGCCAACGCGATCCGCGAGCGAATTCCTTTCTACCTGCATTATGCCGAGGTCGGCACGGATCCGGATCAACGTGATTACGAGGTTTCCTACAAGAAGATCCAGGAGATCGGATACGAGACGACGGTCACGCTTGACGAGGGTATCTCGGAATTGATCCGCGTGGTTGATGCGATTGATGTCACCAGTCCATGGTTGAATGTTTAGGAAAGAGATGCGATGACAATTGACTGGGGAAATTGCCGCGTGGCTGTTTTGGGTGGCGGCGGCTTTCTCGGTAGCCACCTGGTGGATCACCTGAGCGAATTGGGTTGTGAACCGGTGGTGCCGCGAACTGCGGACGGTTGGGATTTCCGTGAACTGGAAAACATGCAGCGTTTCTTTGTGGAGCATCCCAGCGAGGTGGTCTTTAATTGCGCGGCGCGGCAGGGAGGCCTGGGCTATCAGCGGAGTCATCCAGCCGATATCTTTTTCGATAATATGCGGCTGGGACTTAACGCGATGCATGCCGCTCATGGAGCCGGCGTGGCCAAGTATGTGAACGTTGTGGCGGCCTGTTCCTATCCGGGATACGTGGATGGTGTTCTGAGCGAGGCAGATTACTGGTCTGGTCCCTTGCATGAAACCGTCGTGAATTATGGCTTCACCAAGAAATCGCAGGTCGTCCAGGGTTGGTGCTATGATCGACAGTACCAATTCAAATCCATTCACCTGCTGATGACAAATCTGTTTGGGCCTCGGGAACATTTTCATCCCGATCGATCACATGGCTTGGCGGCACTGCTGAGAAAGTTTTATGATGCGAAGCGGACGGGGGCGGCGGATGTCACGATCTGGGGTACCGGGAAGCCGGTGCGAGAGTGGTTGTTCGTGCGAGACGCGGTGGCGGCCATGGTACAGGCTGCGGAATCCTACGATGACGTGGAACCCCTGAATGTCAGCACCGGGGGAGGGTTAAGCATCATGGAGTTGGCCCTGTTGATCAAGGAAATTGTTGGCTTCGAGGGCGAACTGGTTCTTGATCGGACCAAGCCGGATGGTGCCCTGGTAAAAACATTTTCCAACGAGCGTGTGCGTGAAGCAATCGGTTGGCAGCCGGCAACTTCCCTGGAAGATGGGATACGCGAAACACTTGCCTGGTTTGACGCGAATTACGCGGCAGCCACGGCAGAAGGATAGTCGCGGTGGCAAAAAAGAAAAAGAAACGCCAGGTCCAACGACAGGATGTTTTTACCCTCTCCGTGATCCTGGCGGTCGTGACGTTGGTGCTTTATGCCCAGGTAAGTGTCTTTGAATTCATTAAACTGGACGACCCGGATTACGTCTATAACAACGAATACGTGCAATCGGGCCTGACCGTAGATAATGCCGTGTGGGCCTTTACGTTGCATGGGCCCGGACAATGGCATCCGCTCACCTGGCTTTCTCACCAGTTGGATTGCCAGTTGTTTCAGCTGGACGCGGGAATGCATCACCTGGTTAACGCCTGGTTTCATGTGGCTAATACGGTGCTGCTTTTCGTGGTGCTGAGGAAAATGACAGGCGCCCTGTTTCCCAGCTTTCTCGTGGCAGCCCTCTTTGGATGGCACCCGTTAAGCGTGGAGTCGGTGGCCTGGGTCAGTGAACGTCGTGATGTTCTCAGTACCCTGTTCTGGTTGTTGACCCTGTCTGCCTACGTGGGGTATGCGAGAACTGGTGGCTGGCGTGCCTATGGTTGGATCATGTTACTACTGGCCTGTGGCCTGATGAGTAAACCGATGGTTGTTACGCTGCCCTGTGCACTGTTGTTGCTCGATGGTTGGCCGTTGAGACGCTGGGAGCGACTTGCTGTGCCCGGATCAACGACGCCCTCGCGAAGCCTCGGATACCTCGTCGGCGAAAAACTGCCTTTGCTGGCCCTGTCGTTGATCGCCAGCCTGTTTACGTTCCTGATCCAGGTCGAGGAGCAGGCGGTGGGAACGTTTGAAGGGTATCCCGTGGTAACACGACTGGGAAACGCCATCGTGAGTTATGCGACGTATCTCCGTAAAATGTTTTGGCCTCATGACCTGACTTTCTTTTATCCTTATCCGGATTCCCTGGACATGTTCCAGGTAGGTATCTCGGGCCTCGTGCTTGTGGTTTTGAGTGGTATTTGTGTTTGGCAGCTGCGGCGTCGCCCTTACCTGCTGGTGGGCTGGTGCTGGTACCTCGGGACACTCGTACCGGTGATTGGCCTGGTTCAGGTGGGGGGGCAGGCCATGGCGGATCGCTATACCTACGTGCCGCTGATTGGGATTTATGTGGCATTGGCCTGGGGAATCGCCGATTTGATACGTTGGCTTCAGCCCCGGGATCGCAGGCGACGACTCCTGGTGCAGGGATGGATGGCAGCGGCCGTGTTGGTGCCCTGTGTGGTAATGAGTTACCCGCAGGTCAGTTACTGGAAATCAGGTTTTACACTTAACCAGCGAGCACTCGAACTGTTGCCGGAAAACGCGATGGCACACAACCAGATCGCCAGTGACTATCTGGACCAGGGACAGATGGAAAAGGCACAGCATCATTACCGTGAGGCTCTGCGACTGGACGCGAAAAAAATTCAGCCTTACATGGGTATGGCTGAGATCGCTGAGCAACGCAACGATCCTGCCAGGGCAATCCGTTACCTGAGGGATGCCCAGCAGCGGAACGAGCATGCGATGGCTGAACCAATCATCGCCAGGAAGCTGGCATGGTTGTTAGCTGCTTCTCCACAGGATGCACTACGCAATGGATCTGAGGCACTGGTGCTGGCCAGCCGTTGCGTGGAATTGACCGAGGCACGTGATGCGTACTGCCTGCACACGCTGGCGGTGGCCCTGGCCGAGAACCAGCAGTTTGCCAAGGCGATTAACGTGGCAAGTAGCGCCTTACCCATGGCCCGTGAAAGTCAACTCGATAGCCTGGAACAGCAGCTTCGTGAGAGTATTCAGGGGTATCGCGAAGAAAAACCATTCCGTGATCCGCGCTGGTAAAACGAGCGGGCGTTATTTTTTTGCAGGGCGTTCGGGTGTGCCGGTCTGGCTGACCAGGAACTTGCTGATTGCCCTGGCCGCCATGGCATGGGCCTCTTCATTGGGATGGGCATCGTACTGGTTGACACGTAATTGTTCCGGCGTGTATTCCTTGTAGATCTCGTAGAGATCCAGGTGAGGAACGTTCAGTGTTTGCCAGTGTTTATCCAGTTGCTGATGCACGTCGTGGTAGACATAACCGTTTCCCAGGGCATGGATGAAGGGAAAGGTAACAACCAGTAAATTGCCGCCTCGTTGCTGGACCAGCGTTTGCATGGCTGCCAGGCGTTGCTGTTGGTTTTTCCAGGTCTCGTTCTCATACGATTTCTTGGTGAATTGATAGAAGTTTTTAACGTCGGGGTCGGCGAAGGCGATCCAGCGATAATAGAGCGTGTTAAGGAAGTAGCTGTTGTAGACCAGGTAGCCGGGTTCTTCTGCATAGATGCGGTCGAGGATCTGCCGATATTCGGGAACGATGTCTGAGAGGTCATTCAAGCAGTAGACCAGCACCACGGTCTGGAGATCCGTGTCACCGAGTTTCGCCAACATTTCAAGTTGGTGACCCGTGTCCCAACCGTTGTTGGCGCGCACCTGGACATCAAACTCGGGATGTTGTTTGCGAACAAGGTTCGCAAATCGCTGGTTGACATCGCGAACCCCGTGGCCGGCTGTAAACGAGTCACCAATAAAGGTTATGCGACTTTTTCCAGTGGGACATTCCTCGGTATAGTCCTGGTTGTCTCGGTAGTTGGAACTATTGTACTTGTAATGACGCAGGATCCAGCGATTGGTGGAATTGGTCAGGGCAAAGGAATCGGTGTCGTCGTAGATAAATCGATAATAGATTTCACCCGTTGCCATCACCAGTGACACCAGCAGCAGCAGGATCAGGACGTTACCCTGCAGCAGTAATGACCAGTTGGCTTTACGGTGTAGCTTCCGCTTGAAGAAGAACAGGTAGATGGCCGTGACAAACAGCAGCGGCGCCAGCAGGATAATCAGCAGGAGCGACGGATCTGAGGGAGGTGGCATGAGTTATCGTTGAGAACGAGGATTGCGCTGGTAATAGAAACGTCCGTCTTCGGCACCCCCCAGGTAATCCGGAATGGCATCGCCATTGAAGTCCACAACCGTGGGGCTGGTGGTGTGGCCCTGGATACTCTGCTTGACCAGGGGGCCCACGTCTTTGAATGTCCAGCGGTTGGTGGTGGAGTGGGTTTGTAATAGCAGGTTGGCATTGGTCGAATTGACCAATAGATCACGTTTGCCGTCACCATTCCAATCAGCCACCCAGATTTTGCGTCGACCGCTGCCTCCCGCCGTGCGATTGTTCAGTTGCAGGAGGCCGGCTTCCTTGTTCTTGACGCGATGGCCGGAATCGGTAACCGAGTTGTTTACCGCGTGGAACACCCGCCTCGGAGGCAGTAATACCAGCTTGCCAGCCCGCCGCGATCGCTCATAGAGTGACAGGTAACCCTCGTGATCCAGGGATAGTAAATCCACGAGACCGTCCCCGGTCCAGTCGGTGGCAATGGGCGTGGTGCGCCATTGCGTGACTAATTCGTTTCGTCCTGGTTTCCACCAGGTCCAGGCGGGCCTGGGAGGTTTTCCTTTCCAGGCAACCTGGAGTGCATGAGGCTTGTCCAGCCTGGGGGCTCGGCGTGTACCGATATTTCTCAATAGAATGACCCGTCCCCAAATGCCGTTGACCAGGATATCGGGTAGCTGGTCTCCATCCCAGTCGGCAATGCTCAGTGTCGAGTAACCCCACTTCGCCTCGGCAGGACCCTGGATACTGCCGTTGGGGCCGGCCATGATGCGAAAGGTGGTCCCTCCGGCCTGGAGGCGTTTAGGGGCTGCCCAACGAGGGGATTCGACCCTTGGGCCACTGAGGTTTTCAAAAAACTCGACGTAGCCAGCGGTGTTTCCTGACAGCAGGTCCATGTCGCCATCGCCGTCCCAGTCGTAACCGACCGGTGTCGCCAGGGCACCGCATTTCAGGGTATCGGCCTGTTGTTGGAAGTAGCGAGGAGGCAGGAAGCGAGGGGTCCGATTTGCCGTAAAGGTTCCACTGTTTTCCAGGAACGCTACACGCCCGTCTTCATCCCCGACGATGAGGTCGTGATCGCCATCCTTATCCCAGTCAAAAGCCACCGGGACGATCATCTGCAGATCCATCGTCAGGGGGTCGCCGTTGCTTTTGGTTAGTCGGACACCAGTGGCATACACGGGTTTGGTTCGTGTGCCCGTGTTTTGGTAATACGTAAAGCCGTCAATGAACTCGCCACAGAGCAGGTCCAGGTCACCATCCTGGTCGAAATCCTCGAAGTTCGGAGAGGGACAACCGTAGGTGTCGATAGGTTTTCCGGCTGCCTCGACTTTCACCGGTGAGGCATAGTTGGGGTCGGTCGTGGTTCCCTGGTTATGGAATAAGATTACGAAGCCGTGGAGTTTACCGTTGGTCCACTCTCCCTCGTGATTCCAGGCATCGTCCCAGCCGTAATAACTCCAGTCCTCGATGCCGACGACCAGGTCCAACTGATCGTCCCCGTCGAAGTCCACGTAGCGCCACTGGTTGTGCCGAACCTTGGGGCCTTTCTTTTGCTTGCCCTGGACCTGGTAAAAGCCGGCTGGTATCGATAGCTTGCGGCGAACCTGGAGCCCGGTCTGCGCAAAATCAGGGTACTCGTAACCGGGGGTCAGGACACGTAATTGCCCGTTCACGTAACTGGGCATCACGTAATGCACGGCATGGCTGAGACGCCGAGCGGGCTGAAAGATCGGTAAGGGATTGGCTGCCGTATCGCCGGTCTTGTTTTCGAAGAACCAGATACCATTGGAAGGTTTGTCAGGGCAGGCTACCAGCAGGTCATAATCCCCGTCCTGGTCGGCATCGAAGGGGACTGGCCAGGCCCACAAGCCGACTCCCAGGTCGACGCTGAGCCCTGGGTTGTTGTAACGCAGGGGCTGGAGTGTTTGAGCTGTGCAAGTCGCCATGACAAGCAGCACGTGCAGGGTGGCCAGGGAGTAGCTGATGATTCGGGGCATGAAACCATTGTACAAGCAGGAGTTGCCAGCTTGAAAGCCGGGAGATGAGCGATCGTCAGTTCGGGAACTGCCGTAGATTGCAATTGCCGCGTGTTTTCGCTGTAATAGGGGGTACTGGAAAACGTTTCTCTCCACCGTGAAAAGGAAATCCCGTGACAGCCAGAAAAATAACGCGTCGTCAATTTACCAGGACCACGATAGCAGCTTCTTCCCTGTTTGCTGCACCGGCCATTCTGCGAGGCCGGAATCTGAATGAAAAACTCAACGTGGCCGTGATTGGATGCGGCGGACGTGGAGCCAGCAACATGCGTGCGGTGGAATCAGAGAATATCGTGGCGGTGTGTGATGTCAATGAAAATAACCTCGAATTCGCTGCCCGGCGTCATCCACGTGCCCGGAAAGCTATTGATTTTCGACACCTGTATGATCATGCCAATGAATTCGATGCCGTGACGGTCAGTACGTGTGAACACACCCACGCCTTCGCGACGTTACCGGCCCTGCAAATGGGTAAGCATGTCTACTGTGAAAAACCATTGACCCATAATGTCTGGGAAGCACGCGTGATTCGTGAAGCGGCTGATAAAGCCAAGGTGGCGACCCAGATGGGTACCCAGATTCATGCGGGTGATAACTATCGGCGTGTCGTGGAACTGGTGCAATCCGGTGCGATTGGAGCGGTGAGTGAAGCCCATGTCTGGGTAGGTCGAGCCTGGGGACGCCAGTCCAAGGCCGATTCCCAGAAAGCACGGGACATTGTCCACGTGCAGGAACGCCCCAAGGAATCCCAGCCGATCCCCGCCAACTTGAACTGGGATCTCTGGTTGGGCCCCGCGCCCAAGAGGCCCTTTCACGAGGTCTATTTTCCCGGACCGAAATGGTACCGCTGGTGGGATTTTGGTAACGGAACGATGTCAGACCTGGGCAGCCACTGGATCGACTTGCCTTTCTGGGCACTCAAGCTGAAGGTGCCGCTCACGATTGAAGCAGCAGGTCCACCTCCGCACGCAGAAATTGCACCCGCTTCCATGCAGGTGAAATACGAGTACGGAGCACGTGGTGACATGCCTCCTGTCACGGTGAATTGGTACCAGGGAGCCAATAAACCGGCCATCTTACAGGAGAAAAAGATTGCCCAGTGGGGCAGTGGAGTGCTGTTCGTCGGAGACAAGGGCATGTTGTTGTCCAACTACGGAAAACACGTGCTGTTGCCGGAAAAGAAGTTTGCTGATTTCCAACGACCGGAACCGTTTATTGCCAAGTCGCGTGGACATCACGCAGAGTGGGTCCATGCTTGCAAGACCGGTGATCCGACGACTTGTAACTTCGATTATGCAGGTTGGCTTACCGAGGCGAATCACCTGGGTAACGTGGCTTTCCGGGCCGGTCAGAAACTGGAATGGGACCCGGTCAACTTGAAGGCGAAAAATGTGCCAGAGGCAGATCGCTTTATCAAGCGTGAATACCGCAAGGGTTGGAAGCTGGCCTGAGTGATCAGCCGGTACCCGCTACTTCGCTAGGCGAGAATCGGCTTCACGACTGAGCCATGGACATCGGTGAGGCGGTACCAGCGGCCCTGGTGCTTGAAGGTCAGTCGCTCGTGATCAATGCCCAGCAAGTGCATGATCGTGGCCTGTAGGTCATGCACATGGACGCCATTTTCAGCGACGTTGTAGCTGTAGGGATCTGTCTCCCCATAGGTGGTGCCACCTTTCACGCCCCCACCCGCCATCCAGACGCTGAAACACCGGGGATGATGATCGCGCCCAAAGTTGTTAGCCGAAAGCTTGCCCTGGCAGTAGTTGGTGCGGCCAAACTCACCACCCCAGATGACCAGGGTGTCGTCCAGCAGGTTACGCTGCTTGAGATCGGTAAGCAGGGCGGCCGAGGCCTGGTCTGTTTCTCGACACTGGTTTCCTATGGCCTTGGGTAAATTACCATGTTGGTCCCATCCTTGGTGATACAACTGGACGAAGCGTACACCACGTTCAACGAGTCGCCGCGCCATGACGCAGTTGGCGGCATAGGTACCCGGGTTGCGAGCGTCCTTGCCATACATGTCCAGGATGCTGTCCGGTTCCTTGGATAAGTCGGTTGCCTCCGGAATGGAAGCCTGCATGCGAAATGCCATTTCGTATTGCGAGATTCTTGATTCGAGAGCCGGGTCAGCATTGTTGGCCAGTTGTAGTCGATGCAGTTCGTTGAGACGGTCCAGCATCAGGCGGCGGCTGTTCAGGTCGACTCCTTCGGGATTGTTCAGGTAAAGGACCGGTTCCTTGCCGCTGCGAAAACGGACTCCCTGGTACCTGGACGGCAGGAAGCCGCTGCCCCAGAGCCTGGAGACCAGTGGCTGGCCTCCCTTGTTCTTGGTGACCAATACGACAAAGGCGGGCAGGTTCTCGGTCTCGGTTCCCAGGCCATAGTCCAGCCAGGCTCCCATGCTGGGTCGGCCTGGAAACTGGGATCCGGTTTGCAGGTAAGTGACGGCGGGCCCGTGGTTAATGGCTTCCGTGTGCAACGAACGAATCACGCACAGGTCGTCAGCAAGCTTGGCCGTGTGAGGCAATAACTCGCTGATGGCAGTGCCGCTCTCACCATGTTGTGTGAACTTGAATGGGGATCCGGCCAATGGCAAGCTTGCCTGGTTGCCGCTCATTGCCGTCAGCCGTTGGCCACGACGAATTTCTTCCGGTAGCTCGGTTCCATGTTTCTCGTTGAGCAGTGGCTTGGGATCGAGCAGGTCAATCTGGCTGGGGCCACCTGCCTGGAACAGGTAGATGACGCGTTTGGCCCGCGGTGCAAAATGTGTTGTTTTTCCAGTGGGCGCAGCCGCTGCTTCACCCCCCACCAGGTTTGCCAGGGCGATACCACCGAGTCCCATCCCAAAGCGGTCCAGGAAGGTGCGTCGATCCAGGACCTGGGGATGGTCGTAGCCGGTGCATTGGGGAGGGGCCATGGCAAGGGTTTCCTGGGCAAGGGTTATCGTCGTATCACGCATTCATCAAAGTTCATCAAGGCATTGGCGAGCATCCCGATGGCGGCCAGTCGAACCGCGGGAATCTTGGGGTCCCGGGCGGTATCACCTGTTTTTAAAAAGGTCTCGGCACGTTTGGGATCCTGTTCAAAGTACGTGGTTTGTTCTTCAACCAGCTTGCCCATGACGGTGGTTTCGGCGGCCGTGGGGCGACGACTGGTCAGTAAGCGAAACATGTCCACGATAATGGCTGTCGTATCATCCTGGTGTTGCTGTACGAGCTTCTGCGCCAGTACGCGAGCGGCTTCGACGAATTGTGGATCGTTCATCATCACGACGGCTTGCAGGGGCGAAGCCGTTCGTTCCCGTTTGACGACACACACATCGCGTTTGGCCGCGTCCAGTGTCATCATCACGGGGGCCGGTCCGGTTCTTTTCCAGAAGGTATAGAGGCTGCGACGGTAGAGGCCTGCACCCTTGTCGCGTCCAACCGGCTTGAAAGAAACGGCTACCTCGTAGGGACGTACGGGCGGCCCGCCAACCCTGTTGACCAGGAGGCCACTTACGGCCAGGGCATTGTCACGTAGCATCTCTGCCGGAAGTTGGAACCGTGGCCCTCGAGCTAACAGGCGGTTGTCCGGGTCCCGTTCCTGCAATGCCGCTGTGACCGTCGATTGCTGACGGTATGTTGCGGACATAACCATGGTCTTGAGCAAGTATCGCAGATCCCATTCATGCTCGATCAGATCGCGGGCCAGCCAGTCCAGGAGTTCCGGGTGACTGGCAGGTTTTCCCTGGCTGCCAAAATCTTCCGGAGTACTGACCAGGCCCTGCCCGAAAAGCATCTGCCAGTAACGGTTGACCGTCGTGCGCGCTGTCAGGGGATGGTTAGGAGCTACCAGCCAACGAGCCAATCCGAGGCGATTGCGAGGTTGGTCGCGCGGGAAAGAAGGTAACGCGGCTGGTGTTCCGGATTCCACACGCTCCTGGGGATCGTCGTAGGCGCCACGTTGTAGTCGATGCGTCGAGCGGGCACGGTGTCGCTCTCGCATGACCATGATTTCCGTGATGCCATCCACGGTCTTGCTGCGTTGCTGACGTACCTGTTGTAACTGGGCCAGTTGTTTCTGGTAGTCCGTGTCAGCAGTGGCCAGGTAGTAGCTTCGTAAATGACCCCGTGATGTCTCGTCAAGCGCATCCAGTGGACGGACCAGTGCTTCCTGTAACGCGGTGCCGTTATGGACCTGCTGGAGCTCGAGAGGTGTGAGTTCTCGATTGTAGACACGAAACTCATCGACCAATCCGTTGGTGAATCCGCGGTCGCGAAAACGTTGGCCGATCGTAATGTTGTCGCCGCCACTGCCCGTGATGTTCTTGTACAGGTTGTCGCGAATCATTTCCTGGTCAGCCAGTTGTCCATCCAGGTAAATTTTCAAACCAGCGGCACGGCTGGAACCATCATAGGTGATAGCGACGTGAACCCATGTCTTGGCTGCAATGGGCTTGCGGGTGCGTACCCGGATGGCGTTGCCAGGCCAGAAATGAATCAGCGAGGCACTCAGATGCCCGTTTTCCATCAACAGCTGGTAGCCACGACTGGCCGAGTCGGTCCAGGCACGCGAGCGGTGGAAGATTACGGAACGTTCCTTAAGGTCCGGTGTATTCATCCAGAGTGCGACGGAGAAAGGTTGAAACCGGGGGAAATTGCCGACCTTCAAGCCGATACCATCATCGCCACTGAGCTTCACGCCCTTAGCGATTTTGCCAGGTACGCTCTGGTTGGCGCCGTTCTTGAAATCCTCGAAATGAAGATGGGCAACCTGTCCAGGAATGTCTGCTTTCTCCGGACGCTTTTGCAACCAGGCGTCGAAGGCCTCCTCACGGCCCTGGGCCACGATGGCCAACTGCTTTT
>PVBE010498717.1_pt1 | contig 15186 bp, 17 predicted proteins | sample 1631181 | NCBI WGS metagenome assembly PVBE01 (sample SAMN08397723, study PRJNA350692) | Marine metagenome, whole genome shotgun sequencing project. | isolation source: water | place: Pacific Ocean | collected 2012-04 | reverse complement strand
TTCTAAATCGAAATAATTCTAAAGAAAAGGCCCGCAGAGCATTTCTGCGGGCCTTTTTTGTTTCGCCAATTTGACTTGTAATTACTTAAAAGTCGGCTTGTAAGTGGTAATAAATTGGTTGATATCTGTTGTTTCCTGGTGGTGATTTTCACCAAAGAAAACCAGTAGTGGCTCCATTTGTTGTGGACCACGATAGCCGGGAACAGATGTTAGAAGATTGCCGCCTTCATCGAGAAAAGCCACAGTTGGATAGCTTAACCGGCCATTCAGTAAAGAAGCAGCCAATTCGTGGTAGCCTCTTTTTCCATTTGCAATGAATTTATATTCCTTGCCTTGATATTGAATGGGCTCTTTTTGCTCAGCGTTGAATTTTACTGCAATGTAATTTTCTTTCATGTATTTAATGACATCTGCATTTTGAAAAGTGGCAGCATCCATTTTCTTACACCACCCACACCAGTGCGTATAAACATCTATAAAGATTTTCTTGTCCTGTTTTTCAGCTGCTTTAATGGCATCTTCAAAATCATACCATTCAATTTTCGCTTCAGGTTTTCCTTCAACTTTTTCTCCGCCATTGGCAAATACAGTTGTTGAGGTTCCGCATAAAAACAATGCGATGACTAAAGTGGTTAATTGCTTCATGAAATTTTCTTTATTGATTTTAATGGTGGGTTTCCTACCAAATATTATTCCGAGTTTTGACGACCCTCCTGAGCATATCAGGATAATTGGTGAAAGCCCAAAATTAGCAAAATCGCTACTCTAATAGACGTTGATCTACTGAAATTGGTTCACAAAAAATGTTAAACAAAAAAGTTGTTGTTGGAGTAACCGGGGCCAGTGGTGCTGTTTATGCCAAGGTTTTGCTTGATAAATTAAAACTCCTACAAGACCAATTTGAAGAGGTGGGCATCGTGATGTCGGACAACGCGAAGGCAGTTTGGCAGCATGAACTTGGAAACAACGACTTCGAGGATTTTCCTTTCAAGTTTTATCAGAAGAACAATTTCAACGCACCCTTTGCCTCTGGTAGCGCAGGCTACAATGTCATGATTGTTTGCCCTTGCTCCATGGGAACAATGGGCAGGATTGCTTCTGGAGTTTCGAACGATTTGATGACAAGAGCAGCGGATGTAATGCTGAAGGAACAAGGAAAACTGATACTGGTTCCACGGGAAACACCTTTCAACCACATTCACATCACGAACATGAAATTGTTGAGTGATGCCGGTGCAATGATCTGTCCGGCTGTTCCAAGTTTTTACAGCCTTCCAAAGAATTTCGAGGAATTGGCAGCAACAGTTGTTGACAGGGCACTGAAAATTGCCGGTTTTGAATTCGATTCTTTCAATTGGGGTAACAAACGCTAATTGTACCAGCTTTCAGGTGGAATCTACTTTCAGATGAAACCCTAATTATTAATTTTAACAGCCATTCCCCTATTCCATTTCATCATTAAAACCATTCATTATGAAACAAGTTTTATTCTCATTTGCATGTCTGCTCTGTGTCTCCATTTGTTCATTAAACGCCCAAACGACCACAGTTTCACTTGAACCTGAAAAGGACAATACAATCTGGACAACTGGAAATAGTAACGGTGCCGGGCAATACATTTTTGCCGGGAAAGATCAACAGGGCCGGAACAGAAGAGCACTTATGAAGTTTGATGTGGCTTCGATGATTCCTGCCGGAGCAACCATTATCAGCGCCAGTCTTACCTTGACACAATCCAGGGATAAAAACCACACCCAGACGGTAAGCATTCACAAATTAACCAGCGATTGGGGTGAAGGTTCTTCAAATGCATCTGGTCAGGAGGGTGGTGGAGCTACTCCCATAGCCCCCGATGCCACCTGGCAAATGAGGATGTCTCCAACTACGGCATGGAGTACAGCTGGAGGCGATTTCAACCCATTCGCAAGTTCCTCAACAACTGTTATGGCTCCTGATGTGGCCTACACATGGCCATCAACCACCATGACGGTGAGTGATGTACAGGACTGGGTAAACAATCCAGCTAACAATCATGGTTGGATTTTAATCAACAACGAAGCGGTGAATACTACAGCGAAGAGATTCAATTCCCGGGAGAATTCTAATGCAAGTTCACGTCCGACCCTAACTATAACCTACATGATGCCATCAATTCCATGCAACGAGCCGGATTCTTTATGGGCCAGCCGTTTGACTCCTGGTTCAGCACGATTGCATTGGAACCCTACGCCCAATGCTGTTTGTTACCAGATTCGTGGCGGAAGGGCAGGCTTTCCATTTGTGGTTACCCTGAACATTGCTCCAGGAGCACCAGAGGTAAAGGATGTTTTCGGATTGTCTAATCAATCTTGTTACTGGTGGCAGATTCGTACTTTCTGCGATACGGCCAAAACCGATTCTTCGGTTTGGTCGGGTATCGATACTTTTTGTACCAATTGTTACCCTCCAACCAATCTCAGTACTACCAACATTTCTTCCAATGGTGCTGTTTTGAATTGGAGTTCGCAGCCGGGAGCAGCTGCTTACGAAATCAATGGTGGTTTGGCCGGTATCAGCGGAGGTGTGAACATCGTGGTTGGTAGTTTCAATACCTCAAAACCTGTATTTGGTTTGAATGCGGCAACAGCCTATCAATGGCGTATAAGAACCTGGTGCGACACTGCCGGAGTGCGAAAATCGGCTTATACACCCTTCGAAATCTTTACAACAATGCCCTTTAGTAATCGTTTGCCAAACCCTGGATCCGGAAACGGAAATCTTGATTTGAGTTTCGCCCTTCAACCCAATCCTGGCCGCAATGAAGTGGAAATTATATTCGATCAGGAAGGTATGGATAATCTTATCCTTTCCGTTTTCAATGTAAAAGGTGAATTGGTTCAAAAGGCAAGCTACAATCCAGATGTGGCTGAAAGACTGTGGTTAGATGTGAGTAATTATTCTAACGGATTATATGTCGTGACATTGCAATCATCAACAAAATTGGTGAGCAAGCGATTGGTCATTCAGAAATAGGAAAAGAATTTCTATCGCGCAATACGGGTTTAACCCAGTTTCGATTTGATAAGATCGGCCAGGGCCATCACCCAATTCTGGCCAGCGTTGAGACTTTCGACAAGATCCAATTGTTCACCGCCAGCTTCAATGAAATCTTCCCGGTATTCTTTTCCAATTTCGAAGGTGGTTTCCAGACAATCGGCTACAAAAGCGGGGCAAAAAACCAATACTTTCTTTTTGCCTTCCTTGGCCAGTTTTTGTACAACTTGTGAAGTGAATGGCTCTATCCAGGGATCTTTTCCAAGCCTTGACTGAAAGCAAATGGTGTATTTCTTTTCTGCCAAACTGCATTGGTCGGCTACGGCTCTTGCAGTGGCATGGCATTGTGCTTTATAGCACAATTGATTTTCAACTTGCAGCTTATCGCAACAACTATCTTTTAAACAAAAATTGCACGAATCGGCTTTTTTAATGTGTCTTTCGGGCAAACCGTGAAAACTGAACAACACATGATCGTAGGAATTCGGATCGTACTTTTTTCCATTTGCCGCAAAGGCTTCAATCATACCTTGTTGCTCATAAAAGTGATCGACAAAACACATTTCGGGAACAACTTGCCATCCACTCACAATTTCCATGACCTTTTCATGTATTGAGCCAGTAGTTGCTGAGGCGTACTGAGGAAACAACGGCACTACTAAAATTTTACTCACTTTCTGTGCCCTTAGCGATTCAAGCCCATTATGTATAGATGGTTCCTGGTAGCGCATAGCTAATTCAATCGCCACCTCATCTGCGAATTGCGAACGGATTTTTGCAGTAAGGTTTTTTCCATGCACCAAAAGTGGCGAACCTTCCTTAGTCCATATCTCGCGATAGGTTTTGGCCGAAGCTGAAGTTCTGAATGGCACAATGATGCAACGAACCAACAGGTTTCGTTGAATGTACGGTAAATCGATTACCCTGGGATCGAGCAGGAACTCAAGCAGGTAATTGTATACATCTTTCCATGCAGGTGATTTTGGCGTGCCCAGATTTACCAACAAGACCCCGGTTTCTTTTTCAACATTCCCCATTAGCGCTGCAAATTTGCAGAATTATACAAGCCAAAATCTCATTTGTTCATGAAAAGAATGGCTGCCTGCTCCAAAGAGAAGTCGACAGCCATGATCCCAAATCCCTGTTATGAAAAAGTTTATGCGTAAATGAACTTGTAACCTACTCCCCTCACAGAATGGAAGAATTCGGGGTTGCGAGGTTCCTGCTCAAAGTATTTTCTGAATGAAAGGATGAAATTGTCAATGGTTCGGGTGGACGGGAACACATCATATCCCCAGACGTATTGCAGTATTTGTTGTCGTGAAACGACCTGGTTTTTTCGGTCTATCAACAGCTTCAACAACATCACTTCTTTTTTAGTGAGCTTCACTTCCCCGTGAACTCCACTGGCTTTGAAGGTTACAAAGTTTACAGAGTTGTTTCCGAAATCGAAGGCTTGTAATTCAGTTTCCTGTTGGGTGCCTTTGAGGCTGTGCTTCACGAGGACTTTTACACGCAGAATCAATTCTTCCAGGTTGAAAGGCTTTGTCAGGTAATCATCGGCACCAAGCCGCAGCCCGTTTATCTTGTCTTGTGTACTGTCTTTGGCCGTTAGAAACAGGATTGGAATGTCGTTGTTTTCCAACCGCATTTGCTCACAAATCTCGAAGCCATCAATTTCCGGAAGCATTACATCAAGAAGCACAATGTTGAATCGTTGTTCCTTGAATTTGTTCAACGCATCGCGGCCACGGCTGCAAGCCACCACTTCGTATCCTTCCATCTGAAGGTTCATTTTTATTGCCTCCTGGAGGTTTTCTTCATCTTCAACTAATAGTACTCGTGAAATCATAATAGTAGCGTTTTGTTGACTTGAATAATGTGAAGGTATGGATTGAAATGTTTCCCTTTGTCAAAAAACCGTCAGAAATTTGACAAATGAAGAATTAATGAAGCATCCCTGGGAATTCACGGATACTCAGCGTATCGTCTTCAGGGGCATCTCCACTCTAAAAACGCTGCCTTGTGGTTTATTATCAATGACCGAAATCTTCCCTTCGTGTTGTTCCACGATCTGCTTCACAATGTACAATCCCAGGCCCGTACCCTTAGCACTTCTTGTTTCTTCGTTTCCAACCCGGTAAAATTTTCTGAAAACGTTTTCTCGTTCACGTTCGGCAATTCCTTGACCTGTATCAGCTACGGTTATAAAGATGTTGTTGTTGGTTTTTTCCAATTCAATTTTGATATGTTCTCCAGGGTCGGAGTACTTGACCGCATTTTCCACCAGATTCGTCACAACAGAAGTTAATCCAACAGGGTCGCCCTCAAAGGAAATACCTGCCTCAATCTTGGTGGTGAATTGGCGCTTTGCCCCGTGCATGATGATCAATTTTTCAATGGCATCCGAGACTATCTTGCTCAAATCAAATTCTTCTTTTCCTACCGTGTATTGCCTGCTGTCAATTTTGGCGGCTAGAAGAATGTTGTTCATCAGTATCTCCAGGCGGTCCACATCATCCAGCGAGTTGCTGTGAATTTTTTCAAAGTTGTCTTTTGAAATGCCTTCACGGTTCAGCGTTTGAAGACCCAATTTTACACTGGCCAGAGGAGATTTGAGTTCGTGCGTTATACTAAGCATAAAGTTTTTTTGTTGCTTAGCCAACGAAACTTCTTGCATAACCGCTTTCCTGATCTGAATGATTCCCAGTACCAAAATGAAAATAAAAACCGCGCCTTCACCCATAATCATGTATTGTTGGCGCTTGTATTTTGCGGTGATTAGTTTGTACTGTTCAGTGTTTTGGTAATCAATCCAGTTGCTTTTAATGTTCGCAGAGATGTCCCACTGTAGTTTGTTGTAGTCGTTGCTTACATTGTATAGCTCAATGTTGCGGTCTATCAATAAATAACCCCACCATAGATATGAGGCAAAGACGTATCCTGCCAGGATGTAGAATAGTAAAAGTGTACGATTTTGTTTTCCTGCCCGCTGGCTCATCGATCTGATTTGATTCGTTGACAGCAATTTAGGAAATAGAAAGAAATCCTTTTGTAAGGAATCTGTTGACACAGGGCAATCGCTGAATAATTTTCAATGCAAAAATCACATCACTTGCCGTCTGCTTTGGCTGACGTCAAGGTTGTGAGCTTGGCTTTAGCCCCATTCGAGTCTAAATGGAAAAAATACAGTGTGAATGTCAAGATGTGTGGCTAACGCCTTTTGTTTAAATGAACTTTTCCGTCAGCTAAAGCAGACGGCAATAGACTAATCTTCAAATTGCCACATGAAGCGATTGCTCTGCCTGTTGACAAGGCAAAGTGAGAAAGGCTCAATTGAGAGTCTGCACCAGGGCATCACAGATTTTTAAAACAGATTCCGAAAGATCATTTTCGGTATGAGCATCGGAAACAAAACCTACCTCGTATCCCGAAGGACCCAGGTAAACTCCTTTGTTCAAAAGATTTCGGTGGAACTTGCCAAAAGCATCCATGCTACCAGGATCAATCTCATGAGCAGCCCGAATGTCATTTTGTTCAGAGAATGAAAGCCAGAATATCGATCCCACATTTATGGCTTTCAACGAAAGGTTGTTACTCTTGAATGATTCGTTGAGCTGTTGTGTAAAGAGGTGGGTTTTTTCTGCCAGGTTTTCGTAGAACCCTTCAGAGAGACATTCAGAAAGTTGTGCCAAACCGGCTGCCATAGCCATGGGATTTCCTGAAAGTGTACCTGCCTGATAAACCGGTCCGTCTGGTGCAATTTGGCTCATGATTTCAGCCGATGATCCGTAAGCACCAACAGGTAATCCTCCACCAATCACTTTTCCATAAGTAACAATGTCTGGGGCAATGTTATAATAACCGGCTGCTCCTTCAAACCCTAATCTAAAGCCGGTAATCACTTCATCAAAAATTAACAGTGCTCCGGTTTGTTCGCAAATTCTCTTCAGGAAATGAAGGAAATCGCAGTCCTGAATCAGTAGGCCATTGTTGGCAGGAAGTGGCTCAAGAATGATGCAGGCAATGTCATCCTGATGATTTTGGAAAGCTTCGGCCACAGCTTCTTTATCGTTCAATGGCACAACGATGGTCTCTCCGGCAAACGCTTCTGGAACACCTGCGCTTGATGAGACACCGAAAGTTGCCAAACCCGACCCTGCCTTCACCAATAAATGATCAGCATGGCCGTGGTAACAACCTTCAAATTTGATGAGTTTGTTTCTACCGGTATATCCACGGGCTAACCTGATGGCAGACATGGTAGCCTCTGTTCCTGAACTCACGAATCGGATGCGTTCAATGAATCGGTTGTTATCCAGAATCAGTTTGGCCAGCTCATTCTCCTGCTTGGTTGGCGCTCCGAAGGAAGTGCCGAGATTGAGTATTTCCTGTAAGGCCTTTACTACCGGCTCTGGGCTGTGTCCCAAAATCAATGGTCCCCACGAACAACAAAAGTCAATATACTTATTGCCATCCACGTCCCAAGCGTGACAGCCTTTTCCTTTTTCAAAATAAATGGGTGTACCCTCAACAGCACCAAATGCTCTAACCGGTGAATTTACTCCGCCAGGGAAGTAGTTTAAAGATTGTTGATAAAGTTGATGTGATTTTTCTGTGTTCATAGCTCAGGTGCGTAACAATTTCGGCCCGAAAATTAGGCTCGGCAAACGTAAAACAGAAAAACGGAAAGTAAAAGAAAGACTAGTATTCGTCTTCGTTGAAAAAGAAATCTTCGTGGGTGGGGTAGTCTGGCCAGATGTCATCGATGGCCTCGTAAATTTCACCTTCGTCATCCAATTCCTGGAGGTTTTCAATAACCTCAATCGGAGAGCCAGACCTAATGCCATAATCGATCAATTCGTCCTTTGTGGCGGGCCACGGTGCGTCCTCTAAATATGATGCTAACTCAAGCGTCCAGTACATTTGAATTCAACTCGTTTTGAATTTGGGCTGCAAAGATAAAATTATATTCATTCTAGCAAAACGAAGAAAAAACGAAAAGGTTTCAAAATACTTGAACTTTCTTCAAAATTTCTCAAGACCGCTGAATCCGTGGCTTCCAGGGAATTTCTACCGCATCGTTTTCCAATAAAGCGAAGCGGGAAAGCACAAATAAGTAATCGGACAGGCGATTGAGGTATTGAATAACTTTGGGATCTACAAAGTCTGAATCGGCTAAATGAACTGACTGCCTTTCTGCGTTTCTGCAGATACATCTGGCCACATGACAAAAGGAAGAACTATGATGCCCCCCGGGCAGAATGAAACTGGTCATCTCGGGCAATTTTTCATTCATTTCATCGATTTGATTTTCGAGGAAAACGATGTCTTCCTCAAGCAAATCAGGAATCTTCATTTTCGACTTTTCCGGATCGGAAGCAAGGGATGAACCAATGGTGAAAAGCCTGTCTTGAATTTCTTTTAAGGCTGTTTTGGTTCCTTTATCCTGGAAATGATCTCGCACAACTCCAATCCAGGAATTTAACTCGTCAACTGTTCCATAAGCCTCAATGCGGATGTGTGATTTTGAAACCCTGGTACCACCGATTAGCTGTGTGGTTCCTGTATCTCCTTTCTTGGTGTAGATTTTCATGGTGTGTATCAGATTTCGAAACTTTCAACATGAAAGTCAACCGGTGTTCGCTTTTCATTGATTTCATCGCTTTCCACTTCCCCATCTTTCAATCGAATGATCCGCTTGGCATGAAGTGCAATGTCCTCTTCATGTGTCACCACAATCACTGTATTCCCTGCCTTATGAATCTGGTCGAAAATGGCCATGATCTCTATGGAGGTTTTGCTATCAAGATTTCCGGTTGGTTCATCAGCCAGAATGATAGAGGGGCTGTTTACCAAGGCACGGGCAACAGCTACACGTTGTCGCTGCCCTCCCGAAAGTTCGTTTGGTTTGTGATTCATCCTGTCACCCAAACCCACAGCAGTCATGATTTGTGTGGCTCGTTCTAATCGCTTGGTTTTTCCAATTCCGGCATAAACTAAAGGCATGGCAACATTTTCTAATCCGCTTAGCCTGGGCAAAAGGTTGAAAGTCTGAAAAATGAATCCGATTTCCTTGTTTCTTATCGTGGCCAGGTCATCATCGCGCAGGTAGCTAACATTAGTGCCGTTCAGAAAATAGTTCCCGTTGGTGGCAACATCAAGACATCCCAGGATATTCATCATGGTTGACTTGCCCGAACCAGAAGCGCCCATCAAAGCCACATATTCGTTCTTTCCGATTGATAGTGAAACATTTTTCAATGCCTGAATTTTAACCGTACCAAGCACATAGTCCTTACTAATTCGTTCCAGTTTTATGATTTCCTCTGACATATCTATTTGTCCAATACCTTTGGCACCATGAAGAATTTGCCATCAGTAGAAGGGGCATTTTTCAACACCTCGTTTTGGGAGAATCCTGAACCTAAACTGTCCTTTCTACTCGTTGCCAGTGGCAACACTTTCCTGACCGATTCTACATTTGAAGTGTCCACTTCCTTCAATTTATCCATAAACGTTACGATTTTATCGAAGTCGGCAATCATTTGTTCCATTTCCTGATCGTTGAACTCTAACCTTGCAAGTTTGGCTATTCGTTCAACTAACTGCTTGTCGGTTTTCATAAGTCGAAATGAGTGGTTCATTTATTTTATCGTAAACGCGATCGCGAAGTTCAGACACGTCAGCGGACTTCAAGCCAGCAGTCGTTTCTGGTTTATGGATTTTAACTTCGATCTGTCCGGGCATTCCATAAAACCCTTTGTCATAATGGAATAGTTGCCAATTGTTCACGTAAGTAATTGGCACTACAGGAATTTGTTTGTCGATGGCTAATTTGAAGGGGCCATTCTTAAAACGCCTTAGCGATCCGTCTAACGGTGAGGTGGTTCCTTCAGGAAAAATCACCATATCAAAACCTCTGTCTATTGAATCAGATGCCAGTTTCCAGGCGGTATATGAATCCTTTTTACTGCTGCGATTTACGGCTATGTCAACCGTTTTGAAGAAGATGCCAAACAGCGGAATTTTTCCGAACTCTGCTTTAGCCATATATCGATAGTTTGTTTCAAACAATACCGCGAACACGCATACATCGAGCAATGAAGTATGGTTAGCGCAATAAACTGCGGGTTTTGAGGTGTCAATTTTCGACTCAAAAGTGGGGTTTACTGAATAACCCGTGAGCCACAAAGTAGTTCTGGCCCAAACTTTTCTCAGGCGATTGGCATTCTGGTATCTCGACTCATTTGAAAGCAAAAAAACGAATGCTGGAAAGAATAATATGAACACCAGCTAAAAGACCAGGTAGAAGTACAAACCGTAGAAATGACGGGCTATTTTGGTCAATGCGTTCACAAGGCGAAAATAGGAAAATAGTATTTTTGACAGATGGAAACAGTAGTCAGTGGAGTGAGGCCGACAGGGCCATTGCACATCGGAAATTATTTCGGAGCACTTAAGAATTTTGTGAAAATGCAGCACGATTACAACTGCTATTTTTTCATTGCCGATTACCATTCACTCACCACCCATCCTCGGCCTCAGGATCTTAGTTACAATGTTAAGCTGAAATTGGCAGAATATGTGGCGTGCGGTTTGGATCCTGAAAAGTGCACTATTTATTTGCAAAGTGATGTGCCAGAAATTGCAGAAATGTACCTGCTTTTTAATATGATTGCTTACAAGGGTGAGTTGGAACGAGCTACAACGTACAAGGACAAGGTCGCCAAGCAGCAGGATAACATCAATGCGGGTTTGTTAACTTATCCAGTGTTGATGGCGGTAGATATCATCATTCACAAAGCCTTAAAAGTTCCCGTGGGTAAGGACCAGGAACAGCACCTGGAGATGACACGAAATTTTTCAAATCGATTCAACCATTTATATAATTGCGAAGTTTTCCCCGAGCCCAAGGCCTTTAATTATGGGGAACAGCTGGTGAAGATTCCGGGGTTGGATGGCACTGGAAAAATGGACAAATCAGAAGGTGAAGCCAATGCCATTTTCCTGATTGAAGAACCCAACAAAACCAGGAAAAAAATTATGCGAGCCGTTACTGACAGCGGTCCAGAAAAACCAAACCAAACCAAACCCGAGCCAATTCAAAACCTTTTTGACATCATGGCTGTGGTTTCATCTGCAGATACTGTTACCCATTTCGATGAGGCGTATAAAAACTGCGCCATTCGCTATGGCGATTTGAAAAAGCAGCTAGCTGAAGACATGGTCAATTTCACAACACCTTTTCGTGAGCGCATTCTGGATTTAATGGACGATCACGAGCGGATGGATTCAATAGCCAAAATGGGTGCAGAAAAAGCACGTGAAAGTGCGCGAAGAACTTTGGATGAAGTTCGTGTGGCTATCGGATTGGGTGTTGGGGCAACCGTGGTCAATTAGTCTAAACACCAATAGTTATCCACATTTCGGGCAATCTGCCCTTAAAAGCAAGAGGCATTTTTATTTTTACCGCCCCTAACAGGATAGTTGGCTTTTCCGATCCGTGTTGCCGATTTCAGTGAATATCAAGCCGGGCATTTTTGCCAAATTATTTCTTAAAAACCAATACCCTCTCCACCGGAAAGGTGTTTTATAATTTTTGGACTTAACGATTCCCTAACATGGCCAAAAAAACGAAAATAAACGCCAAACACGTTGCTATTGCCGGAAACATTGGTGCCGGAAAATCTACCCTTACGAAACTTCTTGCCAAACACTACGGCTGGGAACCTCAATTTGAGGAAGTTGACAACAATCCTTATCTCAACGACTTCTACCAGGAAATGCCACGATGGTCTTTCAATCTGCAGGTTTATTTCCTGAACAGCCGATTCAATCAGATCATCGATATCAAGAACGGCTCGCAAACGGTGATTCAGGATAGAACTATTTACGAGGATGCTTTCATCTTTGCACCTAACCTGCATTCTATGGGTCTTATGTCGAGCCGCGATTTCGACAACTACTCTAGCTTGTTTAAAACAGTAAACTCACTGATTGCACCTCCGGATTTGCTGATCTATTTACGAGCCTCAATCCCAACTTTAGTGAATCAAATTCAGAAAAGGGGCCGCCAATTCGAAGATAGTCTGCGACTGGATTACCTAAAACGTCTCAACGAGTATTACGAAGCCTGGTCATCAAAATACGATGATGGAAACCTTCTAATTGTTGATGTAGACAATATCAATTTCGCTGAAAATGATGAAGACCTTGGTGAGGTAATCAACAAGGTGAATGCTGAATTGCACGGCTTGTTTTAAGTCTCTTTTCTACTTTTTACACTTTATCGTACACCCAACTGCTTTTGTGAAGTTTGGATCAGGTTTTTCTCCTTTTTCCAGTTTGGAGATTGCATTTTCCAGGTAGGTTTCCGTGACATTTTCGGCTTTTTTATGGTTGTGGTCCATGGCACCTATATATTCAACCACCCGGTCGGAATTCAATACATAAAAATGTGGTGTCCTTGTAGCGCCCCATTTAGGATAAACTTTTTGCCCATCATCGAATAGATTGGCAAACTCAAATCCCTTTTCTTTTGCACGTTCCTGCATCTTCTCGAAAGAATCTCCGGCCCTCACTTCTGGGTCGTTTGGATTGATGGCCACTACCGGCCAGCCCATGGGTTCATATTTTTTGTGGAGTTCAATTAGACGATCCTCATACATTACAGAGTAGGGACAAGTATTGCAGGTGAATACCACAATATATCCGTCCACCTTTTCATAATCTGCCAGGGAAACCGTTTCTCCTGTCACGTTTTTAAGCTTGAAGTCGGGGGCTTTTTCTCCAATTTCAAGTGGACCTCCTGCTAATGCTTGAAGAGATACTATGGTTGTAAATAGAAGTGTGATAAAATTTTTCATTGAAATGGTGAAGTTTAATTTAAAAATGGTTTCAGTGTTTTTGTGAGTTCCTTGGTGTTAAAATCACGTTCGTAAAATTCGCGTTTTTTCTTGCTATGATTGTAAACTAATGTTGCCGGAATAGCTCCGCTCCAATCGGTGCTTACCTTATCAATCCAAGTGTTGTACCTAACATCGTCCAGTAAAACCATGGTACTTGTTATATTCCGCGATTTGAGAAATGGCTTAACTTTTCTTTCCAGGTTTTCAACGTCATCGAGGGTTACAAAAATGAATTGCACTTTGCGCTGCTGCTTGCTCATTTGCGATTCAACTTCCAGGAAGGCGGGCATTTCTGCAACACATGGTTTGCACCACGTTGCCCAGAAATTCAACACATAGGTAGTATCGCTCTCTCGATGCAAGTAGCTTGCTTCAAATCGGCTGAAATCCAACACTTCAACAGGTTGGGTTAATGCAACAAGTGGAAATGCTAACAGCTGTAGGAAATTAGAAGTTAAAATTCGCATCAGTTTTTTCAAACCGTTTCAACCACTTTAGTAAGCTTTCCGCTCAGGCCGCTTTCTTTTTTGAGGCAATCCAGGTGTTTACATTTTCTTCCAGAATATTCAATGGAACTGCACCGTAAGTCAGCACCACATCGTGGAATTCGCGAATGTCGAATTGCTCTCCCAGTTTTTCCTTCGCCATATTACGAAGTTGTAAAATCTTGAGTTGGCCAACCTTATAAGCTGTTGCCTGGCCAGGCATTACGAAATGACGTTCCACCATTTTTACACAGTCCTCGTATGGATTTGGCGTATTGCTGGCGTAAAACTCGATCGCTTCCTCACGCGTCCATTTTTTAGCGTGAATCCCCACATCGGCTACCAATCGGCAAGCTCTCCATAATTCCATTGCCAATCTTCCAAAATCAGAGTATGGATCGGTATAAAAGCCAAATTCTTTTGGAATGTATTCGGAGTATAGTCCCCAGCCCTCACCATAAGCAGTGTAACCACCACCAAGCGTTCTGAATTTTGGAAGACCTTCCAATTCTTGCTGAATTGAGTTTTGCATGTGGTGACCTGGAATAGCCTCGTGATAAGCCAATGCTTCCATTTGATAAGTGGGCATTTGGGTCATATCATAAAGGTTCACGTAATAACTTCCCGGACGAGAACCATCAGGTGCAGGGTTTTGGTAAAATGCTTTTCCTGCTGATTTTTCACGGAATGCCTCTACTTGTTTTACCACCAATTCGGCTTTTGGTTTGGTGATGAACAGATCGTCTAATTTCAGACGCATAGAATCAATGATGCCATGAGTGGCCGAAAGGTATTTTTCTCGACCGGCATCATCATTGGTTTCATAAAAGTCTTCGCTTTTTTCCATGTAGTCGAAGAATTCCAGGATGTCATTCCCAGGAAAATTGACCTGCTTCATGATCACTTTCATTTCACCATGGATACGTTCAATTTCACTATTTCCAACTTTGAAAATATCTTCAGAGGTCATGTCGGTAGTGGTGATCTGCCTTAGTCGCATGTTGTAGTATTCGCCACCGTTTGGCAATTTCCAGACACCATAGTTACCCTTTGCTTTTTTCTCCAAATCTGTCATGTAGTTGATGATAGATTCATATCCCGGTTTCACCTTTTCCAGCAAAGCTTTCTCGGTACGCTTCAGCAAATCGTCTTTTGTTTCCTGGTCAACATCTTCCAAAGATTCAATCTTGGAAATTGCATCTGCGTACAGCGGGCTGTTCTCATCTGAGTCATCGAAGGGTTTTCCGCTGATTACGTTCCTGGAATCGTCCAACACATATGGAAACACAAATTTTGGCGGAATGATACCTTTCTCCTCACGGATGTGGAGGCCTTCCATCATATTGCCGATTACCGTATCAAGAGCTGCGATTCTTGCCACATAGGCTTCTGCATCTTCCAATGAGGTAACTCTGTGAATGTTGATCATGAATTCTGGGTACCATGAATGTGACCCGAACATTTGGTTCAATGGGTAGTTGTGATGTCGAAAATCCCAGGCAGCAATAGATTCTTCAGCATCTTCAACTTTCAATCTGTAGCTTATTTGCGCTTGTTCGTCCAGCTTGTCAAAATCGTAATTCTCCTTAAGATAAGCGTATCGTTCCTTCATCTTCTCATGATCTTTCAGCGCCAAGGGCCCCACGAGGCCCATTTTCTTCTCCCCCTACAAATTCACCATCTTTCTCAATTACCCATCCTAAATCACAATACGCATTTTGACAACCTGCAGGTATGTCAGAATTACGACCATAAAG
>PVBE012706160.1_pt1 | contig 15187 bp, 36 predicted proteins | sample 1631181 | NCBI WGS metagenome assembly PVBE01 (sample SAMN08397723, study PRJNA350692) | Marine metagenome, whole genome shotgun sequencing project. | isolation source: water | place: Pacific Ocean | collected 2012-04 | reverse complement strand
TAACAAGGAATGAAGATAACGTAGTTGATGGTGTTGTAGAGGGAACTTTCTACAATCCATATGCAGAATCAATGCAGAATGGATTATTATTATTTGAGAATGTTACAATAGGAACTGATACCGCAAATACATTTTATAGTGAATTTTATTAGAGAGAATTATGAACGGGGAAGGAATAAAAATAGGTAAGTTGTTATGTGATGCTGATATCATCACTAAAAGACAATTAAGTAAAGCGTTACAAGAACAAGTTAAAGGACGTAAAGGTACTATTGGTGAGATTCTTGTTGATATGGGTGTATGTACATTTGAAGATATTACAGACACAATATTATCTTCACAAGAAGATACTCAACAACACGAAGAGAAACACGAAGAGATTCATCAAGAACCAATAAAACCTGAACCTGTTCCTGAACCGATACCTACACCACAGCCAACACCTGCGGTTGTAGAAAAGAAAGCAGAGCCGGTAGAACTTAGTGAAGACAAAGTTATGAATACAAAATTCACAATGTCGGTTCAAACCATAGTAGCACTTGTCGCAGTTATATCAACCGGCATAGGTGGTTACTATATGTTACTACAAGAAATAGAAGAAGCAAAACAACTTCCCGAACCTCCGTCGATAGAAAATATATTCGGTGATGAATATCCATCTAAACCTGATGGTCATAATTGGCCACGTTCTTATGAACAATACAAAACACAGGTAGGCGGACTACAAGATGATATGGGTGATGTTTGGGATAAAATAGATGAGTATGAAGACGCTATTGATGCATTAGAAAAATTAGTATCTAACCTCAGAGTTGAAGTTGCTAAGAAGAAGGATAAGTAGGAGTTACATATGCGAAAGTTATTAGGTTTATTATTATTTCTATCTGTAGGTTTTAGTCAGATAACAGATAAGAATTTTAAATCCTCTGTTAATGGTGGAATAACCGTTGCCGTATTTACATCAGAATGGCAAGAGCAACCTTTTGATAAAGATATAGTATCAGGGATTGAAGGGTATGAAGATGCTGAGATTATTTTTGTAAAGAGTGAAGACGCACCTAAGGCGACAAAAAAATTAAGATTAAGAAATTTTCCATCTGTGGCATTATTCTATGATGGTTCCAAAAAGAAAGTTTGGAAAGCAGATATGGACGGAGAATTAGATATAGATAACAAAGACATCAAAAAAGAAATAAGTAATTTATTTGCTGGTGATGTATTTTAGGAGATTACAATGAGTAGTATAGATTTATATAATGAAATGAATGAGTTGTGGGAACAATTTCAAGAAAACCATAGAGCGCATTCTGAAAAAGGTAACAAAGCCGCTGCAGGTAGAGCGAGAAAAGCTATTGGTGAAATAAAAAAACTTGTTACTGAATATAGGAAAGTCTCCGTATCAGAATGTAAATGAACATAGCAACTATAGCAGGGCACTTAGCATTTGGACTAATTGCCTTTTCTTTTTTAGTTAAAGATATCCTTTGGCTTAGAGTCCTGTCTATATTAGCAAGTCTATTTTCAGTATTTTATAATTATACTATTCCTGTTGACCCGATGTGGTTGGCTATCAATTGGAACATTGTCTTTGTTGTTGTAAATCTTTATCACATAGCAATAATTCTATATGAAAAACGTCCTATTAAGATGGATGATAAGAATACAGAATTATATGAGACTTTATTTAAAGATATGAGTCCTGTAGAATATCTCAAAGTAAGTAAATGTGCTAAATGGGTAAAGTTTAAAACAGGTAAACATATTATACGGCAAGACCATCTTGTTCCTGATTTAATTTTAATCTATAATGGAACCGTAGATGTCGCAGTAGATGGTAATAAGGTTGCTGAACTTAGAGATGGGCAATTCGTAGGTGAAATGTCTTTCCTTACAGAGAAATCAGCAACAGCAGATTGTGTAGTCAAACACGATTCAGAATGTTTGGTTTGGAAACAGAGAGAGTTTAAAGAACTATTAAAACGCAATCCATCATTATACTTTTCAATACAATCTTTATTAAGTGCGCAGGTTTCAAATAACTTAGTAAAATCCTCAGAGAATAATAGTGAATCGTGATAGAGATTATTATTCATTATTAAAAGAAATACGAGAAGTCAAAGATTTATTGGCTGAAGTATTAAGACGTTTAGGTAGTATAGAATATACAGGTAATATTAAGTACGGTACGCCTAATCATATAAGTGATAATAAGTATAAATACATTGATATTGAACTAAAAAGAAAACCCTCTTCAGACGATTAACGATAGTGTACATTAAATAACAAATTGTTACACCTGTTACACTCGTATCTCCAACTAATATAATTAAATAATAACTTTAAGTACTCTTCTAAGTACATATATTATTATACTTAATATTTTTTTTTAATTTTTTTTCTAAAACGTGGCCGTTTAGTACGGTTTTTGTATTATATAGTGTATAAAGACGAAATCATAAGGATAAAGTCTATAAAAATAAACACACAGGAGAACTGAAATGTTCGAGACAATCAAAAAAATCTTTAAAACAATAATGAGACATCTTAGAAGTTCTAATGGTAATTCACTTGCTGAATTTGCTGTTACTACTGCTATGATGGCTACTTTAGCGACTACTGCCGCTCCAAAGTTTGGTGGAATTGGTACGGGTGCTAAAGAGAAAAAGACAATGGCAAATATTGATAAGATAATTACCGTTGCTAACAACTTTTATAACCAAACATTATCTGATGAAGGAAAAGGACGTTTTCCTGGTCAATCTAAGTATGATTCAGAAGTAGGTGGCGTTACACTTTCAGAAGGTCAACAAACAGATGAAGCATTAGAAATATATGTTGAAACTATTCTTGATGCTAAAGAATCTTATACATCCGACTTGGGTGAATTTGTATATGTATTCTCACAAGGTGTAGATGATGATGACGCTTTACAAGGTGAATGGATGAATCTTGAAACATCAGTTGTATATGATACAGATGGTGCAGTTGATTTCAAAAAGAACTTTGGTAATAGTGGTATCAAGAGTCCTTTTCAGGATGGTTCATACACATATTTAGTAATACCAGGTAGTGGTTCAGGTACAGATGCTCAAGCACCCGCTTTAGTAGTAATGGATACTGAGAACCCTTCTAAACTTCATAAAACTTTAGTACCTTAATACACTTTTTTAATAACAAGGGTAAGACCCGGAAAGAGAAGAAAATGAAGAACATAAAAAATACAACTAACGGATTCACATTGATTGAGTTGATAATGGTGATGATTATCTTAGGTATTTTAGCGGCAGTAGCGATTCCACGATATATGGATACTATTGTTAATGCTGAAATAGCCGCAGAAGATGCAGTTATTACTAATATTGATGCCGCACTTGAGAACCATGCAGTTCACAAGTTAATCGCGGACGGTCGTAGAATATGGCCTGACAATCCATTTGACGCTTTGAAAGTGAAACCACAATCTTATACAACAGATGGTACAATTGCTGACTCCGACCAAGAGTGGACTTTTGTAGATGGCGACCCTGCTTATATCACACATCAACGTTCCGATAATTCAAGATTTAAATGGGAATATGATGCAGGTATTAACACAGGCACAGACGCTGATACTACAGGTTACTTAAATGGAAGAGAAAGTTTGACCAATGAGTAATAGGGGTGGGTTTACTATGATTGAGTTAATTATGGTAATGATAATCATTGGCATATTAGCCGCAGTCTCTATTCCAAGATTTGCAACTATTGTAAGACAATCTGAAGCCGCATCAGAACAAGGTGTTCTCATCAGTATGGTGTCGGCTTTGGATACTTGGTCTCACGAAAGATACATAGAAGAAGGAATATTGAAATGGCCTACAAATCCTTTCGATGCGCTAAACAAAGTTCCTCCTGCTTATGATAAGTCAGGAACTATTTTAATGCGTGAAATGAATGATAGCGATTGGATTTTTACAGGTAATAATAGTCAACAATACCCAAACCATATAGTACATAGACGTAAGGAAGATAGTTTAGCTGTTTGGCCTTACAATTCTTTAACAGGTGAAGTCGGATATGACGACCCGCCTTATCAACCTTCAGGAATGGTATACAGACCTGATTTGATGGAGCAATAAATGTTTAAAGCTTTTAAGAAGAAAATGAACGAAGGGTTTACCTTAGTCGAATTAGTAATGGTTATGATTATACTCGGCATTTTAGCGGCAGTAGCCGCACCGAAGATGACAAATGTATTACATCAAGCAACAGAACGAGCAGAAAAAACTACGGTGGATATGATTTGGGGCGGATGTGAATCTTATGCGAGTGATAAACTTATGGAAACAGGAACAGAAGCTTGGCCATATAATCCATTAACAACATTTGGAAGAACTCGTAATCTAAAGATTAATTTAGAACTCGGAGTTCCTGATGAAGATAATGAATGGCAATTCAGTTTGATAGATGCTGGTGAACCTGCTATTTTTCATCACAGACCTGATGACGAGATTTATTATTACACTTACGATTCTACTAATTTTGAATTAGCAGAAGAACCTGTAAGATACATCGCAAACTAATAGTTATTAATATGAATATATCAGAACACGACAAAAACGTATTTAAAGAAATGGGTTTAATTTTAGGAATTGCAATCTTCTTAGGTTATGTAATTCTCGGACCCGATAAAGATGAGATACCGACAATTAAAACACCATCGATGGAAAACTTTGATGACCATCCAATAGTTGCTTGGTCAGCCTTTGATAAAACCGGCGGTGTATGTATAAAGGTTAGATATAAAATACAACGAAATAAAACAAAGTTGTTTATGTTTGATTCACTCGGAACATTAGTACATCAAACACCATTACAATTAAGCCCGTATAAGGATGGTAGAGAAAGAACTGAAACTTATGTATGGAAGTTATATAGAACTGAATGGTCAGCTTATATAGAACCCGGTTTGTATACAATAATAGTTGGTACTCAATTTGATAAACGTGGTATAGGTACTGAAATAGAAATATTATGAAGTACCTAACACTTGCATTATTAATAAGTGTTACATATTCTCAAGTAGACAAACAAGTCTTTGTAGACCAAGGCATCGAAAGAACATCTGAATTTAAACGCGGTAAAGCCTACGGACAAGATTGTGATGATACAGAATACAGAGATTATAAAGGTTCACCTGCTTGGAAAGGTTATGGTGGATGGATATCTGAATGTGATTCAATTCGTTCTGTAAATTTAAATATAGAATTTGCTGAAAGAGAAAGAATCAAAAAAATAAAACAAGCTAAACAAGATAGTATTGAAATGGCAGAAGTAAATGCTATGGACTTTGATAAAGAATTTGATTTAGATGCTATGTGGGATAATACGGTTTGGGTTGAGATAACAGATATAGAAGATACTATATACGGAGAAGTAGAACAGATAACAGCAGTTGCGGGTGTTCGTGGTGCTGAAGCAGAAGATGAAGCATTACATCATTTATATTACAGAAGAACTATGAAAGGAATCGCTCTAATAGATTTACAGAAAGCATATGGTAAGTTACGAAATACGAAAGATAAACTTTTAGAGAAAGACCCTAATCATCCTAAACTCGAAAAGATAAATAATCTTATATCTCAGTTAGAACTAAAAATGAAAAAAGTTTAAAATAAATTAACGTTTGAGATTTTAGAACCATACTTATTATCTAATATATAAATATATATTTAGTTTTTTGAAAATTTGAAATTTGAAAAGTGCAGGGAGTAATTAACTCTGTATGGGATTGGTCGAATAATGAGTAGATGATGAAGCTCATAAGACAATCTGCTGAGATGTTGTGGTGACTAACCTACCGCCGAATGTGGTGGTCATAAAAAACGGTTTCAAGACATTGACTCGGTAATGTACTTTCAGAAATAAAACGTTGATTCGTTGACTTTGTTTTGGGTAAGGGTAAAACTGAAATCCCAACTTGTGGCTGAATAATTTAGTCTCAGAGAGATAAAGCAATAACATAGGGGCTGTGCTCGATTCACAACGTAGATTAACCATCTATTATGAATAACCGATTTAACTTTCGGATGTTAGGTACAAAGTATAAAAAAATCTGAGCTGAGAGTTGTAAGTATTCAATAATCTTACATCCCCAAAAATTTCAATTTATCTAAAAGAAAAAAGCCCCACTAAAAGTAGGGCTTTTTTTATAATAACTATTTAGGATATCCTTACTTACGGAATAATCCCACCAACACCAATAAAGCGACTAATCCAGCAAATCCGGATTGGCCGAATTGACTGATGATTGATGTTAGATTTCCAATAACGTTTACGCCAAAGACGCCTGTTCCGAATATTACTTCAGACATAGCACCCACAGCGACAAAGGACATAAATAAATGAACTAAATCATCTACATAGCCTTTTACCATCGTTATGGCTTCCTTCATTATGGTTCTCCATTTAGTTATGAAAAAAGGCTACCATAGGTAACCTTATCTAATAATAACTATAGAAAAAACGATTTAGACCGCATAAAAATACTAAAAAAACCGGTTGACTTATATACATATTTATGTATATATTTGTATGTTATTTGATAAAGAATTAGTTGGCTTCGAAAATGATATAACAGGATAAGCTCTGTAACTCTATCGAAGTGCTGTGAGAAGCTTGAAATGTAAGACTTAGGTCAACTCGAAATATCGTTGAATGTTCGAACTAAAGACGAGAATCAGACCAACTGAAAAAATTAAAAATACCGGTTGACCTATATAGGTTTTTGGTGTTATATTTATATGTAGGTTAAAGAGAAAAGAAAAGGAGTTCTAAATGGCTTATATGAATCAAGAAAAAAAGAAAAAACTTGCTCCCAAGATTAAAGACATCTTGAAGAAGCATAATGTTAAAGGGTCTTTATCAGTAAATAATTACTCTGAGTTGAGGTTAACTCTTCAAAAAGGAAGAATTGATTTCGGTACAGACTCAATCAATGAGTTTTGGTACAAAGACCATTTCGCAGATAATCCTGAAGCACTTGCTTTCTTATCAGAAGTTATTCCTGCGATGAATGTTGGGAATCACGATAATTCAGATATTATGACAGATTACTTTGATGTTGGTTGGTATGTCTCTGTTAATCTTGGAAGATATGATAAACCTTACATTATTTCAAGTAAGAGTAGGAATTAATATGCCGTTTCCTAAAATGAAAATTACTAAGATTGATAATGAAGATATCTATTTCAGTATAGGTAAAAAACTTTGGATTCTTCATTATCAAGGCCTTGAAGCAAATGGATATGATTTTAATTTAAGTACTGAAGATTGTATCAAAGTTGGAAATGCTATGGGTGAGTATGGATATGGTGATGCTGATGTAAATTGGGAAAGAGAAGAACTAAGATTTGAAAGTAACGTTGACAGATTATTTACAGATATTTAAAAAAAACGGTTGACCTGGATTGGTTTTTGGTGTTATATTTAGTTGTTATGAGAGAGAAAGGAAAGATATTGAAATCAAGAAAATTTAAAAGTAGAAAAGAAATGCTTAATTTTTTCAAGAAAATAAAGGAGTCTAAATGACTTACGTGTATGAAACAACAATGGCAGGAAGAGTACTTGTCGTTGAATACGCCCATTCTTCTGTTACTGATTCTATCAAAGTTGTTGAAATGACTTGTGATGGTAAATTTCACAGATTGAATTGGATGAATGACTATGGAAGAGAAACTCTGTTAGCAGAGTTAGAAGAAGATATGACAGATAGAATGTGTGGGACAGGTGACTATGCTGAGATACCTGGGTTCGAAGGTACTTTAGAAAATTTAAATGAATTGGGAGTCGCATAATGAGTTTCATTAGTACTGAATTAGATTTAGACAGAGATGTTCCGATAGGACCTATTGAGGTCGACCCGGCTAACGACAAACCGGTTAATGTGGATTATCTTGAAGAGTTGTTTTGGCAAGAATCTGATATGAGTCACACTTTAGAAGTAAGTTACGCTCAGACACGGAACGGCCAATTCTTTACATCGGATGAAGGTGAAACTGATTCTGATTTTGATGCTTACTTAGATGCTCATCCTGACTTTAATGCGGCGATGAATGGACATCCTGAATACGTTGATTACACCGGGTTTGATTCATTCCTGGAAAAGAATTTAATATCGTAAACATAGTGGTAATGCCTGTATTAGCACAGAGTCCACTTAAATAAACGGCAAAATGCAAGGCTTTTTTTCTAAGCGGTTTTTAGCCTTATAATAAAAAACCGCCTCACTCTTTACAAAGGAAATATATGAGAGAAACTTATTTTAATAATATGTATAAATTAGGAAAACACGAAAGTGGTGGCATAACTGATATTGGTTTTATTGATTATATTAAAGAATTAGGATTCGCTGATAAAGATGAATTACTTATTGGTGTTGGTGTTGTTTGGGAATACAAAGATAACGAAATTCACGTAGAACATATTTACGATAATACAGGTGTTCACGATGCGTCACCAGGTAAAGGTATATTAGTAGATTTTAACGATAATACTTATTCTAAAGAACACGAAGATTTATATGAGAGTATACTTATGTATGCTGAGTTAGATGAAACATTTTTATAAATAAAGGAGTGAGAATGAAACCAATAAAACGAGTAAAATCTTATAAGACACTTAATTGTAGAAAGTGTAGTAGGGCAGTTCATAATTGTGGAGAACGTGCCACAGCTGTAATCTGTTCTATATGTACTATGATAGCAGTAGGATTCCCTGAAGAATCTAAACCTAAACGAAAACCTTCAGGTAGACCTTCAGGTTGGCATTTTATGAAAGAATTTGTTGATAAAGATGGAAAGGTTTTTCACAAAGGTAAAGAGCAACCTAAATTGAAGGGCACGCTACCACCTACTAAGGTGGCACCTAAAAAGAAACCTGCTAAACGTAGGACTAAGGAAGAGATTCTTTTAGCCCGTAATGCAGAGAAGAAGGCCGCTCTTAAACAAGCAGTGAAGAAGCAGAAGGATTTTATTAACCACACATTAGGTGATGTCTAATGACTAAGACAGAATGGTTGGAACAAAAGGTAACTTGTGATGAGTGGGGTAGACCACCATCGTTGGCTGATGTTCCGCTGACCGTAATGACAAGAGAACAAGCCTTTGTTAAGCAAGGCGGTTCTAAAAAAGATATTAATGAAATGTGGAAACTCAAGAAGGAGGACTTAAATGCCAAAACAAAAAACTAAGAAGAAATCAGTATGGGAGCAAAAGGGATATAGTGTATACACGTATCTTGATGCTGACGGTAAGGTTAATAAATTCTTAGCTAAAGATGATAGTGATGCTGACTTATACAAAAATAAGGTAAACGCTACTTCTTGACCGAAACAGGGAAAAAAGTAAAATTACTTCAGACTACAATGATTCGTTGGGCGGAGGATAATAAGGACCAGCGAATCGTTGTCGATGGCCAACGTGAAATAAAAAACAAATGGTCATCTAAAACTTGGCAAAAAGATTTTGCCGAAGTATTAAGATTGTGTGGTGATGAGCCAGCAACGTTAAGTAAAAAGAAAAAACGAGTATTAAATAACTTATGGAATATTTATAAATGAAGAAAGTTATAAATTGTCAACACGATAATAATCCTGTAATTAATAAGGTCCTAAGGAAAGTTTCACTTGAAGAAGGCGAGAAAATTGCCACAGAACTATTTCAAATACTTAACAAAAGAAAAGACGGGATTGGGCTTGCGGCTAATCAAGTGGGAATTGATGCGCAAGTGGCCGTTGTTAACGTCCGTGAGCCACTCATTCTTATTAATCCTGAAATCGTATCTAAGTCAAATAAAATTAATTACTATGAAGGTTGTTTATCTTATCCTGGCAATGGAGTACACACCGAACGTTACGAAACCGTTGAAGTCAAAACAGAACAGGTAGATGGCAGTTGGATATTCAGTGGAGTTGAAACAAACGAAAATGCGAAAGGAACGTGGGAATCAGATAAGAAAAAAAATGATAAGGAGTTAAGATTATTAGAAGCGATATGTGTTCAACACGAAATAGACCATTTAAATGGGTTGACAATTCATAGTAGGAAAGTGAATACCACTATTAGAGTTGAAAAGAAACCGGGACGTAATGAACCTTGTATTTGTGGTTCAGGAAAAAAATATAAAAAATGTTGTCTGAACAAAAATTAGCAAAATGGATTAGGAATGAAATTCTTAAAGGGTATCCAAATAGACCATTACTTAACTACGATAAATCTTGGTGTCAAGTACCAACTGAAGATGAATTGGCATTTTGGATAGGACAATATAAAAGAAGAAAATGTGTAGGCCATTCTGAATGGTCGGAAAAATTTCAAAAAAACATATGGGTATCAGATTATGAAGAAAATAAATAGTAAAGTTGAACTTAAAGCAATTTCACTTAGCAGTGGTAAAATAGTAGGGATGCCTACTAAAGATGATAAAATGTATACTATAGAATTAGAATCGGGTAGTACAATCCGATGTACTGAACATTATATTGGTAAAACGGTAGTAAAGAAGGCAGGTCCGAGTTGGAGAAAAAAATAAATAAAAAGTTAGATTACAATACAGAACTTATGTTAATCACTATGGAAGAATGTGGTGAACTTGTAGAAGCCTGTTCAAAAGCTGTACGTTGTGAAGATTATACCATCGATAAACTTACAGAAGAAGCGGGTGATGTTTTGTGTATGATAGGATTGATGAAAGAAAAGGGTATTCTTAGCGAGAGAGATTTAAACAATCGTATTCAAATAAAGAAAATGAAATTAATGAAGTGGAGTAATCTGATTAAGTGAAAAATTTAGTTTTTACATCTGCAGGTGAACGAAAGTTTAGAGATAAAAATAATAATCCTATAGAAAGAACTCCAATTAACGAATGGACTAAAGGATTAAAAGATTTTGACTTAGTAACATATTGTTATGATGATAGTGAGATAGGAAAAGACAAATCTAATTTATGGGTACAACGTAAAGATACAAAGTTTAGAAACTTTTATCATTATGCACACAGATATCCGGCACACTTGGAGCAGTATGATTATGTTTGGATAGTTGATGATGATATGTTTATGTCTACGGATGATATAAACGAAATGTTTTATCTGATGGAAGAATACAATATCGATTTAGGTACACCATCTTTTGATGTAGACGGAATGCACTATGTAGATATTTTAGTAAATGACCCTAACTACATATTAAGATATTCTAACTATATTGAATGTGCGGCACATATATTTAGTAGAGATGCACTTAAAAAAGTTAAACATACATTTGCTGATACCCTTTCAGGGAATTGTTGGGATAATTATATAAGTCAAATGATTCACAGAAGGAGCAAAAATAATTTAGCAGTTTTTGATAAAGTAAAAGCGTATCACGGTCTATCTATGTCTACTATAAATAAAGTTTCAGCGAGAAGTAATCATCCTTCAGAAGGTAAGAAATTTTTAAAAAAATATAATGCTGATATAGACCTCGGGCGTGATATACTTGGAGGAATACAATTAAATGGTAAGGAAGTAAAATTAAATGAATACATTCCTTCAGTTGATTCAAGAATTTATATAAAAGTAATTTTAGGCGATACGGTAACGTGGCACCCTTCCGTTAAAAAATATAAAAGATGAAAAACTTAATCTTTACATCAGCCGGTCAACGTGAATTTAGGGATAAGAATAATAACCCTATAGAAGGTACCGCTATTGAATCCTGGAATGATGGTGATAGAGAATTTGATATAGTAGTATATTGTTATGATGAAAGTTTGACAGGAATGGGTGATTGTGATGTTTGGGTACAACGTAAGGGTACAAAATATCAAAATTTTTATCATTATGCTATTAACAATTCTAAAGAGTTAGAACAATATGATTATGTGTGGGTGGTAGATGATGATATGTTTATGTCTACAGATGATATTAATAAAATGTTTATGATGATGGAAGACTATAATATTGATTTAGGCCAACCATCAATGGATAATGAAGGTATGCACTATATTCATTTTTTAATAAACGACCCTGACTATACATTACGATATACAAATTATATAGAATGTTCAGCGCCTATATTTTCGAAACCCGCTTTACAAAAAATATTACCAACATTTAATGAAACTATTACAGGGTTCGGATGGGACGCACTTATAAGTGATATGATATTAGAAGAAGATAATGTTGCTGTATTTGATAATATAAAAGCATATCACGCACCCTCTATGTCTACTATAAATAAAGTTTTACATAGAGCGGAACATTCAGTTGAAGGAAATAAACTTTTAAAAAAATATAATAAAGAAGATATTTTACAAAAACGTGATGTTTTAAGTGGAATACTATTAGACGGAAAGAAAAAAGTATTCGTTAACGGGAATAGAGGTTCATTTACTTATAGACCTTTTGCAAAGTGGCGAATTAGAATTAAAATAATGTTAGGTGATGTTGTAACTTGGAAACCTGAAATTATGCATTACCCAAAATATCAATGGAGGAGATAATGAAATCTATAAGTCCTATAAATGTAGTCAAAAAATTAGTTAGGGATAATCCTAATAATATGCAATTAGGAGAACTTGTTAGACAATACATCAGGGAGCTAATTGAGTCTGAAAGAAAATTTGTAGTTAACAACCCAAAACGAATATGAAAAAACAACCGAGTAATTGGATAGAAGGTATGTCTATAGAACTAAAACAAAAAAGATGGCAAGAACGAAAAGATTTAATGGAAAGAGTTTTTGTATATTTTATAGTACTGCCAATTGGATGTGTTTTATCTTGGTACGGATTATATAAATTAGTAAGTTGGATATTTTGAACGTGACATCAAAATACATTACTGATAAGTTAGAAATGTTAATTACCTTAATAATGGACACTACAGAAGATGTTAAGGAAGAAAAGGATAGTTTGTATAAAACATTATTCGATGAGCAACTTGTACAAGCTCACGATTTACATCAACAAATAACTGATGGTTTTGATGATATGGATGCTGGAAACGTTAGAGATATAATGTTAGAAGCAAATTCACTTTGGCGGATTAGAAAGAATATAAAGAATGGTAACCACGAAGATGTTGAATCGGCAACTTTACAAGAAGAAGTTGAAAGACTTATAAAGAAGAAGCAAAAAATAAATGCTATAAAACATTATAGAGCCCATTTTGATAAGATGGACCCAAAGCCCGGCCTTAAAGAATCAAAAATATATGTAGATGCGATTCAAGCTGATATGATTAGACGTGGAGTAATAAAAGAATGAGTAAAAAAGAAGTAAAATATTCTGATGCCGGCAAGGGTGATAAAAGACGTGGCAATCAATCAAAGTATGCTGATAATTGGGAGAAGATTTTCGGTAAAAAGAAAAAGGATAAGAAAAATGAGAAATAAAATGTTAGACCAAATTATTCAAAGTAAGAAAACGGTTAGAGTATCTCACTTATGGTTAGTAGTTATTTGGGTGTTGGGATTTATTGTAGGAGTATTAGTAAGATGATAGCAGAGTATTTTTTAATGGGAGTTATTGCTCCATCGTTTTTAAATTTAATACATTTAGTACTAAATATCTATATAGTAATAGCGCGAGGTAGTTTAATGAGTTTAGGATTTAGTGGAATAAGTTTTATAACTAAAACTATCGGAATGATTTTCTTTACGTGGTTAGGAGTTTCTATAGTTGGATTAGATTATAGAATTTATGTTCCAATACTTACATTCTTTTGGTTCTTTACTCATATAGCAGAAGCATTTGTTATACAACATTATATGGAAAAGAATGTACCTGAATGGTTACAGAGGTTACAAGTAAAATGAAAATAGACTTTAAAAAAATAAGAGATGTTGTTTTAAATAATATTGTGTTTATTAGTTTGACAATGGTATTAGCAGAATTTTTGTGGTTTGTAGCAAAGGGTATAAATATGTTATTTGGTGGAAATCAAAAGAATATTAAATCCGTAAATAAAACTACAGATGACGAAGATGAAATTTTAGGAGTGTAATATGAGTGAAAGAAAGATTTGGATATTAGGACAATGTCTTTGGTTTGTAACCTTTTTAGTTGTGAGTTTAATTATTCACGGATGTTTGAAATTTTTTCCTAATATTTTCCCCCCGGTCACCTATTTACAAGTATGTACGGGACATTTTTTATGGAGAATCTTGAAATCAGATTTACCGGTAGATATAATTCCGGATATTTTTCAAAAACAAAAAATCAATGGCATTACCGAAGAACTTGAAAATCTTGATAAAGAATTAAAAAAGTTAAACTTTTAGGTTGACATTAATATTAAATTGGAGTTAGATTAGCACTATGTATTATTCATATAAACGTATAGGTCCTATTTCAACAGGACATAGACAATGGAAAGACAAAAAACATTGTCGTTGGATTCACGGCTATGGTCGTTATGTAGAACTTAAATTCGCTTGTGATGAGAGAGATGAAAGAGGTTGGGTTTACGACTTTGGTGGATTAAAATGGTTTAAGGCTTGGTTAGAAAAAGAATGGGACCACAAATTATTAGTAGCACACGATGACCCAGCGTTGTTTAAATTAAAAGAATTAGAACGAGAAGATGCTATAAGTTTAAATGTAATGGCTAAGGAATATGGTCCGGGTATTGAAGATGGGTGTAAGTATGTATTCGATTATTGTAATCCGATTATTATTGACCAAACAGATGGTAGAGTTTGGATAGAACGAGTTCGTATTTGGGAACACGAAAAGAATTACGCGGAGTATGTTTGGGTAAAGTAGCAATAGGTGAAATGTACCCGTGTCTTCAAGGCGAGGGTAAGTTCCTTGGTATTCCTCACTTGTTAATAAGGGTTTCGGGATGTAAATTGAGATGTCAATTTGCTGAATCGTTTTGTGATACTCCTTTTGCGAGTTGGGCTCCTGAGAAAGGTAAATTCACTTTAGATGATGTTAGAGATTTTTATCGGAAACATCCTCATATAAAATATACTATGATTACAGGTGGTGGACCGACAGCACACGCTGATTTGTTGAAACAATTATGTAACATAGCAGTCAATCAATATAATCATTATGTTACAATCGAAACAGAGGGTTCAGAGTTTGTACACACAGACGCTCAGTTTATTTCACTATCTCCTAAGTTAGCTAATAGTACACCAAGACCAGGTACAAT
>PVBE011010050.1_pt1 | contig 15189 bp, 17 predicted proteins | sample 1631181 | NCBI WGS metagenome assembly PVBE01 (sample SAMN08397723, study PRJNA350692) | Marine metagenome, whole genome shotgun sequencing project. | isolation source: water | place: Pacific Ocean | collected 2012-04 | reverse complement strand
TGCCGAAGCACGCCATCTGGCTGGAAGGACACGGTTGAAAGCCCCCATGGCGCCTCGCCCACGCCCGTTGTCTTCACCGGGGAAGGCTGCGTGCAGTACTTGTTCCGCGATCAGGCGTTTCATCCGCAACCGGGAGCGCCAGGAGTACGTGCAGCTCGGCAAATCGATCGCCGACAAGGTATTCCGCGAGAGCGGGCACGAGTTGACCGATGCCGCCGTCGAACGGATTTGCAACGTCCTCAAAATGGCGGTCCCCGACGATCTATACGCCGCCCTGGGCGCTGGTGGCGTGACCTCGAAACAAGTACTGCACGCAGCCTTCCCCGGTGAAGACAACGGGCGTGGGCGAGGCGCCATGGGGGCTTTCAACCGTGTCCTTCCAGCCAGATGGCGTGCTTCGGCAAGCAAGAAGGACGGCCACGCCGTACCGATCAGCGGCTTGGTTCCGGGCATGGCGGTGCACTATGCGCCTTGCTGCCACCCCTTGCCGGGCGACCGCATCGTCGGCATCGTGACCCGTGGCAAGGGCGTTTTGGTTCACACGATCGACTGCGCCAGCCTGGAGCAGTTCACGGAGGAAGACGAGCGCTGGCTCGACGTCAAGTGGCACCTCGGCAGCGAAGACGATATTCTGCATGTCGGGCGGATCGCCACCGTGGTCACCAACGAGCCCGGCGGGCTCTCCAATCTGACCTCGGTGATCGCCAAGAATCTGGGCAACATCTCAAACTTGCGGATCACGGATCGCAACCCGAATTTCTTCGAAATGCTGGTGGACATCGAAGTCGAGGACGTGAAACATCTAAGCAATATCATCACGGCACTTCGTGGAACGCCGCAAATCAGCAACGTCAAGCGAGTTCGGGGATGATCGCCCAGAGCGTTGGCGCCCAGTCATGGACGGCCGACGTCTCGAATGTCGTCTCACGGTCGTAATCCCGGTCTTCAATTATGTTTCGACGACGCATTCGCCCCAAACTTCGGGCCCGATTTCGCGATTTTATTTGGCCGCGCATGGGTTTCAGGCGCGCCGCCAGATACGTCGGCTACCGCGTACTCCGGCTGCCGGGCAGCACCTATGCGATCGCCGGTGGCTTCGCCTGGGGGGCCGCGGCATCCTTTACGCCTTTCATCGGCCTGCATTTCGTTCTGGCGGGATTGGCCGCGTGGCTGGCCCGCTGTAGCATCCTGGCCTCGGCGATCGGTACCGCGGTCGGCAACCCGTGGACCTTTCCGTTCATTTGGACCCTGATCTACAACGTCGGCATCTTCATCTTGCGTATCGACGTCACCGAGGCGCCGGCGAACGAGACGCTGGCCAACCTGTTCGGGCAGATCTGGCACTTGATCGGCGATTGGATATTGTTGGTTGCCGGCCTGCGATCCGGCGTCGAGGCGAGCGGTGGCGTCGAGGCTCTGGCCGAGGCGGCCCGAAAGGTGCTCTGGCCGATGTTCGTCGGCTCGTTGCCGACCGCATTCATCGTCTGGATTGTCTTCTATCTGCCCTTGAGGCGGTTGGTCGAGAGCTATCAAAAAGGGCGCTTGCGTCGTCTCCAGCGCCGTCGGGCGAAAACCTCTGGCGTCATCGACGGCGACATGCCAAATACTTGACCGTCTGCCAGCGACTTCCCTGAGAAAGGTGCCAGGATATGCTTCACAAGCTTCGCCTCGGCGTCAACATCGACCACGTTGCCACGATCCGCAACGCCCGTGGTGTCGACTACCCCGACCCGGTGCGCGCGGCGCGTTTGGCGGCGCAGGCCGGTGCCGACGGCATTACCGCGCATCTGCGCGAGGACCGGCGGCACATCTCGGACGAAGACATCCAGCGATTGACCGACGAGATCGACCTGCCGCTTAACCTGGAGATGGCGGCGACCGAGGAAATGCTGGAAATCGCGCTCAAGCACAAGCCGCACGCCTGCTGCTTGGTGCCGGAGAAGCGGGAGGAGTTGACGACCGAAGGTGGACTGGACGTCGCTGGCGGGCACAATCACCTCCGGCCCTATGTCGCGGCGCTGTCGGACGCCGGTATCAGGGTCTCGATGTTCATCGATCCCGACGCCGGGCAATTGATCGCGGCGCACGACATCGGCGCGCCCGTGGTCGAGTTGCACACCGGCACCTATTGCGAGGCCGAGGCGGCGGAACTCGGCTCGGAACTGGACCGTGTCGTGGCCGCCGCCGCCAAGGCGGAAGCGCTTGGTCTCGAATGCCATGCCGGGCACGGACTGACCTTTGATACCGTTGCCCCGATTGCCGCGATCCCGACCGTCGTCGAACTCAATATCGGCCATTTCCTGGTCGGCGAGGCGATCTTCGGCGGCCTCGACAGCACCATCCGGCGGATGCGGGCACTGATGGACCAGGCCCGAGCCGAGGCGACGGGCAGCCGCTCCGCATGAGAGGCTAGAGTCCAAGCAATGTCGCAACTGCCATCGCAGCCCAGCATCGTCGGAATCGGTATCGATATCACCGATATTCGACGCATCGAGAAGACGCTGGCGCGTTTTGGCGAGCGCTTCACGCTTCGTTGCTTCACCGAGCTGGAGCGGGCGCGTTCCGATCGACGGGCCAACCGGGGTGCCTCCTACGCGCGGCGCTGGGCCGCCAAGGAGGCCTGTGCCAAGGCCCTCGGTACGGGTTTTCGCGCCGGCGTTTTCCAGAGCGACTTCGGCGTCGTGAACCTGCCTGGCGGCAAGCCGACGATCGAGTTGACCGGGGGCGCATTGGCGCGTCTCGAATCCTTGACGCCGCCCGGCATGCGGGCCCAAGTAGACGTTTCGCTGACCGACGAGCCGCCGCTGGCGCAGGCTCTCGTCATCATCTCGCTGTTGCCGGCCCCGAGCGAAGGGAGTGCGTCCGGGGCATGAGGGGCATAAAACGCAATAAGCCGAGAAACGGTGTGGCGCTGGCGGACAAGCCGTCCGGCGAAAAGAAGGAGGGCTTCTACGGTTTCATCAGCACGATTTTCTATGCCTTGGTGATCGCGCTGGTGATCCGCACGGTAGCCTACGAGCCTTTCAATATTCCATCCGAATCGATGCTGCCGACATTGCTCGTCGGCGACTACATCTTCGTCTCCAAGTTCAGCTATGGCTACAGCCGCCATTCGGTGATCTTCAGCCCGCCGCTGGGCAAGGGGCGGATCTTCGAATCGAGGCCCGCGCGCGGCGACGTTGCCGTCTTCAAACTGCCCCGCGACAACGACACGGACTATATCAAGCGCATCATCGGCCTGCCCGGCGACCGCATACAGATGCGCCGCGGCGTCCTCTACCTGAACGGCGAGGCGGTGATGCGAGAGCGGATCGACGATTACGACTACGTCGACCAAGCCGGCCGGCACTACGCCGTGCCACAGTATCGCGAGCGGTTACCCAGCGGCGTCGAGTACAACACCTTCGATCTGCAAGAAGGCGGTGAAACCGACGATACCAAGGTCTTCACGGTGCCGCCGGAGCACTATTTCGCCATGGGCGACAACCGCGACAATTCGATCGATAGCCGTGTGATGCATGGCGGCGTCGGTTTCATTCCGGCCGAGAACCTAGTTGGCCGGGCCGAGTTTCTGTTCTTCTCGACAGATTATTCGGCGGCGCTCTGGGAGCTCTGGAAGTGGCCGCAGGCGATCCGGTTCAGCCGCATCTTTCGGCCCATCGAGTGACGATGACGGGCCGCTCCCTCGAGTCGCTCTACGATCTTCTCGGCCATCGTTTCGAGCACCCCGATTTGCTGCTGGAAGCCCTGACCCATCCGAGCGTGGAGCGATCCCGGCGCGATCTCGGCGACTACGACCGGCTGGAGTTCTTGGGCGATCGGGTTCTGGGCTTGATCGTCGCGGCGGCGCTGTTCGAGGGCGACGACCGTGCGCCCGCCGGCGATTTGGCGGTGCGCTTCAACGAGCTGGTGCGCAAGGAAACCGTCGCCGAGGTCGCGCGCGAAATCGGCCTCGGCCGACATCTGATCCTTTCCGCCGGCGAGGAACAGGTCGGTGGCCGCGACAAGACCGCGATTTTGGGCAATGCCGCGGAGGCCGTGCTGGGTGCCCTCTATCTGGACGGCGACCTGGCGGCCGCGCGCGACTTCGTCCTGAAGCGCTGGGCGGATCGCATCGCCGCCGCGGCCGAAACCCGAAAGGACCCGAAAACGCGCTTGCAGGAACGGGTGCAGAGTGGCGATGTCGGTCCACCCGACTATCGCGTCGTGGCGGAGGAGGGGCCAGCGCATGAGCGCCGTTTCACCGTCGAGGTGACGATCGAGGACGGCGCCACCGCGACCGGCGAGGGGCCTTCGAAGCGCCGCGCCGAACAGGCTGCCGCGGCGGCCTTATTGGAGAATTTGCCGGCCGATGGTTGAGAGAAACGACGCACCCCGATCGCCCGAGTCGCCGACCCGCTGTGGCTATGTCGCCATCGTCGGCGCCCCCAATGCCGGCAAATCGACACTGGTCAACCGCTTGGTCGGCGCCAAGGTCGCGATCGTCACCCCGAAGGTACAGACGACGCGCGCCCGCCTCATCGCGATCGCCGTCCGGGATACGACCCAGTTGATCTTCGTCGACACGCCGGGGATCTTCCGGCAGACCAAGCGGCGCCTGGAGAGTGCCATGGTCCAGGCCGCTTGGAGCGGCGCCCAGGACGCCGACTTCGTGGTTCTGCTGGTCGACGCCAGGCGCGGCCTGGATCCCGATACCATCGCCATCGTCGAAGGCCTGAAGGCGGCTGGTCGGAAGGCGGTTCTGGCCCTCAACAAGGTCGATATCACCAAGCGCTCGAGCCTTCTCGGCTTGTCGCGGGAGCTGAACGAGACGGCCATCTTCACCGATACCTTCATGCTTTCGGCGCTCGACGGCAGCGGTGTCTCGGACCTGGAGGCGATGCTGGCGGCGGCGCTGCCGGAAGGCCCTTGGCTCTACCCGGAGGACCAACTCGCCGATATCTCCGAGCGCTTGTTGGCGGCCGAGATTACGCGTGAACAGCTTTTTCTGGAGTTGCACCAGGAGCTGCCCTACGCGCTGACCGTGGAGACGGAGGACTGGCAGGAGCGCCCCGACGGCAGCGCCCGGGTCCAGCAAGTGATCTACGTCACCCGCGAGACCCACAAGGGCATGGTGCTGGGCAAGGGGGGCCGGATGGTCAAGCGGGTCGGTGCCCGGGCCCGGGAGGAATTGGGCCGTGCGCTCGGCCGCGAGGTGCACCTCTTCCTATTCGTCAAGGTCCGCCCGCACTGGCTCGACGATCCCGAACGCTATCGCGAGATGGGCCTGGAGTATCCGCGTTGAGGACGATGGTATCCGCGCTTGCTCGCGGTCCTGGTCCGTTGTGATAGCGCTTGGTTGTAGCCGGGAAAGGTGCGAGGAAAGAACATGCTCCGCCGGCTCGTCATATTGTTTGCACTATCGACGGCGGTGCTATGGGCTTCGGCGGCCTCGGCGTCGAAGCCGGCAGATTCTAAGATCCGGGCCGCCGTCGCCGATTTGAAGCGCTACGAGGCCGAGGCCTCGCGTCTGTCGCCGTCCCGCAAGGCGAGCGCCAAGCGGTTATTGAAACTGCTCGATTTGACGGCCGGACGACTGAAGGAGTCCAAGAAAAAGAAGCATCCATCATGGGTTGCGGCCAACAAGCGTCTGGCTGCACTGCGACGAAACCTCCGGCGGCTCGTCAGTGGGAAGAACGTCAGGAAGCGCCGTCGGGCCGACGGCAAGAACGATGACGACGATAGGTCGGCCAAGAAGAAATCGCGCCGCAAGAAGAAATCAAGCAGCAAGGTGACACCGACCCCGGTTCCGACCCCCGCGCCGACCCCGAAATCGAAGCCGTCGCCGCCAGCGGCAGAGGCCGAGCCGACGGACCGGGATTCCGAGATCGTCGCGCGGCAGAAGCAGATCGACACCCTGGCTCGCGGTCAAGGCGGACCGGACATAGCCTTGCCTCTGATCGAGGTGGAAGCGCCGAAAGAGGTGCCGCTCGGCGAGGCGGCACGGGTCAGTGGCATCGTCGGCGACGACGGCAGTCCGCCCCGGCTCAAGATCAACGGCGAGCCGGCGACGCTCTTTCGGCTGGGGGCCGGCGATGTGGCGATCGCCAAGCACAGTCTCGTCTTTCGCATCGACGTGCCGACCGAGAAGGCGGGCCCGCAGCGGTTCGTTCTGGAGGCCTGCGATGCGACCGGAAACTGCGTCGGCGAGGAAGTCGTGGTCCGTATCGGTGGCGTCAACCGACCCAGCATCGACGGCCGCAACTTCGCCCTTGTGATCGGCAACGACACCTATCGCGACATGCCAGATCTCAAGACCGCGGCCAACGATGCCAAGGCGCTGGCCGACATGCTGGTCGAACGCTACGATTTCGAGGCCGAGGACGTGCAATTGCTGCTCGACGCGGATCGCAACGACATCCTCGGCGCCATCGAGGCCCTGAGGAACGAACTCGACGTCGACGACCGGCTGGTGATCTACTATGCCGGCCACGGCCAGATCGACCAGGCCAGTGGCGAGGGTTTCTGGTTGCCGGTCGACGCGGTCGCCGACAAGACCTTCACCTGGATCGCCAACGACGACATTCGCAGGCAGCTCAAGGGTCTGCCCGCCAGACACGTGCTGGTGATCGCCGATTCCTGCTTCTCCGGCTCGCTGACTCGCAGCGCGCCCGCCAACCAACAGATCCCCGAGGATCGATATTTCACCGAGATCGACTCGCATTGGTCGCGTAAGGTGATTTCCTCGGGGGGCACCGAGCCGGTGGCGGATTCCGGCTCCGGCGGCCATTCGGTCTTCGCCCACTACCTTTTGAAGACGCTGGCGTCGAACGACCGGCCCTACGTTACCACATCCGAACTCTTCGGCCGCTTCGTTCGCGCCGTTGCCAACAATTCCGACCAAAAGCCGGAATTCGGCACCATCGCCAAGGCCGGTGACGAGGGTGGCGGCGACTTCACCTTCATCTTGCGTTGAGGCGGCCGGTCGGCTATCGAAGCCCCGGCTCGTTCCCCGTCGAGAGGAGGGCGTGAGGTGCGACTCGTGATTGCGATATTTCTCCCCTTCCTGCTGTTCTTCACCATTGGCCGGCCCTTCGCCGGCATCATCTGCCTGATCCTGCAGTTGACGTTGATCGGCTGGCTGCCGGCGGCGCTTTGGGCTGTCTATGCGCTCAGCCAGTACAGCACCGACCAGAAGATCCGCGACGCCCGGCTCGACTGACCGCTGATGCCGATCATGGCTGCCCCGGGCTTTGGACTCTGCTAAAAGGGAGCCATGCAATGGAGCGACGATGGCATCGTGCTGGCGGCGCGCAAGCATGGCGAAGCGGGCATCGTCGCCTCGCTGCTGACCCGCGCGCACGGCCGCCATGGCGGTTTGGTCAGGGGCGGGACGGGGCGGCGCTTGCGCGGCGTCCTGCAGCCCGGCAACGAGGTCCGGGCCGAGTGGCGGGCCCGCTTGGCCGAGCATCTGGGCAGCTATACGGTTGAATTGACGGGCGCAAGGACGGCGGCGCTGTTGGCGCGCCCGGACCGCCTCGCGGGGCTGGCCGCCGCCGCCGCCATCGTCGAGACGACCCTGCCCGAGCGCGAGCCCCATCCGGCCCTCTACGAAGGCTTGCTGGCACTGTTGGATGCGCTCGCGAATTCGGAGGCTTGGCCCGCGGTCTACGTCCGGTTCGAGCTGGGCCTGTTGCAGGAACTCGGTTTCGGCCTCGATCTCTCGGTCTGTGCCATGACCGGCGCCCGCGAAGGCTTGGCTTATGTCTCGCCGAAATCGGGCCGCGCGGTGACGGCGGCGGCGGGCCGGCCCTGGAAGGAGAAACTGCTGGCTTTGCCCGCTTTCCTGCTGGGCGCGCAGGCCAGCGAGCTGGGCGAGAATGACGTCAGCGATGGCCTCATCTTGACGGGGCACTTTCTGGAACGCCACGTGCTGGCCACCGCGCGCCGGGCGATGCCGGGAGCAAGAACGCGCTTGCTTGAGCAATTTTCCCATTCCACCACAACATCTGGTGCTATAGTTGGGTCATGACCGACGTTATCGAAGCCGGTGAAATCCGCGAGACGCCGCTCGCCGAAGCCTTGAGCGAGCGCTACCTGAACTACGCCCTCTCGACCATCATGGCGCGCTCGTTGCCGGACGTGCGCGACGGCTTGAAGCCGGTGCACCGCCGCCTGCTCTATGCCATGCGCGAATTGAAGCTGGACCCGAAATCGGGCTTCAAGAAATGCGCCCGCATCGTCGGCGACGTCATGGGCCGCTATCACCCGCACGGCGATCAGGCGATCTACGATGCGCTGGTGCGTCTGGCGCAGGATTTCGCCCAGCGCTACCCCCTGGTCGATGGCCAAGGCAACTTCGGCAACGTCGACGGCGACAATGCCGCCGCCATGCGTTACACGGAGGCCCGCCTGACCGAGGTGGCCGAGATGTTGCTGGCCGAGATCGACCAGGATACGGTCGATTTCCGCGAGACCTACGACGGCGAGGAGAAGGAGCCGTTGGTCCTGCCGGCGGCCTTTCCGAATTTGCTGGCGAACGGGGCCCAGGGCATCGCCGTCGGCATGGCGACCAATATTCCGCCCCACAACGTCGGCGAAATCTGTGCCGCACTGCTGCATCTGATCAAGCACCCGAACGCCCGCGTCGAGAAGCTGGTGGAATTTATTCCGGGGCCGGATTTACCGACCGGCGGCATCTTGATCGAGCCGCCCGAGAGCATCCGCGAGGCCTATGCCACGGGCCGGGGCGGCTTTCGTCTCCGGGCCCGGTGGGAGGTCGAGCGCGGCAAGCGTGGCACTTATGTCATCGTCGTCACCGAGATCCCCTATCAGGTGCCGAAGGCTAGAATCGTCGAGAAAATCGCCGAGTTGATCCAACAGAAGAAGGTGCCGTTGCTGGCCGATGTCCGGGACGAATCGGCCGAGGACATCCGCCTGGTGCTGGAGCCACGAAGCGGCAAGGTGCCGGCGGACGTGCTGATGCAGCAGCTTTTCCGCCTGACCGATCAGGAGGTGCGGGTCGGCCTCAACATGAACGTCCTGGATGGCGAACAGACGCCGCGACTGATGTCGCTCGCCGAGGTGTTGGCTGCCTTTCTCGCGCATCGCCACCAGGTACTGCAGCGCCGCAGCCGCCACCGCTTGGCCCAGATCGAGCGGCGGCTGGAGATTCTAGACGGCTACCTGGTCACTTACCTCAATCTCGACGAAGTCATTCGGATCATCCGCGAGGCCGACGAGCCGAAGCAGGAGCTGATGCGCCGCTTCGATCTGTCGGAGCTTCAAGTCGAGGCGGTATTGAATATGCGGCTTCGGTCGCTGCGCCGCCTCGAGGAGATCGAGATCAGAAAGGAACATAAGAAACTCGAGGATGAACGTGGTGATCTTGAAGTTTTATTGAAAGACGAAACAAAGCGCTGGCGGGTCATCGCCGATGAAATCCGCGAGATCAAGAAGCGCTTTGGCGATGGCGATCTGGGGCGGCGGCGGACCCGGATCGAAGCCGCCCCGGTGGTCGAGGAACTGGCGCCGGAGGCCTTCATCGAGCGCGAGCCGATCACCGTCGTCTGTTCCGAGAAGGGCTGGCTGAGGGCGATCCGGGGCCACGTTCAGGAAGGCCCCGACGTTCGCTACAAGGAAGGCGACCGCGGCCGCTTCTGGCTGCAGGCCGAGACCACGGACAAACTGGTCATTTTCGCCACCAACGGGCGCTTCTACACCCTCGGTTGCGATAAGTTGCCGGGCGGGCGCGGCCATGGCGAGCCGCTGCGCCTGCTGTTCGACCTCGGCAACGACGAAGACGTCGTCGCCATCCGGGTGCACCAGCCCGCACGCAAGCTCCTGCTGGTCTCCAGCACCGGCCGTGGCTTCGTCGTCGAGGAAGACCAGGTGATCGCCCAGACACGAAGCGGCAAACTGGCCTTGAACCTGTCCGGCGACGAGGAGGCGGTGGTCGCGGCCCCGGTCGAGGGCGATGCGGTCGCCGTTGTCGGGGACAACCGAAAGATGGCGGTGTTCCCGCTCTCCGAGGTGCCGGAAATGAGCCGCGGCCGCGGCGTGCTACTGCAGCGCTACCGCAACGGCGGCCTGTCGGACGCGAAAGTCTTCGAATTGGCGGCGGGGTTGAGCTGGCGTCAGGCCGGTGGTCGCACGCGGACCGAGACCGATCTGCTGGCCTGGCGGGGCAAACGTGCCGCCGCCGGTCGCCTGGCCCCGAAGGGCTTCCCTCGGAACAACAAATTCGGCTGAGCCGGCGCCGGCCGAGCCCGAGGCTCGCCGGCGCCGGCTCAACCGTTCGGCCTTACTTGATCGCCTTGACGCCGACGATCGGTGCTACCGTGGCGTTCCAGTTCTTGACGCACTCCGCCGAGCAGCAGGCCGCCCACTTCTTCAGCACCCAATCACGCAGGATCCGGTCGCGCTCCTTCATGTCGGCCGCGGTTGGCTCGACCAGGGTGACCGAGCCCGGCTTGCCCTTGGCACAAGCGCCCTTGCCGGAGAGGCAACGCAACGCTTCCTCGTCCTCGGCCTTGGAGTAGGCCCACATCTGGTTCTCGAGCTTCTTCGTCTGCGCCGTGAAGAAGGCCTGGGTGTCGCCGTTGAGCGTGTTCCACTTCTTATTGGAGATGGCGAAAAAGGCGAGCCCCATGCCGACGCGGATCTTCATCGCGTGGGTGATGACCTCGTGCCACTTCGCCTGGAAGGCCGGCATGGTGCCGGTGATGCCGCAGTCGGCGACGCCCTTCTACAGCGCCGGGACGACCTCGGCGAAGGAGATGGTGACGCTGGTGCCGCCAGCACCCTCGACGAAATCACCGAGTGTCGTTGCATAAACGCGGACCTTCTTGCCCTTGAGATCGGCCAACGTCTTGATCGGCTGGTTGCACCAGATCAGCTGACTCGGATACGGGTGGCCGAGCATGAACTTCGAGTTGAAGGTCTCGTCGAAACGCTTTGCCAAGATCGGCGCATAGGCGTCGGCAATCTTGCGTCCGGTCGCGAAATCGTTGGAGGCCGAGGAGAGGTCGACACCCTCGAGTGCCGGGTCCTCCGAGGCGACGTAGCCGTAGGAGCCGAAGGCCGCGTCGAAGACACCGAGCTTCAAGAGGCGCGCCACTTCCCAGCCCTTCAGGCCGAGTTCGGTGATCGGATGGATCGCGCCGGTGACCTTGCCGCCCGACGCCTCGGGCAGCGTCTTCTCCCAGAACAGCTTCTCGAACACCTGGTGCGGTGAAAGATTGGCCCAGGTGCCGACGACCTTGAATTTGACACTCTGGATCTCGGCCGAGGCACCACCGGCACCGATGGCCATTCCGGCCACGATGGCCAGAGCCGAAAGCAATTTCCACTGATAACCCATCAAGAACCCTCCCTCGGGTCGATATTTCTCGGTTAATCTTCTAGGGCGGCAAGCGTGCCACGGTCCTTGCGGTATTGGTAGTCGGCGGTCGGGAGCGGCGTTTGAAGATGGTAGAGTTCGGTGCGGAGACGGTCTACGAAGCTTTCAGGCATTCGGCGGAGAGGTGGCCCGAGAACGAATTCCTGGCGGTCCCGTCGATGCCGGGGCGCGGCTATCACGAGGCCGGCGTCGCCTTCACCTATGCCGAGACCCGGATCCGGGTCGAGCAGCTGCGGCAACGCTACGTCGCCGCCGGCTATGGCCCGGGCCACCGTGTGGCGCTGCTATTGGGGCAGCGGCCTGAGTTCTTCTTTCATTATCTGGCGCTGAACGGGATCGGCGCCGGCATCGTTCCGGTCAATCCCGACTATCGCCATGACGAGATGCTGTATCAGATGGCGCATTCCGAGGCCGATCTGGTGGTCGCCCTGGAGGACCGGATCGATGATATGGAACGCGTCGCCGCCGCCCGCGAGGCGGCGTTGCCGGTGGTCTCGTTCGAGAGCTTCCCCGAGACTCCGCCATCGCCCGGGCGACCGGCGGCGACGGCGGCGGTCGGCCCCGACACCGAATGCAGCCTGCTTTACACCTCCGGCACCACCGGGCGGCCCAAGGGCTGCGTTCTGAGCAATCGCTATTACCTGGGGGCGGGGCGGTGGTATGTCGGGCTCGGTGGCCTCGCCACGGTCCACGACGGGGTGGAGCGTTGTTACAATCCCCTGCCGCTTTATCACATGAATTGCCAAGGGGTTACGGCGACCGCGATGCTGCTGACCGGCGGCTGCCAGATCTTGCCGGACCGTTTCCATCCCCGGCGCTGGTGGCCAGACGTGGTCGAGACCCGCGCCACCTTCATCCATTACCTGGGCGTGGTGCCGCCGTTGCTGTTGAACCAGCCGGATTGCGACGAGGAGCACCAGCACCAAGTGCGTTTCGGGGCCGGCGCCGGGATCGAGCCCGAACTGCACGGTCCCTTCGAGGAGCGCTTCGGCTTTCCCCTCGTCGAGGTCTGGGGAATGACCGAGACCGGGCGCGTCTTCGCCGACAACCACGAGCCCCGACAGATCGCGACGCGCGCCTTCGGCCGGCCCTTTGGCGGCTTGGAAGCGAAGGTGGTGGACGACGACGATCGCCGGGTGCCATCCGGCACCGAGGGCGAATTGCTGGTCCGCGAGGCGGGCGACGACCCGAGGGCCGGCTTCTTTTCCGGCTATCTGAAGAACGAGACGGCAACCGAGGAGGCCTGGAAGGGCGGCTGGTTCCACACCGGCGATACCGTCCGCCAGGCCGCCGACGGCATGCTCTACTTCGTCGACCGGAAGAAGAACATCATCCGCCGCTCCGGCGAGAATATCGCCGCCGCCGAGGTCGAGGCCTGTCTGCAAGCGCATGACGCGGTGGCGCAGGTGGCGGTGATCGCGGCGCCGGACGAAATTCGCGAAGAGGAGGTTTTCGCCTGCATCGTGGCGATGCCGGAGGCGGTGGCGGGGGAGGTCTTGGCGCGGGATCTCTTCGATTGGTGCAACGAGCGCCTCGCCTACTACAAGCCACCCGGCTGGCTTCTCTTCGTCGGCGATCTGCCCACCACCGGCACCCAGAAGGTACAAAAGGCCGAAATCTTTCCGGCCGGCGAGGATCCCCGTGACAGGTCAGGGGTATTCGACTTTAGGGATCGAAAAAAGCACAATTGATCAAATGCTTGTTTCATTTTTTTAAGTTGATCAACGAAGAATGATGATGCCGATTGTGGCTTGCGCTAGAGCCATGATCTCGCCAGGATCGGCACTGCCCGGAGCAACCGAGGAGGGAAGCCATGCAGTACGGCGTCGCCATGTTCATCACCGACTATTCGATGTCGCCGACCGAACTCGCCCGAGCCGTGGAGGAGCGGGGCTTCGAGAACCTGATGCTGCCGGAGCATTCGCACGTGCCCCTGCCGCGAGTCTCGCCCTGGCCAGGCGGCGGCGACCTGCCGAAACAATATTACGACGTCATGGATCCTTTCGTGGCGCTGGGCGCGGCGGCGGCGGTGACGACGGAGTTGAAGCTCGGCACCGGTATTTGCCTGGTCATCCAACGCGATCCGATCCAACTGGCGCTGGAGGTCGCGACCCTCGACCGGATCTCGAACGGGCGCTTCCTCTTTGGCGTCGGCGCCGGCTGGAACGCCGAGGAGATGGCCGACCACGGCACCGAGTTCGCGACCCGCTTTCAGTTGATGGCGGAACGGATCGCCGCCATGAAGGCGATCTGGACCGAGAACAAACCCGAGTTCCACGGTGACTTTGTCGATTTCGGCGAGATGATGACCTGGCCGAAGCCGGTGCAGAAGCCGCACCCGCCTATATTGGTCGGCGGCGGCTTCCCCCACAGCGCCCGGCGCGCCATCGACTATGGCGACGCGTGGATGCCGCTCGGGCGCGGTGCCGACATGGTGGCGGTGCTGCCGCAATTCCGTCAGATGGCGGCCGAGGCGGGCCGCGATCCCGACAGCCTGCCGGTCAGTATCTTCATGCCGCTCGTCGAGGCCGAGGCGCTGTCCCGGATGCGCGATGCCGATGTCGCGCGCGTCGTGCTGCCGCTGCCGTCCGCCGGCGCCGACGAGGTCTTGCCGCTCTTGGACGAATACGCCGCGCTGGCCGAGGCGGTGGGTTAGCTCGCGACCCGGCTCCAGCCTTCGGGGAACAGCGCCTCGGCCGGCCGAAAGCGGGTTTTGTAGGCCATCTTGCGGCTGCCCTCGATCCAATATCCGAGATAGACGTAAGGCAAGCCCTGGCGCGCCGCCTCGCCGATGTGGCCGAGAATGATGTGGGTGCCCGGGCTGCGCTCGGCCGCGGCGGGATCGAAGAAGCTGTAGACCAGCGACAGGCCGTCGCTGACCATGTCGGTCAGGCAGACGCCGTAGAGTCCGCCGTCGGCGTCGCGATACTCGAACAGCCGGGTCAACACCGGCGTGTCCTGCACCATGGAAACATAGTCGTCGTAGGCCATGCCCGACATGCCGCCGTCGCCGTGGCGCGAGTTGATGTAGCGCTGGAAGAGTTCGAAATGCTCGGCCAGCGCCACCGGTGGCAATTCACGCGTCGTGATCTCTTGGTTTCGCTGTCGGATCCGACGCAACGAACGGCCGGGGCGAAACTCGGCCACCGCGACCCGGAGCGGCACGCAAGCCTGGCATTCGCGGCAGTTGGGCTTGTAGGCGATGCTTTGGCTGCGGCGAAAGCCGGCATGGGAAAGCCGGTCATGGAGGCGGTTCGGATCGCCGTGCGAGCCGAGGTCGGTGAACACCATCTGCTCCTCGCGCGCCGTCAGATAAGGGCAGGGCGCCGGGCGCGAGATGTGGAAATAGGTCAGCGGCTCGGGCTTGAAGATTTGCATGCTTGCCTAGGTCCCCTCGACACGGCTCACGATAGTACATTCCTACCGGTCGATAAATGCTCCTCGTCGGTCAACCGGGCTCGTCCGTCTCCGGTGCCACGGTGCAGTAGTCGCCGCAATAGTACAGCAACGGTCGGTCCGCCGCGCTGTCGGCGATGGCACCGACCTCGCCGACGAAGATGTCGTGGTCGCCGCCATCGTAGTTGGCCCGGGTGCGGCACTCGAAAGCCGTCAACGCGCCTTCGATCAACGGGGAGCCGAATTTGCCCAGCCGGTGCGGAACGCCATCCAGTAATACCAAGCTGCATTGATCAGCACCCATGGGCCCATTTTCGATGACCGATGGAGATTATTTTCCACGGTTGATCTATGAGCTTGTTCCAAGCCTCGGCGGAGATCGCGACGATTTCGTCATATGATTTGAAGACCCG
>PVBE012010240.1_pt1 | contig 15190 bp, 7 predicted proteins | sample 1631181 | NCBI WGS metagenome assembly PVBE01 (sample SAMN08397723, study PRJNA350692) | Marine metagenome, whole genome shotgun sequencing project. | isolation source: water | place: Pacific Ocean | collected 2012-04 | reverse complement strand
TTATCCTTCAAATGGAACACAGCCATTACCAGCAGATTGGATGTTATGTAGACAACTCATTGTTCTTGGGGATGATGACCAAGGGCCAGCAGATGATAATAGTAAGACGGCATTTCAACAGCACGGTATTTCAACGAAAACACTCTTTCCATGGGATCCTCGTATTGATAATAGTATTCCCTTCTCACAAGTCTTAGATGGCAGGGTGGATATGGCAGCATCTCAATTTGAAGATATTCGCGAGAGTGTGTTGCAACTCGTTGAGCATGGCGAAGGTGTTGATTCTCGACCATGGCGTGTTGAGTCGAACGGTGATTATGTTGATCAACAAGAGTTGATAGCTTCTCTTTTTCGTTGGCCCCGCGTTGAACCATATCCAGACACAACTCATCGCTACGATCAAATTTTAATGAATTCTGGTTTAGCCCAGGGCTGCGTGTCGTTTCAAATCGAGTGGACGTACGACGAGGGTGTGGGTAAAACTATCGATGCAGAGAACAATGTCTTCGATGGGTATATCTATGATGACACTTTGCCACAGCCGTGGTGGGGTAGTTCAGCGTGGGTCGTTGATGGAAATCAAATTGAATTTGCTCGCTGCTCCGACGAAGAAATTTCTGAGGACGTTCTTGCTATCGATACATCGCTTATTGAACCAACATTTTCCGAGGGTGAGGGGCCATCCAGTGCCACAGTGCCTACTCTCAATCATTCATCTGTAGTTCCATCAATGTCTTCTGGAAGGGTGAACGAGTATTGGGCAATTTTTGGGTATAACGATAAAGAACCATGGCTTGAAAATGGAGTCGATCTATTGAATGACGGGTATTCTGATAGTGGTGATGATGTCGGTACTTTTCCTGGCGTAGACTCGTGGCGATACACTCCATGGCCTAGTGCACTTCGCGTAACATTACGTCTCCAAGATCGAGAAAATCGACTCGGAGCTGGTTGGACGTATCAATTTATTGTTGACATACCGGAGCGAACAGAATGAATCGACGTTTGAAACAAACTTCTTCCACGTTACGAACGGGGAATGCGCTCATCCTTGTTATTGGCATTCTTGTGCTCTTGGTCCTCGTTGCAACCGCTTTTATCACTCGTGTGCAAAGTGGTCGCGTCACAACTTCAGCGCAGAGAGATTCGGCTGAGATTACAGACCAAGCGCGTTCTGTTGGACGCTTTGTTGCAGATGAAATCTCATTGGCACTCTTTTGCAAAGAAGTTACTCCTGCAACGAGCATCGGTAGTGCAAACGAACCTAGGCGTGCGCCATCACCCGATGCCCTTCGATATGGAAGTGATAACGATGTTCTTGGCGATGGAGTAAATCCAAAGCCATTTAACTTCGCTCCATATGAAGTTGTGCCATGGACAAATCCACCAGACCCAAGTAATGGAGGTTCAGTACAACTAGGCCCTTTAAATCCACTTGGTGGACCATCGTTTGGTGATTCACGTTGGCTTCGAGATACAGAACCACAACGAGGGGAAGTGATGCTTCCAATTGACGGCACGCCTGAAACGTTTACACATTGGAGACACCTTACAAATTTGTCTCGAAGTGGTAATGCTTGGAGAATTGCACGAGACATAAGCGATATCACTGACGCTGATGGTGATGGAAACGGCGGCTTGCTGACGGACCTAGATGTGCCCGTGGAGCAGTGGCCAACAGTTCGGCCTCTTCGAGGTACGGACCTTGAATTGAGCAATACTAGCAATACTGTGGGGCAATACCCCGCGTTATCTTCTACTTCGGGGCAGGAGCACTTCACTATCATGAAAGAATGGTTCGATGGTACGGCGTCGACTTTTTTCCCGACTCCTCAATATCAAAATCGTATTCCTCAAAACTTTTTAGATCTCAGTGACCTTAACGGTGACGGTCTGCACAATCGTGAAGGTGAACGAGCACTCGATGGCTTTACGAAGGGGACTCTACGCTGGTATGTAGAACGAACAATGACGGATACCGACGGCGATGGTTTCACCGACGCCTTTTGGCACCTTAGTCCTCAATCGCTTGGCTCTGACACTATGCAACTAGTTGCAGTTTCAATCACAGATAATAGTGCTCGTGGAAATATGAATGTCGCAACAAAGTTCGAACGAAACGATTCCTCCAGCGGGTATCAAGATGGTGAAGAGACAAAGGGTCACACACCCGCGGACATTGCTCTTGTCGGTGATGAATCGGTTGGCTTCTTGAATAACCCCGCAAACTCGCCAGGTGCACCGAACATGTCATGGGTAAAGTACGATGGCTTGTCCGACTCAACTGTATTATGGAACCCTGGTCAATGGTCTGGGTCTTCAAATGCATCTGTCCTTGATGAATTGGGGATTGAAATTCATGGAAGTACGCCAAATCCAAATTTGAAAGATATTAGTCCTGCTGGGAATCTTTCAAGTACGAATAATATCTATTCAAGTTATGGCAGGCGTTGGTATTGGCAGCTTGCAGGACGTGATCCATTTTCAGCGACAAATGGATTCCGCCCATACACCACGGCGGATGAATTAGAGCTCCGAATTGTTGAGGGCAATAATTATCAATTTGTAGGATCTCGTTTAGAACGAAGTTTGAATAGTGTAGATTCTTCGGATACTCAATTCCTCCGAAGTAGTTACCAGCGACACGAAGCAACGGAACTACGAGATCAATTAAATAACAAGCAACTCGTCTTTGACAATCGTCGAAAACTTACGGTATTTAGTGGCGCTAGGAATGATTTATTGCCGCCGTGGCTTCGTTGGGAAGAACGCTTCTGGCAACGGCATGAGCTCGACGGAACATTGCCAAAAGGGTATAACGCTTTCAAACTCGAAAGTTACAACAATGATTTTCAACTTTGGGGCTCGTTGTTTCCTCCTGCAATAGCTCAAGAGGTTGGTGAGGCGTTGGCTGACAATGGTTCAGGTGATCCAATAGAGATGAAGAGAATTGCCGATTTTATCGTGAATACATGGCGTGAGCAATCCCGATCAAAGGTGGATTTACGTGAGTACTACGCTCCGGTACCATCAGGATTTGGGGGCGAATTTTGGTGGGAATCAAATAAAGACGGAAAGTTGACATTGAGTCAACGTGCGCCACTTCAAATTTTCCTCGCCATGACAGATGCGCAGGAAAAAGGGGTAAGTTCTCTTGACTATTCTGGACTTCCTTCCAATGCACCGCTTGGAACATATACCGACCCAGAGTTTGACGCTCCATGGTCTACTGTTGTTTCAGATAATTATTACCAACAAGCCCGTCTCATGTCTGCAGGGCTAGCTTCAAACATTATGTCCTATCTCGATAAAGATGATCGGTGGCGAGACCATTCACCATTTTCAGTGCACGTTTCTGGCGTTACCTCAAAAGTCGAGACGCCTCTTTCGAGTGCTGTTCCACCTCCAGTTCTTGGTAACAATGGGTGGGAGCTCGAGGAGGAAGGCGAGGCCAATCGTCCGTATGCAGATGTGCCAGTCCTCGGACCAAATGATGGCGACGTCATGATGCTTGGTCTTGAAGCACAGCCCTTTATTATGGAAGCGTTCATTGGACATGCTCACGGTGCAGAAACTGAAGAGTACGCACCTGGGGCGTGTTGCTTAGATGGGTTCTGTGAAGTGATGTCAGAACCGACGTGTGTTGCACTCAATGGTATTTTTGAGGGTTCAGAGAATTGTCTTCTTGCTAATTGCGAGTTCGGAGCATGTTGTCTTGAAGATGGTGGCTGTATTGTGATGCGGCCGAGTAACTGCATTAGGTTACTAGGTGATTACAGGGGTGATGGCACGGACTGTGAGTCGATTAGATGTCTTGGACAATGTTGCCAATATATGGGGGATTGTGAGGAACTCTCTTATAGGAGTTGTACAGAGCTCGGAGGTGCTTTTGCCGGATATGAAACACAGTGTGCCGGCGATTGTCAAACAATGGGTGCATGTTGTATCGAAAGTGGTAGTTGCGTTGATGTTCTTTTTCAAGAAGCGTGCACGTCACTTGGCGGAACCTATCAAGGTAGTCAATTTTGTGACACTGATCCTTGTCTCGCACCTTGCTGCTTGAATTACACGCAATGTGTAAATCTCACAGTTGCAGCGTGTGTTGACATGGGTGGACAACCTTCTGGTGGTTCAGATCAACTCTGCACAGAGTTGTCATGTTCATCAACTGGTGCATGTTGCGTAGGTAGTGAAAGTTGTACTGATGTAGCGGTGTTAGCAGAGTGCATGGTGATTGGTGGAGACTATCTTGAAGGTACTTACTGTCAAGAATGGCCTTGTAATTCCTCTTGCTGTTTGGAAGACGGTACTTGCGTTCAAATTTCTCTTGGTGGTTGTTTAACGCTTGAAGGAACATATATACAGAATTATATTTGCGACGAAAGCCCATGTAGAAGTGCATGTTGTTTTTGGACTGGCGGCTGCGAAGTCATGTTGCAAGAAACTTGCGACCTTTTCGGAGGCAAGTATAAAGCAGGCGAATACTGTGCGGATTCCCCGTGTGTTCCAGTAGGAGCATGTTGTTTTAACGAACCCGATCACGGTTGTCTTGACGGTGTGGATGAAGATATTTGTGAAGTGGAACTAGGCGGTGAATGGACAGCTGAAGGCGTACTTTGCTCAAGTGTTCCTTGTAATGCGATAGCTAATCGTGGCGCGTGTTGTTTTGACACCGGGTACTGCCAAGACGACATTTCTGGAGTTAAATGTAACGATCTTGGCGGCGCGTTCCAAGGTGCGCTCATTATCTGTGATGATGATCCTTGCGCTCCCAAGTGGGCATGTTGTCTTGGTAATGCAACCTGTCTTGACTTAATGCAACAAAGCTGTGATGATCTAGGTGGCGATTTTAACATTGGCCAAACATGTGCAGAAGTAGATGACATTTGTGCTCTTGCATGTTGTTTTCCAGGCGATATATGTATAGACATGCTCGCATTAGACTGTATTGGTAATGGCGGAGAAACTAAGAGTGGTCTAACTTGCGATACCGAGCCCTGTCTGCCAACTGGTGCATGTTGCATAAGCAATGCATTTTGTGATGATGTCACAGAAGATATGTGTATCAGAACACTTGGGGGTGAATATGAAGGTGATGATACAAACTGTGACTCGGACCCATGTGATTTAGGTTTTGCAGGAGCTTGTTGTCTTGAGCAACTTGGTTGCGTTTTAGTAATTGATGCAATATGTCAGTGGGCAGGTGGTTTTTGGGAGGCAAGTGGGACTTGTGAGTTAGCAACGTGTTCAGTCGGTTCTTGTTGTTTAGACAATGGCTCAACGGCAAATTGTGTTGATACTGCGAGTGCTTCTTCTTGCGACTATCTTGGTGGTATTTACACACCTGGCGAACTTTGCGATACGGATCCATGCGTTGGCGCTTGTTGCCTTTGGGCTGGTGGATGTGAAATGATGTCTAAGGAGTCGTGCGACAATTTAATAGACAATGGTGCTCCGGGGCGCTTCCAAGGTGTAGGGGAACCATGTGGTCCAGTTCAATGCTCGCCGGCAGTTGGTTCGTGTTGTTTAATGAGTGATACGTGTGTTGATATTTTGGGTGATCGAGACTTCTTAGATTATTGCGTGGTTGATTTGGGTGGCATTTACCGTCCGGGTGAGTACTGCGCAAGTTCTGAATGTGGCGGAGCATGTTGTCTTCCCTTTACACATTGTTCATATGTGCCAGAAGAGCAGTGTATTGAACTAGGCGGCACATATGCCGGTGATGGAGTCTCTTGTCTAGGATTAGACCAACTTCCAGACACGGGTGATGAGCCATGCGTCTTTGCAGGTGCGTGCTGCTTTGGTTCCGGAAGTTGTATTGATGTTAGTGAAGAGAATCATTGTCAAAATCTAGGTGGAACGTACAAGGAGGGAGAAGAGTGCGCTGATTCGCCATGTAGGCAATATTTTATAGTTGATGATAAAGATGAAGGAAAAAACCTTTGGTCTGATTTCCAAGGGACGTATGCAGTTGTGCAATTGGCGAATCCTTTTAATCGACTTATTGATTTGAAAGATTATTCAGTAGAATTCTTTGGCAAGGAATTCAAGTTTGATTCGATTATTACTCCTGGAATTCCAGACCCTACATCTTTGCTTCTTCCTCCAGCAACCCCTGAGAATCCTGCGACACTTATTTTGTACGCTTTTCCAGATGATGCAACTATGCCTGATACATCTATTTTTACAGATCCGACTGACCCAATAGCCCCAGATTTGAACGCTGATTGGAAGGATTTTCTTGATATTGAAGAGACGGATCATCCACAAGATGATGTTAACACAATTGATGATCCATTCACCGTGCCAATTGAAGGTGTAGAGAAAACGTTGTTAATTAAAGTTCCATCAGCAACTAGTGCGAATCCTGATAATGGGTGGGAGACAACGCGGGGGTATTACGACAATCTCCAATGGGACAAGGATGATACCGAATTCAATGCAATTGCCTTGTATAAATTTGACAATGACCAGCGAGTTCTTATTGATCGCATTGATGCGCCGCGTAAACAATACGACTCAGTATTTGCAAGCAGAGTTAGCGACACACTTGAAACGCAGTGGAATAAAGTTGGAGATTCTGGATACGTGAATACATTAATTCCTTTCAAGCCAAACACGGAATCGATTCTTGTGCATTGGGATCGCGTGACTCGCGCATGGGGTGTTGATATCCCAATAGATGGTGGCTGGGAAAATGACACGTATGACGCAACTGAACGAAACCCTAGGTACGTTTTCTCTTCAAACGATTTTATTCGTAATGGCGATGATTTAGAAGATCCATTGAATCCAGATGATAGGGAATTTAATGGGAGGCGAAGGATTACAGGATATGACTATTCAGATTCAGAAGAATTTCTTGAATACAGTTCAGAGTTTCATTGGACTGAATTCAAAGATCCAGATGACTTTGATGGTAGTGGTGAAATGGATGATGATTCGGTACTTCCTGCTGATGACGATAATTTGACGGATAACCCAGACCCATGGTTTGCGACATATCTCTGGCATCCAATGGCTGATGATGAGAATACAAATGATGGATTAGTTAACGGTGGGTTCAGAAACAGAAAGCCGATATTTTTTGATATGAATCGAATCGAAAATCCTCCGTTCCCAGATAAAGGGTGGTATGGACAATCACTATCAAATGGTTTAACTAGCACGAACTCGGTCCTGCCAGCGTATATTGACTCAGATGGTTCTAATGGAATTGATTATCCGATTTTACCTGGAGAACGACGTGAGCTCTACATGGATTTGACATTCCCTCTTCAAATGCTTCAAAAAGATGATGATTTTGAACAAGTAGGAGAATTGCTCAATGTTTGGCTTTTTGGACATATGCTTGAGGGAAACTACTTTCCGCCCTTGGATTCTGAAAGCTATGAATATAACTTAGAGTTACCACAGAGTCACCTTGACGGTGGAACTCAAGTCGATGCTGGAACAATTACAACTTTCAGCGAGTTTATGTATCCGAATTGGCAAGTAGAAGATTGGTGGGCTCCGTGGGTTGGTGTTATTGATGAAAACGATAAACTCGTCCTTGATGAACGCGTGAATCGTCTTCGGTTTATTCCACAAGGTGTAGGTGGCGAAGATAGTGCTAAAACTCCTTTGATGATGGGTGGCCGTAGTATATTTGATCCAGTTGCTGATACAGTTGATGCGATTAATCACCCGTGGCCACGGCAGCCAATTGCTACAAGAATTCTTGATTCATTTGTTTGCGATGGTCCTGGCAGATTGGACTATGACGGAGATGGCGAAGATGATGATTTGTGGATAGGTGGTTCTGAACACCAATTGCCCTCCGTACACTCTTTCTATAACGCAAATGGATTTTCAGGTAAGGCAACTCCGGGCATGATTAACATCAATACAGCCCCAGTTGAAGTGCTTCGCATGTTGCCACATATGTATAAGGTCGTGCATCGTACTTCTGATACAGGAGATGGAAGCCAACGTTCGGCTATTCCTGAAGCGATGGTTCAATGGAGAGAGGGGTCCAATGGAGGAGATACGGATCGTGCTTATGACACAGGAATTCCACGTGGCACAGATTACTCTGACCGTACAGAAACACTCGAAATGGAGTTTGGCACAGGACCAAAACAAACAAGAGGGTTCTCTTCACCAGGTGAAATTGGATTGCTGCGTCCGGTCGATCCTAATGCGTCGTATTCACCATGGAGTGACGTGGATGAGCCATGGGTGGCGAGTAGATCTGCAAAAGCATGGCGTATTGACTTTGCATCACTTGAACCATTTGATCCACGTGATTTGTATGATGAAGATTTTGGAGCACACATTAGCACAGATGTCAATCGAGCAGACTACTACGGTGGCGAACACTCTGAAGAGGGTGATGGCGTTAGTGGTGATGCGGAAGAGAAGAACTTGTTGCAAGCAGGGATATCCAACCTTATTTCGACAAACAGTGATATGTTTACTGTTCATATGCGAATACGAACTTTCAAGCGGAATCCAATTACGGCTACGTGGGATGCTACAGACCTTGATTACATTATTGACGACAGTAGGTATGTTATGCTTGTGGATCGTAGTAACGTAAACACGCCTGCAGACAAGCCAACAATCATTTACTTCGAGAAATTACCTAACTAAGAAATTTATTTTATCGTTTTTGCCCGTCTCGCCACGCTCATCCGCAAAATGACGTGCGGGGCGGGTTTTCTAATATCAAGTGGGGTTTTAGCACAGTTCTAACTCTGCTTAAAAAACTTATGGAGTTGTTGGAAACAAGTATGAATTTATGAAACAGCTTATGGCGAAGGATTTGTATGTACTTCAGCGTGCATGGTTGATGTAAACGGTGATGGTGTTATCGATGTGTCAGACTTGCTTTCAGTTGTTGACTCTTGGGCACTTTGTCCTTAATCGATTTCTCTTTGTTCAATAAAGGATGTGGCTTTTGAGTCACTCCACATTTTTATATTGTGTAGAATGAGAGTATGAAGGTTTCTCCAGTTATAAAATCGCAAATGCCTAAACATATCGCAATTATTATGGATGGCAATGGGCGCTGGGCAGAAGCAGGTGGTATGTCTCGTTCTCAAGGTCATGCTGAGGGCGCGAAGAGTGTGAAGAAAATCGTTAGACGGTGCATTGAACTTGGCGTTTCATATTTGACTCTCTACTCATTTTCCACTGAAAATTGGAGTCGTCCTAAAGAAGAAATAGATTCCCTTATGGAATTACTTATGCTTCAACTTTCTAATGAAGTTCCTGAACTTGTGGAACAAGGTGTCAAGTTAGCGCACTATGGTTCAAGAGAGAAGTTTCCAGAAGAAGTCCTTGTGGCACTTGATAAAGCAGACATCGATACTGCTGGAGGCGAAATTCTCACTGTTGGCTTAGCGCTAGATTACTCAGGTCGTAGTGAACTATTGCAAGCAATAAAAAAACTAGTCAATGATGGCGTTGAAGTAACGCAAGAAATGCTTGAGCAAAGGTTGTACACTGCGGGCGTGCCCGATCCCGACTTGCTCATTCGAACTGCAGGGGAGTTTAGAATTTCCAACTTTTTACTCTGGCAAATTGCTTATTCAGAACTCTACGTTACTAAACAATGTTGGCCTGAGTTTGATGAAGATTCATTAGATGCGGCACTCGTTGATTATGCAAGTCGAACTCGTAAATTTGGTACTGTTAAATAACAGTTTGTGAACGTTTCGGACCAACACTTACGATTGAGATAGGCAACTCAAGATATTCGGAAATACGATCCAAATACGCACGGGCGTTTTCTGGCAAATTTTCTGGAGAAGTCACGTCATCAATTTCTTCAGACCAGCCATCCATTGTTTCAAAGATTGGTTTTGCAGTTGCAAGCTTTCGAGCATCAGGAATGAAGCGGGTACTTGTTGAGCCGTCAGGCAACTCGTACGAAACACATAATTTTATTTCATCAAAACCACTAAGTACATCCAACAGCATGCATGCAATTGAAGTTGCTCCACAAACCATTGCTGAATATTTTACGGCTACAAGATCAAGCCACCCACATCGCCGCGGCCTTCCTGTTGTTGTTCCATATTCATTGCCTCGCTCACGAATTCGCTCGCCGATTTCATCAAGTTCCTCGCTTGGAAACGGGCCGCCACCAACTCTAGTGCTGTACGCCTTCATAATTCCAACAACATTCTGAACATGTCGTCCGGGCAAACCTGTGCCAGCATGGATACCAAGTGAGGAGCAGTTGGAACTCGTCACATAGGGATATGTGCCATGGTCTATATCAAGTAAGCAAGCATTTGCACCTTCAAACAGTATTGTCTTGCCCTTATTCGTTACATCATGCAGCTCGTACACAGTATCGATGATATGTGGTGCAAGCCGTTTGCCATAAGTAGAAAACTCATCAGCAAGGGCGATTGGGTCAAGTGGTGGAGTATCAACGCCAAGTGCAGTGAGTTCTGCGCAACGAATAGAGCATGTCACCTTTAGTTTGCTAAGCAGAGCGTCTGGATCAAGTAAATCACCCATGCGTATCGCTGTTGCACGATGTACCTTGTCAGCATATGCAGGGCCAATCCCTCTTTTAGTAGTACCGATTGATTGGTCGCCACTTCCCGCAGCTTGAGAAAGTTTTCTTTCAAGCGCTGCATCATGTTCTTTGTGATAAGGCATGACAACATGTGCACGGTTTGAAACTTTTAAGTTGTCGCCAACTTCAATACCACGATCTCGTAAAGTGTCGATTTCTTTGATGAGTTGTATCGGGTCAACAACGACACCATTTCCAATAACGCAGAGTTTGTCTTCATACAGAATTCCTGAAGGAATAAGGTGAAGTGCGTACTTCTGGTCATCAACGACGACCGTGTGTCCGGCATTTGCACCGCCGTTGTAACGCACAATAACATCATGCTTCGCGGTGAGTAAATCAACAATTTTTCCCTTGCCCTCGTCGCCCCATTGGAGACCGACGATGGCTGTATTCTGGCTTATTTTCATGCTTGAAGTATAGCGGGGGATACGGGAAATTAGTGGCGACGTATCACAGTTTCATCATCGTTCATGATGACGGTGAACTCGACAGGTCCAATTTGCACTCTATCTTTATTGTTGAGTTTTGCAGAATTGACCGAGTTTCCATTATGTAGAGTTTGTGAATCTGGTGCTCTATTTAGAATCTTGGCTAATCCATCAATGACGGTAATCTCACAATGTAGTGGCGCAACAGCTGGAATGGCAACATGCAAATCGCAAGTCCGGCGTCTTCCGATGGTCGTTCGATCTTGCTCCAAGTCGAAAGTTCGACTTGTGCCATCCTTATACGTCATCATAAGTTGAATTGCCATTGTAGAATCCTGTTCCCCTTTACCCTATCCTTACCCATATGATCCCATTCGTGCCGCCAAACCGTCAGAACATCCCGAATCTCCTAGCAACACCTACCCAGTTTAACAGCCATGCTCTTAATACACAAGGAAGTTCCAGTGATTTAGATCATCAATTCACTGCAGAGGCGTGGATAACTGAGGCAAATAAGGTGAAATCTGTCTATATACATGTTCCATTCTGTTTTCACAAATGCCATTATTGCGATTTTTTTAGCATCGCTGGAGCAGAACACCTGTATGAGGCGTTCGTGCGGCAACTCACTTTAGAACTAGAGCATGTTGGAAGGTATCTAGATACAGTTGAAACAATCTTTATTGGCGGTGGTACGCCTACGATTTTTGAAGCAAATCTATTTGACGAGATGTTGAAGTCAGTCGCTAGGTATCTGCCACGTTCGGCCCATTGCGAGTGGACTATAGAAGCAAACCCAGAAACAGTAAACGTTGAAAAAACGGAAGCGATGGTTCGCCATGGAGTGAATCGAGTCAGTATTGGGGCTCAATCTTTTCATCCGACTTTGCTTAAGGCACTCGAGAGATGGCACGACCCTGCGAGTGTGGCGCAAGCGGCGGATTGTGTGCGCAGCGTTGGTATTTCTGACATTAATCTTGATGTAATTTATGGAATTCCATCCCAGACGAAGGATCAAATGCTCAGCGACCTTCATCATGCAATTGATTTGGCGCCCACACATCTCAGTTGTTATTCGCTTATCTATGAACCAAATACTCCATTACGAATTCGTTTGGATAAAGGGGAAGTGAAACGAATCGAACATGATCTTGAAGCATCGATGTTTGAAAGTGTGATAGAGACTCTTCAGCAAGAGGGGTATTTTCAGTATGAAATTAGTAACTTCGCTAAGAAAGGCAAAGAGTGCAAACATAACATTGCATATTGGAAAAACCAATCATGGTGGCCTTTTGGTCCATCAGCTTCTGGGCATCTCTCTGGAAGAAGATGGAAAAATACTCCGCGAATTCAAGAGTATATTTCATCATTACACTTGCCAACAATTGTTGATTACGAGCAACTTGACCCAGATACGCGTGCGGGTGAATCCTTTATGGTTGGACTTCGAATGGTAGAAGGCATTGAACGTGCACGGGTTGAAGAATTAATTGCTCAATCGAACAATAGATGGCGAGAGGACGTAGTTGAACAATATGTAAGCGAGGGCTTGCTATGCTGGAATAATGAACGCCTTGCTCTTACTCAGACGGGAATGCGTGTTGCTGATACGGTGATACTCGCATTGCTCATGGAAGATGAGAAGATGACCGATACCACAGAGCGAACCACATGAAAACATCAAGTTCATTTGGAAATTTACGACGACGAATTGCCCCGATTATTCGACCAATTCTGGAGCGATGCCCACCAGTGCGTGCGGTTGCGGTTCGATTGCTAAAAATGAAGCCGTCAGGAAAATTACACCGATGTGGCATGGAGTTTCAACTGCCAAGTGGCGATTTTGGAGTTACGTTGGAAGCAGAATCTACTGGTGAATATGAGCCAGTGACGACGGCGCTCATTGAAGACATGTTGCAAAATGGAATGACATTTGTTGATATTGGTGCACATGTTGGATTGTTTTCGTTGCCTGCCTCAAAGTGGGTCAGCGAAGAGGGGCGTGTTGTTGCTTTTGAGCCACACCCAGACAATTACAAAATGCTCTTGCAGAATATTGAACGTAATACTTGCTCCATAAACATAGAAGCAATTCAATCTGCAGTTTCTGATATTGCAGAAACAGTTCATCTTCATACATCTACATTTAACACAGGTGACCACCAACTTTTTCATCAAGGTGGCCGAAATACAATTGAAGTTCCTTGTACTACTCTTGACACATTTTTTAACTCAGGCGAACAGGTTGATGTTATAAAAATGGATGTACAGGGTGCAGAGGCGGCAGCATTTCATGGAATGCAACGAGTGTTGGAAGATAACCAGAAAATCAAAATTGTTTGGGAGCTTTCGCCAGCGCAACTTGAAGACGCAGGGTCAAGTGCAGGCGATGTGTTAGCATGGCTCGAAAATGAAGGGTTTGGCTTTACAATTGTTGACGATGCTGCCGGCAGTGTGCTTCCGTCATCAATGCAAGACGTTCTTAACGCTTGCCCGTACGATTCATATGTAAATATTTTATGTGAACGAGATGCTAAATAAACGAGTGGATGGCTCCTGGATTTTTGGGTCGGTTCTTTTAGTTGCCGTAGTGCTCTTTGGGCTTCGATGGTCTACGGGAATCTTGTCCAAAGGCCCGGCCTTTGATGAAAAATACATCACAATCCCAATGCAAAACATAATGACGGATGGATGGTCAGTAGATAGTGCTATTGACTTTGAGGAAACGAAAGGTCCCGCATTGATTTGGCCTTATGCGTTTTTTGGAAAAATGCTCGGTGGCACGCTCAATGACTTGCGCCTTGTTAGTGTGTGGTGTTCGATTATTGGACTGGCAATATTGTCATGGATTGCAGTGCAGTGTTCGGTTTATCGAAAAAATATCTACATCGTAGCAATAGGATGGCTCCTATTGCCATACAACATTGTCTTTAGTGAATTAGTAATGGGGGAAATTTCGTTCCTTCTTTTGTCACTGCTTGCGGTCGCTTCATTTATTTGGGGACTTCAGGAACATTCGCCAAAATCTCGACGGCTGCTTGCTCCTGCGTTGTATTGCATCGCAATGGCCTTTGCATTGCATAGTCGAATTCATGTTGTTGCACTTGCAGGTGGAGTTTGTTTCACGGCATTTGCATTACAAGGAAAACGAAGTTGGCCTTGGTGGGTTGCGAGTGTGATTGCTGGATTGTTACGTATACCTTTGTGGATGCGCTGGGGTGGTCTCGTTAGCCCCGAATATCAATCGTTGCATGGTCTTGGGCTACGTCTTGAAAGTTTGTCTTATCTTGCAGCGGCGCTTGTTCCATTTGTCGGAGTGTTTGCAATAGAAGGATGGCGTGTTGCAAAGTCAAAAAAATGTATCGTGGTAACATTCATCCTTGGTGTCCTTCTTGTATACATTGCCATGCCTAATCTCTTAGTTCCAGATGTAATTGATTACAACACTCCAAACGATCGATTCCAAGGAATCGCGTCAAGTATTGCGAAAAGAATTTCTGATGTGAGCGGTGTTCAGCAGGCAGTTCTCGCAGTACTTGCGGGCATTGGGCTTGCTGGGCTTGCTGGTTTATGGCTTTGCAGAGAGAAGGCGAAACTTGTTGGATCCATAACGTTTTGGGCACTCACGTTTGGTTGGTTGCTATATGCACTCACTCGCGGTTTTGTCTTTGACAGATTTTTGCTCACTTGGGCGTTTTTGCTACCCATTGTTTGGGTGCGTGCATTGCCCAAGTGGCTTCTTCTATTGCAATACGCGACGTTGACCTTTATTGCTGCTTGGCTTGCTGCAACTTGGCTTTAATTGAAGAAGACTCTGGAATTATGCTGTTGGATCGATGATGCCACTCGCAGGAACTGCGTCAGGTGTCCCTTGAGCAACAGCGCCTTGTTGTACTTGGGCTGCAACTAGTTCTGCAATTTGAACAAATCGATTTTGCAATTCGGTAACCAATTGTTTGATTTCGGTGGATTCTTCTTCGGAAAGGTTTCCATCAGTTTTGTCTTGGATCATCTCAAGGAGATCTATGACAAATTTGGCACCTTCCAAATCGACCATAACACCTTTGCCAGAAGGATCTTGATGCATACCGAGCCCCATGAGGGCTTGTGAAGCGAGAATGCCTAAAAGTCCTCGAAAGTTTGGTTCTGGCATCTGTTGCTTGGCTTCTGATTTCTCAGT
>PVBE011383168.1_pt1 | contig 15191 bp, 14 predicted proteins | sample 1631181 | NCBI WGS metagenome assembly PVBE01 (sample SAMN08397723, study PRJNA350692) | Marine metagenome, whole genome shotgun sequencing project. | isolation source: water | place: Pacific Ocean | collected 2012-04 | reverse complement strand
AGGGGGCAGTTACCAGAGGGTTATCTCTAACAACTGGATTTAATTTACCTTCATCAAACCCCTGAGAGCTTAAAGCGACTACTCTATTTAAATTAGATAGTTCTGCCATACGACGAAATTCATCGGTTGCTGAGAGATTACCTGTTCTAAGTTCATCAAATATAGGGGTATGGACTACTGTAGGCGGAGGGGGGGTCGCTGTCATGCCGCCTGTTGTAAAATCCGCCGCCAACTTAGATTTGAACTTAGGTTTAAACTGTTGCTTTAACCTCTGACCAGGGCCTCTAGGATTCTTTGTAGGCTTCTTCGGTAAACCATACTCCGGGCCTACCAAATTACCCAACTCTGTATACTGATTCTCGTACTGTTGCTGTACCTGAGGTACCTGCGGCTCAGTTATAGGCTTAGCCCCAGCAACCTGAGTAGGCTTAGGCTGGCTGTAATACGAATAAGGCTGTGGGGCTGTGGGGCCAGGTATACTGGTTGAGCGCATGCAGTTAGACCTTGTACGGGTAAAGAAACTTTAATCTCATTATACTATAGCTTAAAACCTGTACAAAACACACTACATTACGATACCTCGGCTTTTACCCCCGGACTATTTTCTTTACCCTCTTCTTTACCCTCTTCTTTACCCTCTTCTTTACCCTCTTCTTTAGGGGTTTCGTCTACATTAAACTTAGGATCATTTTCTATATAGTTTTGATAAAACTTTCTATGGGGCTTAATACCATATTTAATGGTCTTTAAATCCTGGGGACTGCCGTAAAGACCCCCCTTCCATTGACTCTGACTGAATAAAGATGCGTTAGGTGGGAGAATAACCTTAATACCTGCCCCCTCTGCTTTACCGATCATGTACATACCGTTGGGTCTTTGGTACTGATACTCAGAACCCGATTTAAGGTCAATACCGTACATCTCAATGACCTCTGGAGCAGCATCAATAGCTAAAGCAAGCATAATACCGAATGACGACTCCATGCGTTCAGAAATGTGGGCCAAAGCGTGATGAGGTGTATAGATGTGCTTAGGACCAAGAGACTCCTCCCACTTCCACGGAGTGTATATGGGCTTAAGGGTGGCAGCTTTCTTAAGTACTTTCAAATGCTCTGTACTAGTCTGTCTAACTATCGCCTCGCAATGACTTTCAAATAATCTATCAGCCCTCTCAATGTAGCCCCAATGGTGAGCCATAACCCACACCTCAGCATCGGGATCCTTCCAGGCAGCTGGAGGCATTCTTCCTAAAGTTCCTCTATGCTTACCTAAAATAATTATTCTTTTAGCCGAAGTTTGTATAAGGTTCTTCTGTGTGAAAGGTTGACGACAGACCATGTGAACTCTCCATAAGGGTATAGAACGGTTAATACGTCCACACAGTATACGGCACCCACGGGACACTCCGCAAGATTAGAAAATTGGTTTACTTTAAGGGGAAGTGACAGTTAAAATAGCGTCATCATCCACAATCAACTCACAATCACTATTAAGTATATGGATAGTGGAAGCTGTAATATTGTGAGTATTATTTCTCATGTTTAAAACCGCTCCATTAGATAGGCGGGCTATATTTATATTCACATTGGCGCCTGACGAATGGTTTTCAAATGAAACAGTTCCACCCATAGATATTAATTCATTAAATGTTTGATTAAAACTATGATAAAATTTAGCACGAGTGTGGGACGGTGAATTAACCGTTAACTCAAAAGCAAGTGTGGTCGACTCACTTAAATACGAGGTTTGATAGTACTGTATAAGGTTGGTCATACCTTCAGGCGCGTCGTTAAGTTCGCAAGAAGCCATAGCTCTATTACACACTAGAGTAACGCCTCGTCCCCTAACGATAACATTAACTATATGCGCATCTACATCAACACCTGGTTCTACTGTAATGGTACCGCCAGTGTCCATACCGGTTTCTAAAACATTTAAAATACAATCACTGGCTATTACTACTGTACCGTCAAATTGAGGACTTGCCCCCGAGGGGTATATTGACCCCCCTGTTTCCAGTTTTGATATAGTTATACCTCGAAATGATGTATTAGTTGTGCCATACATTCGTACTTTAGTTAAAGTGCCGTTAGAGCCTGTAATATTATTATTTCCGGCTTTAACTTCAAATAAACTGGGATTGCCAGCAAATATAAACGGAGTATCTGCACTACCTACGTAGTGAGGGAATCCCGCTTCAATAATTAACTTATCTATTGAAGCTGTTGTTAAAGTACCCTCACAAGCTCTTTCAGCCGATGCGTCAAAAATTACTGCCACATCCTGCCCGCTAGGTGCATTACCGCCTTCCCAGTTAATTGCAATATTGGGATTGGTGCTGACAGCTCCAGTCCAATGATATATGTTTGAGGCCACTAATAAATCCTTTAATTCAGTAGGCTACGCTAACAACGCTATGAGCGCTGAAAACAACCTTAGATGATGTAGAGTCTTTGATCTTTAAACTCGGTATAGTTAACATTTCTAACTCTGACCCTACCCTTAAATCTAATAAACTATGACCGTCTAGAGTAATACCGGAAATCTGGTGTGAAGCCGTCGAGGTATCCTGTAGCTTAGTTTGAGCCATACTAAATGTTCCCCCATACAAATCTATTTTAGCTAAAGGGTGCTCATCTATAGACATGTGGCTAGCTGTCTCAAATACAGCTGCTGATGCAGTATGGGAGTAGGTGTTCAAAGTTATAGCGGTTTGTATAGAATTTTTTCCGTCGTTTAAATAATTAAACTTAACAGTATCCAACTGATTATACGAAGAGGGTCTAATAACAGCTTTTAATTCAACATGACTGGTACCAGGCCAAAGCGGGGCGGTAGTGGCTAAACCATCAGGTATGTTTATACTCCAATCTCTACCTCTAATATCTAAATATAAAGAAGGTCCTACTAGGTTAGATAAGGCAGGAATTAGTGTAAAAGACCCCCCTGTATTGTAATCAGATATTACGGTAAACATATGATTAGGAGTAGTTACCACCACATTAGAAAGAACCAGGGTTCCTATAAAAGACCCCTCTAAAGCCTCAGATCCACTTTGAAGTCTTATCGTACCATCAGCAAAACTAGTGTAATCGAATACCAAAGAAGCTGGAGTAATGGCCTTTAAACTATGAACTGTTAATGGCTCCCCATCTATACCTGATATAAACCCGCTATGTCTACTGTGGTATATTAATTCAGTAATATCGGTATTATTAAAATACAAAGGATCATCAATCTCACCGAATAAAAATGGGTAAGTATGGGAAACTGTAATAGAAAATGTTCGAGATGGGTTAACAAAACTACCGCTAACGGCCCTTTTGGCATGACTGTTAAATACCATCTTATCGCCAGTAACTGGGGATGTAGATCCCGACCAATTACTGGGGTTGTTAGGATTAGAGGACACAGCGCCTGTCCAGAGTTTAATAGCCACCAGTAGCTCCTTGACATTAAAAGGTAGTTACTATTTTAACACGGGTAAGGTGTTTAGGGAAAGGGGACTGATAGCTAAAAAAACCACACCTATACAGTTAAGTATAGGTGTGGTTTACCTTGCCTTGCCGTGCCCCGCCTTGCCCCGCCGTGCCGCGCCATGCCGAGCCGAGCCACGCCGCGAGAAGCCCTTACGTAAGTTTTACCTTATGTAAGGGTTTACCTTGCCTTGCCCCGCCTTGCCCAGCCCGGCCCCGCCGAGCCACGCCATGCCCCGCCACGAAAACCCCCACCTAAACTTTACGTCTAGGTGGGGTTTACCTTGCCTTGCCGTGCCATGCCTAGCCCGGCCACGCCGTGCCACGCCGTGCCCAGCCCGGCCCCGCCGCGAAAACCCCCACCTAAACTTTACGCTTAGGTGGGGTTTACCTTGCCTTGCCTTGCCACGCCCCGCCCAGCCAGGCCCAGCCTCGCCGCGCCATGCCCCGCCGTGAGTGGGATTACTCCCACTTATCGACTACGAATTTGCCGTATACGCCCCGGAAAGTTCCAAGGCCTACAGCAAGTCCGCCTTCTTCAAAAAGGTTTTTGATTTCTTGTTCCTTGATCTCCTTGTTAGGGAAGATCTTCAGAGTGAAATCCAATGCCCAGGGCAGTGGCAGTGTCGGACGTTCTTTGGGATTGGGGATTCCCTTGTCTAGTCTGGCGACTGAACGATGGAGGTAAAGACCTGAGGTTTCATCTCGGTCATCTCCGAATGCGCCGACTTCAATAGGTTCTCCCTCTCGTGTGAAAGGAAGGAATTGCGGGTGCTCGTCAGGGCCCAATACCTGGGTAAACGAAAGACAAGCGTTACAAATCGCCTTGTACTTTCGAACATCCCTAAGCCTCTTCGGAGCCGAATTGGTGTTGTGTGCCGACAAGAAGGACATGACATTGACGGACGGGAGGACCAACTGATTTGACCCTGGAACCATGTAGATCTTTTGATCCCATGTCAGCTTCGTGTTGTTGTCCCCGGCGTACCGATCGAACATCACATCCGTCAGTCCCACTAGACGAACTTCCCGAATTATCATGTCCAGCCTCGCATCGCTGTGAGTCGCCGCCTGATCTGTCGGTATTGTCTTGACTGTCATTTTCGGGGTTGTTTCGGTTTTGGTTTCGTTTGTCATTGTTGTTTTTCCTGATTTTCATCAATAGGTTTTCTCAAAATAAAAAAAAATAGCTTTGTTGAGACTCGAACCCAGACTGTATGGATTTTAAGTCCATTGCCTCTGCCAATTGGGCTACGGAGCCAGACAAGGTGAGTTGGTGTTAAAGGACATCTGGGCTTTCTATCGGTTCTCTTCGGCCGAAGAGCCATCCGCTGTATTATGCCATCAGATTCCACCTCACCCGAACACTCCTGGCACGGCTCGAACGTGCGACCTACCGCTTAAAAGGCGGATGCTCTACCAACTGAGCTACAGAGCCTGGAAGTAGAGAGCAGGTGGTCAGAGGTTACTAAAAGAGGAAACCAAAAGTAACATGACCACCAACTCTCGGGGGGGCGAAATCACTCAGAACCACCGTTGAGGTTCATGTTGTCATCAGTAAGTGGAACCCACTGACCCTGCACTAAACGGTACGGTACCGTCATACTGACGCCTCGGACATAGCGTCTGGCTAATACTACATCATCGCGGTCTTGGCACTCCATGAAGACTCTCCTTTGAACGTCTTCAGGAATGCTGAAAGGTATCTCCACCATGATTACGGCAGCAGGAGGATCGCATAACTCCGATCCCTCCTGCAGCTCAACTACGATACTATCGTAGTCAATCTCGATGTATGCGTCAGCTGCCTCTAGCATCTGGTTCATACGAATCGTCTGGTACACCTTTTCGGCCTGCCCTGCCCCATAGGACGCGGCGGCGGCTGCATCGTACGAGGTGCCGTTTGCCTTCGCCTTGAGCTGCTTTACAGAATCATCCGTCAAATCGTTGATCGTGTCTACGGGAATGCCGTTGACCTCCTCACTGGTGCCAAAGCACCATCTCCATGCGCCTGTAAAAATGCCAACAGGCGCTACTGCCAGACTCTTCGGCGGTGGGGGGGGATGCGTGCCTTCTTCTGCTCCCTCTGCGGTAATAGGGGTAAGGGGCATCAACATACCCATCAACGTCAAGGTCATGAAAGCCGCAATTATCATTGACTTTTTCATCGTCAACTCCTTAAAAGAAAAGAATACTAAATGTTTCGAGAGTCTTTAATGGCAATTGCAAATGCCACCATAGACTTTTCATCGTCTGTTAAGAACAGATCTTTCGAGTGCGCTGCTGTTTTGATCGCAGTTGCGATCTTTTCAGCATCTTCCCACTCTTGCTCATTGCACGCTTTATTCAAAGCGTACAACATACTTGTCATTGGAAGATCTCCTGGTTTTTTCGCGTCCATGCGTTTTTCCTTTCTGGTCAACTTGATTCGTCTTCATTGGGATCTCCACCGAGAGTACCCATTGTTGTTTTAATGAAATTTTCATCGTTGCGCTGTCTGGTTTTCTGCGGTGTCTGGCGGGTACTATTGCTACACAGTTTGTACATCTCCACAGTGTCTTGTTTTCCATGCCGATACCCGGCATCTTGCGCCTTTTTAACTTCTTGGGCCATATGCGCATCGTACAGTGTGTTGTTTAGCCTGCTGTGCCGAGCATACGCACGCATATTGACTGTTAACGCTATAAGAACTATTAGCGCTGTAACAAAAGCCACATCAGTAAATACGGCTGAAATACTCGCTGAAACTAAAACCAAAACACAAGAAACAATGACCGGTTTTATTGGCCCGTCAGTCATATCTGACTCCTTATATAAAAAAAAATTGATACAACAAAACCCACTTAGATTAATTAGCTAAGTGGGTGCTCATATTATACTAACCCAAAAAGGGTCTTATTTTAGCTATTCTGCGGGGGGTTCAGGGACTGCAGGTACTTTTATATCCTGTAAATCATGTATTAACGCTGCCCAAGATTCTGGAAATAAAATACCCATAAATTCACCTATAGTGACTGCATACCTTCTGATCTCCCACTGAGCGTGAGGGTCTATCCTTTGCCTAAAAAATCTAGCAAACGCTGACAACGATCCAGTCCAATACCATTCAGTTAAAACCCCTTGAGGTAGGGCGAAACGAGCCTGTTCGGGGCATACCCCTAATTTATTAACTAAAGTACTGTACATGTGGGATGAAACTTGAAGAACATCGCTATAACAGGTGACGGCATCTACAATATCACTACCTGTTAAAAATTCACCACTGCCTTGCTTAACACTTTTTTCGGATCTACTTCTCCAAAAAGGTAAATAGTATTCCGGAGGGTCGGACACATATCTACGACTGCACTCATTTTCAACAAACCCTTGCTTATGTTTAAAAAACTGAGTACGAATTGGAATGGGTGCTTTGATTCTAAATGTGATCTGTGGATGAGCAAAGGGAGTCCAATGTTTATGTTTAGCTAAATATCTCAATAACTTACAATCAACATCCGATAACTTATGAGACATTAAATCTGCTTCGTCAGCAGTAGCCCCGTTTCTAAGGGCTTTCTCTTTCATAGCATCATCTGAATCCCAACCGCTCTCCTTATTAAAGGATACTCTCGCTGAATTCACCACAGTCAGATCATCCCCCATGTGATTTATATACTCTACCGATCCAGTACCTATAACTGTTCTAAAATTAGGTCTATTCATGGGCACCAACACTACCAAGCATCATCATCTATAGCATCCTCTTCTTTTAAATAATCATCCAAAGTGCGGGGGGGAGGTTTTTGCTGCTCTATATACTTTAAATTCATTAATCTTCTTTCCTCAGGGTATATATACTCTGAGGTGAAATCTAATCTTTGAAGTATAGGATCAATAGGACTGGTATCAGATTCTAAACCACCCCTCTTGCAATGAGTATCCGCTATCTCACCAGGAGTAGGGTCTCTAGGCGGCATAGCCTTGTACTCTTGCTCAGGGCTCCAAAAAACCCCAGGCATCTCCACCCAATCGGGATCTAAGTAAAAGGGTATAGACGCCGGGCTAGTAGCGTCTAAGGAGGGGTCTGACGGTATGTCATCTTCGGGACGATCCATACTTTAAAATTTAACAAAATTTCTCTAAATATCAAGTATAGGGCCCCCTTAACCAATTTTAGGGGCCCTATACCGAAAGGATCAATAGTTAAAGAAAATCAAAAATCGATGTTATGGGTCATTACGTCATTAACGTAATCCGTAACATCAGTGCCATTCTCGTAGCTATATCTAAGAATACGCTTAAGGAAGGCAATGGTGTTGTACGGCTCTGTAGCATTATCTGTGACACCGAGTCGCTGAGCAGCCTTACGGAGAGCTCCTGGGGTCATGCCTACCACATCAGCTAGATCCACCAACGGTATGATGCGGTAGCTGACAAGGGGGTATAAAGCCTTCATTTGACAATCTGAAAGCATGGTTGAAAGGGTTGCTGTCGAGGACTTCTTGGTCTTCATACAACAATTAGTTTTAGAACAGTTAGACATTAATAAGTCTCCTTTAGACTTGTCTGAGGGAAATGGGGATTGAAGTTATTAAACCAGTTTGAGGGTCTAGATCCATTATTGTTTGCGTTGGATGGGTGCCGCAGAATAGGTTCTGATCTGCATAAAAATCTCCTGCCACCATCGTTCCCAACGTGTGAACCGTTACATCCGAATACTCTTCAAGTATCCTATGATGAAGATGTCCCGTTATCAAGTTAACATTCCGATGATTTGGATATTTTCTTATCCCTTCCATTATTAAATGATAAGCGTCTCTTTCTCTCTTAGGGCCGTGAGGGGACATACCTTTAGATGGACCTCCCGTCTTCCCGTGGTACAAAACAATAAGAGTATCGTCTCCTAAAGGTATGTACTGCAATGGTTTATAATTGGTGTGTACCTCTACATCTTTAACAGGATTAGCCCCTCCATACCAGTAAGCTATTTGATCGAATATTAAAGTGGATGTAAACCCTAAATGGTTACCCTCTACATGGTATACACTGACTTTAGGGGTAAATTGTCTCGCACCCTCAATAAGTGTTTGAATACCTGTAAGAATGGCTCTTACCTGCTCTTGTCTCACAGAGTCTACCTCTAACTTAGTCCCGTGAGCGGTATATCCCTGAAGGCCATGACCTAGATCTCCAACACTACATACCAATACCTCATCGTAATTGTACCCACTTAAAGCAACATAGTCAGCTATCTTTTGCATATAAAAGGTGACTGCATCTTGAGCTAAAGATGTACTCCACTCCCCTCCTCTTGCTAATTCCTCAGATTGAGATACCTCGCCTATTTGCCAATCATTGGCGTTGATAATTAATTTTCGTATAGGAGCTGTCTTAGGTTTATTAAACTTAAGTTTAGACGATACTTTAATACCGCCTTCCATACTTTTAGCGGCCACCATAAACGGGGACCATACCCCCGCTTGTAGCTTTCGCCAGCTAAGAGCCTCTTCAGTATCTCTAAGCTGTTTTTGATTTAAAAAAGTTTTCTCAAACTTAGCGCGACGGTCTAGGAGAGTGACAGCCAGCTCAGACGCCTCTGTCTCCAATACATCTATATCCAAAAAACCGTCTGAAGTCTTAGTCCAGCCGTGAATATTCTTATATGCGATAAACTCTTTCTTAGTAAACCCGTACTTAGCCGCCATTTGGCTTTGAGTTAACCCGGTTCCGCCCGAATAACAATAATCCTGGAGAATCTCTCTGTGATCGTCTAAAGCAAGCATTATCTCCCTAGTGGGGAGCTGCGTGGTTACGTATACATTACCGTTATCTAACCACAATGTATATTTTTTAGAAGATTTAGTTACAGCAGTATTTGAAGTATTGGGGGATTCCGAACATTTTACGGTGTTCATGGCCTCATTCCATACCTCGTGAATATACTCCTCAGAAGTCTTACCAAGACGAGATAACTTTTTAAATAGGGCTTGACCTTTTTTCTTGTGCCCCGTAGCCCCTAAACGTTGGGCTTTAGACCGTAAGGATTCTGACGAATTAAATCCTAAAATTACAGTTAAAGCGTTTAAGGAAATCCTACCCGCACTAACCAAGGGGTATAGGGTCTTAATAGCCTGATTCTTCACGGTATCATTCATACGGGGGTTATCCTTTTATCCCGAGGGTCTACCCGTAATTCTATAGTAGACCAAAGGAGAGGTCAACCCCTAATAGAAAAAGAGCAGTTCATTAGCACTGCTCTTTTTCACTATGATGTCGGGGTTGACGTGCATGCTCGACGTAACGGTAGAGCACTGTAAAAGCCCCGGTCCTAAGGTAGTCTAAGTATTAAATGAATCGGGTCCGGATTGAAGTTTACACGTAACGGCACTCCCCACATGCTTAGCTAGATTAAAATATATTTGGCATGCATCGCTAATCTTCTTCATGGACTGTATAGCGGGTATTGTGCCATGAGACGCAACTATAACGGCTTGACCCCCTATATGTCCACTCGTTATAGCTACCTCTGCATTATCGTATTCAACATAAGAAGCAAGGCATAATATACCTCCCATGTGTACTAATTTAGTTATCTCTATGGGGGTCTGCCAGGTCATAACCACAGATCTAGCTTCAGTTGAAGCCCCTATATAAAAACCCTCCATACAGGAATTAGTAAGGCCCGACCAAACACGGGTATCCGGATCATATGGATCCAAAAAAGTTTCTAATCTTCGAACTTTTAATTGATTCGCACTACTGCCTACTGTTGGACTATCTCCTATAGTAAGAGATCCATCTGTATTTTGAGATATAGCCTGAAAGGCGGGATCTGCTAAAAAATTATCTGTTGGCAAAAATGTAATATAATTAGGGCTGTAACAAGTATCTGGACAATTTGCTTTTTCTTTAGCGTGCCTAATCTCAACATCACCATAATAGGGGGCATGTGTGTATACTTTAACCCCTTGTTCAGTTGCTACAGTCAATGTTTCTAATCTAGTAGCTATGGTTTCGGATGGGAGCGTTTCTAGATCCGCGTCAGAACAGATAATTACTTGTCGATTTTCGTCAGAGGTACCGGGACCCCCTTGCCATCCGCCTTCAATAATGATGTGTTTGGCGGCGCTGGGCCTGATGTACCCACTATCAGCTAGTTTAGTGTTACCTATCTCTATATTTCCAGTTATATACCCAAGATCCTCTGCACTTGCTTTGGTCCAAAACTCATCCCACTCATTAATAGCTTCACCACGTATTTTAAGAGTTTCTAATTCTCCTGTGATCTTTAAATCCCTGTATACACCTCCAGTAAACACAGCTATAGTGTTAGGATTTCCTGACTCGTATACAAACTCTATGTACATGTTGTTCTGAGAGTTTGTGGAACTGTGACCTACATCACAACGTCGGTGAACACTGGTAGACTTAGCATTAATCTTTAAAGAACCGCAACCGTTGTCCGGAGAGGATGAAGTACCGATTCTCCCTACAAACCTTGACGTTACCCTAAACTCATCTAAATAAATAGGCACTGTTACACTCTGAGATAAATCTCCCTGTATCCCTCCCAAAGCTTTATCGTCTAATATCACTATATCCCCAGTTACAGGAATAGAACCATCGGACCAGTTTTGCGCAACCTGAGGATCATAGGGTGTGCACCCCCCACCCGCTGTACCTCCTATCCAATACTTAGTAGCCATTTGATGCTCTCCTACTGCGATCTCTAAAGACCACTATCCTTTTTTGTGGTAAAGTATGAATTAGCTGGTACTAACATTAATATTGGGATAAAATGCCCTGCCATCACCATACCTTGGCTAAAATCCTCTTCAGAACTAGGGTCTCTGTCAAAATTACTTATCTGTAACTGACCTGTAGATACTTCGGATATATCTATACTAGTTGGAGGGGGCGTAGCCCACCCACCGTACCACAAATCGTGATAGAGATCAAACATACCTCCGTTAATATTTATAGGTAAATTACCGCCTGTAAACTTAATGCTGCATGTTGGCTCGTGTATTTGTAAATCCTCAACATCTAATCCTCCGTAAAGGAATAAATTGGCACCTTGGTGCTGTGGATAATCTGGATGTCTTAGACCTTCCATAAACAGCCTTTCAATAACTACAGGTGTAATTACTGTGGTTTGTTTAGCCGCTGATGTAGACCAAGGACTTGCTCTACCTACCTCAGTTACAGGCTCTATGTGAACGTCTACCTGATTATAAACATTTATACACGTTAAAACCGGAACACGAAATATCACCACTCTCACGCCTTCAGGGTTAGGAAAGGTTCCCTCGAAAACCTGATAACCGCTGTCTACCCCTATCGTTATGGGAGCTGTATAATCAGGAAACTCTGGCTCTGTGTACGCAGGCACTGTTATTCCTACAGTGGGCTCGAAAATAATGTCTAACCCCGGGTGGCGATCAGCCCCGTATTTTATCTCCCCATGACACAAATCCATTTTATACACTACGCCGTTTAGAGTACTCGAACCTGTTCGAGTGCTGTCTGTCCAATGTATAATACCTCTAATAGGGTCTACAGCTGAAAAACTAGAGGGATCATATATAGTACTGAAATGGTTACACACACCGTGTATAGTTACCCTGGATCCTTCATTAATAGAACAGAGACTACACTTAACTACTCCATCACTGTCCCACAAATCAACTATACTCTGATTAGGATACATTCCGTAAGAATCTTTAACGTTAGGGTTGTCCCCTTGATAATTGCTGGAGTTCATTAAAAGGTGTTCGGTATTTAATATCAAGGGGTCAGGTGCCCCTGTGTAATCCCTACCAACTCTGTGATAAGACTGATCAGTATCATTTGTAGCAATTACGAACAAGTTAAAATAACCTAAAGATGTTATATCCCCGGCTAACTCACGAGTAGCGTATTCTGACTTATAAATTACAGTATCTCCGGCTGTAGGGAGTGTTCCTGGAGATCCCGACCCGGCGGCTACCCAATTATCCCCATCTAAGGGATCGCTACTAGTTTCACCTACCCAGTATATAGCTGCCATAAAAAGCCTTCCTTATCGTATACATTACACATCACGAGTTTCATCGGGATAAACACTAGAATTTATGTCTTCACTGCTAGTTATGGTGGCCCACCAGCCGGAACTTCCTACCCCGTCGGCAGAGCTGTACGGCGTCTGATAACACTCCTCACAGTCGGCAGGTATACTAAAATCTGTATCCTGAGTTCTGACAGAAGAGTCTGAAGGAAATTCTAGATGACATGTGTCACTTCTAATTTGAAGATTATCTATAAAAAATCGCTTCTCAGAGGTGGGGTTAAACTCTTCTCCATCGTCGTGAATCTTGATAACAGATTCGCCTCCCAAAACACCGTCATGAATATAGTGCGCTAATATACAGTCATATCCAAGTATATCTTGCACATTTAAACCCGTCTCCTCAGATGAGTCTAATAGAAATCTTAAAAATCCCCCGCTCATAATTAATGTCTCGATGGCGGTCGGATATACGCAGAATACATCTTGACGGGTGAATACATCCCAATTATGGCGATATATTTGCTGAGAGGTAGCTTCTGAGACCTCCAACGCTTCTGAGGTCATGGTTAAGGTGTCTACAGCAATAAGGGGGTGATAACTGGTACTTAACGATGTAGAGTTTATATGAGGACTGCCCAATAATACCATATTTCTAGAGGGTCTTGTTTTCATGAAATCGTAATCTGGGTAAGTAGATTTAGTGCTTATATCTGTAATTTCTCCAGCAAAACAATAAACCTCAACACCTGATTCAGTACGAACGTTCAACTCTGCTAAAGGAATCTGAGATGTGAGGTGTCCTTCTCGTTTACTGTGAACCAATACTCGAAAATTATCTCTAGACCCTATACCCTGGGTTTCAAACTGTTTAGTTCTACCCTCTACGGTTAAATATTCACAGACACTGGGCGTGTCTGAACCCCAGTACAACTCAATTGTCCCATAAATTGGACTATTGTGAGTTCCGGAGAAATTCATATTAACTACATTACCGCTAACAAATAATCTGCTACTAGGTAATGATAAAGCTTGTAGTTCGTAGCCTAAATTAGGTGAATCGTCTACAACGCTGTATGGACCAACGTATCCATTACCCCACTGGCCCCCTATAACCTCAAAAAGATTATTGTTTAGATCCCCACTTGCGTCCCGTTCTCCGTCTAAATGTATATAATAATCACCGTATCTAGTTAGAGACCAGGGTCTATTTATGGTAATAGTTGTAGCCATAATCGACAAAGTAGTGGACTCGCTAGAGCCTAATTGATAGTCATAATCAAAATCATCTTCCACTAGTACGGAATTTAGGAATACTTCAGTACTTGATGAATCTTCAGATAACACACCTACGCATGAAGATTCAGCTAACTCTCCAAAAACTACATCATCTCCACTTACGGGGGCGATATTACCCGACCAATTTAGTCTATCTTGCGGATTCGTACTTACCCCGCCTATCCAATATCGTGTTGCCATGTTTGTATAGCCCTATAATGTGCAATTATCTGCAGCACTCTTCTGAAGAACCGCCCACAATATCATCATCCCACGTTACTTTTACAAACGCGTATGTATGTACAATGTCGTCTGAAAACCAATTATCTCTATACGAGTCTACTATTCTATCGTGTTTCCGAACTTTTATACCGCAGGGTTGACCTGCCCCTGCAGGGGCAGTACCTAGAATCATATGCGCACCAGGCTCTTCTCTAACACTACATCTAGATGTAGATAATTCTCCCTGTACGCCCGCATTAGACAGGTTACCGCCTTTAAACATAAAATGCGCCATTTCTCCATAAAGATAACCTATCTGTACACCAGTCTTTGTAATAAATTGCGCTCTATTGGCGTCAGTCACTGTGCCTCCGGAGTCAGAAGTTATCAAGCTTTCTATAAGCACAGTATTATTCTGGGACAACTTTATAGAGGAATCATCTAATATATCTGGAATAGCAGTTGGTGTGTCGGGGTGCTCCACAATAAATACTGGTGGCGACCACGGAGTTTGAGAATTATAGTCATCCATAGAATCGGTAACTATAGTAATATTGTGTAGCTCGGGTACTCTTACTGTTGTATTAGACGGTCCCGTTATGGCAAAAGTCTGAGGTACATAAAATCGTGTGTCAGGCTTATATGTGACATGAAAAGGTGTACTTAAAACTGGACCTAATTCACCACCAAAATCCATACCCGGTTTACTGGCAATTTCTAAAGTATCAAATACCCCGTTAGCTGCATCCGGACCTGTACGACTACTTGATACAAATTCCAGACTGCTAGACCAATAATTACTAACCATAGTTCCGGGAGATGGTAAAAGTGGAGTTACTGTATCGTTATTCTCGCTTGTCAATATTATCATATTGTTTATAACTGCTTCACAGTCTTTCACCGCCCCCCTTACAGAAAGATTACCTGATCTAAAATATAGTTTTTCGCATGCAGGTCCATAATTCTGATTACCGACTATATCTATATAGCTGGTACCTTGCGATACAACACTGTCTGCGGGAGCTGTAACCCACCCACAATAAAAATCACCGTAAGAAATATACTCTAATACCACCGCAATTAAAGGGTCAGGAGAACCGGAAACATTAACGCCTAAAGGATCTACTGGAACATGGTAGCCATCACTAGAACAACTTATAGTAGCTAGGGGTCCGAAAGAGGTGATGTCT
>PVBE012083685.1_pt1 | contig 15192 bp, 8 predicted proteins | sample 1631181 | NCBI WGS metagenome assembly PVBE01 (sample SAMN08397723, study PRJNA350692) | Marine metagenome, whole genome shotgun sequencing project. | isolation source: water | place: Pacific Ocean | collected 2012-04 | reverse complement strand
TCTATAACCTGAGGGACTATCCCTTTAACGGTATCCACGACCTCATCATGACCTTCTGCCGTGAAAATGGGATCAGGGCCGTTGACCTGCTCCCGCTATACGCAGGGGGGGATGATGAGGACTTCCATGTCCATCCTCGCGACATGCATCCGAACGCCCAAGCCCATGACCTGGCTGCGCAAGCACTTGCCAAGGAGATACAGCAGATTGTAAACGACCTCGGCCCATCGATGGATGGGGACTCCGCCAGGATTACGGTCCTTGAAGGGGCTCCCCCGTTTTTCGAAATCCAAGATGTAACCGTCGCATCTAGGATGGTCACCTTGTTCGTGAATGTCACTAATGAGTATCCATCAATAACTGACTGTGGCCTTCTCATCGATGGTGAGCCCCATTCCTGGACCGATAACCTGAATGGGACGGTACTGTGGGAGCTCGACCTAGGGGAGGGCCATCATACAGCAAGGGTATGTTGCGAGGACGAGAAAAAGAATTATGGATGTAGGCGGTCAACTATAACAGTCATCCCATCTACGGCCATGATCCCTCCCGAGCCCACACCTGTGAACGAGGTACTGGCAGAGGATGTAGGAACGCAAGGAGCGTCTTCTCGAAAGGATTTCTCCTTCGATTTCGGACCCGCGTGGAGCTTCAAGTCAGGGGGCGCGATTGCTCCCCCCCTCGTTATTGAGGCGGGGAACGTCTATAGCACATCGTCGGATGGTCACCTCTATGCAATTAATGCTCTGACGGGTTCAATTCAATGGTCATTCCATATGGAGGGGTTCCACAGGCTCTCAACACCCTTCGTATCGAATGAGAAGGTCGTCTTCACCTCAGAGAATATGTTCGCCTATGCAGTGGATGTTGATAGTGGGGGGATCCTATGGACCTATTATACCGATCGAGCGGACTCGCTTCTTCCCCCTGTTGGGGGGGACGGCCTCCTCTTCATCTCTACGGACGGCAGTAAAATCATTGCACTGGAGGAAGCTACCGGTAAGCATGTATGGAACCGTACCCTCGGGGCGGGCCTCAAGTCTCAACCAGTCTATGCGAACGGTATCTTGTACGTAGGTTCAGGCAACGCAAACGTCTATGCGCTCGATGGAAAGACGGGGGGGAAAAAATGGATGTATCATACGCAGGGATCGGTTTTTGCCTCTCCATATGTGGCCGATGGGATCGTCTATTTCGGTTCAGAGGACGGCGCTGTCTATGCCTTGGACGCAGTGAATGGTATTGAGATATGGACCTTTCAAACCAATAGTTCAATCGTAACGGCACCCGTTCTCGCGGATGGTATCCTCTATATCCTGTCCCCTGATATCTACGCTCTCGATGCTCAGACCGGTGATGTACACTGGAAGATAGAAAAGGGGATCAATCCTACCCTTTCACCAACCATCAAGGATGGCGTTCTTTTCGTGGGCACCAGCGATCGGCACATCCGCGCCCTCGATGCTAGAGATGGGAGTGAGGTATGGAGCTATCGTACGAATAATCCAATCGCATCTAGTATCGTGCCAGCGGACGAATCCCTTTATTACGTGTCGGACGATGGTTCAATCGTTGTTCTCCAGGAAGGAGGGGGAAAGGGTAGTATGACGCGTAAAGGAGTGATCGTCATCCTAATGTTAGCACTGATGTTCTCGTTAGTATACAGGTATTATTACGTACGGAATCAATCCTGAATCCTATCTCGCGACTCTAATTTGTCTGCCTCTTTCTAAGACTAACCTCGCCACTTTGATGGTTTTAGACCAATGTCTAAGCAACTGCCCCGTGCTTCAATCCTCCACGGAGATGGCGTCCACAGGACATACTGCTATTATGCGGTCCGCCTCCTCTGGCGTGAGCCCCGCGACCTTCACCGCTGAGTCCTCGCTGATGACCGGGAACCCGGTTCGTTCGTCCTCAGCGAAAAACTTGGGATGCTGTTCCCAGCAAGCACCGCACTTGATACACTTCGTGTAATCGATGGTGACCGGCAGACGCTCGCTGATGAAGGGGAACATCAGGATGATGGCCACCACCAGAAGGCCCAGTACCGCGGGCACCAGGTTCTGTCGGATGAGACCGGGATTGAAGTTGAGCGTCAGGGCGTTCTTGAAGCAGACGGTCACGCACTTGCCACAGGACGTACACTCGTTCATGTGGGTGTCGGTGAGGATGCCCAGCTCGTAGGGACATACGTTCTCGCACAGACCGCAGTCGACGCAGGCCTGTCGTTGGACATGGACGTCGATCCACTTGGTGATGCCCATCACCGACAGGAGCGCACCGTAGGGGCAGAGGTTCTTGCACCAGAAAATGGGCTGGATGAGGATCATGGCTATGATCAGCGCTCCCAGGATGCCTAGGCGCCAGGCGAACACCCCCCCTGCGAAGGCATCGGCGGAGATGCCCGGGTCCAGCTCGATCCGCGCCAACACGTCACCGAAGGGGCACACCCGGCACAGGGCCGGTGTTCGGAAGCCGAGGGTCACGACGATGACGACGAGCAGCCCCAGGTACTTGATGTTGCGGTCGTTGAGGCGCGCGAGCGCCTTCCGGGGCTTTGAGAGCCTTGTACCGATGACCTCGTGGAAGAAGCCAATGGGGCATACCCAGCCGCAGAAAACGGGACCCATGACCAGGGCCACCAGCAGTGGCACGAGGGCGAAGAGGATGGGGATGAGGGGCAGCGAGAAGGGCGCGATGGCCAGGTACTGGAGGTTGCCCCACGGTGCTATATAGGTGATGTCACGGATGCGCCGGGACACGAGCAGGTAGAGCACGGCCAGCACCACCACGGCACGGACATGGTTGCGCATGGCGAACAGCGACGCACCGGACTGCCACTCACCCTGGGCGGACTCCACCTGGAGCAGGAGCTCGCCCTCCTGGACGTAACCCTGAGTTTGTTCGGCGCGGCCCAGGCGACCGGTCACCGTGTAGATACCCTCTTCCAGCTGGATATCGGTGGTGGCGGCCAGGTAGTCGCCTGAAGCATCGTAGACGTACACCGTGTGGAATAACTCGAAGTTCTCGTCCAGGATGACCTTGCCCTCAAGGGAGATGCGCTTGCCCATGAGCTCGGATTCGCGCTCCCTGACGTCGATGACGCTCTCGAAGCGCTGGACGTACAGCGAGGGGAGGAGCCGTTCCATGGCCCGTCCCTTTATGATGATCACGAAGATTATGGGGATGATCAACAGGAGTGGCACGATTGCACGCGCCCAGTTGGTGGTCTCCTTGGGGCGGTCGAGCACCCTCTCAGTTACCAGCAACCGATCGAGGTCGTCCTTCACTGTCACGGTGATGTCCAGGAGGTCGGTGCCCTGAACCCGTATGGTGACGCTCCTTGACGCACCGGGGGGGAGGTTGAACGAGGCGGGGTCCACATCGGTGGCACCCTTCCCCTCCACGTTCACGGTCACCACGTCGCCCCTTGTACCCGTGTTCTCCACGGAGAGCTTGAACTGGATGCTACCGTTCTCCCGTGTGATGGTGCCCTTGGCCAGGGTGAGGTTCAGTGGTGGTCGGACCTCGGCCAATCCGCCCTTCTTGGGAACACCCTTGGCCGTGAGCACGGTGCTGTTTATTGCCTCGATCTTGCTCTCCACCTTGGTGATCGCTGTGACGTTCAGGCATACGGGCAGGATCGGATAGTCCATCTCGATGCTGGCGGATCCGGTGACGTTCGCACAGATAGTGTAGTTGCCCGGGCCCGGGGCCGTCACACGCCAGTCAGTCTGGCCCTTCGCCCCAGGGTCCAGATACCCCAGGTTCTGCTCGGGCCCGCCCAGGGAAGAGGACTCGAGGCGAGGGGCGTCAAGGGCCACCACGACCTCGGTGTCATACTCACCGCTGTTCTGGACGCTTAGCGACACGGTGGCACTGGAACCGATCTCGAGCGGATTGTTGGTGACCAGGCGCACGGTGAGGGATATGTCCTCGGCCGTGACCAGTACGAGGAGAAGGAGCGCAACCACCGCGATCCTCGTACCGGCACTAGCCATGGTCCTTTCTCTCCCTGGACAGTTATAAATGTCTTTCACAGACGCCGGGCCGCCCCGTATACAAGGGCAAGGGACACTGCCAGCGATACGAGGACGGAGAGGGTGACCAGGTATGACTGACGCCAGGTGAACGTGATCTCGTGGATGCCCGGTGCGAACCCGACCGCCATGAAGAACGGTGCTGCGACGAACATGGGGATTTCTTCTCCATCATAGGTGGCGTGCCAGTCGGGGAAGAACGCCACTCTCAACACAAGGAATCCATGGTTATCGGACCGCACAGTGCAAGTATGGCTCGTTCGGGCTGACTGACATTCGAACACGGGTGTTGTCCGCTGGTCGACGTCGGGGACGGGCTCACCCGGTCCGAAGGTCGGCCCAACGTCCGATATGGGCCCATCCATGTAGAACAACGCGATAGTGCGGCGGTCCCACTTGTCCGCGAACTCCTTCCACTCGTTCCAAGTCCCCTGGAACAATGGTGCCCGGTCAACGGTCGCGGCGTAGGACGCGCTCGGCACCTCGTACAGATGGAAGCCGTCATAGTCGTGGGGACGCTCGACCAGCCAGCCCTGGGAGAGGGGTTTGGTCGACACCACGTATCGTACACCGGCCATCGCCAGGTCGCCTGGAGTGACCTGTAGCCGCGGACCAATGATATGGTGGTTTAGGGCGGTGTGGTCGAGGCCTGCACCGTACACTGAAGTGGCATCCTTCCCCCCGCGCAGGGCGAGGATCCCGATCTCCCAGTGGCTGCCCAGTCCAAGGCCGCCCCCTGTGTGGACCCGGCCCGGCCCGGGGAGCCCGGCGAGGATGTCAGCGGCGCCGTACACTCGACGCGCGATGTGTGAGTAGTCGCGGATCGAGCGCGCGTGGCCGTTGGCGGAGCCGGCGCGCTCCAGCCCGAGCGGGAGAAGGAGCACGGCCACCAGCGCCACAGCAGCAATGCGCCGTCCGCGGGGCCACCGAGAGGATGCGAGCGCGACGACAGCACCCATGAGCAAGAGCACCGTGCGTGCGGGACCTCCTACCGTGACGCTAACGGTCCGAGCGATGCTGTCCGATAGGGAAGTGCCGCTCTGTCCCCACATATCGCTCTGCGCTACGGCCGGCCAGAGGAGGACGAGGGCAAGAGAGATACCTGCCGCCCGTTCCCCGGTGAGCCATCCCAGTCCCCGTGCTGCCAGGATGGCGAAGAACACCTCGACGAGCGCAAGGGCGCGGATGTAGTACAGTGACGCCTCGAAGGGCAGGTAGCTGAGCGGTGTGACCACCTCAGAGCCTATGAATAGCACCATCGAGTACGCGAACGAGAGCATGAGGAGGATGCAGCGACGGTCACGGGTCAGCGAGAGCGCGAGGCCGACCATCCCGAGCGCCGTGATGACCGGTGGGCGGCCCAGCTTCGAGACCGTGTACTTTTCGCTCGAACCGTTGGTGGCACCATCCAACAGACGGCCGTCCAGGAGGAGGTCGATGGCCTCCAGGCCCAAGGAGCGCTTCTGAATGGTGTTCTGGACCCAGGGATTGGACCCTCGATAGGATATGGTGGCGAGGGTGGGCACCAGCCAGTACGCGCTCAGGGCAGCGGCCAGTACGAGCACCATCATCCCCTGGATTAGACGCCGGGAGAGAGTACGGTCGGTGTGGAGAAGAAGAGGGAATAGGATGATCACCGGGACGAGCATGTAGGCAAGGACGAGGTGCGATGCCATCGTGATGGCGAGTAGGAGCGCAGTAAGGCTCTGACGACGGGTAGCCAGCGACCACAGGGCGAGCACAGCGAAGAAGATACCGAAGGGCTGTGTCCATACACCCAGGTTGAAGTATGCACAGTGGTCGTGACCCCAACAGGTCGGATAGAACAGGAACAGGGCAGCAGCGAACCCCGGGGGGGCGCCCAGAGCGCGTGCAAGGAGGAATATGGCCAGGGCCGGCGCGACGAAGAAGAGCACGAGGGTGATGTTGAACACATCGGCGACGCCCAGGGGGAGCATCCGCATCATCGCGAGCGTGACCACGTAGGGGACATGCTGGTAATAGCGGAACAGTGGGAAACCGCCGCTGTACTCCGGACACCACCCGAACACGGGACCCCCCTCCGCCGTGTTATCGGAAAGACAGGCGAGCTTTCCTATGTGATAGGAGTTGTCCATACCGATGGGCGGGCCCCGTCCGATGACCGGCCAGAGGAGACCAGCGTTGAACGTGACCACCAATATGAGGAGCAGGGTCTGTGCTCTCACCGGCCCATCCATCCAAGGAATCCGAGCGTCATGCGCGGAAGATCGAGGAGCGCTCGGGGCGTCGTCATGGTCGCCACTGATACGGCGGCCTTGGGCCTGAGATAGAACGCACGGTACGCTTCGCGACGGAGCTCGGCGATCCGTTCGGCGGGGAGATGAGGATAGGACACGGCAGCAGTCCCCTGCTCCACCGCCCCCCAGTCGCCGTCAACGAACCATCCCTCCCGCACGGCCTCCTCGTGGAAAGCGCTTCCCGGGAAGGGTGTCGCGGTGTAGAACTGGGCGAAGTCGAGACCGCTCTCGATGGCGAGGTCGACTGTGGCCCGGGCGGACTCCTCGTCCTCGCCCGGTAGCCCGATGATGCAGTGGCCGATGGTGTGCATGCCGGCGTCCCCCGCAGCGGCTACCGCCTGACGCACCTGCTCCACGGTGATACCCTTGCCGCACCGGTCAAGCACGTGCTGGCTCCCCGACTCAACACCGAAGGACACCATACGACAGCCTGCGGCGTGCATCCGTTGTGCGAGGGCCTGATCGAACTGGTCCGCACGGGTCGTGCAGAACCAGCGGGCCCGTTCTGCCAGTCCGGAGCCCACGAGCAGGTCGCACAGTCGTTCCATGCGTCCTCTGTCCAATGTGGCCAGTTCGTCCCATAGCATCCACAGGCGGATCCCCAGTCGCTCCACGACCCAGGTCAACTGGTCGAGCATGTACTCGGAAGAATGGAACCGCGCCCGTCGACCTCCCAGGCGGGGCATCACGCAGAACGAGCAGTTGTAGGGACACCCGCGGCCGTCACGGACGAAGAGCCAGGGCTCACCGGTGAGGGGGAAGCGGTATGTGGGCAGCAGGTCGTAGGCGGGGAAGGGCAACGTGTCCAGCTCGGGTTCGAGCCACGGTTCTCCCGTCCATCCGCGCACAGCTGTACCGGGGATGCGTTCCTCCCCTCTCAGTGCCCTGAGCACCGGTGTCTCCGCCTCGCCCAGCACAGCTACGTCCAGGGCGGGTTGGTCCTTGAGGAGCTCGGCGGCCCGGGCCGTTACATGCTCGCCATAAGCGAGCGTCAGGGCATCGCAGCTCCCCTTCACCGCCGCAAGGGCCGCCATGTCGGCAGCTATGGTGGGTGTTGCCGTATTGCATACAACGGCATCCGGGTCCAGCGCTTCCACCCGCTCCATGAGAGCGTCCATACCCAGCCTTTCGCCGATACAGTCAGTGATGACCACCTGGTGCTCGACCCGGAGGGCACCGGCCACGCTGGCCAGCATGGTGGGGGGGAATGTGTCGAGCCAGGCTCCTTCATCGCTCTGGCAACGGCCGTCTCGGCTGTAGCGCACACCGCCGGGCCCGGGCGGATTGAGGACGAGGACGCGCACGTCCTACACCCCGTAGGCCAGGTACACGTTCATGATCACAAGAGAGCAGAGCAGCGCCTGGATGACGAACAGGGTGTAGGCCACTCGTGGTTCGTCGGTTGTGTGGCGCATCACGATGTGGGTGAGGGACCCGATGTCCTCAGGCGGCTCGAGGCCGTCGCGAGTGGGGGTGCCGAAGCACTGGGCCTTGAACCCGGTCCTGGCTTTGAGCACGAGCTCGACGAAGTACAGCGTCACGACGAACAGCCCCACACGCTCCATGTTCCCGATGATCACCGCCGCAGCAATAGCGGCGCCGATGGTGAGTGTGCCCACATCTCCCGGGAACACCTTGGACGGGTAACGGTTGAAGATGTAGAAGGCGCACAGCGCACCTACCATGCACGCCATGAGAAGGGCCGACGCGGTTCGCTCGGCGATGATGGCGCACACGAGCACGGTGACACACGAGATGATGCCCATCCCGGCCTCCAGCCCATTGATGCCGCCGAGCATGTTGAATGCGTTAGCGGAGCCTGTGATGCCCAGGGGGACCAGGAGCATGGGATAGGCGTTCCCGAGGTATATCGGTCCTAACATGGGGAAATACATGATGTGCGTACCTGCCTTGATCACCGCCAGGGGGAGTGAGGCCAGCACGGGGAGCGCGGCCTTCACGCTCTGGCGCATGTCGAAGAGGTCATCCACCATCCCCACGATGGTGACCACGAGGATTGTGGCCAGGCTCGCGAGGTGGGCCGGAAGTGTCTCGGCCGGGGCATCGTAGATGACAAGGAGGTAGGCCACAAGGAACCCGGCCACCACGGTGAGCCCGCCCATCTCGGCGACCTCTGGCTTGTCGCGCTTGTTCATATCCTTGCCGGTGATGCCTGCTTTTATGGCACGCGGGATGTAGAAGTGGACTGCCAGGTAGGTGACGACGAAGGAGACCGCTAGGCAGACCACTAACTCCATGGGACTAGGCATTAGGGTATTTTATCTTAAATACCTTCACGGTGCCGTAGGGTTTGGAGTCGTGCACCTTCTCCACCCAGTCGACTCCGGCCCCGTCCCGGAAGTAGAGGTTGGTGAAGAGCATGTCCACTGTCTTCTCCTCTACATAGTATAGGGCGCCCCGTCGTGGATCGGCGCTTCGGGCGATGATGATCATGCCCGGGAACACGTTGGCATTCTCCTTGATCCCCTGCGTCTCGAAGACGGTCGGGCTGCCGGCCAGCATGTACTTGCCGATGATGGCCTCCTCCTCGATCCGGAACTGTCCATCTGGTGAGATACTTCCTACAAGCATGATAGGGATGTATCCCCCTTGCTGTTGATCGAACATGAGGTTGATCTGGGCGACCTTCTGCGAGACATCACCATTGGGCAGCCGCTTGTAGATGTAGTTCATGTAGACACCAGCTCCGAGCCGCTGGTCCTCTGGGTTCTCGGACGTTCTGGCGATGGGGAAGTACTGGTACTGAGTGCCGCACTTTGCAGCGATGCAGTTGTCGCCGATCTTGGTGACCCAATAGAACTTGCCGATGAGCGTGTTGTCGATGATGATGTAAGCGGGCCGTCGCTTCCCGGTGTCCGGCTCGATGGTGTGGTAGTCCATGAACACCTCGCCAGCACCGGTGTTGGCGTGTACGAAATTGCAGTAAGGGTAGGCGTCGGGGGCGCACTTGCGGAAGGAGAAGAAGTCGTCAGAGTTGGTCTTCTGGAAGAACTGGCCCATGTCAACGTTCCAGTTGGAGATGCGGTTCTCGCCGTCCGTCACCGTGGTGCGGTTGGCCACGTACTGGATCCAGTAGCCGTAGTCCCACCAGGTCATGACGATTGCATCGTCGGGTGTATGATGCTTGAGCCAGAGAAGGCTGTCAAGCCAGTCGGTTCCCAGAGATGAGTTCAGGCCCGTGGCGAAGGCGTACCCGTCGATGAGCGTGTAGCTGCAGAGACAGAACACGAAGAAGGCGATGATGAGCTTCTTGGCGAAGTTACGGAGCTCGACGCTCCTGACATAGGACACGAGAAGCGCGAGGTAGAGGACGAGCCAGGACAGCACGAACACACTAGTAAGGGTGTCTGCCAGCGACTCGGTGGAACCGAGTCTCGATACATAATCGCTCATGTTCCTGGTAGCCCATCCGTGGAGCACGTAGGCCGACTCTGACAGCTCCGGGGAGATCGTGGCGTTTGCGCCTCCCGTGTGTAGGGTCGCAAGGATGGTGATGGGGATGACGAACACAATGAAGGCGAGCGAGATGTAGTGGCTGAACACGAAGCCGTCTTCGTCCTCCTTCTGAGTGACTATGGGCCCCCAGGCACGTCGCAGCACGTAGGCGCTCAGGAGTGCAGCGGGCACGCTAAGCGGAAAGTGGAGACGCACCATGAGGAAGCTCACGAAGAAGGACATGAGCATGAACGCACCGGCGAACACCGCATGCTCGTTATCCAGCATGTGCCCCTCGACAAGGGCCACGATGAGCCCGATTACGAAGAGCGGGAACAGGAACTTCAGGTGGCCCCACCATGTGCTGCCCTCGGACGTCTTCCACCCGGATGTGAACGGCCATGCCCAGACAGGCCGCTGCTGCTCGCCCACCGACCATCGGTGGACGTCGCCCTCCTGCATCTTCACGCCCATGATTGTATTGAGAACGGGATTGATGAGGCCGGTAGGATTCCCGTTGGAGATTATGAAGAGGCCCACCATCCCGATGACGAAGGTGATCACCGCCGCTGAGAAGAGCTGGAGCCAGGGGGTCGTGAACATCTTGCGCTCCTGGACATAGACGGTGACGAGGGCGAACACGAAGGTGCCGTAGGCAAACAGCCCAGGCGAGTCCTTGAGGATGTACGTGGAATAGGATCCGATGATGAGGGCCGAGGTGGCGAGGATGAACACTCCAAACATCTCCAGGTGACGGCGGGAGATACGCATCCGCAGGGTCTGTAACAGGAAGAAGCACGAGACTGAGAGGTAGTTGAGGCGGTACCCTCCCCATGCGTACCCCATCAGACCAAGTGTGAGGCCCGAGAGGCCCGAATATACCAGCCAATGTTTCCGTTCCTTGGCATTGAGCGCCTTGGCGAAGAACCAGAGGCACACTGCCATGAGGAATATGGCAACGCCCTCCTTGTCCGAGAAGTTCGCAGATGTGCGGTACAGGAAGCCCTGGACCGTACCGAGAAGGAAGGTGGCCAGCAGGGCCGTCTCCGTGCAGAATAGCTCTGTAGCGAAGAAGAAGAAGGCCAGGAGGGTGAGCCCGCCCAAGACGGCGGGATACATCTTGGCGCTCGTCTCAACGGTGTACGAAGGATTGAGATAGGAGAGCACACCATGGAGCTTGGCGATGACGAGTGGTGTAAGGATGCGGGTGGTGCCGGTGTCACGGCCGAGGGGGAAGTAAGCACGAGTGTCGACAGGGGGCATGGTACCCGTCTCCGCCACGTCCCGGGACATCCGGACCATGAAGAATGGATCGTAAGCCGTGATGCGGTAGTCCACAGGCATCATCCTGAGCCAGAGGCCGGTGAACACGATGACCATGAGCAGTGGGATCCAAGCGTAGCGAAGGAGCGTGGATTGGTGGAGGCCGGTCCTATTTACTATGGCGCTGAGCTCGGCGAAACCGCCCTCCTCGTGCACGACGCTGCGATGGGGTTCCCGGAGAGGCTTGGCCTTCGGGATGGACTTCTTCTTCGCGGCAAGTTCGTTATCCGGGGCCACATTCGCCTTTCGAGGGACCTCCTTGTCGGCCATCCTCTTTCGCTTCCCCTTCGCCTTGCGCGCCATACTCTCCCATGCCCTGTCGAGTATTTTAAAAACCTTATCCAAGAACCAGATTCCAACGGTGCCGAACATGGATGCTGACAAGATCATGGACATTTGTGTGCGCAGGGGATTTCTCTGGCGCTCTTGCGAGATCTACGGTGGTGTGGGCGGGTTCTATGACCTTGGCCCCCTGGGCGTGGCCCTCGAGCGCGGGATCAAGGACCTATGGCGCGAGCTCTTCGTTGTCCAGGAGGGCGGCTACGAGATCGACACGCCCACAATCATGCCCGAAGTAGTGTTCGTGGCCTCCGGTCACGTGGCGAAGTTCCACGACCCTCTCACTGACTGTGCGTCCTGCAAGAAATCCTTCCGCGCGGACCACATAATCGAGGAGGCCATGGGACGCAACGTGGAGGGCCTGCCGACCGAGGAGTTGGACGCGCTCATCGCTGACGAGGGTATCGTGTGCCCCGAGTGCGGCGGAGCGCTGGCCCCCATTCGTTACTTTAACCTCATGTTCCGCACCTCCATCGGTTCCACGTCCACCGGCGGCGCCACGGCATATGCGCGTCCTGAGACGGCACAGGGTATGTTCGTCGCCTTCAACCGTATCATGCGCACCATGCGCCCCCGTCTACCTTTCAGCATCATCCAGATCGGCAAGGCCTACCGGAACGAGATATCCCCGCGTCAGGGGCTGCTCCGTGTACGTGAGTTCACCCAGATGGAGGCCGAAGTGTTCCTCGACGGGCGAAATATCGGTACCCATCCACGGTTCGACACCGTACGGGACGAGACCCTGCGCCTCTTCCCTCGGGAAGAGCAGCTCAAGCAGGACGGTGTCATCGTGGAGATGCCCGCAGGGGAGGCGGTCGACAAGGGCATCATCGACAATCCCTATCTCGGCTACTACCTCACCCTCAGCAAGTTCTACCTTCTGGCCATCGGTATCCCATGGGAGGCCATACGGTTCCGCCAGCAGCTGCCTGACGAGAAGGCCCACTACTCCCGGGACACCTGGGACGTGGAGATCGAGACCTCCTACGGATGGGTGGAGATCGCCGGACATGCCTACCGCACGGACTACGACCTTACCAGCCACACACGGGTGAGCGGCAAGGACCTCACCGTTTTCCTCCCATATGACGAGCCGAAGGTCGAGATTGTGCGCAAGGCCGTCCCTGACAAGGGCGCTCTGGGCAAGCAGTTCAAGTCGGCCGCCAAGGAGGCGCTCGAGTTCATCAAGGAGCGCAACGCTGACCTTGTCAAGGTGAAGGATGACGGGAAATCGCTCGAGGCCAAGATCGGAGACGAAATGGTGGACATGGTCCCCTTCATCGAGGTGCGCGAGGTCGAGGAGAAGGTCGCGGGCGAGCATATCGTCCCTCATGTAGTGGAGCCGTCCTATGGTGTCGGCCGTATTCTATGGTGCGTGCTGGAGCATGCCCTGAAGGAGGAGGACGACCGCACCTATCTGGCCTTGGCTCCTCATTTAGCGCCCATCTCCTGCGGTGTGTTCCCACTCGTGAACCGGGACGGTCTTCCTGAGCTTGCGAAAGCTATCGAGAAAGCGCTCCGTGACGCGGGCATCGACGTGATCTATGATGCCGGCGGGTCCATCGGCCGGCGGTACGCCCGGTGCGATGAGATCGGTGTGCCGTTCGGAGTCACCGTGGACGCCCAGACCCTGGACGACGGGACCGTCACCCTCCGCGAGCGTGACTCGAAAAAGCAGGAGCGCGTCCCTGTGGACGACCTCCCCCTCGTCCTTGGTGTTCTCCTCGCCGGTGAGGGCGATGTGGAGGCCGGTTGCGGTCCCTGCGCGGGTTGCGAGTAATAGAGAAACACCGTCACCTTCCACCCTCTTTCTTTGAAGGAGGGTGGACGGGTGGGGAGAGTAGGCCTCCTTCTGTTCTAGACGGCATTCAGCTGAGCGCTTTACCCCGCCGGGGTCAGGCTACCCCGTTGGTGCGGGAGCTTGCACTTATCCACGACCGGGCCGTTTCACCGTACCCGCCACCCGTCACCCGCGAGGGATCATGCGTTGGATGGCGACGGGAACGTTTCGTTTCTGCTCCCGGACGCGGGACTCTCGCCCCGGCCCGAAGGCTGGACTGCCTGACGTGGGAGGACCTTCCTCAGGAGTACCCCGAGAGCCGTCCTTCCCCTCCCGTCCGGTGTGCTGGAGGGGCGCAACCTATTTCAATGTGTCGGAGGCGGGCAGGCGGTTCTTGGCCTTGCTGACGAGGTAGGCGAGGATGTCCACCGTCCCATGAAGGTCGTAGAGATGGTTGGAGATCACGTAATTATAGGGCTCCAGTGACGTGAAGTCGAAACCGTAGATCCTCTTGTAGTTGCCCACGTCGATGGCATCGCGCTTGCGCACGGAGCGGACGGCATCGTCGAGGGAGAGACCCTCGCGACCCGCTGCACGGCGTCCCCGCTCCTTCAGAGGGGCTGTGAGCCAGAAGCGCATCTGGGCATGGTCGCCGGCGACCCAGGCGCCGAGCCGGCCCTCGATAACGACGCCGCCTCGCATGGCGTACTCGAGCTGGCGTGCATCGGCCCGTTCGTGGAAGTCGGCGGTGGACTTCGCCAGGAACTCGTCCAGCGGCAGTCCCTGCTCATTGGCCATCTCCCGGAACACAACGCCCATAGAGACATGCTTCATCCCCAACCGCTTGGCCACCCCCTTGGCCGCCGAGGATTTGCCACTGGCAGCCGGACCGCTGATGGTGATGGTCGGGCCTAAGCGCTCTATTTCCGTCTCGTACCTCTTGAGCGCGGGGATGAACGTGCCCATGGCACCCTCAGGGGAGGACAAACATAAATCATTTGACCGTCGTGCATGGCCCATGCGGGTGGAGAGCACTGCGATCGAGATCGAGACCTCCTTCGAGCGGGGAATGGTGGATATCACCCCTCAGATAGGCAAGGTGCTCCGCGAGCGTGAGATCGAGCACGGTGTCCTGACACTCGTGTCCTCGTCCTCCTCCTGTGGTATCCTGATCCTCGAGAACGAACCGGCCCTCATCCTAGGCGTGGGGGGGCTCCTGGGAGCTGTGGGCTCCACAGCTACCGAGATCCGCAAGCTCGAGACGGAAGCGAGCCGACCGGCCTTCGCCGCGGCACTGGTGGGCGTCACCTGCAGCGTCCCCGTGGCGGGGGGGCAGCTCCTCATCGGTCACGACCGGCGCATCTTCCTCATGGAGTGCGCGGGCCCGGGCTTCCGCAAGGTCCTCGTGCACATGACGACCACGTCAGCAATCGACCACACGGTGCTGGAGACCGAGAGCGGCAGGGACATCAGGGCAGAAGAGTCTTTCAGGTAGGCGGATGAGGGACTATACCCGGTCCTTGTAGTACAGGGTGATGATGTCGTCCAGTGCGATGAGCTGCATCTCCACACGATCTTCTATGGCGAACTTCTTGCTCAAGGGCGCTTCGAACGTGTAGGAGTAGGCACCCTCGCCGCAGGCGAACCCGTCGAAGCAGGACGGGTTGATGTCGTGGATGACACCGTTGCTGTGGAGTGGGTATTGCTTTGAGACCTTTCCCGCCGCGTGGGCAGCATGGTTGAGGATGCGGCGACGGTAGGGCTTGTTCTCGAATATCGAGAATCCCTTGACCCACTCGCCCTCGGTCTCGTGCAGGTCGAAAGCGAGGTTGATCGGCTCCTCGATGGAGAGGTAGAGCTCCTTGACCGCCTTGCTCTCCGGTTCTATGCCGCGCCGGCGGTTGTACTGCGAGTTTAGGTCCCTGTCGTTAAGATTGTTGTACGCCCTCTGCGCCGGGGCGAGAGCGTACTG
>PVBE011794182.1_pt1 | contig 15192 bp, 14 predicted proteins | sample 1631181 | NCBI WGS metagenome assembly PVBE01 (sample SAMN08397723, study PRJNA350692) | Marine metagenome, whole genome shotgun sequencing project. | isolation source: water | place: Pacific Ocean | collected 2012-04 | reverse complement strand
GGCACGGGCTTCTTCATGTGAGTAAGAATTCCTGCCGATTGTCTTCTCCCTCGCACACGCAGTATTTCATTTTATTCATGTAAGGTATTCTAAACTTGCCGTGGCTCCAGTATTAGACAGTAGGACAAGAGGGCACGACTCGGGCTTCTCTTTGATCGGCATGCTTGTGACGCTTGTGTGCGTTGCCGTTTTGCTAGCGATCATGCTGCCGACGATGCGATCGTCCGTCACCGGCGACGGAGCGGCAACGCCGGGATCGGCGTGGGGCTATCAGGACCAGATCCAGATCCAAACGATCGTGAAGGCGATGACCATTGACGCGATGTCCGGCAGGGAGTCGTTCCTTGTGCCGAGCGAGATGACCGGCTCTGACGATGTCTCGGAAAACACGTCCACGAGTTTCTGGTCGGCGATGATCATGCAACGATTGGTGAATCCGGAACAGTTGATTGCGCCGGGTGATCAGGGGTGGGTCGAACAGATGGAAGGCTATGACTATTCGGCATACGACCCGCGAAACCGGGTGTACTGGGACGACGCGTTTTCCACCGATCTCAATGAACTGTCGAATGTGTCCTATGCGCACATGCCGATCTGGGGTGCGCGGCAGGATCGTTGGTGGCGGCCGGGTGCCGGAGGGGCGTTCCCGATTGTCGGTAGTCGCGGCCCAGTTGACGGTGACGAAACGGCAGCATCCTTCACGGTGGACCAGGACGGAGTCTGGCGAGGATGGGTGTGCTTTGCGGACGGATCGATCAAGTGGATCGAAGGGGCGATGATGCCATCGCAATGGCGCCGCCGTGACGGCGTGCGCGACGACAACCTGTTTCTCATCGAGGATGAGCGGTCCGGCGATGACGCCATCCTCGGCGTCACGAAGACGATGGACGACTTCGGCCCCATTCTGCAGTGGGATTGACTACCCCCGGATCAGGGGGAGCATGTCGGCGGCGTCGTTTGCAAGCGATGCGGCGCTGATGCCGCTGCCCACGGCCCGCTTCATCCAGAGATCGGGCGTGAGCCGTCCGATCGAACAGATGCGACGCGTTTCGGCGGCGAGGTCCTTGCCGCGCATGTGCGAGCGAATCTGGTGGCTGATGATGTGGCCGAGCGTGTAGTCGGCGAGATACAGCGGGTACCCAACCATGTGTTGATAGGCGGCGAGGATGTGATAGGGATCATCGCCGTAGTACTTGGCGTAGTGGTTGGCCCACACATTGTCGGCAATTTCAATGGTGCGGTCGCGAAGTTGCTCGGGCGTTGCATCGGGGTGGTCATAGATCCACCGCCAGGTGTAGAGTTCGACCAGCGACGGACCGGCAATCTGGCACGCGGCGAGCATTGTCTCGATGGTGCTTGTAGCGAAGTCCCGTGCTTCGTCAGCATCGTCGGCCAAGCCGATCACTCGCTTCCCCTTGGATTGGTAGAGAAACGCGAACGCTTCGGTGCAGGCGGTGTTTGGAACATTGCGAAGCAGCGGTCTTGGGACGAAGTGTGTGGAGATGAGTTGTTCGAGGTTGTGGCCGAGTTCATGCATCGCCGTGTCGAACCCGTCCCAGCCGAGCCGGTCGGCCAGACGGTTTGTGCGGAGCCACGCCGAGTACTCGGGGATGCCCGGGCGCATGGCGTGGCCGGCGCCACGGGCGATCTCGACGCGGATGCGCTCCCCGAGAAAGTCGGCGTCGGCATCGCTAAAGCCGAGTCCGCGGAGCAGGGTGGGGAGCTGTTGCTGGAACGACTCCTCGTCGGGGAACATTGCGGTTACGCGTTTGTCGAGTTCGTCGGCGTCACCGTCGTCGCCGACATCTTCCAGATAGATGTCGTGAGATTCCAGTGGGCGGCCCAATCGTTCCGCGAGCCACTGCGCGATGTCACCGCGGACTGGCGCGGCGAGAAGTTCAAGCATGAGCGACTCGACATCGTCTTCCGGGATCTCTCGTTCCAGGCCGAATTTGCGGTCGATCGCCGTGGGATGTTCCGGATAGAGCGGATCCAGTTCGTCGGCGACGCGCTTGTGTTCAAGGATGTGCTCGTACCGCTGCGGCCCGACGATTTCGCCGGGATCACTGCCATCAATGGTGTTTGCACGCGGGTCCCACGGACCGTCGGCCGAACCGTCCATGATCGCCGTGGGAATTGTCCCGTCGATATGGCGAGCCATGACCCATGCAACGGCGCGCTGTTTACGGAGTCCGTTTTCAGCGGAGTACCCGGCCTTGATTTCTTCGCGGATGATCCAGTGGGCGATGAGCTTGCGGTCTTTTTCGAACCAGGTGTCACCTTCCTCGTCGATCATGTGTTCGACCGGGACGTGGAACTCGCTGACAAACATGTCGGCGGCGTGTTCGATCTCCCGCGAGAGTTCGTTGATTTCCGCCGGAATCCGGGGGCCGAATGCGCGGGCGGCGCGGACTTCGGCCCACTGATCGGATGACCAGTCGCCGCCCTCGGTGATCATCGTGGCAAGTTCCGGGCGATCGAAGTTGAGCAGGGCGACAAAGGCCAAGTGTTGCCGGTACAACTGATCGGAGAGATCGGGGCAGGGGTCGAATTTGGCCAAGAGGTCATCGACACCGGGCATGTCGTCGCCCCGGAGGTCTGTCCAGCGGCGGAGGTGGCGTCCAATCTCGTACAGGTGGCCCTGAAGGACTGTCAGTGCGGTTTCGAACCGATCGAGCAGCCTGCGGCGGTCATTCTCTTCGGTGACGAAGTACGTCTCGCAGAAGGTCCTGAATACCTCACCGTCGCCGTCGACATCCTCCTTCCACCGCTCCGCCACCCGCCGCACACCCCCCTGAGCCCGTTGCCCACCCCCCAGAGCGGTAATCGTCTCCTCCAACGGCATCGTTGTCAGTGTCTGCATGCCCCCATCCTACTTGTGACTGCCATATTCGTGGTTCTCTTCCTTCCCCTCTCGGAGCCACCCTCCGTCCAATAACGAAAGAAACGCTCGTCACAGACCGTAGGAAAACCGATAGGAACCTGTTGACCGAGGCGAACCACCTAGTGTGACAGTGCGTAGGGGCGGAAATGACGGCAGGAGGAGGACTTGCGCCTTTGGGGCGCCACGAATCGTGGTAAGATGCAATGCTCGCCTTGGTGGGCTGGCACCAATAGGCCGGATACGAGTATGACAACCCGAATCAACAGTCTGGGAATTCCCATGGCGACCTGCCTCGTAGCAGCGTGCCTGTCCGCAGCCGCATGGGCTGGGGAAATCCATGTTCCGGCAGAGGAACCCACCATTCAGGACGCCATCGATGTGGCACAGGGCGATGACGAAATCATCGTCGCTCCAGGCCGCTACAAGGAATCCGTCGACCTCAAGGGCAAGTCCATCACCGTCCGCAGCGAAAAAGGGCCCGCCGTCACCGTCATCGACGGCAGCGGCAACCCGGACAGCGTTCTCAAGTGCATCAGCGGCGAAGGCCCAAGCACCCGAATCGACGGCTTCACGGTGACCGGCGGTACCGGCTACGGCGGGCTCTACAGCCCCGAGGAAACCGTCGGCGGCGGCCTCACCTGCATCAACTCCAGCCCGACCATCGTCAACTGCACATTTGTCGAAAACACAGCGACCTACCACGGTGGCGGCATCTACAACGGGCGGCGTGCCAACACGGTCATCCGAAATTGCAAGGTGCAGGCAAACGAAGCCGAGCGTGGTGGTGGTATCTTCAACACCAACGGCGCGCCGGAAACACACAGCACTGAAATTCGTGGGAATATCGCCCGGCACGGCGGTGGTGGCATGTACAACTACGCCTCCGACGCACGCGTCGTCGACTGCACATTCTCCAAGAACAACGCCCGTTTCAACGGCGGTGCAATCTACGACTACGACAGCAACGGCGAGGTCGTGCGATGTTCGTTCAACGAGAATGTCGCAATGCTCAGCGGAAATGCCATGTATCGCGGATACCGCAGTGCAACATCCGTCGACAGCGACTGCCGCTTCGTCACGGTCTACGACAACATTGCCGGATCTGGCGTCTACATGCTCGCCCGCGGTCGCCCAACCGGCGGTTGCTGCATCGGCGGCGGATGCCTGATCGTCGAAGAGTCGGCCTGCACGAAGGCCGGCGGACTTTGGCTCGGGTCAGGCTCGGACTGTGACGATCAATCCCTGCTGGATTGCCCGCAGCCGGTCGCCGGCGACATCAACAGCGACGGCGCTGTTGACATGATGGACCTCGTTCTGTTGATGACCAACATGAACGAGACCGGCAACTAACTCTCCAATACACGCAGGATGATCTCCTGAACTCCGGTTGCCGGAATCACGGCGGGCAGGTCGTCGATGCACGGCGGCGCGATGATGATCGGTGATGCCGCCCCCATCGCCGGTGTTCGCCCGTGTGAACCGCGGACGCGGCTCGGATCCATCGAAATGACGTCAAGCGGAGTGTTGATGCCGATGCTGCGAGCCAAGAGCTTCGCCGCAATTCGCACGCGACTACCTCGCCAACCGCGAGCGAGCAGAAGTTCCCGCGGGTCGTACCCAGGCTTCTTGTGAATGTCGACGGTCCGCTGATAGTCCGGCGCGGCATCAGGCGTGCGCCACCAGTCGTGACAGAACCATCGATCGGCAGATGCAACCGCGACGATGTCGCCGGACCGGCCGGTGTCGAGTCCATGTTCATGCAGGTCATCACCCTGCAGTACGAGATCAATGCCGGGCGTTTCCTCCAGCACTGCCGCAACCGCCCCTACATCGCCGTGGTCCCGCACATACACATGCGCAATCTGATGGTCGGCGACCGCGAATGCGCGGCTTTCCGACGTGTCAAGATGTTCACCACCTTCCTCGCTTCGAACGGCAAGCATCCCCGCATTGCGAAGCGCGAGATTGATCCGCACCGCATCACTCACAGCATCGATTGCGTACTCGCTGAGGATCAACACCTCCATGCCGCGTTTGGAACAGTGGGCAGTCAATTGGCCTACGACTCCATCGATGGCCCTGAGTTCCTTGGGAATCGACTCATGGTTCGGCCCCACTCGCTGCAATGGATAATCCAAGTGCGGAAGGTAGACAAGCAGAATAGTGGGCGAATACAACTGCTCCACTCGCATGCTCGCCTTGGCGATCCAGCGGCTCGAAGTGATGTCGGCAGCGGGGCCCCAGAAGTTGAACAGGGGGAATGTGCCGAATTCATCTTGAAGAGATTGCCGCAGTTGCGGGGGATTCGTCCAAATGTCGGGCAGTTTGCGACCGTCGGAAAGGTATTGCGGCCGCGGCGTCACCGCGACATCCGCCGTCGAGTCCATGTTGAACCACCAGAACATCGATGCGGTCGTCGCCGATGGATCGATGCGCTTTGCGGCATCCCACACTTTCTCACCTTGAACAATGGTATTGGCCTGTTTCCAGAAACGAATCTCGTCAAGTTCGCGCTCGAACCACCCGTTCGCCACGACGCCATGATCGCGTACGGGCAGACCGGTAAGCATCGACGATTGGACAGAACAAGTCACCGCAGGGAGTGGCGCCTCGAGCGGGGCCATGTGACCGCGGTCCGCAAGCGCCGCAAGATGTGGCGTGTGCGGTCCGATCATGTCGGGCGACAGTCCGACGACATTGAGTACGGCGATGCGGCGTGCCATGTCAGGTTCCCGAGAGGCGGCGATGCGCCGCGACCGTCAGTACGAAGCATATCGCGGCGACGACGGCAAGTGCGGGCTCATCCAGCGCAACAAGATAGACGACATCCAGAAGGCAGAATCCTGCAAGAAGATCATTGACCGCATCGCCGACATCGGCAGGTCGCGTCGTGCGTTGATATAGCACGAAGCCGATCCAGAGAGTGAACAGGAGCAGGGTGGCGACGACCCACGGGACCGCCGTTGACGGTGTCAGCGCAGCAGCCGGAATGGCCGCCGCAAGCAAGGTTGCTGCGGGCAGGAACCGCATGGAGGATTGATCTGATGCCTCGTGTTTCGCAACGACCGTGACGATGGCGGCATAGAAAGCAAGACCTCCGGCAAGCATCAGTGCTTCTGTCCATGCGATTTCCGAGAACATGATGGCCGCCGCGAGGAGATACACCAAACCGCGGCAGGTCGCCATCAGCACCACTCCGGCAACGGCGTACTGATGAAGGAGCGTATAGGCGATGACCGCCACGGCCATCGCAATTCCAATCAGAGCGGCCGTCATACCACTGGTTGCCGCGAGCGCACCGCCAGCAGCGACAAATGCAAACCCGGTCCACCACGCAGTGCGCCTGTCGATCTCCCCTCGGGGAATCGGCCGCTCAGGTCGATTTGCGCAGTCCCGATCGGCGTCTGCTGCGTCGTTCAGCACCATGCCGCCGAGGTAGAACGCAGCCAGAACGATCATGGCAAGGAAGAGCACACCTGCGGTCTGCCTTCTCGGTGCAACCAGTTCGCTGCCCCACCGATCGTGATAGGCAACACCTGCCAGTGCCGACCCGACCAACACATTGCTGATGATGGTGCCGATGTTGGAACACCGCAGGATCTGCAGCCAGTCGCGGGCTTCACTCATGGATCGCGACCTTCCGCAGTTGCGACGCTGTCCAGTCCAGTTCGCGGGCGATTGACTGCGGCAGACTCTTGCACCGCATCGAATCTGGAACGACATCCCATGTATAGGTCTCGACTTCCCAGTCACGCGCCCCTGCTTCGGCGAGCAGGGGAATGGACTCAATCAAGTCGCTCTGCGTTGTGCCGAGCGGCCCAAAGCGTTCGCTGTTGACCGGCACATGGAAATGCACCCGCCAGTTCCCGCGAGGACCTTCAGCCAGCGCAGCAGGAAGGTCGGCGAAGAACGATACGCGATCGCCATCATCGACTGTTGTTTGATGCAGATACCGGCCCTCGTTCAAGGTCTGCATGGCACTCCACGCATCATGATCCTTGCCGCCGAAGTCAGCAGCAACGGCAGCGGACACCTGCACCTTGCCGATCCGCAGCCCGGCCGACGCGTACGCCGCGATAGCCGACTCCGCCGGCTCCCGCATGACGGCGGCATGTGCCGTGTCATGGCACACGCGGATGTACCTGCGACTGGTGTCGTCATCAAACCACCGCAGCACGAATGCGGCGAGATCGCTTCCGCATTGAATCCTGCAACCCGGTTCTGGCTCGATATCCAGATGAACACAACGGCCGGTTCGGTCCTCGAGATCGACAAGCCCCTGCACGCATCGGCGAAGCATGCTTGCTGCTGCTTCGTCATCTGACCATCCCTCGCCCCATCCCAACGGTAGCGTCGAAATGCCCGCGGATGTTCCAGGCATCAGTTGCGCCAGAATGCCGGCGAGGCGGAGGGTGTAGTCAAGCCGTTCCTCTCTGCGCCAGTCGGGTGCATACACATCGCGTCCCACTTGCTTCTGATGGAAATCACCGTAAGGAAACCCGTTCATCGTGAACACTTGCAGATGCAGCGATGCAAGGCGATCAACCAGTGCAGGAGCATCTACTTCGCGGGAGGCCGCCTCCGAGAGCCAAAGTCCGATGGGTAGAACCTCGTCGGGTGCGTGCAAGTCACGGACGGAAACCGCATGGGTTTCAAGCGCCTTCATTGTCGCCGCGAAATCGCCGCCGGCGTGGACATTGGTGCAGTAGCCGAGCATGGCTCAACCGATCGAGAAGCGGCCGCTCTGTGAAAGGAACTTCAATGGATTGCCGAATGAAATGGTGTCGATGACCTCGGCTTCGTGTCCTCTTGCCGCCATTTCGACACGGCATTTCGGAACGGCCAGCGGATCGCTCGGTCCCCAATCGCCGGCGGAGTTGATCCAGAGGCGATCGGTCCCGTAGATCTCGACAATGTCGGCCGCCCGCTGCGGCGTGCACTTCGAATCGGGATAGAGCGTCATGCCCGCCCAGAAACCGCGGTCGAGAACCGCCGCGACAGTGTGCTCTTCCACGTGGTCGATCAGTACCCGAGCGGGGTCGAGGTTGGTATTCCCAATGGCGTCCATGATCAGCATGGTGCCCTTGAGCTTGTCTTCGAGATGCGGTGTATGCACGAGAACAAGTTGGTCGAGCCGCTCGGCAAGCGCGAGTTGTTCCTCCAGAATCAACAGTTCGTTACGACTGTTCTTGTTCAGCCCGATCTCGCCGATGCCCAGTACGGTGTCGCAATCAAGAAACGAAGGAATGATGTCGATGACTTCACGGGCAAAGGCCGGGTCCTCAGCTTCCTTTGGGTTGATGCAGAGCCAGCAGTGATGTTGGATGCCGTACTGGCGCGCGCGGGTTGGCTCGAACTCGGTCAACTGCCTGAAGTAATCATGGAAGCCCTGCACGCTGCTGCGATCAAATCCTGCCCAGAACGCTGGCTCGGTAATGGCGACGCAACCAGCCAACGCCATGCGTTCATAGTCATCTGTCGTCCGCGAGACCATGTGGATGTGCGGGTCGATGTAGGGCATCAATCCTCCGGCGGGCACGCGCCGGTGGCGCCTTTCGTGCCAGCCCGCTCAATTGGTTCGCTGGATGGATCGCTCAGAACACGAAGCACGCGCTCTGCGCGCCCGGGCTCATCTTCGAGAAGCACTTCGATGCACTGTCTGAGTGCCGCCAGCCTGAAGTCGCCGGCATCTTCACCCGCGCGATCGATGCGGTCAAGAAACGCCGCCACATCCAACACTTTCGCGCGGTGCTCAAGAAAGTACCGATCGATAACCGGGGAGTTCGACATGCCCCCGATTCTACAGGAGGCGATCGGCGGCTCGGGCAACGATGTCGCCGTCCAGGGCGTGGATCTCGCACGAACTGCCGATCCCGCTCAGCATGAGCAGGGTCAGCCGCCCGCCGAGATGCTCTCGAAACTCCTCAATCCCCTCCAACAATTGCGAGGTGTCAGAGAGGGCGGGGTGTGCGATTGGCAGCCGGAGTCGCTGCAAGACACCGAGAATCCGTTCAACGATCGTTGCGTCCAGGATTCCGAGCAGTTCCGCGCATACGAGATCAAGGGCGAGGCCAACCGATACGGCCTCGCCGTGGGTCAACTCGTTTCCCGTCATCTGTTCCAACTTGTGCGCCGACCAGTGACCGAAGTCCAGGGGACGGGCAGCCAGCAGTTCGAACGGATCACCCCCGTCGGTGATGTGTCTGAAGTGCAGCATTGCCGATCGACGAACGACATCCTCCATCACAGTCTGATCGCGATCGACAAGCCGGTCCGACGAGGACTCGATGTCGTTGAAGAGAACACTGTCCTTGATGACCGCAACCTTGACGGCCTCGCTGAGCCCGCTGCGCCAGTGCCGATCATCCAGCGACTTCAACAGGTCGAAGTCGTTGATCACTGCAAGCGGCGGATCAAATACGCCGGTGAAGTTCTTCTTTCCAAAGAGATTGATTCCGTTCTTGACACCCACGCCGGAATCGCACTGCGCAAGCGTCGTACTTGGAAGTCGCACGAGGCGAACGCCGCGATGGGCAATGGACGCGGCATAGCCCACAGCATCCAACACTGCGCCGCCACCGGCTACAAGTACGCAGGAACGTCTGCAGATACCGTGCTCCTCGATCGCATGCAGCACGGCACGCACGGTCTTGCCGCTATTCTTCGTCGCCTCTCCACCTGGAACCAGCAACGGCTCCGGGGCATGTGACTGTCCCATTCGCTTGGACCATGCGCACATATTCTCTGCGAATGCAGGGTTCTCGCCAGCAAGGCCGTCATCGATGACGCCGAGTACACGCGGCGGCGATTCGGCAGCAATGATCTCGTCCAACGGGCCTCCGCCGGAAAAGACACCGTGTGTGAATCTCAAACGGTGCGTCCAACTGACGGAGAAAGTTGCATCAATCGCATCGGTCATGTGCCGTCATCCTCAAGGTCGATGCGTGGCGACCACTCGAGCCAATCTTCATCAACTTTATCCGCAAGCGGAAATGCAAATCCGTCGGGTGCTTGATCGGCTGGCCGATCGGGTGTGGCAAATGAGACGCCGCCGCGAAGCAGCGAAGAAAGCGGGTCTGTCTGGAATCGCAGTCCAGTGAAACCGAGGTTCATGGAGAACCCGCCCGCCGCCCAGAACCGCGAGTTGGTGCGGATCAGGCGATCAAATGGTTCGGGAATAAAGATACGCACTTGCACGACATTCGCCTCGCTCGACAGATGTACTTCCGCAACAGATCCCACGCGGATCCCTCGAAAGAACACCGGCGCGCCGCTCTCGATTGAACCGGCATCCTCGGCCATCAACAGAAACGATCGTCCCGGTGTATCGGGAGACAGGGGAGGCGGGCTGGTGAGGCCCTCGAAGAAAGCGGCAGGTTCACCACTCCCCGGCTGCACAGCGAGGTATCGCGGGCCCATGATCGTCTCAAGCCCGGACACGCCTGACAGCGTGACCCGCGGCCTGACAACCCACCACCGGGAGTCCTCGCTTGCCAGATCGGCTGCCGACGAATGAAGTCGTACTGTGACGATGACCCGGGAGAGGTCGTCATCGATGCGAGTATCGACAACTCGCCCGGCCGACACGCCGCGATACATGATCGGCGCATTGACCTCCAGGCCGCTGGCATCTGAAAAGGCGATCTCGATACGCGGGCCGCGATCGCTCATCCATTGCAGAAACAGGACGGCCGCGACGAGGACCGCAATGACGGGCATGATCCATGCGACCGAGATCGAAGTCCGGTCATCCCGCACGCGAAGGCTCCTTGCCGGCACGAAGTGCATCCAGATCCAAAGTCGCCGAGGCGATCATCGTCAGCACTACTACGGCAGCGAATGCCAGCAGCCCCGGTCCGGGAGTGACGCGGGCGATGTCGCCAAGTTTCACAAGTGCAACGAGAATTGATACGAGAAAGACATCCAACATCGACCAGCGACCGATGATCTCAATGGTGCGGAGGAGTCTCCCGCCAGCCTTGGTCCGCCATGTCCCGCAGAGATAGAAGAGGCCGATGAGTTTCCCCAGCGGAATGACGATGCTGCAAAGAAGGACAAGCACTGCAACACTGCGGGTTCCTCCGTCCCAGAGCGAGACAACACCCTGCCAGATCGTGTCGCTTGTCTCATGGCCCATGGCGGTGACGCGAAGAATCGGCAACGTGTTTGCGGGGATGAACAGGATCAGGGCGGCCAGCGAGATCGCCATTGTCCGTTGAATGCGGGTTGGCATGGCTGTATTCCGTGACGAGATCAGTTGACCAGCCTGCACCCGTCGAGCCGGAACGGGCTTGATGAAAACATGCCCGCCTCGCCACATTGTCCCTGCACGGTCAGAGTCGCGCCCGCGCGTACCGGGCGACCGTCGCCGATCGCGGATGCGAGGGATGCATCGAAGATGCAGATTGCATCGTTACTGCCATCATTCAGCGTGACGGTATAGAGCCCCTTTGCGGACAGCGAGAATGCGATCACTTTGCCGGTAACTTCCACGACGGCGCCTGTCCACGATTCATTGGAGGATTCGTTCAGATAGGCCGCATGCAGATCGCTGATGTTTACCTTCTTAACTTGCGATGCATCTGCCTGCAGCACCACGCGGTTTGCTCGCATGGTTTGATCGGCATTGCCACCAGAACTACAGCCTGCCAGCAGAACCGCGGGGACGAAGATGGACAATACAAGTGTTCTCATGAGACAGCCTCCTGCCAGTGGGATCATACCACTGGCAGGAGGCCGCGAATCTGAAAGGGCTGGAGAGTTGCGTTACGGGCAGGGGCCCCATGCGGCGATAATTGCCAGCAGGTCGCTGACATTCACCAAGCCATCATCGGTCACATCCTCGTCACAGGCCTTGCACTGGCCCCATGCGGCGATGATGGCCAGCAGGTCGCTGACATCGGTCATGCTGTCGCCGGTGACATCGGTTGCACACGGATCCGTGCCGCAACTGTCATTGAATTCGTTCTTCCCACCGTCCACATAAGGACCGTGGATGTTGGTCGGGGTGTTGCCGCAGAACATAGTCGAGGAGACGGTTACTCCAACCCCGCCGTTGGCCTGCTGGTAGATGCCGCCTCCGAAGGTCGCGGTGTTGTCGCGGATGACGCAGTTTCGGACGGTTGGCGTACCGTTGGAACGAACTCCGCCGCCAAGCATGCTATCGCCGTGCTGGAGAGTGAAGCCGTCGATCACGCTGCTCGGGCCCTCGCCCGAGTACATGTTGACAACGACATCGTTGCTGCCACCGTCAATGATGGTGGCTTCGGCGCCGTCTGTGCTGACAAGCATCACAGCCTTGCCCTGGAAGTCGATGTTCTCCATGTAAGTGCCTGGTGCGACCTCGATGATGTCGTTGATGCCCGAAGCAGCGAGTGCATCACCGATTGTCGAGTAATCGCCGCCTGGTCCGACGCTGAAGGTGTCAGCACTGCAGTCACCTTCGTTGTAAGGATGCCGCCCAGCCTGGTGAATCTCAGCAGGGCCGGAGGAATTAGGCGTCTGTGCCCATGCGAGGAAGCTGACATCCTCGGTATTCGAAAGGCTTGCACCAGATAGATCGAAGTTGAGAACGACGGCAGTTTCCCCACCTGTTGAGAGCGTCACGTCTTGATAGTTTGATGCCTGAATGAAGCAGTCATAGTACTGACTACCAGTCGGGTAATCCGCCAAGAGTTGTACGCAGTGGATCCGCATAGTTTTGGGTGTGCCTGAAGCTTCGATGCCCACGTTCACGTCCACCTGATAGGTATTACTGTCGATAACAGCACCGCCGACGCACATGGTTACGTCGGTCGGATCACCGATGCGATTCAGGTACATCGTTCGGAGCGCGTTATAGTTTGCGCTGCCGCTACCGTAGGAACCAACCTGCGAGAGCACGCCGTCCATCCAGACGGTTGGGTAACCGCTCACATTGTAGAAGTTCAGGCGGCTGTTACCCCACGCGGTAGCGTAATTGTCGCCGCCATGGATCTGGAACCCAAGAAACGTGTCTGGGAACTCCTCCATCAGCAGGATCATGCCTTGCGCAACGGCGGGGCAGTATGTGCACCAAGTGGCGGTGAAGTTCTCACCAATAACCTTTCTTGGCGCCGCGTCAAGCGTCGCTGCAGGAAGGAAGGCAAGAGTGGTTGCTGTGGTCAGTAGCGTTATGGTTGTTCTTTTTATGGTCATCCTCTGTGATCCCTTATGCCGAGTTTCCTCAAGCGATCGATTCCTCTCAGTGTCATTCGTCGTCCCACTCCAGTGTGGGTACCGGTTGATCCGGTGACCCGGTCAGCTCACTAGCAATAACGAGCCAAGTGTCACCGCCCCAGAAATCGCAAACCCCGCTTGTGCAGTCAACATTGAAGAGACTATCAGGGGTTTGCCCGTTCGAGTCGCGGTAGATACAGTTCTCCGGAAACAGTGTCTCCTCGGTCGACATGTGGTTGTCCTGCCAGCAGACATTTCCGATCCACGACTTTCCGCCGCCGTGTATTTCGAAGGTCAGTGAATTTGTAATTGATGCGTCGCCCATCATTGGACCGCGATTGGAGAGGATCGCGTAGTCCGACCTGCCCGAATTACCCCATTCTGACTTTTTGCGATCACCGATAGGCACCATTGATGCATACGAAACATTGCATTCGTTCTGCAGATCGCATTCAAAGTCATCATCCCAGTAGACATCGCCGGCGATGTCGAGCTTCGCGAAGTCGTAATTCTGCATCGCGCCGACATTGCCGTTCGGTTCGGTGCTCGATACGACGGTGTCAGGCGAATAAAAGTTGTGCATGATCGCAACACTGTGAATGTTGCTGGTGTTGTTGGCGAGTTTGTCCTCCGGGCCGCGACCCTGCACATCGGTACCGATGAGCGGATCTGGAAGGCGATTCACCAAGCCAGGTGTCGGGTAGCGTTCGTGGTTCTCGGTTGCCCAGGTCATCCACGCCTGGTGAATGGACTTGATCTGCTGGGCGTCCTTGCGGAGCAGTGCCGATCGGCGGGCGCGGCCCAGCGAAGGCACCAGGATGCTGAGCAGAAGCGCAATGATCGACATCACCACGAGCAACTCGATCAGCGTGAATCCACGAAACTCTGTCCCTCGGTTTCGACTCGGCATGATAGTGGTCCTTTCAGAAGCCAGTGATGCAGGAAAGCGACGCGGCCCGCGTATCCCCGAGCCGCGCCGTCAAGTATATGTCCCTGTACGACCGCATCCAACTCAAAGATCGCGGGAAGGATGAAACACCGCCGTTCCTTACCCCGTCGCCCTCTAGAATCCCGGTTATTGGGTCGTGAGGAAGGTCAGCCAGTCGAAACGGGGAGGCGCACGGGCGAGGAGGATTGGTCTTCAAACGGGGGTCGTACCATCCAGGGGCGAAGGCCATTTCGTCTGCCGGCAATCCACCAGACCCAGAAGATGGTCAAGACGACGCAGAATACCCAGACCACTTGCGGTGGAATGGTACCGCTCAGATCCAGAAGCATGCCATCTCCAGGAAACGCACCGAAGCCGATCAATGCGGGTATTCGGAACCAGTAATAGGTTGAGATTGCTGCTGCGGCGAAGAGCCGATCGATGGTCCGCCTCCTCTGTAATGGCATGGAACTGATCAGCAGCGCGTATACCGCCAGGGTTGCGCCGGCGCTGGCGAGGGGCAACAGGTAGGTTCCCACGAGATTGGAAAGACCCTCGGCCGCTTCATAGTCGGGTACCTGAAACCATCCCCATATAAACCCGGGAAAGGCACCGATGAACACAAACACTGCGGCGCGTTTCGGCCGTGTGGACTCTGCAGTGTGCGGGTTCACCCCCGGTGTTGAGTCCGGGCATGCGGACACGCATCTGTTGCAGGCCAAGCACTGCGCATTCTCAACTGTGCAGGTGGGTCGTTGGCCATAGAGTTTCTCCACCTGATGGACCGGGCACAGCCCCGCGCACCATCCGCTCTTGCCGTCAAAGAGGAAGCCCGAGACGAGGGCGACCACGCCGATGGCAAGAAGAAGGATCGCCGTGGCGATGCCACTGGTGTTAAACATGGTGTGTCGAGGCGGAATGAGAACGAACAACAACACGACTGCTACGAGTATGAACCATCCCTGGGCTGCGGCAGTCAATCGCATCTGCCGGGAAAAGCCGAATCGTCTCGGTATTTGGGACGTCATGCCAAGTGGACAGATGTTGCGCCAGATGCCCGGTGTCAGGGCAACTACGGCCGGGGCAACCGGAATCAACACATTCCAGAAAGCGTGTAGCCCGATGAGGGGAAAAAGAATGAGTGCGATGACAATTGCCACCCCCAGAAACCACAGGAGGGTCT
>PVBE011349455.1_pt1 | contig 15193 bp, 14 predicted proteins | sample 1631181 | NCBI WGS metagenome assembly PVBE01 (sample SAMN08397723, study PRJNA350692) | Marine metagenome, whole genome shotgun sequencing project. | isolation source: water | place: Pacific Ocean | collected 2012-04 | reverse complement strand
TGGGTAACAGTTTTTCGTCATGACATAGGTTACAGTTTATTGGAGTTAGCGGTCAGTTTCGTCCGTCTGGTTTGCTTGATGGGCATGATGCGGTGCATTTTATTCTCTCCCTTGATGGTGCCGAGGATAATGGGGCCATACCCATGTCGTGACGTAGATGTGTTACCCATGTCGCGAGTTAGGACCGGATGACGTCTCTCCCCTCCCCTTCCTCCCCCTCCCCCCCCGCCACCTTCGAGACCCGCGGGCTGACCAAGCACTACGCCATCGGCGAAGTCGTGGTCGAGGCGTTGCGCGGCGTCGACCTCGAGCTCTGGGCCGGCGAGACGGTGGTGCTGCTAGGCCCCTCGGGCAGCGGCAAGTCGACGCTCTTGAACATTCTCGGCGGCCTCGACCGACCCAGTAGCGGCCAGGTCTTCTTCCGCGGCGGCGAGCTGACGGCCTTCGACGACCGTGGCCTGACGCGCTACCGCCGCGACCACGTCGGATTCGTATTTCAGTTCTACAATCTCATCCCCAGCCTGACGGCGCGGGAGAACGTGGCTCTGGTGACCGAGATCGCGCCCCATCCCCTTACCCCGGCCGAGGCGCTGGAACTGGTCGAGCTGGGCAATCGCATGGACCACTTCCCGGCCCAGCTCTCGGGCGGCGAACAGCAGCGCGTGGCCATCGCCCGGGCCATCGCCAAGCGCCCCGAGGTGCTGCTTTGCGACGAACCCACGGGAGCGCTCGACAGCAAGACCGGCATCATCGTGCTCGAGGCCGTCGAGGCGGTGAGCCGCGAGCTCGGCACCACCACGGTGCTGATCACCCACAACGCCGCCATCGCCGCCATGGGCGACCGGGTCATCCACTTCGCCGACGGCCGTATCGGCGAAGTGCGCCGCAACCCGGTCCGCCAGCCGGCCCATGAGCTAAGCTGGTAGCCATGGGCGCACTGAACAGAAAACTCTGGCGCGATCTCTGGCGCATCAAGGGCCAGGGCCTGGCCATCGCCCTGGTCATCGGCTGCGGCGTCGCCGCCTTGGTGATGGCCCTGGGTATGCTTTATTCGTTGCAGGAGACGCGGGCCGCCTATTACGAGCGCTACCGCTTCGCCGAGATCTTCGCGCCGGTCAAACGGGCACCGCAAAGCTTGCTGCCTCGGCTGTCCGCCATCCCCGGCATCAAGCGGGCCGAGACGCGCATCGTGCGCCATGTGATCCTAGATATCGCCGGTATGTCGGAGCCGGCCACCGGGCGCCTGGTGTCGCTGCCCGAACGCGGCCAGCCGGTGCTCAACGACATCTATATCCGGGCCGGCCGGCGCCTCACCCCGGGACGGCCGGACGAAGTACTGATCGGCGAGGCCATGGCGCTGGCCCACGGCTTCGGCCCGGGCGACCGCATCAAGGCCCTGCTCAACGGCCGCAAACGCGAGTTGGTGATTGTCGGCGTGGCGCTGTCGCCGGAACACGTCTACGCCATCGCGCCCGGCGGCTTCGTGCCCGACGACCTCCACTTCGGCGTGTTCTGGATGAGCCGCCCGGCCATGGCGGCGGCATTCGACCTGGACGGCGCCTTCAGCGAAGCCACGTTCACGCTATTGCGCGGCGCCTCGGAGCCGGCCGTGATCGCCGAAGTGGACCGCCTGCTGGAGCCCTACGGCGGCAGTGGCGCCTTTGGCCGCAAGGACCAGGTTTCCGACGCCTACTTGGAAGGCGAGATGAAGCAGCTGGCCACCATGGCCACCCTGCTGCCGCCCATATTCCTGGGCGTCGCCGCCTTTCTCCTCAACATCGTGGCCTCGCGCCTGGTGGCCACCGAACGTGAGCAGATCGGCCTTATGAAAGCCTTCGGCTATGCCAATTGGGAGGTGGGTTGGCACTACCTCAAGTTGATGCTGCTGGTGGCACTGATTGGCATCGCCGCCGGATTCGTTGCCGGCGACTGGCTGGGCCGCGGCCTGGCGGCGATCTACACCGATTTCTTCCGCTTTCCCTTTCTGCATTACCGCACCGGTCCCGCCGTATTCGCCGTCGCGGCGCTGATCAGTCTGGGCGCCACGGTGTTGGGCACCCTGGGAGCCGTGCGCCGGGCCGTGGCGCTGCCGCCGGCCGAGGCCATGCAACCGGCACCGCCGCCAACCTACCGCCGTTCGACCCTCGAGAACCTGGGACTGGCGCACTTCGCCGATCAACCGACACGCATGATCATCCGCCATTTGACGCGCTGGCCAATACGCTCGGGCCTCACCAGCCTGGGCATCGCCATGGCCGCGGCGGTCATGGTCAGCACGCTGTTTTTCCTCGATTCCATCGAGCAGATGATCGACGTCAATTTCTTTCTGGCCCAGCGCCAGGACCTTTCCGTCACCTTTGTCGAGCCGCGCCAACGCCGGGCGCTGCACGAGATCTCACGGCTCAGCGGCGTTCAGCGAAGCGAACCCTTCCGCGTCATCCCGGCGCGGCTGAGGAACGGCCCGCTAAACCGCCGCCAGGCAATCGTCGGTATCGAGCCGGATTCGGACCTGCACCGCCTGATCGATCGAACGCTGAGGCCCGTAGCCATCCCCGAGCGCGGCATCGTTGTGGCCCGCAAGCTGGCTGAACTCATGGACGTCGGCCTCGGCGACAGCCTCGCCGTCGAGGTGCTGGAGGGCCAGCGGCCACATCGCCAGGTCCGGGTGGCGGCCATCATCGAGGAATACATTGGCCTTTCCGCCTATATGGACCTCGGCGCACTGAACAGCCTGATGCAAGAGGGCGCAGCCGTTTCCGGCGTCTTCCTGATGATCGATCGCGAGCGCGAGGGCCCCCTCTACCGGGCGCTCAAGGCGACGCCCGTCGTGGCTGCCGTGAGCTCGCAGAACTCGACGCTGGAGAGCTTCCGCAAGACCATGGCCGAGAACCTGGTGATCATGATCTGGTTCTACTCCATGTTTGCCGGCTTGATCGCCTTCGGCGTGGTTTACAATTCGGCCCGCATCAGCCTCTCGGAGCGCGGCCGCGAGCTGGCCAGTCTGCGGGTGACGGGTTTCACCCGCTTCGAGGTCTCCTACATCCTGCTCGGCGAGCTTGCGGTCTTGACGGTGCTGGCGCTGCCCTTGGGCTGCGCCATCGGTTACGGCCTGGCGGCCCTGATGGTGAAATCCTTCGACACCGAGCTCTACCGCCTGCCGCTGGTGATCTGGCCGTCGACCTACGGCTATGCCATGCTGGTGGTGGTGGTCGCAGCGCTTGTCTCAGACCTGCTGGTACGCCGCCGCATCGACAACCTCGACCTTGTTTCCGTACTCAAGACGCGCGAGTGAGATCACTATGGGGCGAACGTTCAAACGGGTTTTCTACGTCATCATCGTGCTCGGCCTGGCAGCGGCCGGGCTGGCCTATGCCTTTCGCCCGCAACCGGTGCCGGCCGACTTCGCCACGGTCGATCGCGGCGCACTGACGGTGACGGTGGACGATACCGGGCGCACCCGGGTGCGCGACGTCTATCGCGTCTCGGCCCCGGTGGCCGGCCGGCTGTTGCGCATCGAGGCCCGGGTGGGCGACGCGGCGATGGCAGGCGAAACCGTGCTGGCCACCATCGAGCCCTCGGACCCGACATTTCTCGACCGGCGCACCCGCTCTCAGGCCCGGGCCGAGGTGAAGGCGGCCGAGGCCACGCTGGCCCTGGCCCAGGCGGAGCTCAACCGGGTGCGGGCCGAGCTCACCTTCGCGCGTAGCGAATTGGAGCGCGCCCGCAGGCTGGTGCTGCGCAACAACATTTCCAAACGGGCGCTCGACAAGGCCGGCCGCGATGTCAGCACCGGCCAAGCGGCCGAGGAAAGCGCCACCGCCACAGTGCGCATGCGGCGCCACCAGTTGGAGATGGCCCGGGCCATGCTGATCACGCCGAGCCAGAAGAACGGCGAAGCCGGCGGTCAGTGTTGCGTAGACGTGCGGGCACCGGTCAGTGGCCGGGTGTTGCGGCTGATCCAGGAGAGCGAGGGCGTCATCGCCGCCGGTACGCCGCTGTTGGAGATCGGCGACCCGAGCGATCTCGAGATCGTCGTCGATCTCTTGTCCAGCGACGCCGTCAAGGTGCGCGAAGGGGCCGCCGTGATGATCGAGGGATGGGGGGGCGAAGCCGTACTCAAAGGCACGGTGCGGCGCATCGAGCCCTATGGTTTCACCAAAATCTCGGCCCTTGGTATCGAGGAACAGCGGGTCAACGCCATCATCGATTTTGCCGAGCCCCGGCAAAAATGGAATTCCTTGGGGCACGGTTTTCGGGTCGAGACACGCATCGTGGTGTGGCAGGGCGAGAACGTGCTCAAGCTGCCATTGAGTGCGCTCTTCCGTCAGGGCGAGGACTGGGCGGTGTTCGCCCTGGTGGCCGGCAAGGCGCGCCTGAGGACCCTCACCATCGGCCGAAGCAACCAGAGCGAGGCCGAGCTCAAGGACGGCCTGGCCGAGGGCGACCGGGTGGTGCTGCACCCCAGCGACCGCATCGCGGACGGTGTCGCGCTGGTCGCCCGGCCGGCCGGTTAGGACACGCCATGTTCGGCCGCGGCGCAAAATCCTCCTCGTTCGGCGACAACGTCGAAAAGGAATACCAGGACGGCGAGGCCATCGTCATCGAGGGCGGCCGGGAAGCGGAGATGTTTATCATCCAGGAAGGCAGCGCCCGGGTGACCAAGACCATCGGCGGCGAGGAAGTCGAACTGGCGGTGCTGGGCCGCGGCGATTTCTTCGGCGATATGTCGCTGCTGGAATCGCTGCCCCGCAGCGCCACCGTGCGGGCGCTGGGCACCACCCGGGTGCAGGTCATCCAGCCCGGCGGCCTGATGCTCAAGTTCCGCCGCGACCCCTCGTTTGCCTTCGAGATGCTGCAACGCCTTTCCGGCCGGGTGCGCAACATCAACCGGATCCTGGTCGAAACCCTGGAAGGCAAGCACGGCGACCACAACAACGTGCGCGCCGAGGTCGGTCGCGCCGAATACGAATTCAACAATGAGCACGACGACACAACATGATCACGCATGTCGAGGAGGAGCGCTTGTTGGTGATTTCCGATCTGCATCTCGGCAATCCCTTCTGCCAGGTCAAGCGCGATGTGGTGGAATTCCTCGACTATGCCGCCGCTTGCGGCGCCAGCGTCTGCATCAACGGCGACGGCCTCGACATCATGCAGACCTCGTTTTCACGCATCGCCCGCGATGCCCCCGAGGTCTTCGCGCGCTTCAAGAAAGTGGTGGCCGGCGGCGCCCGCGTCTATTACGTGATCGGCAATCATGATCTGGTGCTCGAGCATTTCTTCGAGAACTGGGGGCTTTTGCAGGTGGTGCCGTTCCTCAACGTCACCTCGGGCGGGCGCCGCATCCGCATCGAGCACGGCCACCTCTACGATCCCTTCTACGCCGCCAGCCCACGCGCCTTTGCCATCGCCACGGCGGCGGCCGGCTTGCTGCTCGACGTTTGGCCCGGCGCCTACCGGCTATGGATCGCCATCGAAAAACTGCGCGGCCGGGCGCGCAGTCGGCGCTCGACGCGCCAGGGCATCGAGGGCGAGCACCAGCACGTCATCGAGGCCGTCGAGGAGCTCATCGGACGCGGCTTCGATACGGTAATCTTCGGCCACACCCATCATCTCGGCCAGGTCGAGCTGGGCCAGGGCCGCAGCTACATCAACACCGGGTCGTGGATGCTGGAGCCCGCTTTCGCCGAGATCGCCGATGGCCAAGTCGAGCTCAAGCCCTGGCCCGCATGAAATAGTTAATTAAGGGGACGCGGACCGTTTTATTCTTTTTTACCAGTAAGTTAGACGAACGGTACGTGGTCGCTGTCGGCCTCGAGGTAGTCCAGCAACAGGCGGTTCTTGGCTTCGGCGACGCAGTGGTGGCGGCAGTCCTGGGCCGGGTTTATGGCCCTCAGGCGCTGGCGGTTGTGTTCGGAAAACCACAATTCGGAAAAACGCTGCTCGGCGATCGAGCCAAGTTTGCCGCCCTCGGTGTAGGCTTTGTCCTGGCAGCTATAGACCGTGCAATCGGCACCGATCACCGTGAGGAACTGCAAGGACGGGCACCAGGAATGGGCCTTGTCGAATTTTTCCGCCAGGCTGTGGTAGTGGTCGACGACGGCGAAATCGGCGTCGTCGAGCTCCTGGGCCAGCGCGATCTGGTCGCGCACCGTGGCGGCGAAACCGGCGTGGTAGGCGTTGTTGGCGCGGCCGTCGTTGTCGACGATGCAGGGCGCGATCTTGGCGTGGCGGACGCCGGCGTCCTTGAGCTTGGCGGCAAGCTCGGCAACGTGGCCGGCGTTCTGTTCATCGACGATGATGCTGGACCCCAGCAAACATTCAGAATCTAGTTTAGCAAATTCGTATAAATTATTGATAATTTTACCGAATTCATCTTCATCGATGCCTCGATATCGGGCATAACTGGGGCCGTCCCAGCCGTCGATGGAGACCCGGATCCAGGTGCCATGATCGGCAAAGGCGCGAGCCCGTTTGGCGCGCAGCTGGCTGGCGTTGGTCAGCGCCGCCAAGCGCACGCCGCCGGCCGCCAGGGCCTCGACGGTCTCGACGATGGTGGGATAGAGCAAGGGCTCGCCGCCGCCGGAAAAGGTCACGGCCTGCACCCCCATGGCAACGATGTCCTCGACGATCTCGGCCATCTTGGCCGGCGGGATGCGGTCCCCTAGGTTCATGTCCTCGCCCAGCGCCACGTCGTCGGTGCGGTAGGCGCAGAAATAGCAGGCATGATTGCAGACGTTGGTGGGCTTGAGGCGAATGTGCACGGGCGGCGCCAGGCCGCCGTCACGCAAGGCGGCGAGCTGTTCGGGAAAATGCCAGAGTTTGGCGGACGTGTAGACCGTGCCCATGATATCGGGGCCCGATATAGCAAGCGCTGGTTAAGAAATTGCCCTAATCGAACATCAGTCGAACATCACCATCTGGCGCACCATATCGCCGGCGGCCAGGCGATCGAAGCCCTGGTTGACCTGATCCAGCGTCAAACGCTCGCTGAGCAGGCGGTCGACAGGCAGCTTGCCCTGGCGGTAGAGCTCGACAAAATGGGGGATATCGCGGGCCGGCACGCAACTGCCGGCGTAGCTCCCCTTGAGGGTGCGCTCCTCGCCGACCAACTGCACCGGCGAGATGGCGGCCCGGTCTTCATAGTGCGGCAATCCGGCGGTGACGGTGGTGCCGCCCCGGGCCGTGATGGCCCAGGCCAACTCCAGGGCCGGCGTGGAGCCGGCGATCTCGATGGCATATTCGACGCCGCCGCCGGTGGCTTCGCGCACTGCCTCGGCACAGCCCTCATCCGCCGCGCTGAATGTGTCGCTGGCGCCCAGTTGGCGGGCCAGGGCCAGCTTGTCGTCGCGCAGATCGATGGCAACCAGGCGGCGGGCACCGGCGAGCTTGGCGCCCAGCAGCGCCGCCAGGCCGACACCGCCGAGACCAACCACGGCAACGCTGGCGCCCAGCGGTACCCGGGCCGTGTTGATGACGGCGCCGACGCCGGTGATGATGGCGCAGCCAAACAGCGCCGCCTCGTCGAGCGGCAGGTCCTTGTCCACCGGCACCAGCGACGAGGTGTTCATCACGGCATGTTCGGCGAACGAGGAAACCCCCACCTGGTGGTGCACGTCCTTTCCGTTCAAGTGCAAACGCCGCCCGCCACCCAGCAGCGTACCGGCGGAATTGGCAGCGAAGGCCGGCTCACAAAGCGCCGGCCGGCCCGAACGACAGGGCGTACAACGGCCGCAGTTGGGCGTAAACGTGGTGACCACGTGATCGCCGACCGCCAAGTCCGAAACGCCGGGACCCAGTTCGGCCACCACACCGGCCGCTTCGTGGCCGATGGCCATGGGTCTGGGCCGGGGCCGTACGCCGGTCATGGTCGAGAGATCGGAATGGCAAAGCCCGGCCGCCTTCATCTGCACCAGCACCTCGCCCTGGCCCGGAGGATCGAGCTCGAGTTCCTCGATGATCAGCGGCTGGCCCACTTCGTGGAGCACCGCGGCACGGATTTTCATTCGCTTCTCCCGGTATCTGCTGGGCCAGACTTTACGTCGGCAGGCCGGAGATCGCTACCGTCATCCGCCGACCACGCCGGCCGCCCGCAAATCGGCGATCTCGGCGGGCGCGAATCCGGCCTCGGCCAGGATCTCGTCGCTGTGCTGGCCGAGTTTCGGAGCGCCCTGGCGATACTCGGGCGAGCTCACGCTGAAACGCGCGGCATTGCGGCTCTGGCGCAGCCGCCCGGCCTGGGGATGGTCGTTCTCGAAGATGATGCCACCGGCCACGATCTGGGGGTGGGCGATGACCTGGTTGCGCGTCAGCACCGGGGCACAGGGCACGCCGGCGGTCTCGAACCTTTCCAGCCATTCCGCGGTGCTGCGCCGGCCGAGCTCCGACTGGATGAGTTCGAGGCGGGCATCGATGTTGAGATCGCGAAGCTCGGTCGTGGCGAAGCGTTCGTCCTCCAGCCACTCGGGCCGCCCCAGGGCCTGGCAGAGCGCCGCCCACTGGGCATCGGTCATGACCGCGACGCTCATGTAGCCGTCTTTTGTCTCGTAGATCAGGTCGATGAAGCTGGCTGCGCGTTGCTGGCTGACGCTCTTGCCCACGTAGGTCTGCCCCCCCATGTCCGAGGACCAGAGGAAGGCCACTACGGCATCGAGCATGGAAAGCCGCACGTGCTGGCCCTGGCCGCTGCGGGCCCGGCTCAAGAGTGCCGCCGTGATGGCCTGGGCCGCCGTCACCGCCGTCAGCTTGTCGGGCAGGATGGTGCGCACCAGGCGCGGCCGGTTTTGGTCGGATCCGCCCTGCACCGAAGCCAGCCCGGAAAGCGCCTGCACGATGGGGTCGTAGACCGGCTTCTGGGCGTAGGGACCGACCTCGCCGAAGCCCGAGATGGAAACGTAGACGATCTCGGGCGCCACGCCGCGAATCGCCTCTTCGCCGATGCCTAGGTGCTCGACCACGCCGGGGCGGAAGTTCTGCACCAGCACGTCGCACTGGCTGGCCAGGCGTTTCACCACTTCGACGCCGGCCGGACTCTTGAGATTGATCACGAGTGATCGCTTGTTGCGGTTGTTGTTGAGGAAGGTGGCCGACAGGCCGCCGCTCTGGTTGCCGGCGGCCCGCGTGAAGTCGCCGGTGCCGGGGGGCTCTATCTTGATCACGTCGGCGCCCTGGTCGGCCAGGATCATGGTGGCATAGGGGCCGGAAATCACGGCGCTGAAATCGAGCACGCGAATGCCGTCGAGGGGACCGGGCATGGATTTCTCCGGGCGGGGTGGGGAAAGTCAGGCGTTAGGGTTTGATATGGCACATAGCCGGTTGGCAATCCAGATGGCCAGCGCCGCCAGCGCCAGGCCGGCCGGCAGGTCGATGAGGTAGTGCCACTTCGAGGCCACGGCCTCGATGACGATCCAGGCAAAGAGCAGCACGTAAGGCGGGCGCAGGTGGCTGCGCGCCCGAAAGACGTACCAGACGAAAACCCACGAGGCGCCGACGTGCAGCGACGGCATGGCGGCCAGGCCGGCCACGAAATAGGCCTGGCCAAAGGTCTCCAGCCAGACCGGGCCGGCGGCCGTGAACTGCTGGTAGGCGGCCCACATGTTTTGTTGCTGGGCATCGGCCAACGCGTTGGGTCCTCGCTCAAAGAGGAAGGGCCCCACGGCCGGCGCCAAACAGTACGCCACGGCGCCCAGCGCCTGGTTGATCAGCGTTGCCAAAAAGACCGGGCGAAAGCGGCTCCTGTCGAAAGCCGTGTGGTAGGAAAACGAAACGAAGAACAGAATAATGAACGCCCACATGTACCACCAGTCGACGGCCGGCAGGGCCACGGCGGCGGCCTGGCGTAGCGCCATCGTGGCGTCGACGAGCGGCGCCAGGGCCAGGTCGACAGCCTGGTAGGCGGCGTCGAAGCGCCGCGGGTTGATCAGCGGGATCCACATTTTGAGATGAAAATGCAGCCACATGACGAGGCTGAAGACGACGAGATAGAGCCCGTTCCACACGAGATCCCGGGCCTCGACCCGGGGCGGCTGGTCGCGCCGCAGCAAGCGGTCGCTGGCCAGCGGCACCGCCAGCCAGAGCGCCGCCAGGCCGAGCGGCACGGCATAGCGAAAGCCCAGGTAAAAACTCATGCGTCCGTCGGGCAGCACCAGGGCGGTGCCGAGCCAGAGAGCCGCACCGAGGGTCACCAGCAGCATGGCCACGAGCACGGCCAATTCGGGAAAACGCAGGAACAGACGGAGGATGGTCACCGTCTCACTCCGGCTTGACGGCGAAAAGCCCGAAGGCGGCAAGCTCGTCGGGCAGGGTCATGGCCTCGAGCCAGGGCGGCGGCTGGCCGGCCTTGAGACGGTCAAACAGCGTCTCGCCGGGCCCCTGGTACCAGCGTTGTTCCTTGCCATTGCGGCAAATCAGCAGCCAGTCGACGCCCCGCCGCCCGATGATCTCGCGCGCCTTGGCATCGTCGATCGCCCTCAGTGCGTCGTAGGCATCGAGGATGCCGGCGTCGTTGCGATGGTAGGGCGTGGCCACCACATGGTGCGGCGTGCGGTAGAGGATCTCGGGTCCGAAGAAGACGAAACCGAGGATGCGCCGGGGCGGCTGGGCCAGTTCGCCGGCGGCGAGAAACCGGCTCAGGCGGCCGATCGGACACTTGGCGCGTTCGGCCGCCGCCACCTCGCCCTTCGGCGCCCCTTCCAGACCGTGCAGGAAGGCCGCCGCCAGCAGCGCCCAGACGGCGAACAAGACGACCACCAGGGCTCGCACCAAGGCGCGCAGGAAATTCACTTCTCCACCGCCCGGCGGCCCGATGCGCGCCAGCGCGGCCAGCACCAGGGCGGCATAGGCCGGCACCACGAAGAGCTCGGCGAAGGTGGCCCAGCGCACCTGGTAGAGCGCCAGCGGCACGAACAGCAAAAGCCCGCCGGCCAGGAACAGCCACTGGCGGCGCCGGGCACCTTCGCTGCCGCGCACCAGCCAGACCACGAAGGGCAAGGCCAGCAGCGCCGGCCCGAGAAAGAAAACCACCTCGCGGGCCGACTTCAGCGGCCGGGCGGCATCCAGCAGCGGCCGCACCTCGAGGATGTTGCGAAACCACACTTCCACCACCCGCGGCGCCACGTCGGCGTGCGGGCCCTGCAGGAACTTGGGAACCACCAACCAGGTTGCCGCCAGCACCAACAGCAGACCCAGAAAGGCCACACCGGTCCGGCCCGGCACTTCCTCGGCCCAATGGGTGCGCGTCTCGACCACGGTGACGGCGCGCCAGAAGATGGCGATGAAGGCCAGTGGCAGGAAATGCAAAAAGGACAGCCGGTCGGCCTCCCGGGACAGCAAACCGGCCGGCGGGAACTCGAGCGCCAGCGCCAGCGCCACCCCGAGCACCAGGGCGGCGGCCAGGGCCAGGTTGAGCCGGGTCACATTGCTGCCCCGCGCCAGCCAGCAAAATCCCAGCGCCAACAGCACCAAGCCGACCAGCAGCAAACCCTCGACGCTGACCCAGAGCAGCGCCGCCGCCGCCAGCCCGGCCCACACGCCATGGCTAAGCCGTGCTTCCTGGCCCAGCAGCCTCAGTGTCAGCCCCATCAGCAAAACGAAAAGTAAACCGATCAGGCCATGGTGGTCGGGCCGCCCCGTGGCGTAATAGGCCAGGATGGCCGGCTGGGCGATGAACAGGACCGCGGCATAGGCCGTGCCGCTGCCGCCGCCAAGCAAGGGCCGCAGCGCCCAGAGAAAGGCCAGCAGCGTGAGCACGTGCAGCAGCGGGCTGACGGCCAGGCCCCACCAGTAAAGCGCCTGGCGCTGTCCCAAAAAGGGCGCCAACGGCGCCGCCCCGGCGATCAGCAGCACGTCCAGAGGCCGCGTCCAGTGCAGGCGCTCGCCATAGGGCGTGTTGGAACGGCGCGACACCGTGTCGTACCAGCCCTCGCCCTGCCACAGCGCCTCGACCCGCACCAGCCGCATGTAGGCGTCGGGGCCACGCAAGGCACCCCGGGTGAGCGGTGCGGGATCGTTCCACAGCAGCAAGCCCTGGACCACCAGCAAGAGCAGCAGCGGGATCCAGACGGCGGCGCGGCGGCCAGGCAGGGATGCCTCGCTCACGGCCTACTTTTCCTCGTGGTATTCGGCCTCGGCGTTGACGCTCCAGATGTTCTCGTGGTCGCTGACGCCGGCCAGGATATTGTCGACCGCCGTCATCGCCGTCAGCATGGAATGGTCCATGTTGTTGTAGCGGTGCATGCCGTTGCGGCCCAAGAGGAAGAGGTTGGCGAAGCCGTCGGTATAGCGGCGCACCTCAGGGAAGCGGTCATAGCTGCCAAGATAGGCGGGATAGGTTTTTGGCACGCGAATGACAACGCTGTCGAGAACGTCGGCGGTATCGGCGAATCCGATCTCGGCCAGCTCCCGGACCGCCAATTCGCTCATGGCCCGGTCGTCGAGCGACCACAACGCGTCGCCCTCGTCGCAGAAATACTCCAGGCCCAGCCAGATGGTCTCGGGATCGGCCACCATGTAGGGGCTCCAGTTGTTGAAGATCTGCAGCCGGCCGAGCTTCACCCCCTGTTCCTGGATATAGATCCAGTTGTCCGGCAGGGCCTGGCCCAGCTTCAGGCGTCCGAGCAACAGCCCAACGGTGATGAAGTCGCGGTAGACCAGGCCCCGGCCCAGCGCCGCCACCTCGGCCGGCGGCGCCGGCTCGAAGGCGGCCAGCAAATCGCGCACCGCCATGGTGGAAAAGACGTAATCGGCGGCGAAATTGTGCTCGGCGCCGTCGCCGTCCCGCGCCGTCACGCCGACCAGGCGGTCGCCTTCGTGCTGGAGAGCGGTGACACGCAGGCCAAAACGTACCTCGCCGCCCTTCTCCGCCAGGCGCTCGGCCACCGCCTGCCACATCTGGCCGGGCCCGAACTTGGGATAAAGAAAACGCTCGATGAGGCTGGTTTCGGTGCCCTTCTGGGCCACCGACGAGCGCCGCCAGAGCGCGCCCACGGCGTGCCACAAGAGGCCCAGCAACGACAACCCCTTGACCCGCTGGGCGCCCCATTCGGCCGGCAGCTCACGGCAGGGCACGCCCCAGACCTTCTCGGTGTAGTCGCGAAAGAAGGTGCTGTAGAGCTCGCGGCCGAAGCGGTTGATGAAGAAATCCTCCAACGTCGCCTCGGGCCGTATGGGCAACAGGCTGGCACGCAGGTAGCTGAAACCAATACGCAGCGTGGGCAGAAGGCCGAGCTTGGCCAAAGTCGAGAAATTAAGCGCCAGGGGATAGTCGAACAGCCGGCCGCCAAAGAGAATGCGCGAGGTGCGCTGACGCACCAACATCACGGCGTCCTCGGTTTCGGGGTCGGGGCCCCCTGCTGCCGCAAGCGGCCGGCTGGCACCCTGGTAGGTGATGTCGAAGTCGTCGGCGCCCCTTTCCAGCGGCAGGATGTCGAGCCACCAGTTCATCACCCGGTCGGACTTGGAAAAGAAGCGGTGGCCGCCGATATCGATGCGATTGCCGTTGTGCTCGACGGTGCACGAGATGCCGCCGACGCGCCGGCTGGCTTCCAGCACCAGCGGCCTGATATCGCTTCGCTCAGCCAGTTCCAGCGCCGCGGTAAGACCCGCGGGACCGGCACCGATGATGATGGCTTGGGGTCCGAACATGCAGCGACTACCTGAACAACAGGACCTTCCTGACGACGTAGTTGAAGACGAAACTGAGACCCGATGCGCCGATCTTGGAAAGCGCGTAGTGCAGGCCGGCAAAGTCGGTGAGCAGCCACAGCACCGCCTCGTTAACGCCCAGGCCACCGACACCGACGATAGCGAAAATAACATATTCGGCAGTGCGGTTATGTAACCGCCGTCGCTTGAAGACCCAGAGCAACGATCCCACATAGGCGGCCGTGATACCGGCTGCCAAGGCCACCAGATTGGAAACCAGATAGTGCACGCCGAAAAGTTCGGTGAGTCCGATCAGCAGGGCGTAGTCGATGGCCAGGGCCGCCACGCTGACCAGAAAATAGCGGCCAAATTCAGCCCTCAAACCGGCGCTCCGCAGCTTCGCGACAAGCTCGGCCACGCCTACAACCGGGTAACCTTGTGGGTGTCGCTCAGGCCACCGGCGCGGCGCTCGATGATGATTTCAATCATGGAAGATATATGATGGCGCGGTAGCGGCGGTGCGGCAAGGAAGACGCAAGCGTTCGCAACAATGAGGGTCGAAATAGTTGCCGACAGGGGCAGCGGAATTAGCCTTGGAGCACTGCCCTCGGCCGGCTGAGCGGTGCCTTGTCGGGCCGGAACCCAGGCGCTACCATCGCGACACAGATTTGGGGGGGCGACGTTCGCGCGGGCAATGCCGAAAGAGCTGAGAAAGATCCTCTTCACCGAGGACGAAACGCGCCAGGCAATGGTCGAATTTTGCGACCAAACGCAGGCCATACCGCCGGGCGTCACGCTGCTCAAGGTAGAGCTGACGGGCACCGAAGAGGCACCCATAAATCTCGCCTACACCTCGGGCAGCAGCAATAATCCCACCGAGTTGCAGCTCGGCCGCGACCAGGTGGCGGCCGCCTTGATCCGCTTTTGCCGGGCCCAGCGCATTCCCATCCCGCGCCAAAGCAGCAAGACACTGCAGCTCAAGGACGGCGAAATTGCGCTGCTGCTGGGAGTCGGTTTCAAGAACGGCTGAGAGAGATCGATAACGTTCGTCAACCCTGATGGCCTCTGGAAAGGGACCAGGCCAAAGCCGGAATAATTGCAGGAACAGCCGGATGAAGGACGAATCTTTCGATCCCGAGGCACACCGCGACGCCGAACCCCGCTACTTCGACGACCTGGAAATGGGTGAGCGCTTCCACATTCCCAGCCGCACGCTGGGCGACGCCAACTTCGCGGCCTTTCAGTTGGCTTCGGGCGACAACCACCCGATCCATTACGATCTGGAATACTGCCGCCGCCAGGGCCATCCCGAAATGCTCGCCTGACCTGCCCCCAAGGTTTGTACCATATCCTATGTTAGTCTGTTTGCCATCCGTTCTGAGGCCCGGTTCGGCCGCAGCCCATCAACAGCGAAGGCCGGAACGGGCCGGTGGTGCAGAATAGTCTCCGGCGCCGGTGGGCCGTAGCCGAGGGCGCTGTGCGGCCTGACGGTGGTGTAGTGCCGCCGCCAAGCGTTGATCAAAACTTGGGCCTCGTAGAGACTGTAGAAGAT
>PVBE012627080.1_pt1 | contig 15194 bp, 8 predicted proteins | sample 1631181 | NCBI WGS metagenome assembly PVBE01 (sample SAMN08397723, study PRJNA350692) | Marine metagenome, whole genome shotgun sequencing project. | isolation source: water | place: Pacific Ocean | collected 2012-04 | reverse complement strand
GATATATTTTTTGGCTCCCCAGTTAGAAGTATCGTCGAGAAGATCAAGGACTCGCCAACCTAGGCGAGGCCTTGATAGGTCAGCAGGCATGGCTTTCCAAGCACCACCAAGATAACGATCAGATTTAAAGAATTGCTCATTTCGATAACGATCAGGATAACCAGTTGAGGACTTAATCCGCGGATGAGCTGCCCACATCAAGCCGTTCTCTTTTTCCATGAGTTTGAGTACCTCCTTGGAGCTGCCCACGTGATAGACCTGGCCATACTCTGGGTGCTGCTCAATGAAAGGCTTATCCTTGACGCGTCTTAGAACCCACATCACAGGGCGCGGGAAAAAACTAATCCAGTGCCCACCAAGGTGCGCATTAGGCTCCTCTCCAGGGAGAAGAAGAAAGTCATCGTCCGAAAGGCGAGCACACTCATCGTGGAGTAGTTTGAGCAACGGCAAGGTCTTATTAGGGTCACGTCGCAATGGGCCAAGCCGGTTGTGAAACTCTGCGAGGTGCACGATATCAACCCCGGCCTTTTTAAATACACTAACAAAATCCGGATTAAAATCTTCTTTGGGAGGATCCGTTTTCGTGGAGAGTACTAGGCCCACGTCTATGGCCTGTCCGCCTCCGTCATTCCAACAGTGAACGGCTAGCAGGTTATTGCCCTTTTTCAGAGTTTTCCAGGCTTCCGGACTAATGGGCACCTCAAGATATCTCTTGGAGAAACCTTTCACTGAGACTGCCAATACACCATTGAGATAAACTTCTGTGTCCTCGTCGTATAACAACGACAGCTTAAGGCCGTCAGTCGGAATCTCGTTAAGTTTAAAGTTTCTCCGCAACCATATATCCTGAGTAAGCCAATCTGTGCCCAGCCTAAGACCAGGCGTTCCCTCCTTGCCAAACCCACCCTGTCCCTTCTTCCATTTTTTATCATCGAATGAGGGTTGCATCCATTCCTTGGATGGTTTCGTTAAGGAATAGCGCCAGTCTTGTCCCTTTCGTCGCGAAGTATTGATCACTTCGGGAGAAGTCGAATTTTGCCGGTTTTCACGTAATTCAAGGAGGCGCGTTGTGTGCTCAATGTGATAATGGCTGGTAAATTTCTTATGCCCGGGTATCACGGGGAACCGGTCCCCATTCGTATAAGCTTTGACACGGGCAAAGAGCTTATTGCCCCTGTTAGTTGACGGGAGCCAGAAAATTCCTAACTCTTGTTGGGTTCCGGGCGGTGCATTGAACCAGGGAACCCAACGATTATCTCCTTTGAGATCCTGGCGAATACCAATACCGAATCCTGAAACTTTATTCATGAAATCATTTCCCCGCCAAGTGAAGCCAAGGTTGTAAGCTTCATCAAGTGGGTAGAAATAACGATGCGGTGGCGGGAAGATTGCGAGGCCTCCGTTCTCAGTTTCCAGAGCAATTGTACGGTGCCTCACCTTCACAGGCTTTGCGGGCTTCGTGATCTCATTTGTCCGGTGCAATTTATCATCGAGTCCGATCCAAGACACAGCTTTATCTTTCGGGTCGCAGGTCAACCCAGCGTGATAGAGTAGTGCACGGGCATCCTGTTTTGTTTGGACAACTGACTGAAGGTGGATCAGGTCACATCCGGCATAGAGTGTGAATCGAAGTTTTCCAGAGAAAGCGCTTCCTCCAAGTTCACCAAAATCAACAATGCATCTGTTACCGATGCTTTGCACGACCACAGATTCGAGTTTAAGAGAGAGCGGTCCAGACTTACTGAGTTTGCGACTAGTTGGGTCAAAAAAGATGTTCCAGCCGCCACGCTTCTTTAAGTCACGTTGGCCAATGGATAGAACAGTGATCGGATCGGCGTTGCGCAAAACTACAACGGGTTTACTTTTACCTGATGTTACAGAAATCGATCGTACCAAAGCACCTTGTCCTGAAATATTAAGGGACAATTCTGTTGAACCTTCCGGAGTCTTCCACCCCAATACGATTGTATCCTCATCGAACCGCATGTCCACTCCACTGGAGGGATCGTAAGACTTTGTATTTACGGAAACCGCCTCAGCAGTCTGATTATGGATGAAACCCAATAAAATACATAAAACTAATGTCATTAATAATTGGATGAACCGTCCATTGCTATTTTGTGTTTTACTTAAGTTCATTTTGTATCAGGCGATAATATTTTGAATAGGATTACCGAAATCCTTTTCGAGGCGCTTATGTCCCGGAATTTCCAGTTTATGCGGATCAATTCCCATGAGTTGATTGATTGTGGCGTGGATATCGGTCACATAGTGGGGATCTTAGACGGAATGGTAGCCTAATTCGTCGGTTGCTCCATTGATTACACCACCTTTGATGCCGCCGCCTGCCATCCAGACACTGAAACCAAAGGAATGATGATCCCGGCCATCGGCACCCTGCGAACCTGGGGTGCGGCCGAACTCGGTTGCGAATACGACGATAGTGTCCTTGAGAAGTCCCCGTTGCTTTAAGTCTTTCAGCAGGCCCGAAGTGGGCAGGTCGACCTGCTTGGAGAGTTTTGTGTGGCCCTTCTTCAATCCCGAATGGTTGTCCCACGCGCCTGCGGCACCATCACCATGCATGATTTGAATGAAGCGCACTCCGCGCTCGGAAAGACGTCGCGCTGCCAGAAGTTGCTGGCCGAAGGTCTTGGTTTCCTGCTGGTCGAGTCCGTAGAGTTTTCGCGTTTCAGTGGATTCCTGCTTAAAATCCATTGCATCTGGAACCGCTGTCTGCATGCGGTAGGCCAGTTCATAGGACTTCATTCTGGCCTCGATGACCGGGTCGAGCGGGTATTGTTGCGCTGCAAGAGAATTGAGTTTGTTGGTTAACTTGAGGTTCTTGAGTTGGTTTTCAATAGTCATGCCTCCACTGGGCTTGGCAAAATCGAGAGGGTTGTTAGGGTCGATCTTGAGGTTTACTGCTTCGTAGGCCGGACCGAGGTAATGCGCATCCTTCTTGTCGAAAAAGCGCGGGCCTATGTTGATGAACTGCGGTAGGTCGTCGCTGAGCGAACCTAGTCCATAATTGACCCATGCGCCGATGGTCGGAACGCGAGGATCCAAAAAATGACGTCCGGAATGAAACTGGACCTGGGCGCCATGATTATTGTCGCTCGTCCACATGGAACGGATGAAGGCAATATCATCGGCGCAGTCCCCGATATTCGGAAACCAGTCACTGACTTCAATCCCAGATTGGCCATACTTCTTAAAGCCAGTTTGCATGGGAAAGATCTTGGTACGAGTATGGCCGTTTCCATCCCCTTTTATCGGAATCCGTAATTTTCTTATTTTTTGAGGGTTCAAGACACTCTTGTAAGGCGTTTCTCCAATCGATTTCCCGGCAAATTTATTGAGCGCGGGCTTGGGATCAAAGCTCTCCATGTGGCTCACTCCGCCCCGCATGAACAACCAGATCACCCGCTTTGCCTTCGGCGTGAAATGCGGTTTTCCGTTCGGCAAAACATGCTGTTCTGCGGCCATGATGCCGTTGAGCGCAAGGGCTCCGAAGCCGAGCCCTGATTGCAGGATGCCCCGCCTTGAAATCGAAAATGGGTTATCTTGTCTCATCGAATTATCAGAAAATCATTAAGGTTGATCAAGGCATGAATGAAATGCTCACGCTTTGGTTGATCTTGCAGATACGAAAGGCTTTCAGCCAATTCAGCCTCTATCGGTGGTCGAGCTAGAATCTTCAAGAACGCATTCCGGACGAATGCCTCTGGACTCATGTCCGGTTTAAACGTCGTGGCGATTTGTTTTGCTGATACAGTCGCCGTTTGACTATTCATCATTGCTAGGGCCTGCTGAGGAACAATGCTTTCACTGCGTCGGTAGCAGGCAAACACGTCGGCGTCATCGAAGGTCGACAGGAACTTCGAGCGTCCATCCCTAGAATGAAAGAAATAGAGGCTGCGCCGCCGGACATTGGGTGAGGGTGTGACCGAAGCCCCTCCTCGTGTCAAATCAAGCGTGCCAGTCAGGTGCAACAGGCTATCTCGAAGGACCTGAGCCTCCATCCGACGGCTGTTCATGCGCCAGTAGTGGCGATTGTTTTTGTCGGAGGCGAGAGTCTTCTTGTCTGCGGCAAGATTGGAGGAGCTGCGCTGCCATGATTTTGATGAAAGCATCAGGCGGTGCAGGCGCTTCATGTCCCAGCCGGACTCAATGAACTCAACAGCGAGGTAATCCAGCAGGTCCTGATGTAATGGCCTTGGCGCCCTCAATCCAAAATCGTTGACTGTCTCAACCAATGGTGTTCCGAAATGCCGCATCCAGATGTGGTTTACTGCCACCCGTGCGGTGAGAGGATGCTCGCGGTGTGTAAGCCAGTTTGCCAGTGCCGTCCTTCGACCACTACTGGTTTTCGGGTAACCTCCTTCAGAAGGCAGGGCATCCTTGTTCGGCGTCTTGAGAAGAGACACGGTGCTGACGCTTATCGGTTCGTAACTAGGGAACTTTTGGGCCTTGAGATCTGCTTCCAAATTTTTAATTGTCGATGCTGCCTTGGTGGCTTTTTTCGAGTCGTGCAAGTCTACTCTTGCTTTTGCTAAGTTGACTTGAAGCTGTCTACGACCAGCGTTCTCGGCCGAACCATTACCTATTTTCCGGTAGGTGGCGTTGTCCGCATCAATTCGAGCTATGGTAAAAGCGTGCTCCGCTTTTGCCAGGTTTAGCTTGGCCTGCGCCAATTCGACGACAGCTTCCGTGATCATCGGCGTTTCGGCCAGATTAGTTTTTGCCTTTACGCTGGCTTTTTTGAGGTTTTTTTCCGCAGGTAAATGCCTGACCTCGATGCTGTAAAAATCAGCGGTTGCATCGTATGCCAGAAGTTGCACGGCACCAGGCTGACGTCTTGGAAGGTTGTATGCAAAGAGGAATTCCCCATCCAGAGCGACGTTGATCAGTGGACCTCGAACCTTCAAGTTCAGTGTATACTCCTGATTTAGCTGGATCGGTCGCTTGACGACTGCCTGGGTGTAAATGTCCTTGCCTTCGATGGTGTGGGCCAAGTGCACCTTTTTGCCGCCAACACTAGTGTAAACAAAGTGCGAATTGTTTCCACCCGGATCGACATCGAAACGGATTCCAACCGATTTCCATCTATCGCCACCGGTTGTTTGAAATTGCAGATTGAGTTCAAAGTCTCTAGGGTGAGTTACTTTAGAGCGTAGCCAAGATGTATTGGTTGATGGCTTGGTTAAGGAGAGTATTCCACCTTGATAGCGCCAATCGCTGCCAACAAGCTTCCAGAGATCCGGCTTGGATTTACTGAAGTTATCAACGAGTACGGGTCCACCGATTGCCAGTTTGTCGGCTGGTTCTTGCGTTATGGAATCGGCAGTCGATTTTTCATTCTTGTCTTTCGCTTTTTGCTTCTTGTTAGCGGATGCCATCTGGAGTTTTATATTTTCGAAGTGGGCTTCAGCTTGGGTGACCTTTGCCTGTGACCGGACGATGGAACCCTCCTGCACAAACTTTTGCAGGTCGGGACGCCAAGCTTCAACTGGAAGGTCGACCGGCTTGGGTGATTGCCACGCATCCGGCGCCAGGAAGGCGGGAGAGTCTGCATTGATCTTCCTGCTTGTGTCCGGCTTACTTTCTTCGCCGCGCTTGTGCAGATAGGTTGCTGCGTTCAGGTTCCCGTCATAAGCACGGGTCAATCCGTCCCGCGCTAAATCCAATTGTCCTGACGCGGCATCAACACGGACCTGATAGGGCTCAAAAATGGCGCGGAACTGATAGTAATCGAGATGGGTAATTGGGTCGTACTTGTGATCGTGACACTTGGCGCAATTCATGGTCAAGCCCATGAACGCCTTGCTGGTGTGTTCAATCGTGCTGTCCAGCCAGCTTGTGCGATTGAATTTGTACCAACTCCTGGCGAGAAAGCCGGTGGCTACAATTACTTCCGGGTCATCCGCTGCAATTTCATCGCCTGCCAACATTTCGCGAACCATCCTGTCGTAGCCTTTGTTTTCGTTGAGTGAATCGACGATCCAGTCGCGCCAACGCCAGAGGTGTTTCTGACTGTCCCGAATTTCTTTGTCCAGACCATACCAGTCACTGTAGCGCCAGACATCCATCCAGTGCCGGGCCCAGCGTTCGCCATATTGGGGACTGGCGAGGAGTTCATCCACGATGGTTTCCCATGGTCGGACATCGGTCAACTGCTCGCGCGTGGGTGGAAGTCCGATGAGGTCTAGATAGAGGCGGCGAAGGAGAATCGTGCGGTGCGCTTTTGGTTGCACCTTCAGTCCGAGTGTTGCCTGGCGGTTGTCCAGAAGCGCGTCGATGGGATTGCGGGCATCGCCTGGCAAAGGCGTGCGGCGTGGTGTCTTGAAAGCCCAGTGCTCGCTAGGGGCCAGTGGAACGGGTTCCCCGGCCGGCGCCTTGGCTCCGGCGTCAATCCAGCGTCGTAAGAGAGCGATTTCCCTAGGCTTTAAGGCTGCCCCGTCTTCGGGAGGCGGCATACGATCTTCGCCCATATCCTCTACTCTCTCGATGAGCAAACTCTTGGTCGCGTGCCCGGGAGCAATGATTTCGCCCTTCAACATGAGATTTCGTGTATCTAATCGCAGCTTCGCTTTCTGCTTAAGGGCACCATGACAAGAATAACATTTCGCTGCGAGGAGCGCCTTCACCTTAGTGTAGTCCTCATTAAGTTCTGCGGAGGAGGATTCCTTTTCCCCAGCGATAGAAATCACGGATGAGATTAAGACTAAAAAAATTCCTAGTCGAATACCCATAGCGGAAATAATAGCTTTTTTATGGCTCCTTGGAAGACAAAAAGCAGAGCCTTATTTTTCTTGTTTGAATGGTTTGATTCTAAACGCAGTCCTACCCTTATTATTGTGTATATGTGGGAGGAGATTGATAAAGCATAACTAAGAGCCTTGATAGTTGCCATTCCTTTTGTAAGTAGTAGTTTGTTGTGATGAGAAATTTACTATTACTATTGCCCCTGTTTCTTTTATTAGGTGGTTGTGGCAATGAGCCAGCCAACAAGTATATGTTACCAGCAGGAGCAGTAAATTATAGGAGTTTGGTGGTTAAAGAGGATCAACTTTGGTATAGACAAAAATCGGATACACTTTTTTCAGGGAATTTTTATGAAATGTCTGGTGAAGAGAAGTTGAGCGAGGGCAGTATTAAGGATGGTAAAATGGTGAGTTGGGCAAAATATCATTTGAATGGTATCAAACGGTCCAAGCAAAATTGGAAAGATGGAAAATTAGAGGGCCTACAGACAAAATGGCACGGCAATGGTAAAAAGTTTGTGGAGTTGGAATACAAGGTTGGTGAAGAGCTATCTGCAAAGTATTGGAATAGTAAAGGAAAGGCTGTCGACAGTGAGGCTGCAGCTAAAGATTAACTATTGAGAGAAGTTAAAATCTTATCGGGCCAATAAAGTACAACTGCGTTTTGTACTTAACTCAAAAATTTTGCGATTCTATCCTTTGGTCGACCAATGATTGATTTCTTGCCTTTCATGATGATAGGGCGTTGAAGAAGTTGCTTATGCTTGAGCAGAATTTCAATTACAGCTTCAGGGTCATCCACCAAATCATCAGGATTAAGTTCGAGTTTTTTGAATTTAGAATCTTTCCTTACTAGATCTTCCACAGAATCTTCCAGGCCATGAATGATTGTTTCAAGTTCCTTTCTTTGAGGAGGAGTTTTTATATAAAGGACAACTTCGCATTCAATCCCCAGTTCCTCAGCGACCGCTAAGGCATTTTTAGAGGATCCTCAGTTAGGATAATGATAGATAGTAACTTTAGGGGTAGACATCCAATAGCTATGTTTACCCTATTATAATAGGGTAAAATGTATCGTCAATTCTTTTCAAGGGTTTCAAATACTCAAGTGTCCCCTCCTAGTGTCCGTGATTCCTTCATCCTTTGCCCTGTTCGGCGGTCACTGTCCACCGTACATCGAACATGGCTCATTGTTCAACCTGATCGGGATTTGATTTGTGTCGGATTCACTTCGACTCAAATTAGATCGCAACCTCCTCTAATCGGGCATAGAGCAACGCGTGAACCTATGGAAAAAATATTCGCGTCTTATTCGAGACAAACTGAGGAGGGGCGACGGGTATGGGCTGCGTTTTTTATGCGAGGAGTCTACTGAATGTTTAGCACGGATTCGAAAAGTTAGGGCGGGTAGGGCGCGTATTTGGCCTTTTCGCATAACTTTTTTCCACTCCATTCTCTATATAATATATATAATATTTTTTATTCGAAATGAATGTCTATATTACTAAAAGTGCGCCCTACGCGCTGTTCAAAAATCCCCAAGCCACCAGCCCCTGTTCCCATATGGGGTATAGGTTAGCAATAATTCCAAACTTGATTATCGAAGATAAAAATGGACTATTCCCGTAAGTCTATTTTCAGCATGAAGAACAATTCTCTCATAAAAACGTCAGCATCGATTTCAATCATTATAATTATTTTGACGGTTTGCTCAATTCTCTTTGAATTATCCTCTGTTACATCAAAAAACTTCAGTGAAAAATTGAGTGAAATGTTGCCTCAGTCCATCCTAATTGCATCTGCATTGATTAGCTTAACTATTTGTGGAATAAGTCGCAAATAACTCAAGTTTTTTACATACGACTTCAATCTACGACCCAACGACCCAACGATCCAACGATCCAACGACCCATGATCCATGGTCCCTTGTTCGGGGATAGGGAGGCTTGATCCATGGGCCATTTGCCATGTACCATTGAGCCATGAACCGCAGGCATTCATTATTTATTCTTGGAGGCTCCCTGCTCGCTCCCCGGCCGGCACGTGCCGAGGGGATCGGTTGGCAGCCCCGCTACGTCCTTTCTTCGGCGATGTATGGCGACTTACCCCTCGCCAGCGTCCTCTCCGAAGTCGCTAAAACCGGCAGCGTCGGGATCGATATCTGGCGGAAAACACACGCCACCCATCGCGAGCAGATCGAGAAGATGGGGGACGATGCCTGCCGCATATTGCTCAAGGACAGCGGCACCCGGATGTGCGTCTCGACCTGTTATCCGCTGGGACCGTTCCGGCAGGACAAGGAATTGCGGTGGGTCAAATCCCTCGGAGGTGAGATGACGGTCTGCGGATCCGGCTCCATGGGGTCACGCGATCCGGTCGGCCAGGAGGCGAAGCGACAGGTGAAAGCCTTCTTCGAGAAGCTGAAGCCCCACTACGAGCTGGCCGAGGAACTGGGCGTCACCATGGCGATCGAGAATCACAAGAACGCGATGCTGTCGTCTCCCGATTCGATCCGCTACTTCTGCGAACTCAACCCCTCGTCGCACGTCGGCATTGCCTTCGCCCCCCATCATTTGTACGACGCGATTGACGAAATCCCGAAGCTGATCCGGGAGGGCGGAAAGAAAAATATTTCATTCATTTATTTCCAGGAGCACCACCCTTCGTCGAAGAAATCCATGGTGAAAGTCGCCGAGTTCAAGCAGATGCCCGGTTTCGGTTCGCTCGACTATGTGCCCATCCTCACCGCGCTGCGGGATATCAAGTTCGACGGCTACGCGGAGATCTTCATGCACCCGACCCCGCGCGGGACTCCCATTCTCCCAACCGCCGTCGAGATCACCCAGGTGATCAATCACTCCCGGGAGTATCTCACCGACTGCCTTGCCAAGATATGATTCGCTTTCTCATTGCGCTCGGCTGTCTCGGCATCCTGGGCGAACTCCAGGCGGAATCGCTGGTGCCGGGCTACCAGAGGTTCCATGCCGAAAAAATCTCTTCCCGTAGCGGTGAGCTGCTCTATTCCGAGTTGGGTTGCGCCAACTGCCATGGAAAGTCGCCCGTGCGGATCGAACGGAGCGGCCCTTCCCTCGACGCTCTCTCCTCGCGGGTGCAACGCGACTGGGTCATCGCCTTTCTGCGCGATCCCCAAGCTGCCCTGCCGGGATCGCCGATGCCCAAGATGACTCATGATCTCTCCAAGTTGGAGACCGAGGCCTTGGTGGCCTTTCTTGGTTCCCTCGGCAAGCCTGCCAGGTTGAAGCCGCCCCGCCATGCCAACGCGGAACTCGGCAGTGCCCTCTATCACGAAATGGGATGTGTTGCGTGCCATGCGCCGACTCCCGACTACCGCGGGCCCCACGGGCCGGTCGACGCCATCGCCGAAGAGGTAGTTGCCTTTCCTGACCTGGCAGCCAAGACCGGCCTCCTCGAACTCCAGCATTTTCTCACCCACATCTCCGACTTCCGCGGCGACGGGCGCATGCCCCACTTCGCACTTGATGCGCAGGACGCTTTCGATCTCGCGGCGCATCTCCTCGACTACCAATCGAGCGATCCCCGGGATGCCCCGCGCGTCGCCCCCTGGCCCAAGGCGTCCAAGGAAAAGATCGATGCCGGTCGGAAGCTCTTTTTCGGCCAGTCCTGTCACGCCTGCCACGACGTTCCCGGGAAGCAAGCGTATCCCAAGGTCGACTTGGACAAATCCAAGAACGTGAAATCATCCAATTGCCTCGATGCGGGGAGTCATCCCGGAATTCCATCTTACCAACTGACCGAGAATCAGCGTGCTTCGCTCGTCGCTTACCTCGTGGAAAAACCGGCCAAACCCGCGCCGGAGGAAGCCGTCGATGTGACTCTCATGGCTCTCAATTGCTATGCGTGTCACAATCGGGGGGACAAGGGAGGACCGGTCCCCGAGACCGATCCTTTCTTCGTCGGCGAGGAAAGCCTCGGCGACTCCGGACGGCTGCCTCCGCCCTTGACCGGGATTGGGCACAAACTGAAAGAAGATTGGATGACCGGCGTGTTTCAGGGGCGCCACCGAGTTCGCGCCTACCTGAAGACGGCCATGCCCGCCTATCCCGCTCACGCTGCCACCTTGGCCAAGCTGTTCACCGCGGTCGACCATCGCCCCAACGCTCCCGCTCTTGTCTCGAATAAAGCGGACCTCGCAGCGGGGCACCAACTACTCGGGACGCACGGCGGGCTAAACTGCGCGGCGTGCCACAACTGGGGAGACAAACCGTCTCCTGGGATCCCCGGCCCCGACCTTAGCGATCTCGACCACCGACTCCGCCCCAGCTGGTTTCGCGAGTACCTGCTCAACCCCTCCAGCTACCGTCCCGGAACCCTGATGCCGCCCCTGTGGCCCGGCGGCCAATCGACCGTGCCAGACATTCTCGGTGGCGATACCGAAAAGCAGATCGCGGCGATCTGGACCTACATCCAGGAAGGCAAGGAGGCGCCGAAGGGCTACGTCGAGAAGAACGGGCAATACGAGTTGGTTCCAAGCGACCGCCCCATAGTGCAGCGGACCTTCTTCGAAAAGGCCGGAGGGCGCGCCATCCTCGTCGGCTTTCCCGGTGGAATCCACGTCGCCTTCAATGGCGACCGCGGTCATCCCGCTCGCGTCTGGCGCGGACGGTTCTTCGATGCCTACGAAACCTGGTTCCTGCGCAAGGCGGAGTTCCAGAAACCGCTCGGCAAGGATGCGCTCGAGTTCGGGCCTCCCCCATCGCCAAACCGGTTCCGCGGCTACGAACTAGATAAAGCCGGCAATCCCATCTTCCACCTCCAACAGGCCGGTCATCGATTCACCGAGACCTACCGAGTCAAGGATGGCAAACTGATCCGCTCCCTCACCTCGGAAGATTCCCCGCTCCCGCCCGTCACTCATCCGAAAGGACTGAAGGTCGAAACCGTGACCGATTCTCCCCGCAAAAAAACCTTCGTCTACTCATGGTAAAACCCCCGTCTTGCCTTCTCGTCGCTCTCTGCGCGTTCGCCGTCCCGGTCCTCGGGATCGCCGGTGAAAGCCAGTCCTACAAACGTATTGAAATCCTGACCGCGAGTTCTCCGACGACTTCCCGATCCGAGCAATGGACCCCGGGCAAGGGCCTTCCCCTCGAGGTCAGTGGCATGGCCTGGTACCGGGATCGCCTCGCGGTCTCGATCCGCAAGGGGGACATCTGGCTGCTCGACAACACACTGGGCAGCGATCCAGCCAAGGTCACCTATCACCGCTTCGCCTCGGGACTGCACGAACCGCTCGGATTGCTCGTCTCCGGGGAAGATCTGCTCGTCGGGCAGCGAGCCGAAATTACCCGCCTGGTCGATCGGGACGGCGACCTGGTGGCCGACGCCTACCTCACGGAATGCGATGGATGGAACGTTTCAGGAAACTATCACGCCTACACCTACGGACCGGAAGAAGATGGTCAGGGAAAACGCTGGGTCACCCTCAACTTGGGTATGGGAAAGTTCACCAACAATAAGACCGGATGGCGGGGATGGGGTGGCACCATCGGCGCCGACGGGCAATTCGAGCCGCGTTGTTTCGGAATGCGCTCGCCTTGCGGCCTCGGCCCCAACCTTGAGGGAGAGCTCTTTTTCTCCGACCAGCAAGGAACTTGGATCCCGGCCACTCCCATCTATCACCTCCGACCAGGCGTCTTTTATGGCAACCAGGAATCGCTTGGAACCCTCAAGGAAAAGGGCGCACCCTTTCAATTGACCAGCGTCCCCAAGGCGAACCAACCCTACCCCAAGGCGCTCGAGAGTTGCCCCGAGTTCGTCCCGCCGGCGGTCTGGCTGCCCTACAACAAGATGGGCAGATCAGCGACGGACATCCAGTTGATCAAGACGGGGAACAAGTTCGGCCCCTTCGAGGGACAACTGCTGGTTGGTGAGTTCACCAATTCCGCGATCAACCGGGTGTTCCTCGAAAAGGTGAATGGGGAATACCAGGGGGCCTGCTTCCCGTTCCTCTCCGGTTTTCCCTCCGCGGTCCTGCGCCTGCTGTTCGCCGAGGACGGTTCGCTATTTGTCGGCCTGTCCAACCGCGGCTGGTCCTCGCTCGGCAATCGATCCTACGGCTTGATGAGGATCGAATATAACGGCGACAATCCGTTCGCCATTCACGAGATGAGAGCCACCCCAACCGGCTTCCATGTCTCCTTCACCGAGCCGGTCGATTTGGCCAGCGTAAAAGAGGGCTCCTTTTCCTTCGAACGATTCACCTACCAGTACTCCTCGAAGTATGGAGGCCATGAGATTCTCAAGAAACCCCTGTCCGTTTCTGGAACGACCTGGGGTGACGATGGGAAATCGGTGCGGATCGACGTGGCAGACCGGGCTGCGTATTACGTCCACGAACTACAAATCAAGCATCTCACCGATCGCAAGGGAAGGAAGCTGGAGCACGGCCGCGCCTACTACACCTTGAACCAGATACCGAAAGGTTGACGGCCGGAGTGATCCGCCCGAGGCAGAATTCCTGGCAGTAGTCGAACCCACCCATGTCCGAGTGCTGCCAAGCTACCTAATTTGATAAAGTTTCTTCTATTTTTAATTTTCATGGTTGTATTTGTAGTTTTTCCTAAAGGATTTTCCTAAGGTTCAGGGACCGCGCGTCCGAGGCACCATAGTACGGCGTTGCGGTAGAGTCGTTGGACGTTGGGATTTTCAAAGCTTTTTCGGGCACCGATGGTAGTCGCGAGGGCGCGGCGGTTTTGTTTACTTTCGATCGTCCAGACAATCGGATGAGGACTGCCGCTGAGACGTCCTTGGTCTTCCGCTGAGAGGACCATGACGTGGTTGTGTCCACCGACTTTTTTAAAGGTAGCGAGTTGTCGACCTCTGAGACCTTGTCCGATCATGAGAGGAGTGCACTTGATGCTGAGGGGATTGACGGCGTAGTGAAAGTCGGGTGTCCAGAAGCGGGGTTCGATGCCTGTCATGACGGGATGTTTTGCCGCCATGACGTAGTTGACCTGGCTGGAATCGTGACCGTGATGGCCACGGTATGGTGTTCCAAAGTGACGGGTCGGGAACGCTCGATTCTCGGCCGCCAGCTTGGACTCCTTTGGGAAATCAAAGAGGTGGGTGGTGGTGCGGATGGCGATGAAGGGTTTGTGGCCGAGATGATGATCGAGTGCTTTGTATTGGGATTCTTCGAGGTTAACAAAACGAAGCGAGAGAATCAGAAGATCGGTCTCGGGTAGGTGCTTGGAGAGATCCGGAAATCGGTGGGGATTTGCGCCGCGTTTTAGTTCGAGATGGGTGATCTTGAGTTGGTCATCTTCTTCTAGTTTCTTCCCGATTTCGCTCAGGGACGTCCGCGTTCCGTATTCGGGTTCGCCGGTGAGAATAAGCACGTGTTTATTAGCTTTGTTGGAGGATGACGAGGCCTTGGGTTCATCGACGATCATAGTTCCCTGCATGATGCGCCAGTGTCCGGGCACAGTGCAGAGGAAGGGATAGGAACCGGGCTTCTTGGGAGTGAGAAAGCGGATCGCTACCTCCTGATGGGGATTTGCCATCGGAGTGGCATACAGAACTTCGGGGAGATCTGGAATCCAATCACGGTCGATGGCCTTAGGGTCTGTCAGGATATTGTCGACGGCGAGTCCGATTTTTTGGAGCGAACCGGGAGCGCACAGGACTAGGTTGTGCTGGATGGCATCGGGGTTGTCCAAACGGAGTTCAACCGGAGTATTTGCCGGGACACGGATGGAAGTTTGATTGAAACGAAGTTGATCGGGTACAGTGGCGACCTTCACCGGCACTAATTGAAGGGAACGAATTTGAGCAACAGCATCGGGAACTTTGCGGATGGTGGCGATGATGGTTAGGAGCTCGGAAGCGAGCTCGAAAGAAGCAGAGCCGCGTTTTTCCACGGGAGTTGTCTTAAGGGTGGGAAGATGAGCGTCCAGCAGAGTCGCGGCTTTTTCGGTAGGCCATGTCGCCTGAGGGCGCGTCAGAATGGCCTCGGCTGCGGCCGCAGTGAGATCCGGATTCAGAATGTGTCTGGCGAGGATAGTGAAGATCTTGACGTCGTTTTCTGGGATGCGACCGAGGCAGAAGAGGGCGGCTTCTTGCGTTGCCCGAGAAAAAGAAAGGGCTTTTTGAGCCGGATCGAGATAGGCGGTTTTAAGTTCGGGCGAATCGATCCTGGCGATGGATCGGAGGGCGTCGGGATCGAGAGGGAAAGAAGTCAGGCGACCGGATCGGATCTGCGCAGCGAAGGCGGCTTGCCGGATGGTGGAGTTTTTTGATTTCAATAACGAGCTGAGAACGTCAGCGGAGGAGACTTTGGTGGAGTCGAGAACTGAAAGCCAATCTTCGAGGGAGAGGCGCTCTTCTCGATCAAGCTGTTCAATAATTTCTACCAACACTTTCTCCTTTGTTCTGGAACTTTCCTCGGCAAGG
>PVBE012382900.1_pt1 | contig 15195 bp, 10 predicted proteins | sample 1631181 | NCBI WGS metagenome assembly PVBE01 (sample SAMN08397723, study PRJNA350692) | Marine metagenome, whole genome shotgun sequencing project. | isolation source: water | place: Pacific Ocean | collected 2012-04 | reverse complement strand
CGCTCAAGTAATGGTCTTGCTTCCATTCCCAACTCGGCCTTGCGCGCATCTCGGACAGTACCAGATCGGCGTTGAAGTCGTTGGAGTAGTCATGCACAAGCTTGGTGACTGAGCGCGGTGCCACAAACCTGCCGTCGATCGTGTAGGTGTGGGAGAGCTCATCGAAAGTGATGCGGCTGTCGCGCGGGAGCGGGTTCACGAGCGCCAGAGGGCCTCCATCGTCGTCGCGTGTTCGCCTTGGTAGATCGACTGGCGCATGGTCGAGGAGAGCACGATGTTGCGGGTGCTCTCCATGCCCAAGCGGGCCACCGCCTGGGGCAGGCGCGAGATCCTACGGCCGCCGCGGGGGCCGTAGAAGGCGGAGTTTGCCACTTGCAGCACGGCGCCTGCGAGGAACTGGTCCTGGTGGACGACGCGGGCGAGCCCCGCTGCGGAGCTGCGCGGATCCTGGGCCACGCGGAGTACCTCGGTGGCCACCTTGGGGAGCCTGGGGGGCACGAACTCCCCTGCGTTCAGTGCCAGCCACACCAACCGCCGTACGCTCCTTACAAGGACCGCTTTGGGATCCTCATGCGCGTTCGTTTCGGGGGCCGCGTCTTCGTCGAGCCGGGCCAGGTCGGCAGGTGAGACTGCGTAGATCCCCGTGTCGAAGGCTGAGCCGATCCGGCGTGGGTCGTGCTTGGGCATGCACTTGTTTCCGAGCCTGTAGGCGGGTGAGCGACGGAATCCTACGCGAATTCCGCCTGCGATTAAAGGCCCCGTGAGCCGCCTAGGTGGAGGTTTGTCGTGGTCGGCTCGCGAGGAAGAAGACCGAGGACACCAGCAGTCCCACGGCTGCGGCCGGCCAATACGGGTCACCGGGACCGCTGGATGCCATCCAGTCCACCATCAGGCCCAGCAGTGGCGCCACGATCATGGTGGAGACGGACTTCGCCTGGTTTTCGATGGATAGGATGGTGGCCCCGTACGCTTCGGGAGCACAGGCGTCGAAGCGGCTGATGAGTACGGGCCTCCAGAGGTTCTGCAGCACGTGCAGCAGAACGAAGAGCAGAATGGCGGCGCCATACCATCCGGCGAACAGGGCGGGGAGCAGGAGCAGGTACAGGGCTCCCGCACCTGCCCAGGCCTGGCGCGCGGCCTGTTCTTCGGAGCCCGCCCGTTCCACGAGGGTGTGAGCACGGCGGCTGGCCGCGGCCGACAGCAGGTGAAGGACCAGGAACACCGGCCCCACCAGCAAGGCGGTCTGGCGGGCATCGTCCAGCCCACCCAGCAGCGCCGCCCCCGCCAGGCCCCCAACGGCTGCGGTCTGCAAGAGAGGCTGCAGGTAGTCCTTGGCAGCCTTGAACACACCCTCGAAGCCCATGGATTCCGCCACCAGGCGGCGCAGCTTCGCGTCACGGGCCGAGGTCAGCAGCACGGCCCATAGACGGCCAGCCACCGCCCTCGGGGAGGCCTGGACCTCCTGGTGTCCGTCCAGCGAACGCGGGTAGCCCGCGAAGTTGACCAGGCCCAGCACGTAGGGTGGGATGCTGGCCACGAAGACCCACGCGTAGCTGCCTCCCAGCAGCACGATGCTCGCCCCCACCAGCACCGACAGAGCCGAACCCAGCTTGCTCCAGGAGCGGGTGTAGCCGTAGATCCGGGTGCGTTCCTCCTCCCGCCCCTCTGAGCGCAGCCACGAGAAGATCATGGCCTTGTGGGTTCCCGTGCGGAAGGCGTCGCCCACGGCGAAGAAGAGCATCGCCACGAACAGCAGAGACAAGCGACTGGCTGCGGCGAAGATGGCGAAGCTGACGATATAGGCGGCGAACGAGGTCATCATGGACCGGCGTCGACCGTACAGGTCGGCCACCATTCCCGAGGGCACCTCGAAGAGATTGATCATCAGCTCGCGGAAGGCGATGAGCAGTCCGATGGCGAAGAACGAGAGGCCCTTGTCCATGAACGCGAGGATCAGGAAGGGCTCGAAGTAGCGCTGGTTCTTGAGGAAACCGTAGAGGCTGAAACGCCTGAGCATGATGGGAGGGTAGCCTACATTCCCTCTCGCACCTCGACCCAGCGTCGGTCGGCGCGGCCGCTGGTGGCCATCACCACCAGCTCGTGGCGGCCTGGGCTGGGCGTCCACCAGGCGCGTTCGTCGGCGTCGGCGTGGGCCACGATCCGGCCATCCACGAACCACCAGAGCGGCTCGGGGTGGTCAGCCTCGGCGATGAGGGGCTGCTCCTGATGCGTAGGTTCGAGATCGGGCAACAGCACGAGCACGGTGCCCTCGCGGGGGTGCAGGATGCGTGGGGGGGCATGCGATGCGGCATTCGAACAGTCCTTCGCCATGGGGGGCAGGGTGGCCCCAGCCATCCCGCGGGTTGTCTTCCAGCGGCGCACGGATGGAGGTTCCACCACGAAGACCTCGCGTCGGGTCACCCGCCCGCTGCGGCAACCGGGCTCCACGCGCTCACCGGAAGCCGCGTCGATCTCGAGCTCCCGGTGAAGGTCGCAGGTCTCGGTGGGCACGCTGGAGCGCAGCGCAAGGGCCTCTTCCGCATGGGGGCACGCGGGCCCGACCGGAAGGCCGGAGAGGGGGCAGACCCGGACTTCCACCAAGTCCTCGGGGGGGGCACCGTCGTGGCCGGGGCTGGGACCTTCGTTCCGCTCCAGCGCCGTGATCAGGTCGAACAGTACCGGCGCGGCCAGCTCTCCACCTACCAGGGCCCTGCTGGCGGTACCGTCCAGGTTGCCCAACCAGACAACGGCGGTGTAGCGCTGCCCGTAGCCGGCGGCCCAGGCATCCCGGTGGCCCTGGCTGGTCCCGGTCTTCCATCGAAGAACGGGTGACCGCCCCGCCAGCTCCGCTCTGCGGGGAAAGTCGGGGCGGTCCCGCTGCGCGAGCACCCGCGTCGTCAGCCAGGTGGCGCCGGGAGAGAGCACGGGCAGGCCGGTCGTTGCGGATCGATCGCCGTGCCAGTCCAGGGGGGCGGCCTTGCCGTCCCTTGCCAAGGTGGTGTAGAGGCTCGCCAGCTCCAGCGGTGTGATCTCGGTTCCTCCGACCGCCAGGGAGAGGCCGTAGCGGCTGGGATCCGGGGAGAGGCTCGGAGCTCCCGCCGACCGCAGCAGGCCCACTAAATCCACCACGCCGACCTGGGCCAGCAGGTCCACGAAGGGCAGGTTGAGGGACTGGGACAGGGCGTGGTCCAGCCGCACGGTGCCGCGGAAGAGTCCGTCGTAGTTGCGGGGGGTGTAGCCGCCGTGGGTCGTCGGCACGTCGGGAACGCGGGTTCCCGGCAACACCAGACCGCGGTCGATGGCACGGGCGAAGAGGAAGGGCTTGAGCGTGGAGCCGGGGGACCGAGGCACGTCGAAGGCTGCGATCCATGCGCCGTGCTCGCTGCCCCAACCCTCGTGCCCGCCGACCATCGCGACCACGGAACGGCTCCCGTGTTCGACGACGACGATCGCGGCGTTGTGAACCCCCTTGCGCTCCAACCTGGTCCGTTCGGCAGCCAGCACCGCGGTGGCGATCCGCTGTGGGCCTCGCCCGAGGGTGGAGGCCACGTTCGTCTGCTCCGGAAGCTGGGTGCGCATCCAGCGGGCAGCGTGGGGGATCTCGCGGGGGAGGGAGCGCAGCGCCGTCGGTTGTGGACCGGTGGCCACTCGCTCGAGCAGGGCCTCGGGATCGGGTTCGTCGGTGTCCGGGCCCAGGACACCGGCCGCCACGAGGCGGCGGGCCACGCGGGTGCGGGCCACGCGGAGGGCGGGATCGTTCCGCGGTCGGGGGTATCGCGCGTTGGGATCCTGGGGAATGGCCAGCAGTGTGACGATCTCTTCCGAAGACAGCTCTGCAGGACCGTGGCCGAAGAGGCTCCACGATGCGGCCTCGATCCCCTCGAGGTTTCGGCCGTAGGGCACGAAGGTCAGGTATGCGGCGAGTATCTCTCCCTTGTCCCGGCGCAGCTCGAGCTGAAGGGCCCGCAGGGCTTCCACGGCCTTGGAGCGCAGGGTGCGGGGCCGTGGCTCGAGCACGCGCACCAGCTGCATGGTGAGGGTGGAAGCGCCAGAGACCACTCGACCCGCCGCCAGGTCCTGCACCGCCGCCCGCGCCACGGCGATGGGATCCACCCCCGGGTGCCAGCGAAAGCGGGCGTCTTCGTAGGCCAGCAGGGCGCGCAGGTAGTCGGGATCGATGGTGGAGGGGTCCGCCTCCAGGCGCCAACGTTCGTCCGGTGCCAGGAAGACTTCGGCCGGCGTCCCGTCCGCCCAGCGCACCACCGTGGATGGTGGCGCGGCCAGACGGGCGGGAAGCGGGACGATCCAGACCTGCGCGAGGGGAACCGCGACAAGGGCCAGGATTGCGGGGAGTGCCGCCCAGCGGCGGCGTCGAGAACCCATCAGAGCAGCTCCGTCCCGGCACGAGGCTGCACGATCACCCGGGTCGGCTCGGTGCGGGCCCTGACGCCCGGGTCGTACATGGCCTCGAGCTGCACGCCCGGCTGCGTGAAGCTACCCGCCGTGACCACCCGTACCGCGTAGACCAGGACGCGGGGATGCTGGTCGATGCTGCCGAAGGCCTCGAGGCGGTCGTCGCGCAGGTTCAGGTGCTCGGGGGCCCACAGGGTGTTCGTGTCTAGCCAGTTGGGCAGGGAGGTCCCCGTCAGGGTCGGATTCTCCACCTCCCATCCTGCGGGCAGGCGATCCACGATAGCGACGTTCGGCTGGCTGCCCAGCAGGCTTTGCACCTGGGTGCTGACGAAGACCAGCTGACCCACCTCGAGGTCGTCGAGCTCCGCGGGCTCGCCTTCGGCGGTGAGCACCCGGCGCTGAACGATCGCCCCCTGGGACTGGGGCAGCTGGCCATCGACCCGGATTCCCGTAGCGTCGAGCACCATCCAGAGGGGTGGTTCGCCGTCGTGATCGAAGTGGATCTCCAATGTCCCCGGCGCCGCGAGCCTGTCGATCACCCAGCCCGACGTGGTGCCTGGCGCTGTCGCCAGCTGGCCTCCGTTCCGCACGAGGACCGGGTGGACACTGTCCGTGGTGCCAGGCCCGACGGAACTCGCCAGGCCCGTCAGACCCCAGGCCAGCTCTTGGGTCGTGGCGTGGCGGGACCCGGCCGCGCGAAGCCCGGCCGCCACCGCGTCGGTGAGCGCCTGGCCTGCAGCGTGGGCGCCGAAGACCTCGCGGAAGGTGGCCAGCACCAGCCCTTGCTCGCGCAAGCTCGATCCGTAGGGTTGCCAGCGTCGCTGAGCTGGGCGGTCCGTGAACTCCCCGAGGTCCGTGAGGACACCTTCGTAGCGGTGGTCGCCCGTCAGGTGCACCGCGGCCATGAGAAGGTAGGCGGACTCGCGGTCGTTGCGGGTTCCAGCTAGCTCGCTTCGTGCCAGGGCCGCCTGGCCGCGGCCCGCGCGGGCCAGCACGTAGTGGGCGTAGGCGCGGACCTCACCGTCGCCCCGCTCCAGCTGGCGCTCCAGGTAGCCCAGGCCGCGACTCAGCATGCCCTCGGGCACGGGATGGCCGGCAGCGCTGGCGTCCAGCAGGACGTGCAAGGCATAGGCGGAGGCCCAGGGGGAGGGCTCGGAGCTGCCCGGCCAGTAGCCGAAGCCCCCACCGTAGATCTGCATGACCTGCACGCGGTCGATGCCAGCTTGTACCCACTCGTCTAGCGGTCGCTGCAGATCGTCGCCCTCCAAGAGCCCGCCCAGGGCGACCAGCGCGCGGGTCTGGGAGCTGGTCTGTTCCAGGCAGCCGTAGGGGTAGTGGAGCAGGTCCTCGAGCTGTTCCAGCACGTCGGCGTATGGGTTGGTCGTGATCCAGAGCTCGCCGCGCGCCGCCCGCCAGCCGGTGGTGTGCGAGGCGAGATCCTGGGTGTCCGTTCCAAGAGGAATGCGCGTGACCTCGTGCTCGGTGGGCAGCGGGGCCGCGAGCGGTACCATTACGCTCTGCTGGCTGAGCAGGTCGCCGCTGGTGGCGGTCACCCGTAGCTGGAAGCCGCCAGCGCCGGCCAAGGCCGCCAGCTCGACGTCCATCCCTGCGCGGTCTCCCATCTCGAGGAGCAGCTCCCGCTCGGCCCCGCCCACGATCTCGGCGAGCGCTTCGTCCTTCCACTCGTCATCTCGTCCGGGAAGTGGCCCTACCGAGACATCGACCTTCACCTCTCGGTCCCGCTCGCTCAGGTTGCTGACCGCCACGGGTACGCGGGCCCGGTCCCCTTCGATGAGGAATCGGGGTGCCGTGACCTGCACCAACAGTGGCTCCCGCACGGGCACGCGGGCGTCGGCCCGTGCCACGCGGCGTGACGTGGCACCCACGGCCATCACCCGAAGGGACCCGCGGTAGCTGGGGACCTCGAGAGGTACGGTGAGTCGGCCGGATGCGGGGACCTCCACCAGTCCGGACCACAGGGCTACGGGTTCGATCGTTTGTACGCGAGCTTTCCTGCCCAGGAAGTCGCCGCCAGCGGAGCTGGTGGACGCCAGACTCGGCAGCGCCAGCGCCCATCCCACCGTCTCGAAGCTGTCCACCCCCAGGGCCCGTGGCTGGAACAGGGCTGGCAGGGGGTCCGGGCTGGGGTGGCGTGTGAGCGACAGCAGGCCTTCGTCGACGGCGGCCACGGTCACCCAGGCTGGACCCGGCCCAGCGTCCAGCTCGAGGTCGATCTCGAGGGTGCTACCGGGGCGGACCTCGTCGGGGACCGAGAGCGTCAGCTGGCCCTCGAAGGGCTCGGGCTTGACCCGCACCGAGCGAAGGCCGTGGGCCCGCCCCGGCTGGTAGGCGCTGGCCGACAGCCGGTGGGGATCCCGGACGAGCAGGGCGGACACGTAGACATTGGGGGTGTAGTCAGCCAGCCGAAAGGACCACGTGGCCGTGCCGGGCCGCACCTTCATCCATCGATGCTCCAGCACGCGGTCGGTCTCGGCCGTCAGCAACAGCCAGCCGGCGTCGGCGACCTGGACCGAGACGGGCACGCGCTCGCCGGGATGCACCTCGTCGGGGGCCTGGACCTCGATCCGCCCGGCCCGCTCGGGATCGGGCGTGTCGTACAGGCCACTGCGGGCCCAGGCGTGATCTTCTGCCTCGAGCAGCAGCTCGCTGCGGGCTCCACCTGCGGTGGCGACCACCAGGTAGCCCCAAGCCCGCTCGGCCGGCGTGAATGGGAAGTCCAGGGTGCCCCCTCGAGAGTCCAGCTCCAGGGTTTTCTCCTCGACGCGGCGGTACCAGCTGCCGTATCGAAAGTCCTGGGTAGCCTCGTCCCAGCTCGCTCCATACTCGCGCTCCACGCGCATCACGCGCACGACTACTCGCTCGGCGGCCTCGGCCAGGGGTTGGCCTTCCCAGTCCACCAGCAGGCCCTGCACGCGCACGGGAACACCGGCTCGGACCTGGGCTTGGTCTGCATCGAGGCCGATGTAGAAGCGCTCGGGATGAACTCGTACGGCCGCGCGAGCCCGGGTGGCGCGACCGCTGGCACCCTCGAACACCGCCACTCGAGCCGCCAGCCGTGCGGGGCCGATCAGATCACCGAGCAAGGCGGGCTCGGGGCAGCTCATCCGGAGGTGTCCGCGGTCGTCGAGCGTGCCTTCGCGGGTGGCCAGGTCGCCGGTGGCGGCCAGCCCTTCGGCGATGTCCGAGAGGCCGTAGTGCAGGTGTGGGTTGTGGAAAGGCGCGAAGGTTCCTGGCTGCAGGGTGCAGTCGAGCTCCACACGGCTGCCGGCTGCGGCGGCTCCGAAGAGCCAACGGGCGTCGAGGCCCAAGGCCACGGCTTGGTCTTCGAGGATGTCTTCGTCGTCGGGCTCGAGCGCGACCTCCATGCGCTCCGGGGCGATCTCCTCCACCAGGAAGCGGGCGCTTCCGATCTCGCGTTCGGCCACCTCCAGGCGCAGCTGGTACCGGCCCGTGCGTGCGTAGTCCCGCAGCGAGAGGTCGCCGGTGAGGAGGCCCGCCGCGTTGGTCTCGAGCACCCAGCGGCGGAGCTGTTGGCCTCGAGGGTCCTGGACGATCATGGTGACGGGCAGGCCCGCTGGTGGTGCCAGGTCGTCGATTCCGCGCAGGATCGCCGCCACGTGAACATCGTCCCCGGGTCGGTAGACGCCACGGTCCGTCCAGGCAGCCGCTCGCACCTGGCTTTCGGCCAGGAAGGGCTCGCCGTGTACGTCTCCATGGGGCTCGAGAGCCAGGTCCTCGAAGGTCAGGTAGCTGACATCGCTTCCTCGGCGGGCCACGATGGCGAAGGGGGGTTCGGGCTCCACGGCATCGCGGGCCACGTGGATGCGGCAGCCACCCCGGGAGTCGGTGGTGCAGCGGCCCATCGCGGTGCCGCTCGGGCGAACCAGCTCCATGTCGACGTCTTGGAGCAGCCCGGCCCCGTGGGTGTCCAGGGCCCAGACCATCAGCTCGGAGGCCCACGGGTCTCCCGGCACGGTGGCCATGCGCTTGGCCACCAGCTGCATGTCGGTCATCAGGACGCGGGCCGAGGCGCGGGCCTCGTGGAAGCGTCCTCCATACCACCAATGGTCGTGCTCGTTTGCCTCGTCTTCATCGGGATCCAGGGCGTGGAGGGTGATCTCGTACAGGCCGTTCTTGGCCGACGGCAGGCGCTGATCCAGGTCCAACCAGGTCGTGTGCTCTCGGTCTTGCTCGCCGTCCAGGTCGATGCGCTCCAGCAGCACGCGGTTGGAGCTGCGACGGTCCGTGGGCTCTCGTCCGCTCATCCAGAAGACCAGGTTTTCGGTGGGCACGTGCCTCACCTCGAGTCTGGCGCGCTGCACGTTTCGGTGGCGGATTCCCAGCCGCTCGAGGGCGCCTCGGGGCAGGTAGCGTCCCTGGGAGAGGAAGGAGAGCCGCGGCGTGAGCTCGGGAATCTCGAGCTCGATGCGCTCCTCGTGGACAAAGCGCCCTCCGTCCAGCGTGCGCGTGCCTGCTTCGATCACCAGGCCGAGGGGTCCGCGCTCGAAGTCGCCATAGATCAGGAACCCGCCTCGCGTCGCCGTGATCTGGAGCGGCGTGGGCGGTTCGACACGGATGCCGGCCAGGCCGGCCTCGAGGTCTGGCATGCAGCGCTGGGACAGGGTCCAGCGTCCACCTTCGCGGTAGGTGGACCAGGACTGCTCGAGCGAGTGGTCCTGGCAGAGCACCTGGAGGTAGTGGCCGTCGTCGCTCTCGTGCACCGAAGCCGTCCGCAGGGAGACGGGCGGGATCTTCGTGACGAGGTCGACCGACAGGTGGGCGCTGGGCGCCAGCAAGGCCGGATTCCCTGCGCACCGCGTCCCCTCGTCCAGGTGTACGGTCACCCGTGCGAGTGCGAGCCCCGTCCAGCCCTCGCCGTCGAGGGCGAAGCGGGCCTGGATGGTGGAGGGATCATCGGGGCGTGGAGACAGGGTGACCTCGACCGCGGTGCCTTCGAGCAGGACGTTGGTCGTGCCCAGCAGGCTCTCGGGGTCGGGCGGGCCGGTGAAGACCAGGTCCACCGCGGCGGCACCGCTCTGGGGCTCGAAGGGCGTGGGCTCCAGGCCCTGGAGCCGGAAGGGGATGGCGCAGGTCTGGTCGTTGGTCACCGAGGAGGGTGGTCGCGAGGAGCAGGAGGTGTGGAGGAAGACGAGGGACAGCAACAGCGGGAACAGCAGGGGCAGCGAGGGCACGGGACCTCCAGGGGTCCTTGAAGTGTGGAGGGGAGAAGGGCGAAGCGGGACGCAGCGATGGCCACCCGCGCCGGGAGGCGGGTGGGAAGGAGGGACCCCCGTGCCCGGGATTTCGGGAGGGCCCTGGGTGGAGATGTGGAGGAGAGGCGAGTTGCCCTGTCTACAAGTCTCCTTGGATCGTTTGACAGGTCAAGCGTGATCCATGGAGGGCTTCTCGGATCCCGTCCGTGACTGCCTGAAATGACGTCACGAATTGTCATCGTAGATGAGCTGTTGGGGTGTCGCGGGGCGGAGGGTGATCGGCCCCTCGGGGGCTGCGCGCGACCCCCCGGTTACGGTGCCTTCCCCTTCCTCGCTAGACCCCGGAGGCACCCATGGAGCTGCGCTTTTCCACCTGGCCAGAGGTCGAGCGATATCTCGAACGTCGCAACGACATCCTGGTGCCCATCGGCGCCACCGAGCAGCATGGGCCCTTCGGTCTCATCGGCACCGACGCTCTTTGTGCCGAGGGGGTCGCCATCCACGCCGGGGAACGTGCCGGAATCCTCGTGGCGCCGGTGTTGTCGGTGGGCATGTCGCTGCACCACCAGGCCTTTCCGGGCACCATGTCCCTTCGGCCCAGCACCATGATCGCGCTGTTGGGGGACTGGGTCGATTCCCTGGTGGGCCACGGCTTCCGGAGGTTCCACTTCGTCAACGGGCATGGCGGCAACATCGCCACGGTGCAAGCGGCCTTCGCCGAGATCTACCATCGCAACCCCGGGGTCTTCTGCCGGCTTTCCAACTGGTACGAGCTCCCGCCGGCGCGAGAGGTCACCCTGCGCCGGGTCGGCGACCGCGAGGGCGCCCACGCCACACCGTCCGAGCTGTCCCTCAGCTGGGCCCTGCACCCCGGCCACGTGCGCGAGACGGAGCCTCAGGCCGAGGCCACGTCCATGGTTGGATTCCACGGAGCCGAGGACTTCCGGGTGCGGTTCCCAGACGGGCGCGTGGGGGCCGACCAGCACCTGGCCAGCTTGGACCTGGGCCGCGAATTGCTCGAGGCCGCGGTCGGTGGGCTGCTGGCGCAGCACGGAGCGTGGTTGAAGCAGGGCTGACCGTCAGTCGGTGCGGCGGACGATCCCCGCCATACCCAGCAGCAGTGCCAGCAAGCCCAGACCGTCCGTAGGGCGGGGAGCGGTGGCGCAGCCGCCCAGCCAGCCGTCCACGGCGTCCCCTGCGAGGTCTTCTGGGCGGCTTGGCACGTCGGTGCCGGTGTCCCAGTCGGCGTCTGCGTCTGCGTCTGCGTCGGAATCGCTGTCCGTGTCCGAGTCGGAGTCCGCGTCGGTGTCGGCGTCGCTCTCGATGTCCACGTATTCCTCCACCCAGTAGAGGTAGTTGTCCACGCGGACCATGGCCAGGGCTCCATCGACGCAGGGCTGACCGCCGTTGGGGGCCCAGCCGAAGGAGATGACCCCCGCCAGCTCGAAGCTGTCGCCACCCAGGATCTCGAGACCGGCCCCACCGGAGTCGCCCGAGCAGGCGTTGCGGCCATCTTGTTCGTCGTAGGTGTAGACGAAGGCGTTGTCGTAGGTCCAGACCGGGACGTCGGCGTAGCGCTTGATGTCACCGTCGTTGCTGGTGTCGCGGGTGATGCCGAAGCCCACCAGGCGCATGTCGTCGCCCACCCAGCCGTTGTTGACGAGGTCGCCATTGACCGGCATCGGCTCCACGCTGCGGATTCCGAGTCCCGAGAGCTGGAGCAGACCGATGTCGCCTGCCATGCTGGACGGGTTCCAGGAGGGGAACTCGATGGCGCTCAAGACCAGCGCGTAGTCGTCGATCTCGCCCGCGGTCAGGTCGCCACCGATGACGAAGTAGGCGTTGTAGCGGCTGTAGTCTTCGTTGATCGCTTCCACGCAGTGAGCTGCGGTGATGACCCAGTTGTCGTGGACCAGGGTGCCCGAGCAGAAGGAACCATACATGTAGCCACCCTGCTCGGCCACGATGGCTCCCACGGCGGGGTAGTCGTCGGTGACGTAGCCGTTGACGATGGGCGGTGGCGGGAGATCGGCGTGCAGGGCGGGCTGGAGGAGCAGCCCGAAGAGCAGGGCGTGGTGCACGGGACCTCCAGAGCGGTGTGACAGCTTAGCGTCTGGGAGACTGGACCGCCTGGTCCCCCGGCCACGGACCTTTGTTGACCCTCATCGGTTTCCCCCGCGGGATAGGCTCGCTGCCAGGTGGAATCCCATGAAGTGCTCGCTTGTCCTGGTCCTGCTCGCCATCGTTGCCTGCAAGCGAGAACCCTTCCAGGGTGCCCGGCCCTTGGTGCCCTTTGGCCCTGACAGCGGCATCCGCGACACCGGCGAGGCCGATGCCGACACCGACGCGGATGGCGATGGCGACAGCGATGCGGACGCCGACGGGGACTGCGACTTCGACTACGACCAGGAGTTCGGCCTGGTACCCCCACCTGCTCCCATGGCTCATCGGCCTGAGTGGCAGCCCCAAGGGCTTGTCGGAGGCCCCGACGCCATCGCCTGGGTCGAGCCTCTGCCACCCGCGTACCACCGGCTCGCCCTCGATCGCCCCGACCAACCGCCCCCCATGCCCGACCTCACCATGCCGTCGTACAGCGACGACATGCCCCTGTTCGAGCGCGCAGAGGACTGGGGCGGCGAGACCCGCTGCTTCGAGACACCCCTGGGTGTCGAGTGGCTAGACGAGGGCGAAGCCTGGGACCTGTACATGGCCATCGCCGAGCAGACCACGGGCATCGCTGCGGATACCGCCAGTGGGCGGCGCACCTACCTGGGGCTGAGGGGCGCCTACCCGGGCACCTTTGGCTGGAACGGCAACAACCCCGATCTGTTCAACGACACCATCGTGTTGTTGTGGCAGGACGGCGAGGGCAAGCACGTCCGCGAGTACCCGGTGAACACGGACACCGGAGACTATGACTTTGGCACCAACAGCTCGTCGAGCCTGCGGCCCAACCGTCGCTACCACCACCAGAACGGCTGGCACCGCGGCTACAACGCCTTGTCCATGAACGAGAGTGGCTACCACAGCATCGACGACAGCAACCACAATGGCCACTGGGACTCCGATCGCAACGGCTGGCTGCCCCCCGACTCGGGCACCGACTACGAGCGGGTGGGCTCGGGTCACAACATCCACATGGCGTCGGTGGACGCCCCCCTGGGCACGGCCACGGTGCAGAACTGGTCGGCCGGCTGCCAGACCATCCCCGGTATGGACAACTGGACCGCGTTCGTTACCCAGGCCTGGGAGAGCGAGGGCACGGACGTCCAGTACTTCCTGGTGGACGTGCGCGACATCGATCCCGAGGTCTGGGAGCCTTGCGAAGCCCAGGACGGCAGCCACGCCTGTCCCTACCGCATCGACCGCTTTCCCTTCTCCGATACCCGCAGCACGACCGATGCCCAGGCCAACGACTTCGACGTCTACAATTGCTCGACGGCCGACGAGTCGGGCCCCGAGGTGGTCTACCTGTTCACCACCGACGAGTACGCCACCCTCGAGGTCGCCGTGGACAGCGACGAGCCGGTAGACATCGACATCCACCTGCTCGAGGGCGACGACCCCGACGCCTGCCTGCAGCGACACCACACCGACTTCGAGTACGACATCACCCCCGGGCGCTACCTGATCGTGGCGGACACCTGGGTGGATGATGGTGGCGACGAGCTCTCGGGGCAGTTCACCCTGTCCGTGGACCTTCGCTGAGCCATGAGGGTGGCGGGGCATCGATGAAGGGCGCGCGGCTGGAGCAGCGCATCCGAGCGCTGACCGGTGCGTCCTCGGCGACCAGGGGAGAGCGCATTCAGTCCGTGTGGAGTGGCTACGGCGAGGTCTTGCGCTTCCGGCTGACCGGAGCCGAGCAGGCGTCGGTGGTCGTGAAGCACGTGGTTCCGGGCCGTGGCCGCGGTCGCTCCCACGATCGCAAGCTTCGTTCGTACGAGGTGGAGCAAGCCTGGTATCGGGACTGGGCGGTACGCTGCGGCGATGTCTGCAGGGTTGCTCGCTGCCCGCAGGTCGAACGCAGCGATGGCGAGTGGGTTTTCGTCTTCGAGGATCTGGACGCGGCGGGCTTCTCCGCGCGGTGTGAATACCCATCGCGGGTCCAGCTGGACCGCTGCCTCGATTGGCTGGCGGCCTTCCACGCCACGTTCTTGGGCGTGCGTCCACGGGGGCTGTGGAAGACCGGCACGTACTGGCACCTGAAGACCCGGCCCGACGAGCATCGCTCCATGGCGCGGGGTCCCCTGCGAGACGCTGCCGGGGTCATCGACGCGCGCTTGAACAGTGCGCGTTTCATGACCATCGTGCACGGCGACGCCAAGCCCGCCAACTTCCAGTTCTCGCCGGACGGCCGGCGGGTGGCCGCGGTCGACTTCCAGTATGTTGGTGGAGGCTGCGGGATGAAGGACGTGGCCTACCTGCTGACCGGGCAGGACCGAGGCGCCCAGCGCCGGGGGCTGGACGTCTACTTCCGTGCGCTGCGCGGTGCCGTGGAGGGTCACGACCTCGATGCCCTCGAGGTGGAGTGGCGAGCCCTCTTCCCCTGGGCGTGGGCCGACTTCCACCGCTTCCTGGTCGGCTGGGCGCCCGGCTGGCGGTACCAGCGGCACGAGCTGTCGATGACGGAGCAGGTGCTGCGGGAGTGCTCGCGCTAGCCCCCAAAGTCCTCGAAGCCCTCGCCCTTGGGCAGCCGGTCCTGGGTGGGGAACTTCTTCCAGAGCACCGCGGTCAGGCCGCCGGTGGCGAAGAACCAGCCCAGCGCGGCCAGCTTCCTGGAGATGAACATCCCCAGGAAGAAGATCGGCGAGCAGGCGGCGAGGGACAGCAGACCCAGCAGGGTGTGGCGCTTGCGACGCCTTCGGCTGTCCATCTCCTCGATGATCAGCCGGGTGTCCTCGTCGTGCAGATCCAGCAGCGGCTCCTCCGGACAATGGGAGCAGTCGCCGGGATCGGGATAGCGGCGCTGACAGATCTCGCAGAACCAGCGTCCGCCGGGGATGTCCTGTTGTTCGGTCATGGTCGTTCCTCCTCGAGGGTAGAGCTCGTCTAGTGCCACCAGGGCTCGCGTTTCTCGGACAGCGTCCGCCAGCGCCGCAACCAGTCCACGACGCTCTCGAGGGGCTGGGCTTCATGATGGATTGTCTATCCCCGGGGCTCGACGCGCCTGGGGTCACCCTGGGGTCCCTGCAGCGTCGGCTTGGGGTCAGACAGGCCTGGAGCCATGGCGGGGTCCGTCTGGCCGCGGGTATCCAGGTGGACGAGCGCGAGCTGATGGGAGCCTGGGTCGGCTACTTCACCGGCAGCCTGGCGGACGATGCCGCCCGGACGGCCGAAGTCGCAACCAGCCTCGAGTCCTGGAGCGCCGCTATCGTGGCGGAGCTTGGCGACGGCTTGCTCCGTTGGCGCGACGGCGCGGGAAACAAATTGTTTCGAATGATACGGAAACGAGCTGCCGGCGGGTGAGAAATAGGTGTTTTTCCTGGCGGTGTGTGGGGGTTTTTCTGTAGGATGGAAAGGTTGTAAGAAGCGCCCCGGATGTCGAGAT
>PVBE011394237.1_pt1 | contig 15195 bp, 11 predicted proteins | sample 1631181 | NCBI WGS metagenome assembly PVBE01 (sample SAMN08397723, study PRJNA350692) | Marine metagenome, whole genome shotgun sequencing project. | isolation source: water | place: Pacific Ocean | collected 2012-04 | reverse complement strand
AGCTGACGACGCAACCGACGACGCAACCGGCGACTCCGTTGAGGACGCCACGGACGCCGGCGACCCCGCCGACCCACCGGCACCGATTTCGCGCGACCCGATCTACGATGTGCGCGTCCGATCGGACGTGGTCTACGGGCAGGGCGCGGTCCGCAGAGCGTGGGACGCCGAGCGCTTCACGGTCACGGACCTGGTGCTCGACGTCTACGGGCCGGTCGACGCACCGGGGCCACGGCCGGCACTCGTATGCATCCACGGCGGCGGGTTCCGCGGCGGCGACAAGCTCCACGCGGCGATGGTTCGATTCGCCGAGGGGTTCGCGGCGCGCGGCTGGGTCACGTTCTCCATCAATTACCGCCTCCAACGCGACGCCGGCCTCATCCCGGACGCCTGGCCCGAAGCACCGGTCGAAGGGGATCCCGACCAGGTCCGCGCCCTCTACCCGGCGGCTCGGGACACGAAAGCCGCACTCCGATGGGTCCATACGAACGCCGAGCGTCTCGACATCCATCCGGACTACATCACCGTGCTGGGCGGCTCGGCCGGCTCGTTCCTCGCGGTCATGGCGGGCGCTTCCGATCCTGGAGACTTCACGGACGAGCTGCTCGACGAGGATCCGACCCTCGCGACAACGAACCTCGGCGCCCGTTCCGACGTGGCGACCGTCATCGACCATTGGGGAGGCCACGCACACCTCCTGGCGCTGGAGATGATGGACGGCCGCTCCCGATGGGACGCGACCGATGCCCCGATCTCCATCGTTCACGGAACCGAGGACCCGACGGTGCCGTTCGCGGCCGCCGAGGCATTGCGCGCCGCGTACGAATCCACCGGCGTGCCCTACGCGTGGTATCCACTGGAAGGACGGGGCCACGGTGTGTGGGGCGCCACTTACGAGGGTCGGTCCCTGCTCGAGCTCGCCTTCGATTTCGTCGTCGAGCAGCAGGGGCTCGGCCTGCTGCCGGAGTAGCATTGATGCCGTTCGTTTCCGGACCTCGCGCAGCCAGGCGACACCTCGCCACCGCCCTGTTTGCGTTGCTCCTCCTCTCTCCAGCCGTCGCCCTGGCGTATTGGCCCACCTGGGGTGGCGACAGCCAGCGTACCCACCAGAGCGCATTTGACGGCCCGACGTCGCTCGATGAGGTCTCGGTCGAACGCTACACGGCCGACTGCGACGTCAACATCAACACCTCGGTCACCATCGACGACGAGGGTCGACTCTTCTTCGGGTCCTGGGGAATCGGGCGCACCGACGGGACGGACGACCGAACCGGCTGGAGCAAGGGCGACGGCAAGATCTACGGGCTGAGCTGAGACCTCGAGCCGCTCTGGCCGCCGCTCGACCCGGCGGTCGTACCCTGGTGCTACGAGTACGGCGACCGCGATCTCGGTCGCCTGGAGTGCCCGGGCCCGGGGATCTGGAATGGCTACAACGGCACGGTCGAAGGGGTCGGCGCGATCGGGCCCGACGGCGTGATCTACTTCGGCCGAGGCGACGGCGCCGTGTACGGCGTCGACATGGACACCGGCGAGGTCGTCTGGCGCTTCGACACGTACAACCCGCTCGACCGGGCGGATCCCGAGGGGGGCGGCGAAGTGATCACGCCAATCCTCTACCACGACGGCGTGCTCTACTTCGCCACCGCGGCGCCGCCGAACATTCCACACGTGGCGTGGGAGACGAATGCGATATACGGCGTACGGATCGACGACCCGGAGGGGAATCATTGGCGCTACCCGCCGGACGACCGGACGCTGGAGGGCGAGGAATTCCTGGCGGCACCCGCCCTGTCGCCGGACGGGGACACCGTCTACTTCGGCTCGCTCCACGCGACCGTGCTCGATACGACGATCCCGGCCAACCTCTACGCGTTTTCGACCGCGGTCGATTGGGATGAGCCCGCGCCCCTTCTCTGGCGCCGGCCGACCCATGACCCTGCGCACCCGAACAGCACGATCCTCGTCGACCGCCTCTTGATCGCAGCCGACGGTTCCCTCTTCATCGGCGGGACACGGCTGCTCACGGACGCGTCACCGTTCACCGGTGGCCGCGCGGTGGTGCTCCGTCTCGATCAGGCCGGCGAACCGGTGTGGGACGCGGCGGTCGCGTTGCCCGCCCCCTTTGCCGGACATCTCGTCCAGGGCCTGTCGCTCCGGGAGGGCGAAGGCCGGCCCCCGGTTCTCTATGCGGGGCAGGGCTACAACAACCAGCTCGGCGGCGCGCTCCACGCGATCGACGGCGACACAGGAGCGGTGCTGTGGAGTTGGCGGGCGGCGGAGAACGATGTCGCCGGCGCCTTCAACGACGCGACCATCGGCGCCAATGGCAACCTCTATTTCGGGGTGCGCGGTACCGTCGCCGAGGGCGGCTGGATCGTGGCGCTCGACCCCGGCGGTCGGGAGCTGTGGCGGTATCGCCAGGACCGCGGGGCGATCGATTGGAGTCCGCCGACCATCGGACGCAACCACAGCCTCTATTGGGGCGAACGGGCCGTCGACATATGGCCGCTGCAGACCTTCGGTCCCGGCGAGTGTCCGGAACGAGACGTTCGACCCCGGTTGTGGGCCATGCTCGGGGCGGAGCCACCCGACGTCGTGGACGGCGGCGACGATGCCGGCGACACCGGGCCATCGGCGGACGTCGACCCCCGCGACAGCGCATCGGACACCGGTGAGAGAGACACCACCGACGCCTCGCCCATCGACGGTTCGCCCCCCCCGGATCCGGTGGATGCCGAGACCTCGGATTCGATCGGAGATTCCGCCGCGCCGGACACCCCTCTCGTCGACGCTCCGCCAGCGGATGTGATCGGCCCGCCCTCACCCGGGCAGTCCGGCGGCGGATGCGGGTGCGCGACCGTCGGCGAGCCCACGCTCGCGTGGCAGGCCATCGTGCTGCTCGCGTGGGTCGCCCGACGACGGCGTCGCGGTTCAGCGGAGTAGGTGTATGTTCCGCTCCGCGCAGATCTCGTGGAGCTGCTCCGGCCAGATCGTGACGCTGACCTCGCCGAGGGCCGCCTTCTTCAAGATGTAGCTGTAGAGCCGGCTCTGACCGATGCCGCCGCCGATGCTGAGCGGGATCTCGTCGTTCAGGATCATCTGGTGATAGGGCATCTCCAGGAAGTCCATCTGCCCGGTGATCTCGAGCTGCTTCTTCAGGGTGTCCTTGGTGACGCGGACGCCCATGCTGCTCAGCTCATGGCGCCGCTTCGTGATGCGGTTCCACACGAGGATGTCTCCGTTGAGCCCGTGCATCTGCTTGCCCTTCTTCACGACGCTCGGGGTGACCCAGTCGTCGTAGTCGGCGCGCATCTCGTGGGGGTAACCGTCGTCGAGCGTGTGGCCGATGCCGTAGATGAAGATCGCCGGGTACTCCTGGACGATCCGCGTCTCTCGCTGCTTGCGCGGCAGGTCCGGATAGCGGTCCAGGATCTCCTCGGCATGCAGGAAGACCAGCTCCCGGGGCATCTTCTCGAACTTGCCGAGCTGCGGGAACATGTCGTGGGCGAGGTCCTCGGCCTCGACGAACACCTTCCAGATTCGCTGCACGACCTTCGTCAGGTAGTCGAGGTTGCGCATGTCGGGCGTGATCACCTGCTCCCAGTCCCACTGGTCGACGTACGAGCTGTGATCGTGGTCGAGGAAGTAGTCCTTTCTCACGGCGCGCATGTCGGTGTTGATGCCCTCGCCGACATCGCAGCCGTACTGCTTGAGCGCGAAGCGTTTCCACTTGGTCGCCGCCTGGACGACCTGCGCTTCGATGCGCTTCTCGAGACCGAGACCGGCGGGGAAGTCGATCGGCGTACGGGAGCCGTCGCGGTCGAGGTAGTCGTTCATGCCGCTGTGCTTGTCCATGATCAGCGGACACTGCACGAGCATCAGGTTCAGCTCTCGCGCCAGGCCGTCCTCGACGCACCGTTTGACGGCGTAGAGCGCCTTTTGCGTCTCCTTGGGAGTGAGGACCGACTCGTAGTCGGTGGGCAACCCCTTGGCGACGTCCTCGTAGGTTCCGATTCCGGGTCCGGCGAGATCTGCCTTCTTGTCTGACATGGCTTCCTTCCTCAGCTATGGGTGAGAGGCGGGACAAGCTCGGGCATAGAAGCCCGTGCGGCGTTCCGCAAACGGGGAGATCCCGGTCCCGATCCCCCCTCCGGGCGGACCCGGGTCACGCCTCACGCCGAACCACGACCGCACCGCCGTCGACCAACCCCGAGGTGCGGACCATCGCGCTCGGGAGCTCCACCGATCCGGGCCGCTCTCCACCCACATCTTCGACCCGCGCATGCGTCGAGAGCAGGCCCCCGTGCCATCTGCCCGGTCGGGCGATGTGGACGAGGTCGCCCGGGGCGAGGTCGAGACGCGCCTGGTCGTCCGGGTGCAGCCGCACGAGCACCTCGTCAGCCCCTTCGGCGGTCCGTACTGCGATATCGGTCGCGGCAAGGACGAGTCGATGGGCACCGCCGGTCGCCTTCGGCTCTCCCGCCTTGAACGCGCGGCGGAGCGCTGTCTCGGGCCCCGCGACGAGCAGCGGGTCTGCCGGCGCGGTCGACGGGAAGAGCCTAACGCCAATCACGGCCAGCGCACCGGACGCGACCAGCCCGTAGAGGGCACGCATGTACTTGTACGCCTTCAAGCCCTCGCCGCCAGGCTCGGTGCCCTGCGCCAATGGGGCGATCAGATCCGGCCACACGATCGAGGCGAGGATCGCGAGCGTACCGCCGACGAGCGTGAGCAGGGCCGCTCCGTGCCCGTAGCGCGGCCAGACGGCCCCGAGCACGAGCGCGACCGCCATCGGCGGCACGACCGCCGCGACGAACGTGGCGTGGGCGACGTAGATCGAGTCGAACTCCTTGAAGACGAGCACGAGCAACACCGCCAGGCCGGCCGTCGCGATCGTCGTCCCGCGCGCGGTCGCCAGCGCCCTCCGCTCGTCGACGCCACCGAGGAAGGGACGCCAGATGTCGTTGACGAAGATGGCCGCGACCGCGGTGAGCAACGTGTCGGCGGTCGACATCAGGGCGGCCGTCAGCGCGGCCATGATCAGCCCGAACACGCCGGGCGTCGCCAGCAGCGCGCTCACGATCACGAAGACGTTGTCCGGCGAGGTGTCGGCCGCGATCGCCCCCGTGGTCGCCATGCCGCGCCCGATCCAGCCCGTGCCCGATACGGCGACCGCCGCGACCGGCATCACGACGAGCACCACCAGCGCCGCCGCCTTGCGGCCCTCGTGCACCGAGCGGGCCGCCATGAAGCGCATCAGGATGCCCTGGTTCATGAAGTAGAACGCGACCCCACCGGCCATCGCGTCCTGCCAGAAGACCCCCATCGTCGAGAACGACGACGGCTCGGTCAGGTGGGCGAACCCGGCGCGATGCGGGGGCGGGAGTGCGTCCCAGAACACGTCGATGCCCCCCAGATACGTGAGGCCGGCCGCGAAGAGCCCGAGCCCGACCGCGAGCAGGAGCACCCCCTGGACGAGATCCGTCATGATGACGGACGTCTGCCCGCCGAAGACGACGTAGAGGCCGGTCGCGACCGCCGCGACGCAGGCGGCGCCGAAGATGGGCCAGCCGGTCAGCGCGTGCAACGCCTTGCCCATCGTGAGGAAGTTGATGCCGATATAGCCGACTAGGTAGACGAGCAGGATCAACGTCGAGACGACCCGCGCCTGGCGACCGAACCGCCGCTCGAAGTACTCCGGCACCGACTGGATGCGACGGTAGTAGATGATCGGAAGCCACACGGCCATCCACAGCGGCATCCAGAACCAGTCGTTCAGGTAGCTCATCGAGCTGGCCAGCCCGAAGCTGAACCCGGCGGCCGAGTACTTCACGAACGAGTACGACCCCACCGTCGTGGCGACGCAGGAGATCGCGATCAGCCAGCCGGAGAAGCGCCGCCCGGCGAAGAAGAAGTCCGAGGTCGTCCGGGTGAAGCGCGCGAACCACGCGCCGAGCCCGATGATCGTGGCGAAATAGACGGCGACCACAGCGAGGTCGGTGCCGCTCCCGATCACCCCCTCGGCGCCACGAGCGGCGCCCCGCGGCGGGAGCGCACCGTCACCGGCCGCGAGCTGGAGCGCCGCGTGTCCCAGGGCGTAAGCCGCGAACCCGGCGACGAGCAGAGCGACCAGGGGACGACGGACGGTCAGGGCGCCGCTGCGCAACGCGATGACCAGGCCGGCGACAAAGACGAGTCCGCCGATTCCGTAGACGTAGAGATAGGGGGTCCACATGGGGGGTGGTGCGCGCTCGGGGGCAGCGGCGTCGCCGAATCGCGCAGGGCGGAACGAGCGGCGCCGCCGCACCACTACTGGTTCGTCTCGCTGGCCTCAACCGGTTCGCGGCCACCAGCCAGGCGATGTGAATGCCCGCTCGGCACTGCTTCCGAGCACCGCGCATGTAGTTGTTTGTCCTACCCAAACGGCAAAACACCGCACTATGTGGTTGACCCGAGATCCACGGATCCCTAGGTTGACGCCGCCTGAACGAGGAATGACCAACTCGATGCATCAGACAACCACCGGAACCCGGGTCGCAGACCCGAGCTCGGGCGAGATCCGCGACCTGACCGAAAGGGCCGATGGAGCGCCGCAACGCGTCGACGCCATCTCGGTCGGACTTGGGTTGTTGCTCGCACTGATGTTGGCGGTCCCCCTGATCGCGCGGCTGGCCGGGGACTGGTTCTAGCCTCCCGTTTCGCATGCGTGGTCGCCGACCGAGGCGAGCGGCAGCAGCGGCAGCCTGATGTCCGGAGCGCGCGTCAGAAGCGGCAATGGAGGCCGTGGAGCACGGTCACGTTGTTCTCCTCGAAGCACTCGCTGTTCGCCGAGTCGGCGTCGGGGACGACCCAGACGTCGACGCCCGGCGGGCTGACCGGCGGCGACACCCAGTCGCAGCCGACACGCTCGCAATCGCCTGGGCTGAGTATCCGCGTCGTGCCCCGCCGGCAGATCAGGTCGCCGTCCTCCGGTGGACCGCGGAAGAAGTCGACCGGCAGGTCCACGTCGATGGCCTCGGTGCCGCGGTTGCACACCATGACCGCCAACGGCAGCGAACCGACGCCGGCATCGCAGTAGAGCCCGCCGGTTGCCGACCGACTCGTCACGTCCGGCGTCGCGAGTACGTCCAGGCCTCCCTGGATGTTCTGCCGGAAGTTGTTCAACCCATCGACCTCCCAGTTCCGGCGCGCGGCGCTGGTCGAGGGCACGGTCCCGTCGACGTCGACGTTGGTGACGAAGTAGGCGTGCTGGTTCCAGATCGGCCGAGAGTTCACCCACTGGTCGAGCCCATCGCTGTACACGCGAATCCCCGCAGCGCCGCGCGGATGCGAAGCCCGACAGGTGTTTCCCGTTCCCGGTGTCCCCCCGGGCGGGCTCGCGCAGACGAAACCCGATTCGCCGCAGCCCTCCGGTCCGCAGCAGTCCTCTTCGGACACACATCGACAGTAGCCGGAGTCGCAGAGGCCGGAGGCACAGTCTTCGCCGGCCTCGCACCGGATGCCGACGAATTGCGGATCGATGCCGCCGACCTCGAGCCCCTCGCACTCGCGACCGACGCCGACGTCACCGCAGTTGGTGTTGGACGGCACGACCAGCTCGGAGTTGAAGTCGCCATCGACGTCCGCGACGATCGGGTTCTCGTTCCACGTGCACGACGAGCGGAACTGGCTGAAGATCACGTCGCCGGTCACCCCGTCGTAGGCGCGCACGAAGCACTCGTCGGCATAGATCGCCTCGGCGCGTCCGTCGCCCTCGAAGTCGAAGATCGACGAGCCGGTCTGCGACGACGAGAAGTCCTGGCTCGTCCGGGTCCACAGGATCCCGTCGCTCCGGCCCGAGGGGCACTCCCCTGCGCCGCCGAGGATCACGCAGTCGAGATCGAAGACGGTGTAACTGCCCCGGCCGGCTACCGCGACCTCGCCCCGACCGTCGCCGTCGAAGTCACCGATCGTCGGAGGCCCACCGGTGCCGCCACCGGGGAGCTCTACCGGGCCGAACACCACGGTGCCCTCCAGGGTCTGCACCCGCAGCTCCCCACCGGTGACCACCGCGACCTCCGGAGCCGCATCGTAGTCGAGCCCGGTCAGCGCGAAGTCCCCGAGATCCGCGACGGCCAGGTACCCCCGCGGGGTCGCCCCACTGCCGACGAAGTATGGCTCGGCGACCCAGGCGCTGGTGTCGACGTCCCACTCCCACAACCCGTCGCCGGAGACCACCTCGACCGCGCCGTCGCCGTCGAGATCCGCGGCGAACGACATATTCGCCGGCGCAGCGCCGGCCGCCAGGTTGCCCAGAGAGTCGTCGAGAACGACACCGTCCGCCGACAGAACGATCCCGCCGCGGAGCACCTCGGGAATGCCGTCGTCATCCAGGTCGTGCAGTCCCGGCCCACCCCACCCCGCACCGGTGATCGAATACGGCGCCCCGCCGGCGACGGTCGAGCGCCAACGAACGCCCCAGCTCCGCGCGTCACGATCGTAGGCGAACGCCACCAGCCCACCGCCCGCCTGGTAGGCCACGATCTCGGGGGTGCCGTCACCGTCCAGGTCACCGATCGCCGGCGGCGACGAGTGGGAAGTCCATTGGTCGACCAGCGTGTGTTGGAGATCGCAGGTGCGCCCGTCGATGATTCGGATCAGCCCGGTCGGTAGCTCGCTGGAGCCGTCGACGCCGTCGTCGGCCGTGAAGACGATCGACGGCCGCACGATCGCCGGATCCCCGTCGAAGTCGAAGTCCGCCACCACTGGCGTCGACAGCACGTGTACCCACGCTGGATGCGGGTCGTCGGGCGGCGCCTCGTCGAAGGTGCACTGCAGTTGAGGCGAGAAGCGCGCCGGGATCACAGTGCGGCGGCACTCGTCGTTGAACTCCTCGCGATCCCCGGCGCCGTACGGAAGACAAACGCCCGCATCGACCGCACACCAGGTGTCTCCGATGCAGTCGTCGTCGGTCAGGCAGGCGGTGTCCGGCGCGCACACGTCGAACGCACACGTCTCGCCCGGACCACAGCAGGAGTCGCCGCAGGTCGTCCAATCCCCTTCGTCGCCGCCGGGCTCGCACATCACATCTTCGGTACCGTCACAGACCCAGCGACCGCGACCGCACCGACCACAGCTTCCGCCCGGGCCGGCGCGCAGATCGGTGCAGCCTCCGCAGAGGTTCCGGAACTCCGGGCCGGGATCGCCACCACAGACGACGATCTCGCGACCCGAGCACACCCACTCTCCGCGGTCACACGTCCCACAGATCTCGCCCGGCGCGCCGGCCAGTCCCGCGCAGCCGCCGCACGCGTTGAGGGCGTCGGCCGGGGTCTCGCAGTCTCCGACATCGTCGCAATCAGTCCACCCGTCGAGGCAGGTCACCAGCTCGCAGACCCCCCGGCGACAGACCGCTTCTCCGCCCGCGAACGCACAGACTTCGCCGCAGGCTCCGCAGTGTTCGAGCGAGCTCGCCAGGTCGAAGTCCTCGTCGACCAGGAAGTCGCAGTCGTCGTCGCGTTCGTTGCACCGCTCCGGGGCGCCCGGGTACGCAGAGGGGTCGTCGGGGGCGCAGTCCTGCTCACCGCAACCGACGCCAGCGGAGAAACCGTCGCCATCGATGTCCAGGCACTCGGTACAGCGCCCGGACTCGGAGATGCAGAGGTCGGCCACGAACCCTCGGCTCTCCCTCAGGTTGACCCGCAGGCAGTCGAAGCCATCGGGACAGGAACTCCCGGAATCGCACTCCACGGCGCAGAAGAGTCCGGTCGCGAATGGGAGGCAGACGCCGCCGTCGCCGCACTCCGAGTCGTCCGCACAGGGGGCGCACAGCCGGGCGAGGTCGGCATCCGCATCGACCGTCGTGTCAGCACCCGTCCCGTCTCCGGTCGCGCCGTCGGAGCCCACATCGCTCCCATTGCCGGCCGCGTCGTCCCCATCAGCGGCCGCATCCTCCGGCTCCCCGGCGTCATCGTCTGCGTCCGGGTCGGCATCCGTGGCCCCGGCGCCGTCATCGGGCGCACCCCCGGTGTCGGCGCATTCCTCCCCGACGCAAACGAGCCCGGCGGCCGGGGCCGCATCCTTGGACCCGCACCCGGCGATACCGGCGAGCAGGGCCAGCAACGGGAGCCCGATCGCCCACGCCCTGTCGACGACGGAGCGGATCGACGTCACCCTTCCTTCGGCAGACGGGTGGTGATGTCTTGCGACTCGCATGGCGGCTCCTGGTTGGGCACCACTATCCGACGTCCGGTCGCGCGACGCCAGCGCCCGCGTGACCTCGGTGCCGCATTCGTCGCGCGGGCGTTCAGGAGTGGCGCCCCGCGCCAGCGGTGTACCCGGGTCGCTGCGGACCGACAGGATGGCGGTCTCATCGCCCGTCGGCGTCATCCTCCGGGCCGGTCGGGGACTCCGGCGCAGGTGCGGGCTCCGGCACCGTGAGCGGGGAGACGTCGGCGGCGTTGGGCTGCCCGTCTCCGTCGGTGTCGTCGTCGGGGGCGAGGCACACATGCTGGATCAGGTCGATCAACGCGCCCTCGGGACGACCGACGATCTCGAACTCGAGCCCGCTCTGCCGCACGTGCCGCTCGGCGAAGAAGACGTCGATGCGGTGTGGGCCCCGCTCCAGGTAGACGTCGGCGCTGGTTCGGCGCAACGGATGGATGCCGCCGAGGTCCGTGACGACCTCACCGTCGATGAGCAACCAGCTGTCGTCGTCGCTACCGATCTCCATCGTGTAGACGCCGTCCTCGGACACGATCGCGGTCGTGTACCAGTGAGCCGCGAAGTAGAACGGATCTCCGCAGAGCCCGGTGTCGACGGGGAAGTAGTCGGCCGAGTAGCTCATCACGAGCGAGTCGCGCTCGTAGCTGAAGACGTAGTACGTGTCGTCCCACCAGTCGTAGTCCGAGGGGTGGTTGCCGGGGACGACGCCGGTGACGCGCCCCTCGACGTCGGGGTGGTCGCACGGGAGGTTGTAGAAGTCGCCGACGAAGCGGGCGACATGATCGATGTGTCCCTCGTCCGGTGCGCAGGCCAGGTCGGGATTGCAGGGCTCGGCGTCGTCCTCGTCGAGTACGCCGTCATTGTCATCGTCGATGTCGGCGTCATCGGTGATGCCGTCGCCGTCGCAGTCGTCGGAGGGCGCGGAGACGTCGCGGTGGTAGTGGAGGATCTTCACACCGCCGAGTCCGTCTGCGAGCGCGATGTACTCGCCGTTGATCGAGACGGCGTTGGCGCTGCCGGCGTCATCGCTGATGTCGAGCGACGCGAGGAGGACCGGGGCGGCCGGGTCGTCGAAGTCGGCAACGACGAGGCCTTCCTGCCCGTTGGCCAGGAACGCGAGGCGCCCGTCGACGGCGAGGCCGGACCCGTTCGCCGTGCCGCCGGTGGCCAGACGGCCGAGCTCAGAGAGGTCGTTCATGTCGAGCACGAGCACTCCGCTGGTGTCACTGCTGAGGTACAGACGGTCGCCGCGGAGCGTCGCCCAGGTCGGCGCGCCGATCGTCGCCCCGCCGATCTCGCTGCCCGCGACGACCGCCCCCTCGCCGTCGAAGAGCATGACGCGCCCCGGCGTCCCGGCGATGGCCGCGATGCCGCGGTCGTGCGTCGCACCGACCCAGCGGGCGTCGTGCTCGGAGACCTCGTTGACCCTCACCGCGTCGCCGCTGGAGACGTCGAACGTGGCCACGCCGCCGTCCTCGTCACCGTAGGAGACGTGCACGAGGTAGTCGTCGATGTCGAGGAAGGTCCCCGAGTAGCTCCCGAGCTGCTCGAAGCCGAGGTGGGACAACGCTCCGTCGACGTACCGAAAGCGTTCGAACGTCGCTCCCATCTCTGCGTCGGCGGCGGCGAGGAAGAGCGAGTCGCCGGACGCTCGGACGCGGGCGATGTCGGTGGCCGGGTAGATCGCCTCGGTGGTGACGTCAGGATGGAAGGGGTCGGTGACGTCGATCACCTGCAGGGCGCCGCGGAACCTGTCGCCGCGCACGTTGTAGGAGGCGAATACCGTGCCGCCGACCCAGTGGACGTCCGTCGCCTGGAGCGTGACGCCCTCCCACGTCGGCGACTCGACGGTCGCGAGCAGCGACAGCCCGACGCCGGTCGTCACGACGTTGCCGTTCCGCTGCACGTGCACCTGCGACGAGGGCTACGTCAGCTGCGAAGCGGCGCCGGACCCGTGCCCGATCGGGGGCTCTTCGTCGCTCCGCGGGGTGTCGGTCGAGTTCATGCTCGACCGCTGCGTGTTCACGCTCGACGAGGTCGCGGCGGGAGTGACGCTCGACTACGCGATCGTCGTGGAGGAGCGGCTCGACGAGGTGAGCGCCACTCCCCAGGACGCCGGGTATTGCGGTCGTCCCGAGGCCAGCGGCTTCATCCCCTTCGCCGTGATCGAGGGTGGCGACGAGCGGTGGTGCATCTGTGACACGGGGCTGTGCGCCGGCACGCCCGTGCCGCCGGCCACGATCGAGCCGGGACGCTACGCGGGCCGCATCGACTGGGACGGCCGCAACTGGTTCGGCCCGAGCGACTTCGGCAATCCGCCCGGCGCCCCCTTCCCGCCCGGCGACTACACCGTCAGCGTCCGCCTGGTGGGCGAGAATGGAGACGACACACCCGGCGGCGAGGTCACGCCCTACGAAGTCGTCGGCGAAACCAGCATCCGCCTGGTGGAAGCACCGTAGGGGCGAGGCATGCCTCGCCCCCGCCCGGGAGTCAGCTCCCGGGCCGACCAGTTCCCGGAAGGCCCAGTTCCCGGGCCGACCAGCTCCCGGGCGGCCCGGCCGCGGTCACCCCTCGTAGGCGATCGTGAGGACGAAGCTGCCCTCGTCGCCTCGCTGGTAACCATCGGCGAAGATGAAGTAGGTCGTCCCTGCGGTCACCCCGAACGTCACGCGCGAGTTGAGCATGTCGCCGGTCTCTTCATCGTCGTTGCAGGCGACCTCGGTCTCGTCGTCGCAGGTCGTGCTGACGTAGAGGAGCGGGTCCGGGTGGTCTTCGTCCCCGTCGCCGCCTTCCATCGTCACGACGACGGTCCCGGCCTCCGGAGCTTCCCAGGCGTAGACGATCTCGCGGGCGGAGTACTGCGAGCAGGAACCGTCGTGGTCGAACGGGGCGCCGGCGGTCGTGTCGCGGACGATGGTCTCACCATCGTCGCCGGTCTCGGCCACGTCGGCGACGGCGATCGGGGTCTCGCAGTTGCCGTCTTCTCGGGTGATGCCGAGGTCGCCGTGGACCGCGCCGCCGCAGGCGGCACAGAACAGGAGCGCGGCAATCAGGCTGAATCTTCTCACGGGGACCTCCTACGCCGGATCATCCGGACAACGGGTGGCGTGCGGGTTACGAACGGTCGGCCTCTCCATCCCCTTCGCGGTCCGCATGTAGTTGACGATCGTCGACAATCGACTGGTCGGCCCGATACGTGACCCCCCGGGCGGTGTCACCCCGCCAGCCGCGGGACTTCCGGCGGATGTGGGCCCTGGAGTATGGTCGACGCCATGGCTCCGGACCCCCCGCACACTCCTCCGGATCGCTGGTCCGGGCGGACCATCGGCGAGTTCCTGGTCAAGCACCCGCTCGGCTCGGGGGGGTTCGGCATGGTCTACCTCGCGGAGCAGGTCGCGATCGGGCGCGATGTCGTCGTCAAGGTCATCCGCCGGGCGTTGACAGACGAGCCCAAGGTCGCCGAGCGCTTCCGCCGCGAGGCGCGGGTGGCCGCCCGGATCAGTCACCCGAACATCGTCGAGGTGATCACCGCGGGCGACTGCGGGGACGACGAGCTCTACCTGGCGATGGAGTACGTGCCCGGCCCCACCCTCGCCGACGTGATCGCGACCGACGGCCGCCTCCCGGCTTGGCGGGCGCTCCACATCGTCGAGCAGATCGCCGCGGCCCTCGCCGCCGCACACGCAGCCGGCGTCGTCCATCGCGATCTCAAGCCGGCCAACGTGATCCTCGCGGACATCCCCGGGCGAGTCGACCACGTGAAGGTGCTCGACTTCGGAATCGCGAAGAGCCTCGACGGAGAGACCGAGGGCCGCTCGGCCCTGACCGCCAGCGGCGCGATCATCGGTACGCCGGCATATATGTCTCCGGAGCAGGTCTCCGGGAAACTCGTCGACGGACGGAGCGACATCTACACCCTCGGTGTGATGCTCTACGAGATGGTCACTGGGGCGCATCCATACGAGGCCACCACCCCCGTCGAGTACATCATCCACCACCTCCAGGACCCGATCACGCCAGCAAGCGAGCGCGTGCCGGGGGTTACGGTGGCCCCGGAAGTCGAGCAGATCATCCTGCGCTGCACCGCGAAGAGCCCGGAGGATCGATTCCACGACGCCGAGGCGTTGCGACAGGCCGTTCGGCACGCGCTGCAGACCTCGACGGTCGACTCCGCGACCATCCCCCGCGTCCGGCCGCCGACAGCCCAGGCGCCGCCGCCGAACCCGGGAACCCGGATCGCCGCCGTGGTAGCGGGCGCCCTCTTCGTGGCCGTGCTCATGGGGGCGGCGACCTTGTGGTTCGTGGTTCGGAGCGGAGATGCGCCGGCGCCGACCCCGACCGAGCCCGCAGCCCCGGCGGCGCGATCCGCTGCCGCCCCGCCCTCCACCGCCCCCGGCCACCGACCGAAGCCGGACGTCGGCGACACCGTGCGGCGACTCCCGCCGTCGGTCGATCCGGGCACGCCGGGAACGGCCGGACAGATTGCGATCGTGCCGAGCCGGACACGCGCTCCGAGGCGTTCTATCGCGAACGATACGACGGGGGCCGCAACCTGATGATCAACGTCGGTCGGCAGCACGGTCTACGCTATATGACCGTGATGTTCACAGCCCACACGTCGCCGTTGGCAATGCTGGGCGTGATCGAGGAGACACCGACCTCGTGCCGCGTGAACCTCTTCCCGAGGGACCTGTGACCGGCCGCTGAATGCGCCTTGGGATTGCGATGTACCGCGAGGTTGGAGCACAATGGGGCGTCCGACGTTCCCCACCAGCCCCGGCGACTTCGACATGACAGCCAGCAGAGTACTCGCGCTCCTTCCGATCCTGACCCTGCTCGCCTGCGCCGGCGACGGTGAGAACACGATCCGCGAACGGTGCGTTTCGGGGATCGCGACGTTCTGCGCTTGCGACGACGGCACGATCGGTGTCGCGGTCTGCGAAGACGACAGCAAGTTCGGGGAGTGCGCGTGCGGCGAAACTTCGGACGGCT
>PVBE010039302.1_pt1 | contig 15195 bp, 13 predicted proteins | sample 1631181 | NCBI WGS metagenome assembly PVBE01 (sample SAMN08397723, study PRJNA350692) | Marine metagenome, whole genome shotgun sequencing project. | isolation source: water | place: Pacific Ocean | collected 2012-04 | reverse complement strand
GATATTCGTCCATCAGGATCCGACCGGTGAAGAAAATCCGCACGGCCTGGAAATCTGAGGCCAGGCGGCGGTTTTCTGCTTGCTTTGCCCGGTGATTCGATAACAATATGTGGCCTGGCGCTTGAGCCATAAATTTTCTTGGGGAGAACACTCATGAAGACAAAAGCATTTTCGCTGGGACGGATGTTTGCCGTTGTCGTCGCCCTTGTCATGGGCGTTGTCAGCGCGGCCAACGCAGAGTTGTGGCGCATGGCCACCAAGATGCCGCCCGACAGTTCCGAAGGGAAGGTATTCCAGCGTTTCGCCGATCTGGTCGACAAGCATACCGGCGGCAAACTGACGGTGAAGGTCTATCCCTCCGAGCAGTTGGGCAAGGTGGCGGCGGTGCTCGAGCAAATGACGGCCGGAACCATCCATGTCTATGGCGAGGGTTCTTCGTTCCTGAAGAAGTGGGAACCGGACCTCAAGTACATTAGCGCGCCGTTCGTGTTCTCGGACCGCGAACACTGGGTGCGGTTCATGGAGACCGACCTGGTGAAGGGGTGGATGAAGACCATCAAGGAGAAAGGCGGCCTGACCGTGATCGGCGACGCGACGGCGGTCATGCGCGGCCCCTATCGGGTTATCGTCTCCAAGCGTCAGGTCAAGTCCCTGGCCGACATCCAGGGGCTGAAACTGCGCATGCACACGGATCCGCTGGCCGCCGAGGCCTGGGGTCATCTGGGCGCCGAAGTGCGGGTGCTGGGCTGGACCGAGGTATATTCGTCGATCAACCGTGGTATCGTTGACGCGGTCAACAGTCCGATCGCCCTGGTCGAAGCGATGAAGTTCTACGAGGTGGCGCCGCACATCACGCGCCACAACGAATATCCGCAAAGCATCGGCTTCATGGTCAACGCAAAGGCTTACGACGGGCTGGCCCCGGACATCCGCAAGGCGGTCGACCGGGCCTACTCCGAAGCGGCGGCCTACAGCGTCCAGCTGGCCAATGATACCACCGCGGTGACCATCGGGGCTATGAAGAAGAAGGGCGTCACCTACACCGAAATCAATCTCAAACCCTTCGTTGATCGGATGAAGTCCTTCTACGAGGCGAAGCGCAAGGCGGGCAAGCTGCCGAAGGGCTTCCTTGAGGCGGTGGAGGCGACCAGGGCGGGCAGTTGACGTCGCTCTCCTGAACGGGAACGGATACGATTGGTAAGTCCGTGATGGCGCTAGTCGATCTCGTCGATCGCTGGCTGGGCGTTGGCGAGCGCATCTTTCTTGTGCTCGCCAACGTCTGCCTGGCGACGATGCTGGTGTTCAACATCATCAACATCGCGTCCCGCGCCGTGTTCGACATCGGCATCACCTTCATCTTCCCGTGGTCGGTGGTGCTCTTCGTGTGGATGACTTTCTTCGGTTTCTTCGTCATCTACCGCCGGCGCAAGGACATCACGGTCGATTTTCTGATCGACCGCATGGGGCCAAGGGCGAAGCTGTTCACGCGCCTTGTGGTCAACGCGATCGTACTTTGCCTGATGAGCGTCATGCTCTATTACGCGCCCTATACCCTCAGGGCGCAGATCGGCGAGATCGACATGGTGACGATCTTCGGCTTCCTGGTTGAACGCTACGTCATGTCGGTGCCCCTGTTCACCGCCTGCACCCTGATCTGCTTGAACGTCCTGGTCGATACCGCTCATGCGTTGCACGGCGACACGGAGCCGCGCCACAGCCCGGCCGGCGACATCTGAGCCCCCATGGCCTGGGTTCTTTTCATCGGTTTCATCGGGCTGGTCCTGATTCGCGTGCCGATTACCATGGCCATCGGGATGGCTGTGCTGGCGTCGCTTCTGGTCGCCGGTTTCTCGGATACCCTCTATATTCTGCCGCTTCAAGTGCTTGAGGGCGTCGAAAACCCGTCCCTGCTTGCCGTGCCGTTTTTCATCATGGCGGGCAACTTGATGAACACTGTCGGCATGACCGACAAGATTTTCAATTTCGCAACGTCCCTGGTCTGCCATTTTCGCGCTGGCCTGGCCCAGGTCAACGTGCTCGCCTCGATGATATTCGCCGGCGTCTCGGGCGCCGCGGTGGCCGATATCGCGGGGCTTGGAACGGTCGAGATCAAGGCCATGCGCGAACGCGGCTATCCGGCCGACTTCGCGGCCGCCCTTACCGTCGCCTCGGCCGTCATCGGGCCGATCATCCCACCGTCGATCAGCCTGGTCATTTACGCCTTTCTCTCCAATACCTCGGTAGCGCGGCTGTTCCTCGGCGGCGTTGTCCCCGGCATCGTGATCGGGCTGGCGCTGATGATCTTCAACCGGGTCATCGCCGATAAACGGGGTTTTCCCCGCGAGCCGCGGGCGCCGATGCGGCTGGTGGCGAGAAACGCCATCGACGGCGTCGCGGCACTGGTGGCGCCCGGCATCATCCTCGGCGCCATCATCACCGGCTTCACCACCGCCACCGAGGCCGGCGTGCTGGCCTGCGCCTATTCGCTTCTCCTCGGCATGTTCTACCGCACGATCACTTGGAAGGGGCTGTGGAGAGCTCTAACCGATTCGATGATGATCACGGCGGTGATCATGATCATCATCGGCTATTCCACGGTTATGGGCTGGCTGCTGGCGATTGAGCAGGTGCCCCAGGCGTTGGCCAATCAGGTCCTGCTAACCACCGACGACAGGCACGTTTTCCTGGCGCTTCTGCTCATATTCCTTCTGCTTATCGGCATGGTCGTCGAGGGCATTCCGGCGAAGCTCATCTTGGTGCCCATGTTGCTGCCGATCATCGACCAATTCGGCATCGACCGCATCCACTTCGGCCTTATCATCACCAATGCCCTGCTCATCGGCATGGCGACGCCGCCCATGGGTATCGGGCTTTACATCGTCGTCGAGGTGGGCAAGGTCACGTTCGAGGAGGTCACCCTGGCGGTGATCCCGCTGTTCATCCCGCTGATCGTCGTTCTCTTGATGATTACCTACATCCCCGACCTCACCTTGTGGCTGCCCAATCTCATCATGGGCATCGAGTGAGAAGGCTCTTCGGATGACCGTCATCGCCGTCGGTGGCTGGCACCACGAGACCAACACGTTCGCTCCGACGCCGGCGACTTACGAGGCCTTCACCAGGGACGGCGGGCGTCCGGCGCTGTGCCGCGGCGAGGCCATGTTGGCGGCGTTGCAGGGTTTCAACCTGCCGGCCGCCGGCTTCATCGATACGGCGTTGGCCCAGGGCCACGAGGTGCGGCCATTGTTGTGGTGCGAGGCGACGCCCTCGGCGGCGGTCACCCGCGACGCCTATGAACGCATTTCGGCCATGTTGATCGAAGACCTGGAGGGCCTGATGGCTTCGGGGCGGCCGCCCGAGGCCCTCTATCTCGACCTGCACGGGGCGATGGTGGCCGAACACCTCGACGACGGCGAAGGCGAGTTCCTGAGCCGCGTACGTCGCGTGGTGGGCGATGCCATGCCTTTGGTGGCGAGCCTTGATCTGCACGCCAACGTGACCGCCGCCATGGTGGAGCAAGTGGACGCCTTGGTTGCCTACCGCACCTATCCCCATGTTGACCGCCGCGAGACCGGCGAGCGCGCGGCCGGGGTAATGGACTCTCTATTGACCGGGGGGCGCAAGCCGGACAAGGCCTTTCGCCAGATCCCCTTTCTCATCCCCTTGACCTGGCAGTGCACGATGGTCGAGCCCATGGCGTCGGTCTACAGCGCCCTGGCCGAGGGCGAGGGCGGCGATGTGCTCACGGCCTCCGTCCTGGCGGGCTTTCCGCTCACCGATATCCCCGATTGCGGGCCTTCGGTGGTGGCCTATGGCCACGACGCGGTGGCCGTCGAGGGATTGGCCGATCGGTTGACGGTGGCGATCCTTGAACGCGAGGAGGCGTTTGACGGAAAGTTCTATGCGCCCGACGAAGCCGTGGAGTATGCCATGGCGCGTAGTGCCGAGGCCAAGGGCCCGATCATTTTTGCCGACACTCAGGACAACCCGGGCGCCGGCGGTAACGCCGACACCGTGGGAATTCTCGACGCCCTGGTCCGCCATCGCGCCCATGGAGCCGTGCTCGGCGTCATGTGCGACGCCGAGGTGGCGGCGGCGGCCCATGCGGCGGGCGAAGGCGCCGAGATCACGGCGTCGCTGGGTGCCAAGTCGGGGCAATCCGGGCACACGCCGTTGACCGGGAAATACCGTGTCGAGCGCCTGGGCGATGGGCGTTTCACCGCCCGTGGCCCGATGTACCGGGGGTTTAGGATGCGTCTGGGGCCCATGGCGCTGCTTAATCTGGATGGCGTTCGTATCGTGGTGGCGAGCGCCAAGCAACAGGCCGCCGATAAGGAGATGTTTCGCCATCTCGGCGTCGAACCGGCGGACGTGAAAATACTAGCCCTCAAGAGCTCGGTCCATTTCCGCAACGACTTCACCGACGTCGCCCATGAGATTCTGGTCGTCGAGGCACCGGGGCCGAGCATTGCCGATCCAGCGAAGCTGCCGTTCAAGCGCCTGCGTCCGGGCCTCCGCATCAAACCCAAGGGCAAACCTTTGGGGGAATAGAAGGGCTCTTACCCGCCTTGTTCCTTCATCGCCGCCTCGACCAAGGCGGTGGAGCCGGAGATGTCGCCCAATTTCTCGCCGTTTTTGATGCGTTTCAGGGTGGTGCCCTCGCGGTTCTGCAACTCCAGTGCTTTGTCGGCGGCGTAGTCGACTAGGGCGGGAGGCAGGACAAGTACGCCGTTTTCGTCGGCCAAGACGGCATCGCCCGGGTTGACGGCGACGCCGCCGCACGAGACCGAGACGTTGAACCCTCCGCCCAATGCCAGCTTCTTGGTCGTAATCGGGGTCGAGCCAAGGCACCATACCGGCATGTCGTATTCGCGAATCTCGGCGAAATCAGTGGCGTAGCCGTCGACAACGCCGCCGGCCACCCCGGCGGTCTTGGCGGCGAAGGCAACGACGCCGCCCCAGGCCGCGTGCTTGCGGTCGCCGCAACGGTCGATGACCAGGAAATCGCCGGGCCGCACCAGGCCCAGGACATGATGCAAAAGCGCCGAGTCGGGACCGGGAATGCGCAAGGTCACCGCCGTGCCGGCGACCCGGCGATCAGGAATCACGGCACTGATCGCGGGGTCCATGAAATGGGCATGAAGGAAGTGCCCGATGGTCGCGGTCTCTGCCTTGGCCAGCTTGTCAATCTTCGCCTTTTCGATCTGTGGCGGCAGGTCGTTGATTTTGAACATAGTCCGACTCCCTTGGTTGGTGTCTGGCGAAGGTGCGAATTTACGAGCCGCTTCCGCCCATTTTGTGGTGCATGGGGTGCCGCGTTGCGCCGACGCCGAGCACGCGTACCCGAACTTCGACCGCCCCGGATTTCTCGAAGGTAAGGGTCAGGGGGAAGGTGTCCCCTTCCACAAGCGGAGCCTTCAGGCCCATCAACATGACGTGCAGCCCGCCCGGCATGAAGACGGTGGGCTCGCCCGGGTTGACTTCAACCGCTACGACGGGGCGCATCTTCATGATGCCGCCCTGCATCATTTGGGTGTGCACCGCGGCCTTTTTGGCTACCGGTGTCGCCGCCGCAATCAAGCGGTCCGCCTCGGCCCCACCGTTGGTGATCGTCACATAGGCGGCGCCGGCCTTCGCCGGACCGGCCGAGGCGCGCGCCCAAGTGTCGCCGATGGTCAGCGCGCCGAGGGTGGTGTCGTCGGCGATGGCGGGAAAAACCACCGCCATAGTGGCGATGAGAACGAGTGCGCGATATCCTGCCTTGACGGTCATTGTCTACAGTACCTTATGCTGGGCGACGGGGATTTTAGCCCGCACCGATTGCAGATAATCGAGATCGAGGCGCGCCGTGATGTAGCCCTCCTGGTCGGACGCCTTGGCGACCACATGGCCCCAGGGGTCGACCACCAAGGAGTGGCCATAGGTGGCCCGTCTGCCATTGGCGTAGGTGCCGCACTGGCCGGGCGCCAACACATAGGATTCGGTCTCGATGGCGCGGGCGCGCAGCAGAACTTCCCAATGATCCTTGCCGGTCATGAGCGTAAATGCCGCCGGCACCATGATCACGGTGGCGTCCTTCTTGGCCAGGGCCTGATACAGTTCGGGGAAACGCAGGTCATAGCAGATCGTACAGCCGACGCGGGCGTCGGCGGCATCGTAGGTCACGACATCGCCGCCGCGTGAGATGCTCGCCGATTCGCGGTATTCCTTGCCATCGGGCGTAGTCACGTCGAACAAATGGATCTTACGGTAGCGCGCCAGTTCATTGCCCTCGGCGTCGAAGGCCACCGTCGTGTTGTAGACGTCGTCGCCGTCGATCTCCAATAGGCTGCCGCCATGGACGAAGACGCGATGGCGCCGCGCCAAATCGCGGAGCAGGTCATAGGTCTCGCCGCCGGGAATCGTATCGGTGTTGGCGCGCCTGACCTCGTCGCTTTCGGTCAGGCAGGTGAACATCTCGGGCAGCACAACCATGTCGGGGTTGTCGTCGGCCACCGCCTGGGCAATCAATTCTTCAGCCTTTTTCAGGTTGGCGTCCTTGTTCTCCTGGGAATTCATCTGGATAAGCGAAACTTTCATGGGCTCCCTCCCGGACGCGCGGATGGCGTGCGAAAGGGTACCTTTAGCGCGTTCCGCCCGACGCCCGCAAGTCGTGGCCTGATCCTTGGTATGAGCCGGTCTTACGAGAACGCTTGGCCGGGCCTGGCACCCAGCTTCTTGACGATGATGGCCAGCGGACAGAAGCCCGTGAACGCGGCCTGGGACATGTTGGCGCCGACGAAGGCGGTGAGCCACAACCAGTGGACGGAATGGAGTTGGGAAAGCGCGAGGCTTGCCAGGACCACGATTCCAGCGAATGCGATTACGATGCGGTCGACGGACATTGAATTCTCCTTGATCAAAGGTGGGATGAGGCGTAATATTATTAATAACTAAATTAGAAAATTATGTTATATATGTCAACCGCCATCGAATCCAGTGGGACCCATGCCATGAATATCAATGTGAGTGCCGCCTTCATGTTGGCCGCCGGGATAACGGCGCTTGGCGTGCCGGCGACGGTCTTCGGGGCCGAAGGGCGGGGTGTCGCCACCTTCGCCGTCGCGGTGACCACGGTCCATGACCTGAAAGCGGTCTTCGCCACCGTCGAGAGCGTCGATTCGGTGGCCGCCCGGACGCGCATCGGCGGCACCGTCGCGGGGCTGGTCGTTGACGAGGGCGCCCGGGTCGAGGCGGGCCAGTCGATCGCGCGCGTCGAAGACCCCAAGCTGCGCCCGCGAAGGGCCGTCGTCGAGGCGCGCATCGAACCAATCAAGTCCCAGCGCAAGCTGGCCGCCATCGCCCTTGACCGTGTTGCCAAGCTGCGCCGCTCCGGAACCGCCAGTCAGGCCCGTCTGGACGAGGCGCGCACCGACCTTGAGGTCGTTGACCGCAACCTTGCCGCCATGACCGCCGAACGCGATCTCGTCGTCGCCGAGCAGGCCGAGGGCGCCGTCGTGGCGCCGGCGGCAGGCCGCGTGCTCAAGGTTCGGGTGACCGAGGGCGCCGTCGTCCTGCCCGGCGAGACGGTGGCTCTGATCGCCGCCGAAGCCTACATCCTTCGCATGCGGATACCGGAACGCCACGCCCGCTTCATCGGCGCCGGTGATGAGGTGCTGGTCGGCGGGCGCGGCCTTGAGACGCCGCGCCGCGGCATGAGGAAGGGCCGTGTCCGCCAGCTCTATCCGGAACTCGAACAGGGCCGTGTGGTCGCCGACATCGATGTCGCCGGCCTCGGCGACTTCTTCGTCGGTGAGAGAATCCCGGTTTACGTGGCGACCGGCAAGCGCCGGGTGATTTCGGTGCCGCCGGCTTTCTTGTCCCAGCGCCACGGCCTGACCTATGCGCGTCTCGATGATGGCACCGAGGTGGTGGTGCAGACCGGGCGGACCGGTGACGGCGGCGTTGAGGTGCTGTCCGGGCTCTTGGCGGGCGACGTGCTGGCGCGTCCGGAGCCGGCGCCATGAAGCTGGGCCTTTCCGGCGTCCTTACCCGGATCTTTATCCGTTCGCCGCTCACGCCCCTTATCCTGCTTTTGTCCCTGGCCCTGGGGATAATGGCGCTGATCGTCCTGCCGCGCGAAGAGGAACCACAAATCAGCGTTCCCATGGTCGACATCTTGGTCCAGGCCACCGGCCTCAGGGCGACGGACGTGGTGGAGCTGGTCACCGAGCCCCTGGAGGATATTGTCAAGGGAATCCACCAGGTGGAACACGTCTATTCGCTGACCGAGGACGATCGGGTGGCGGTGACGGCGCGCTTCGAGGTCGGAACCGACGAAGACGTGGCCGCCTGGCGGGTGCACGAGGCGATTCGTTCTAACATCAAGCGCATTCCCACCGGTATACCGGAGCCCTTGATCGTCGGCCGCGGCATTAACGACGTGCCCATCGTCACCCTGACTCTCACGCCCAATGCCCCGGGAGCGGAACGATGGAACGACAACGCGCTTTACGGCATCGCCGAGGAGATCCTGCACGAGTTGGTCAAGACCGACGACGTGGGCGAAGCCTTCATCGTCGGCGGCCGGCCAGACCAGATCCGGGTCGAGCCCGATCCCGAGCGCCTGTCGCTCTACGGCGTCACCCTGAACCAACTGGTCGACAAGGTGAGGAACGCCAACCGCTCGTTCCTCGTCGGCCCGATCCGCGAGGGCGGCCGATCAGTTCCGGTGCTCGCCGGCCAAACCTTGCGGGGAGTCCCCGACATCGGATTGCTTTTGATTACCGCCCGCGATGGCCGGCCCGTCTACGTCAAGGACGTGGCCCGTGTCGTTGTCGGTGCGCGGCCCGCCGACCACCGGGTCTGGCACCTGGAGAAAGGTCCGACCGGCAGCGTCGTTAGCCGTCCCGCGGTCACCATCGCCTTCGCCAAGCGCAAGGACGCCAACGCGGTGGTCGTTGCCGAGCGCCTGCTCGGGCGCCTGGGGGCGATGCGGGGCCGCCTGGTTCCCGAACAGGTTACGGTGGCGGTGACCCGTAACTACGGCAAGACGGCGACCGAGAAATCCGACGAGCTTTTGTTCCATCTGAGTCTGGCGACGCTTAGCATCGTGTTGCTGATCACCGTGGTGCTGGGTTGGCGCGAGGGCCTTGTCGTCTTGGTGGTGGTGCCGACCACCATCTTGCTAACCCTCTTTGCCGCCTGGCTTATGGGCTACACGATCAACCGGGTCAGCCTGTTCGCTCTCATCTTTTCCATCGGCATCTTGGTCGACGACGCCATTGTGGTGGTCGAGAACATCGTCCGCCACTGGCGCCTGGGCGACGGGCGCGATCGGCTTGGCGCCACCATCGAAGCGGTGGCCGAGGTCGGCAACCCGACCATCGTGGCGACCCTGACAATCATCGCGGCGCTCCTGCCGATGATGTTCGTTTCCGGCCTGATGGGGACCTACATGAGCCCCATCCCGGCCAACGCGTCGGCAGCCATGGTGTTCTCGTTTTTCGTAGCGGTCATCGTCACGCCGTGGCTGATTTATTTGTTGAGGGATCGCCGCGAGGGTCGAGCGGCGGCGGATTCCCCTTCCCACGGTAGCGGACGCATGGGACGGTTCTACCGCCGCGTCGCGGCGCCGCTACTCGTCGGGCGCCGGCGCTCTTTCCTTTTCCTGTTCGGGGTCGGCTTCGCAACCATTGCCGTGCTGGCCTTGTTCTGGAGCCGCGACGTAACCGTCAAATTGCTACCCTTCGACAACAAGTCCGAGTTTCAGGTCGTCGTCGACCTGCCCGAGGGCTCGACCCTGGAAGCTACGGAGAGGGTGTTGATGGCGGCCGCCCGGCGTCTGTCGGAGCTCCCTGAATTGACCTCCGTTCAGGCCTACGCGGGCACGGCGGCGCCCTTTAACTTCAACGGCCTGGTGCGCCATTCCTATCTGCGCGACCGGCCCTGGCACGGCGAGCTCCAGGTCAACCTGCGGCCCAAGGACGAGCGCGACCGTCAAAGCCACGCTGTCTCGCTCGACGCGCGCCGCCGACTCGCCACCTTGGCGGCGCCCGGCGGAAGCACCGTCAAGGTCGTCGAGGTGCCGCCCGGGCCGCCCGTTTTGGCGACCCTGATGGCAGAGGTCTACGGCCCCGATGCGGCCAGCCGGCGCCAGGCGGCGCGCCGCATCCGCGAGGTCTTTCGTTCGGTGGACTTTGTCGTCGACGTGGACGATTCCTTCGGCCAGCCCCATGAGCGCATTCATCTGGAGATCGACCACGAGAACATGGAATTCCATGGCGTACAGGAGGAGACCTTGTACGACACCATCGGCGCGCTTCTGGGCGGGGTGCGGGTCGGTTATTCGCACCGCGGTTCCGGTGTCGACCCGATCGAGATTGCCGTCCGCCTTCCCAAGGCGGCGCTGTCGTGGAGCGAACGCCTCTTGGCGACGCCCATCTCGGCGCCGGGCGAGGCCGCCGACAGCGGCGCCGTGGTCGAACTCGGCGACGTGGTCCGGCTGCGTCGCGCCCCCGCCTCCCACGCCGTGTTCCGCCGCGACGGCCGTTTCGCCGACCTGGTCACCGGTGAGGTGGCGGGCCGCTTCGAGGCGCCGATCTACGGCATGCAGGCGGTGGCCGCGGCCCTGGCGGAGGCGGACTGGGGAGCCGACGGTCCGCCCGCCATCCGCTACCACGGTCAACCGGACGACGAATCGCGGGTAACCCTGCTGTGGGATGGGGAGTGGGAAATCACCTACGTGACCTTCCGCGACATGGGTTTGGCTTTCGTCTTTGCGCTTCTTGGCATCTACCTCCTGGTCGTGGCGCAGTTCGGCAGCTTTCTGCTTCCGCTGGTCATCCTCACCCCGGTGCCCTTGACCCTGATTGGCATCGTCCTTGGTCACTGGCTGTTCAAGGCGCCTTTTACCGCGACTTCCATGATCGGCTTTATCGCCCTGGCCGGCATCATCGTTCGAAACTCCATCCTCCTGGTTGACTTCATCCGTCACAACCAAGGCGCAGGGGTGTCCTTGCGCGCGGTGCTGTTGGAGGCCGGAGCGGTGCGCTTCAAGCCCATCTTCCTGACCGCGGCGGCGGCCATGACCGGCGCCGCCTTCATACTCGCCGACCCGATTTTTCAGGGCCTCGCGATATCGCTGGTTTTTGGGCTGGCGTCGTCGACGGTGCTTACACTTCTCGTCATTCCCGCCCTCTACGTGTGTTTGCGCGACGACGGTCGATGACGAGGGTCATTGTCTACGGCGCACGGCGCGTTAGGATATTGTGAAAGGCGGGCCAACGACGATGGATCCGACCGAAGACCAAGAAGAGGTTATCCGCTTCATGGCGTGTCCCGAGACCCATGGCGCCACCGCCAACCGGGTGAAGCGCGTGGAAACCCATGTCTCGCATATCTTCTTGGTGGGCGATCGTGCCTTTAAGCTCAAACGCGCGGTGCGCTTTCCCTACCTTGATTTCAACACTCCCGAACTTCGCCGTGCCGCTTGCATGGCCGAGGTGAAAGTGAATAGACGCACGGCGCCCCGCCTCTACAAGGGCGTCGTTGCCGTGAGGCGCGCCGACGATGGATCGCTTCGCCTTGGCGGAGAGGGCGAGGCGGTCGATTGGTTGGTGGAGATGGAACGCTTTGACCAAGATGCGCTGTTCAACCGGCTGGCTCGAAGGGGGGCTCTGGACCGCCACGTAATGGAGGATTTGGCGGAGGTGATCGCGCACTTTCATCAGACGGCTGAAGTGAGTCTCGAATCCGGGGGGCACCTTGGCATGGTCGCCATCATCGACAGCAATGCCCAGTGCTTCGCCGATTTTGGTGCATCGGTCCTTGATGTCAGCAGGATCGAACACCTGAACGCCGCGACGCGGGGTGCTCTTGACGATCTGGGTGCGTTGCTTGAGACACGGCGCGAGGCTGGATGTGTCCGCCACTGCCACGGCGATTTGCACCTGCGTAACATTGTCCTCATTGACGGCCGGCCAACCCTCTTCGACGCCATCGAGTTTAGCCAATCCATGGCCCAAATCGACACCCTCTACGACCTGGCCTTCTTGCTTATGGACTTGGATCACCTTGGGTTGAAGTCAGGCGCAAATGTCGTTCTCAATCGCTATCTGGATATTACCGGAGACGACGACGGTCTGGCCGCCCTGCCACTATTTTGTTCCGTGCGTGCCGCGGTCCGCGCCCACGTCGGTGCTGCGGGGGCGGCCAACCTGTCAACGGCGGAGGAGGCCGGCGAACAAGGCGAGGAGGCACGCCGCTATCTGGACCGGGCGTGTGCCTATCTGGAACCGCGCCCACCCCGGCTGATCGCTATCGGGGGACTATCAGGCAGCGGCAAATCGCGCACGGCGCGTGAAGTCGCCCCCTTTGTTGGGCTGGCGCCCGGTGCCCGGGTGGTCCGCAGCGACGTCATTCGCAAGCGCCTGGCCGGGGTTGACACCTTCGCCCGTTTGGGACCGGATGGCTATACACCGGAGTTGACGGAGCGTACCTATCGGACACTTTTCGAGGACGCGGCGCGGGCCTTGGAAACGGGCCACTCGGTTATCGCCGACGCCGTATTCGCGCGCGCTAACGAGCGCCGCGCCATCGCCGACGTGGCGGCCAGGGCAGGGGTCCCCTTTGCGGGGTTATGGCTCGAGTCGCCGCCCGACGTCATGATGCGCCGGGTTGCCAATCGCCGTCGTAACCCCTCGGACGCCACCCCCGACGTGGTCCGCCAACAGCAGGAATATGATCTTGATGGAATTGATTGGAGGCGCATTGACAGCACTGGCCCCAAGAAGCAAACAGTGTTGCGGGCGCGCGAAGTGCTGGCGCAGTGATGGCGGGGCGCAAACAATGTCGGTGAGAAGATTTTTTTTGGCGGCCCGGACGTGTCAATTGTGTATTATGACGGGAACGGGATTGGGCAAAGGAGCATGAGATGCCACACATGGTAATCTTGGTGCCGGTCGATGGTTCGGATGCGGCGAAGCCGGCCATTGAGGCGGCAATCTTGGTAGGCAAACGATTTTCGTCCCACGTTGTTGGTTTCCACGTGCGAGCCAATTCGAAGGACGCCGTTCCCCTGTTGGGCGAAGGCATGTCAGGCGCCATGATCGAGGAGATCATCGAGCTTGCCGAGCAGGAAGCCAACAAGCGGTCAAACAAGGCCCGGCAAATGTTCAACGATTTGTGTACCGAAAAAGATGTCCCCATGGATGATAGGGCGCCTGGACCCGATCAGGCCTCGGCGGCCTGGGTCGAGGAGACCGGGCGCGAGGACGAAGCTGTTGCGCGGCGAGGCCGGCTTTCCGATTTGATCGTCGCGGCGCGTCCTACGGCGGAGGCCGAATCGCCATCCTCGCTAACCCGTAACGCGGCCATTTTCGAGACTGGACGCCCCGTCCTAGTGGCGCCGCCCAAATTACCGCCCGCTATAGGCGCCAAGATTGCCATCTTCTGGAACGGCAGCGCACAAGCGGCCCGCGCCGTGGCCGCCGCAATGCCGTTTGTCACCGATGCCGATTCTGTGACGGTGATCAACGCCGAAGGTGAGGGAACGGCGTCGTCGGTAGCGGCCGACCTGGCCACCTATCTGGCTTGGCGCGGGGTCACCGCTGACACCCGCACCGCTGTGCCTGGGGCGCGGGGGGTGGGCGAGGTGCTGCTTGAGGCTTGCTCCAATTGTGACTTGCTGGTCATGGGCGCCTATACCCATAGCCGGGTGCGCCGGCTGATCCTGGGTGGCGTCACCAAACATGTGATGTCGAACGCCGCGATGCCGGTCCTTATGGGGCACTAAAGGCTACGATGCAGGGGAGCGGCGTTCGATCGCGATGCTGACAAAGCTAGGCGCGCCGCCTTTTGATACGTTTTCTGGATGCCTGTCATGACCGGCGCCTGCGGAGTTTCGTTCGTCCTTACCGTTTTCAACAAGGAGCGTTTCCTAGAGGCGACTCTCCGGTCAGTCCTCGCCCAGGAAGGAGATTTCGAACGCCAGGTGATCGTCGTCGATGACGGTTCCGATGATCGGTCATTGGAGATTGCGGGCGACCTTCTCGCCGGTCATCCAGATGCCCTGGTGATTCAACAGGCCAACAAAGGGCCGGCGCGGGCGCTGAACGCCGGCGTGGCCGCCGCCACCATGGCCGTGGTCAAGCCCTTCGACTGTGATGACGTGATGACCCCCGACGGAACGCAACGCTTGTTGGCGGGTCTTGATCGGTCCGACGTGGTCCTGGTTCGCGGCGACCGTAGACCCTTTCCCCATTCCGGGGCGCCGCTCACCATCGATCGCCAGGGCCGGGCGCCCGAATTCCGATACATGGAAGATCCGCTTCCCTTCGCCATTCGACACAGTTTCGCCGGCTGTTCCGACATTTTGTTCCGGCGCCCCGCTTTCGTTGCCTGCGGCGGGTGCGACGCAAGCGTCTTTGTGCAGGATTATAGCCTCGTCTGGCGCTTGGCGATTGGCAACGCCTTCGCCATCACAGACGACATAATCGCATTCAGTCCACCCGAGGACAAGAGCAACCTGAGCAGTAATTGCGCCCAGGTGGAACATGACCGCAATGCCGCCCTGCTGGGCCTGGTACGCGACTATCCCGACCTTCGTCATGCTCTCAAACGGACAGCGTTACGGCGTGCTGCGGGACGGTCATGGAAGTGGGCAAGGCGTATCAATGGAAGCCAGTGGGGAATGGACCGGGTTTTTTGGATTAGCCTGCTTTCGTATCTGCCTTGGTTGCCGGGTTACGAAGAGTGGCTTGGCGCCACCTTGGCGCCGTATCGGGTCTCGAACGTCATCCGCTTGCCCAACCACGAGGACAACCATGTCGGAGCCTAGGATTCGCGGTGGCTGGCCGCGGACCGTCGCTATCAATGTCGGGATGATCCTCTGTATTTTGTTCGTGGCAGAGATCGTATTCGGCGGCTGGGTGTTCGGTCCTCGCTATGGCAGTCTGATCATTCCCAAGGACTTCCAGCGCCGTTTCGATGCCACCAATCTATATGCGGGCGGAGGCATCATATATTACAAGCGCGATGAACATGGATTGCGCGGCGAATTCGACGATCTCTCGAAAATTGACATCCTGGTCATCGGCGGCAGTACCACGAACGAACTCTTCATCGACGAGAAGCAGACTTGGAGCGCCGTCCTGGGCCAAGAATTCCGTCGTCACGGTCAAGAGGTCGTAGTGGTTAACGCCGGCGTCGATGGTC
>PVBE011674461.1_pt1 | contig 15196 bp, 12 predicted proteins | sample 1631181 | NCBI WGS metagenome assembly PVBE01 (sample SAMN08397723, study PRJNA350692) | Marine metagenome, whole genome shotgun sequencing project. | isolation source: water | place: Pacific Ocean | collected 2012-04 | reverse complement strand
TGTAGACTTGCACGGTAGATGCCAACGGATCCGCGCTGTTGACATCTACCGTGCAAACTCACATCCAGCGTGGACGGAGTTCTTCTTGGGGACAGGGGACAGCCCCCGCCGTGAGTTCCGTCTACTCGCCGATGGCCGCAGACCCGATGGCGTAGATGCGCACGGTGTGGTCGTCGCCCTGCGGCCAAGTCTCATCGAGCAGCCCGACCCTAACGGTGTGCGGTCCCCGTCCCAGGTCGCGGAAGAGCAGTCCGGAACTGAATACGTCGCCATCGAACCAGCCGTAGGTCTTCGCAGATTTCCCATCGACCGACACCTCAGCCACACCGTTGATGTCGGCCGCGCGGTTGGCGTAGATGCAGAGTACGCTGCCGAGGACCTTGAGCTCCATCGTGCTTCCGGGCGTGCTACTCGCCCACCACTTGCCTCGCCAGTCTCCCGGCTCCACACTCCATCCCTCGCACGATTCCAGCTCCCACTCGCCTGCCCAATGAAGCTCGACATGCTCGAATGCACCCGCGTGCAGCGGCGGCGGGAGTGGGGGGATCGTGTCGATCTCGCCCTCCTCGGGCAGCGCGGCAAGGGCCTGCTCAAGGGCGTGGATGATCAGATCGGTGGCCAGCCGATGGCCCCGGTCGTTCGGGTGGACAACGTCGGCGTGGACGTCCTCCCAGGTGATCCGCCCCTCGTCGATCTGCTGCGCGACCGCATCGCGAAAGCTCAGCATCGGAAGATCGTAGTGCTCGCCGACGGGGATCTGGGTCGCCTGTACGTTGTAGATCTCATCGTCGCCGCGCAAGGCCATGAAGATCATCAGGTTCGCTGCATCGCCGCTGAGGATCTGCCGTGTGAGACCCTCAACCGAGTCCATGCACGCCTGATCTGCGGCATCGTTCACCCCGAACTCGGTGATGACGAAGTCGGGTTGGTGCCGGAGGAGATCTCGCTCGGCGCGGAGCGCGCCATAGATCGACCCAGTGCCGCCGATGCCCGCGGCGATCAACTTGACCTCGCAGTCGGGGAACGTGGCCTGCCACCACTCCGTCACGAGCGGCCCGTAGCTGTTGACCCACTCGCTAGCCGCCGCGCCGCCGGTGATCGAGCCGCCAATCACGCCGATGGTGACCGGCTCTCCGCGGCGGGCTTTGCTGAGAACATGGTGGATGCGCGTCCGGTCGCCCTCGCTGATGATCGCGGTCTCGTAGAGCGCCGCGGCGTCCAGCCGCTTGCCCGTTGTGCGGTCGGGATAGCTGAGGTCGCCGGGCGGAAGCGTCGTGACGGCGTATATAGACCGCGGCTGCATTGTGAAGGTGCCCGTGCCATCCTCAAGCTTCAGCGGCACGTGCTCCGCGATGCCCGTGGGTACTGGCCCGGTGACGGAGAGAATGCTGAGCGTCTCGGATTGCGTGACGCTGGCAAACGCAAGGGTCAGCTGCTTCGGCTCGAAGCCATCATTGACCAGGAGCAGCGTCACGTCGCCATCAGGTGAGCGCAGACAGGTCGTGAAGACGCGCTGGGTGTCGTCCTCATCGCGGGCGCCGTCAACGGTGCAACGGAGGACGTCCCACCCGGAGCGAATGTAGCGCGAGAGCAGCGCCTGCGGGAAGAAGACGGGCCCATGTATCTGCGTGCTGCCATCGGCGCCCTGGATAAGCGGCCGGAAACTGTCCATCCAATCGGAGGGCTCAGCCCGGCCCCAGTTCCATCTGAGCTGGCCGTCGAGGCCGACGTTGACGTTCTGAACGAACTGCTCCGCGAGGCTGAGGCTCTCGGTGTAGAGTTCGTCAACAGTGCCGCCGGCGTCGGCGCTAAACTCCCCCTGGACAAGGCGGGGCTCGTGGTCGAGACGCTCGGATAGCAGGCGGTAGACTTCTGCGTAACGGCGCGCACCCTCGGATGGCTGGAAGCCGAGTTCGTAGTCAAAGCCGAATTTGTAGTTATGATCCGAGATGACGTCGATGAGCGGGATGACGTCGCCATAGGCCTCTATCTCCCTGGCGAGGCTGGCCGGTCCGCTGCACAGTTCCGGACCGATGATCTCGACGTGGTCGCGGAGGCCATAGTGTCGAAGAGCGCGGTCCATGCCCGCGTAGAGCGCCCAGAAGCCGGGACCGTAGCCACCCTTGGATATGGAGGCGTCGGGCTCGTTCATGATGGACACAGCGCGGACGTTGTCCAGACCCTCTTCCTCCAGGTGCATGATGAGCCCGGCGTACGATTCGCCGATCTCCTCGCCGCTGTCCACCAACTCGTAGGCCCACTCCTCCCACGAGGCGTCCGGGTTCTCACGGAGCGTGGGAGACATCCACCCGGTCTGGAATTTCCAGTTGCAGAGAAGAACGCGGATGTCGCTTTCATCGAGGCGCCGCCAGATGCGGATGGCTGCGGAGAGCTTGGGCTGGTCGAAGTGAAGCGCGTCCTTGCTGAGCGTGAACGGGTCGTCGTTGTCGTTCTCGGATTCCCACTCAGCAAAGAGGATCGGCGCTCTGACCCATTCGCAGCCTGACCATTCCAGGAGACCAACGAGCTCATCAAGCTGCTCCTCTGTGTAAGCGGGGACGCCGTCGTGCATGTAGATGTTCCAGCCCATACCCTCGCTGAACGTGTGGATGCGGGAGTCCTCGACGGTGACTGTGCCGCTGCCGTTGGGCTCCTTCGGCCTGCCCTTGCGGGCCAGTCTGGCGAGCCGCTTGCCGATGGCGCTCTTCGGATCAGTGGGGGAGAGATGGAACGTGAGCGCACCGAAGCTCGTGGCTCTATCGGTAGCGTCGCGGGCGAGGAGGCGCAAGGTGTGCAGCTCTGCAATGGCGCCGCCGAAGCCGGAGATTTGGAGCTCGGTGTGCGGTGACTTGTTCCCGTGGCCGAGATTGGGGGGATTAGGGCCGCCATCAGATGCGGTGAAAAAGCGCGTGAACTTGCCGGGCCGTTCGGTTGTGCTGTAGAGCAGGTCGAAGTCGTAGAGGTTGCGCGTGCCGGTGTCGCCACCGATGAAGACGGTAACGCTTTCGAGCGTGCGGCCCTCAGTGTAGGCATCGGTGAGCGTGATGTCGATGCTTGCCGACTGGGTGCCATCCACCGGGATGCCGATGCCGCCCCCGCGTAGCCGCGTGACGAAGTCCTCGGGGTCTCCCCACACCGTCTCCACATCGGACACGCGGGCCATCCCCAGATCGTAGGCCGCTTGGAGCGTGTTGGCGTAAGCCAGGAGAGTCCTCTCGTGGTCGCCCTTGATGCGCTCGACAGTGACGCCGAGGGCCAGCGGGTCATCGTGATTGAAGCCGGGCGGCGCCTGGCTCCAGGCGAGGGGCATGGTGAGAAGCAGGGCGATGGAGGCGGCCAACTGGGTCGTGGGTCGTGTCATTCAGATCTCCCGGTTCGCGGGTCCGGTGTTCCCACCCCGTCAGACCCAACGCATTGTCCAACCGTCAACACATCTGCTGACCGATCCAGCAGCAACAGAGCCCGCCCCAGCCAGGGGCTCTTGCGCCCGGCGGGGCACCGCCGCTCAGACGTTGAGCCACTGATCGAACCAGTCGAAGGCCTCGGCCTGCATCGGCACATCGAATTTGTGATGGCCGGGGTAGAAGGAGCAGCGATAACGCTCCTTCGCCCCGGCTTTCTTGTAGACGCCGGAGAGGATCTCATCGGCGCGTTCCATCTCAGGCAGCGTGAAGAGATGGTCCTCGTTGTTGTTTTGCACGAGCGTCGGCAGTGGCATGCGCAGGCCCAGGATCTCGGCGTACTCAAGCTCGCCCGGAAGCCTGGGCACGTAGACCATCCATGTGGGCATGTACCCCGTGGTCAGCAGGTAGTCGCGCCAGGTGCTCATCATCCCCACGCAGACAGCGCACTTGATCCGCGGGTCGGTGCCGCCCAGGAAGACCGTTCTGAGGCCGCCGCCCGACAGCCCTCCGCAGCCTAGCCGCTTCGCGTCCACTCCGTCGATTGCCGCCAGCACGCCCAGCGCCGCTCGGTCCTCGCTCAGAAACACGCCCGGCAATGTTGTCCCAGAACAGAAGAGCGACTTCGCCACGATCGATTCATGGCTCATTGACCAGTTGTTGTAGGCGTCGACATTGTCTACATTCTCGGGATCGTCGTCGCTCAGGCCTCCGCGGATCACCTCGGGGACGTCGTCGAGCATCACCCGGCGGCTGGCGAAGCTGAATGCGTCGGGGACCAGCACGGCGTAGCCGCGCTTGGCCAGCTCGTTGGCCCAGGCCAAGCCGGCGTAGGCCTCCCGTCGGTGGCCGACAATGACGGGGTGGATGTCGTCGTTGACCTGCGCGATCTTCCGCTTGCCGAAGTACATCCGGCCGCCGTGATCGTGCAACGCCAGCACGCCCGGCAAGGGCTCGTCGGCGCCTTCGGGTCTCAGGAAGAACGCTTGCGTGGCCGGGCCGTAGGGCAGCTGCCACGACAACTCCGTGACCTGGAGCCCATCGTGCGTACCATCGCGGTGTACGGTGACTTCTGGGGTCACATCGATCGCCGGCTCGGCCAACCGATTCTGGAGCTGCTCCATCGCCTCCTGTCGCCACTCACCCACGTCACAAAAGCGGTCGTTCAGGAACGAGTACTCGCCCGGCTTCTCACTCACCAGCGATGCCGCCCACGGGCCATACGCGCCGATCCGGGTCAGGTCCATCCAGATGCCTCCGTCGAAGCTCCGCGATCGCGCGTCGTGACTTCCTAGACAGCATGGCGGTTACGGGCGATGAACTGATCCTGCTTGTGCTGCGGCAGCCTGGTGAAGCAGACGCTCCAGCCGGTGACGCGGATCTGCAGCGATGCGTAGCGCTCCGGGTGGCGTTGGGCGTCGCGGAGTGTATCGGCATCGACGACGTTGAACTGCACGGCGTAGCCGCCCTGGCGAAGGAAGGTCTTGATGAGCGAGACAAACGCGTCGAGCCCGTCCTCGCCCTTGAGAGCCGTGGGGTGAAGCATGACGTCCAAGACGGAGCCGTTCGGCGTCTCCGTGAAGTCAAGCTTGGTGACAGATCCGATGAGGCCGGTGACGCCGTTGCGGTCGAGGCCGGGCGCCGCGCCGACGCCTGGGGCGAGTGTGGTCCTCGCCTGCCGGCCGTCGGGCAGGGCGCCGGTGTTGCTGCCGAACATCCACTGGTACTCAAGCGTGAAGAGCGACGCCTGGAACGGCCCCCCGCGAGCGCTCTCGAAGCCATGCACGCTGTCGGTGTAGTGTTCTGCGATGCTGACGGCAAGGTCGTCGGCCGCGGGATCGGCATTTCCCCACTTGGGCACGCGGTTCACGAGGTACTGCCGCAGGGGCTCGGCGTCGGCGAAGTCGGCCCGCAACGCCTCGAGCATCTCGGGCATGGTGAAGCGCTTCTCGTCAAACACCGCCTGCTTGAGGGCGAGGAGCGAGTCACACGCGTTGGCGAGGCCCGCGCCCGTGCAGCCGACAGCGTTGTAGTGAGCCCCGCCCTGGCCGATATCCCTGCCGGCCGCGATGCAGTCATCGATGGTGCCGGCGATGAATGGCGATGGGTGCATCATCGGCCAATGCCGCTCATGGGCGTTGACGCAACGGGCGGTGTGGCCGATAAGGAAATCCAACTGTGCCGTGTAGGCGGCGTAGAACTGCCCAAAGGTGGTGAAGCTCGCTGCATCGCCCGTGTGCGGGCCGAGTTGTTGCCCCGTGAGCGGATCGATGCCGTCATGGAGCGCGAGCTCTACGGGCTTCGCGAGGTTGACGACGATGTTCATCGTGCACGCGGCCTCTTTGCCATCGACAGCCGGCTCGTAGCAGCCGATGGGGAGGTGCGCGCGAGCATCCTCGAGGGTCTTACCACGCTTGACCAGGGCGGCCACAGCCGGCTCGTCGTTCATCAGGACGAAGGAGTTGTGGCCGCGACGGATGAGATCGGCAACGCGGCGATGGAGCGCGTCGGGCGTCTGTGGCGTGAAGCGGATGGAGAGCTTCGGGTCGGGAGTGTTGAGTTCTTCGTATGCCTCGAGGGCGACATAAGTAAGCTCATTCGTGACGGCGTTGCCATCGCGATCCTGGCCGGCGAAAACGAAGTTCTTGCCGTTCGCTGAGCCGCGCGTCCGGGCGTGGAACCTGATCCAGAGAAACTTGATGAGCTCCTTGGCTTGCTCCCGCGTTAGACGTCCAGCGTCGACGTCCGCGCGGTAGTATGGGAAGAGCATTCGGTCGAAGTGGCCCATTGAGCGCACCATCTCACCCTCCATCTCTATCAGCTCATGCATGAGCCAACATGCCTGGAGGGCTTCGTGGAAGGTGCGTGGCGCATGGGCGGGTACGCGGCGGCAAGCGGCCGCTACCGTTTGCATCCGGGCCGCATGCTCCGGGTACTGAACGGCCAGCTTGTCGGCTAGATCAGCGAAGCGCTCAGATAGCGCGATGGCGCCGCGGTAGACGATCTCGACTGCTTCGTAGAATGCGAGTTGTCCGGCCGTGGCGTTCGTGCCGAGTTGCTCCCTGCTACGCTCAACCCGAGCGATCAGCGCCGTGAGGCCGCCTGCGAAGACGTTCTCCCAGCCGGGGGAGATGTGACCTGTGTCGAGCAGACCGTGTACGGCGCCGAGGCGTTCTGCATTGGCCAACCAGTCGGCTTCCTGCTTGAGTGGGCCCGCCTGCGTCTCGGCATACCAGGTGTGCGACAGCCTCTGGACGATGCCTCCGTGGACGATGCCGCCATTGACGCCCCCATGATCGAGCTTGTCGGCAAACCAATCGTGAGGATCGACGGCGATGCGTCCGCGCATCACGACGATTCGGAAGGCATGGGCTTTCTGCAGGACCCGCGGGAGATCGGTGTGGGCCTCAATGAAGCGGTGGACCTCGCACTGCAATTGATTGGCGTCAAGGCCTGTCTCATCATCGAATGGGGCGTTCTGGAACTGGTCGAAGAGTCGCTCGCGAACGGCGTCGAACGTGCCCCAAGGGGGCCCGAGGCCAGCCATGCCGGATGAGTCGCCCATGGTGTCATCGCCTCACGTCAGGCCCGGCGTTCGGGCGAGCCGGCCGCTCTGCTGACTGTCGGTGGACCTGGCGCCGTTGCCAATGGCCACGAACAACGCTGCCGGCCGCCTGCACACGCTCTCACAGGTTCTCCTCTAGAAACCTGAACCCCTTGACGCCGTGGAACCAACGCTCATCGTCGAGTATTTCGGAGGAGACCTGCCCGGGAGCGCCCAAAGCTCACGCCGTTGGTGGCGGGGCCAAGTGGTAACTGGGGTGCGACCCCTGAATCGGCCAGAATCATACCCAGAAGCGGCGAGCTCGCACTGCTATGAGCCTTGCGCTACTCCCAGAAGCAAGATACGCCTATCAGGCCCGTAGCGGCCATTTTGAGCGGTGCTAGTTCGCACAAGGCCCGAGACTTGCGAGGCTAGTCTCGGGCCTTGTGCGTGTGTGGGGGGGTTCTCCGCGACACCAGAGAGAACCTCCTCGGTGAGAGGCCAGTTGGTAGCCGCTGTCGCCTGCATTCTGCAAGGTCCCAGAGCCCAGCGTGGATGGAGTTTTTCGGAGATACAGCAGGCTGACGGCGGAGACGAGGGTCTGTGCAAGGGCTCTCACGTCGGAAGATCACACACGGAGTCGTGGGTTGGGGACGGATGCTGCCCCTTCCCGGCGAGTCCCGGGTGTACCTCTAAGGCCAACAAACCCCGTGATTTCAGGCGACGCGGGTATTCGGGAAGGACAGGGCGTGCCACTCCGGGTAGCCGTACCCCGCCAGGATGTGGAGCTTGCGGGCCCTGAAGCGAGGGTACTCCTGGTCGAGCTGAGCCCGCACGGCGTTGGCGTATCGAAGCATGCGATCGGCGGGAACCGCCTCATCGCCGTGGGCGGCGATGCAGATCTCGCACTGACAGAGCTCGCGCACGCCGTCGTTGGGAGTGAGCGAGAAGCCCGGCTGGCCACTCTCGAACGCCTCCGCCGCAGCGTCCACGAAATGGTCCACCGCCTCTGGATGAGTCTCGCAGATCGTGTACCCGAGCCTGGTGGGGCCGGGATCATCTCGCTCACCGTCGATGAGGGCGAACAGATGCGGGCGCCCAGCGAAGAGGTCCCTGGCAATGACCCTCCACCAGTTGTGGGCCTTTGAGACGCCGACCCCACCGGCGCTTGACCAGGGCGGCTCCAGCGCCCCGGATGGCGCGCGGCTCAGGAAGGCGGGCTGAACGCGGATGTCGAGGTCTTTCGCTACGGTCAGCTGCGGCGTGGCGGGCAGGGACATGATGGGGCGATGGCGGACGCCGTAGCACTCCGCGCCTAGATGGCGCAGGAACGCCGCCACGGCGTGCTCGGTGGTCTGACCGTCGAGGACCGGGCCGCCGGTGAGGACGATCTTCCCGTCTGCGTGCTTGGCCACCGCGTCTTGCCCGCCAGGGGCGTAGGGGTCGCCAGGCAGTCCGTCGCTGACCTCCGCGGTTAGGTCGCTCGGGCCGACACATATCAGCAGCCCCGGGAGCTCCGCGTCGCCCTCCCGGACCGAAGCGTCGTCGGCGAGCGGCAGCGCGACAGTCGTCATCTGCTCGATGCACCGGCGCAACTCCTCCGCGGCGCGGAGGACGGCCTCGGAGGCGTCCTCGGCCACGACGATGGCCGCTTGGGCTACGCCCTCCGCGACGATCACTGCCGCGTCGGGCTCATCCGCCGGAACCGCTGGACCTGCGGCGGCCGAGGTGGACACCACCATGCCGGCCAGCAGGCCCACGATCCCGAGGCATCTCACGTTCTGGAAGTCTGCGCGCATGGGCTGCTCGCCCATCTGGTCGGGGTCCCACAGACGGAACGGGGCGCTCCGGCAGTAGCTGAACGACCAGCGGCTCAGGGCAGTGCTTCACCAGCCTGCTTCTGCAGACCTGCGCATCTGGTCGTGCGACCCGGAAACCGAACGTGTTCCCGCCGGTAGAAACAGTCTGCGGGCTTCGCTCTCGTCGGCAAGTTGGCTGGCGGGCGTTGCGCCTCGCCGCCCGTCCGACCGGCGCCCTAGTCACGCCTGACCGCAACCAGCCCACACGTGTGGTCAAGAGACCCACACGGGGCTCACCCACGCCATCTCACCGTCGGCCTGCGTTATGCGGAGGTAGTAGAACAGGAATGGCGTCGGCCAGTGCGGCCCAGGCGGAAGCGCCACCAGATCGAATGGGGCGACATCTTCCACCGAAGTCGCCTCATCGCATGACGTGCCCTCATGGGTCAGCAGGACGTCGTTGCTGCGGACCACCTCGATCTTCTCCACCACATCCGTCCCGTGCACGCCGATGCTTAGCCGACGCGCGTCATGCAGCTCTGGCATTTCCTCCAGCCACAGTTCCGCACCCATCAGCGCGCCGTTGACGCTGAAGTCCACGATGATCCGCGCGCCCGTCGTCCCGTAGCACCTCCGGTCGTACAGAGCCTGGAAGATCGCTTCCCGGGTCTTGTCCGTCGCGCGGACGGCCAACAGGCCCGGCGTCCTGGGCGGCGTTCCCCCTCGGAGCGTCAGGTCGCCGGGATGTGAGCTGTGGTCGTCGCCGCCTGCCGTGAACCCGACCCTCCAACCCAGCTCCAACGCCCGCTGGACGAATCCCTCCGGCACCTCCCCCGAGTCCGGCCTGTCCGGATCCTCCCGCCACGGCCGCATCTGTGTGAGTTTGCACGGTACGTGACAACAGATCGCGGTGGTTGTCACGTAGCGCGTGAATCTACACCGTGACATCGGAAATGCGAATCCACAACCACAGCTGTTCGTTTGCACGGTAGATGTCAACAGCACCGGTTCATTGGTATCTACCGTGCAAATCTACATTCGCGCTGCAGGACGCGTTCGATGATCGCGCCACACGTCTGCCCCTGACAGAGCCCGGTCCCCGCGCGCGTCCTTATCTTCACGCCGCGCAACGAGCGGGCACCATCACGGATTGCGGCCATGACATCCGCCTCAGTCACTTCGCGGCAGCGACACGTGAGCGTGCGATCGGCAACGTCAGTCATCGTCGACCTCGATGGTGATGACCTTGTCTTCCTGCGTGATCTGCCGGACGACGTCCATACCGTCGGTCGCCCAGCCAAACACGGTGTACTCCGCGTTCAGATACGCCGACTCTTTCTCGCTCTTCATGCAGATGTACCACTGGCTGGTGGCGCTGCCCGGCTGGCTCATCCGGCCCGGCGTCATCGAGCCGAGTTTCGCCATGGCGACCGCGCCCGGGCCGTGCTTGTGCTCGTTGACCTCGTCGTCGACGCCGGGTCTCTCCGCTCCCTGGCCTGTCTGGATCACGAATCCCGGCGCCACGCGGTGCCAGACCATGTCGTCGTAGTAGCCCTCTTCGACCAGCCTCAAGAAACTCGCGACGGTCTTCGGCGCAGCGTCCGGGTAGAGTTCGATCTTGATGTCGCCTTTTGTCGTCTTGACCAGCAAGTTGGTGGCCTCCTCGGCTTCTTCCGGGTTCTCGGCGGGCTCGGGCTCGTCGGCTTCCGGCGCAACGTCCGCCACGGGAGCCGGCTCGTCCACGGGATCGGGCGCGGGCTCTGCGGCGCGCTTCGGCGCAGGCGCGGCGACCTTGGTTGTGGTGCCTGGTACTGACCGGCATCCGATGGCGATCAGAGCAGTTGTCAACAGCAGAAGGGCAGTGGCGGATAGAGCACGAAGTGTCATTATCGACGGACTCCTTCGGTGGCTGGCGGCAGCGCTCTTGTGCATGAGGGCTGTTCGCTCCGGCGGGGGGCGCGCCCTCCCGCGGACGGTATGGTCTGGGCCCGGGAACGCCGGCAATGGAAAGGGCGTTGTCCGTTATTGACCCCTCGACCTCGGTATTGAACGCCTCCGCCGCTGACAGGCGCAGCGGGCGTCTAGCGGAATGTGACCCTAACAGATCAAGGTGCCGAGAGCAGACATGAGCATCACTACAAAGCGGATCCTCGTCCTATTCTCCGTAAACGTTCTCATGGCCGTGCATCTTCTGGCCTTCTACCACTTCAGGGCATATGGCCTGGGCACGATATCCCCCCAGGGCGGACTCGACATCCTCGTTGACGGGATCATCACCGGGTCGGCCATCTTCACCGGAGTTCTGGTGATTCTGACCATCGCCTTCGGCCGGCTGGCCTGCGGGTGGCTGTGTCACTGGGCCGGATTCATGGAATGCTCCCACGTGCTGCTCAAGAAGGCAGGCATCGAGGCCAAGCCACTGCATTCCCGGGCCGGCATCCTGCGCTACGCGTTTCTGGCCATGCTCATCGCCACACCCGTGACCTCTTACTTCGGGAAGGGGATGCCCGAGATCGGCGACGTTCAGCTTGGGGCAGTGGAGGTCTTCACCCCGGACTTGCCAACTGGGGTCGTGCTGGTGGCAACAGTAGTCGTCAGCGCGGTAGTGATTACGGGCCTGTTCGGGTCGCGCGCCTTCTGCCGTTACATCTGCCCTTGGTCGCTGATCCTGCGATTCTTCGACCGCATCAGCCCAACGCGAATCCGCCAGAAGAAGAAGTGTGAAGCCTGCCGCACGTGCACCAACGAGTGCCCGATGGGCATAGACGTCCAGAAGGAGATCGAGGCTCACGGACAGGTACGCAGCACCGAGTGCGTTCGGTGTCTCACTTGCACCTCGGGCTGCCCAAGCGGGGTGCTCTCGTACAGTGCCAAGGCCGGGCCGTTCCAGCCCGGGGGGTCGTTCAGGACGCGGCTGAGCGACTTCGGCTGGGCGACGGATCTGTTGTTCATCGTACCGGCCGCGATACTAGCGCCCGTCGCCATTTTCAAACTCGACAGCTTCCAGGGATGGCTGGGAGCAGCGTGGGGCATCTCGATAGGCTACTGTGCGCTGAAGGTGTTCACCGCCCGGGAGAAGAGGGACCGCGGGATCGCCGCGGGGGGAGGACTTCTTCTCGCCGCCGGCGTGGCCTGGGCTGTGTTCACTCCCACGCAAGTGGCAGCATACAACACAGGCAAATACGCCGCGCGGTCCGGGGAGTTCGCCGAGGCGGAGCAGCTCTTCCGCGGGGCGTTGGCCATGGATCCCAATGGCAGGCTCAGCTACGACATCCTGCAGGAGCTGGCGGCTCTCATGGTGGACGAAGCCAGGTGGGACGAGGCAGAGGCCGTCTACCAAGAACAACTCGCACTGAAGCCCTACTACGAGCCTCAGGTCAAGTATAACATGGGTCAGGCCTATATGAGGCAGGCGCGCTTCGCGGAGGCGGCGGATAGCTACCGCGCAGTGCTGCGGACCAGACCGAAGTTCGCGGATGCGCATTTCAACCTGGCCTACTGCCTCCGGGACCTGGGCCAGGAACAGGAGGCCACGGCAGAACTCGCAGAGGCCATACGGCTGAAGCCGTCCCTGGCGTCGATGCTGCAGTTGCCGGACGCTCCGTAGGCTCGGGAACCGTGCCTCGGCGTGGTCTGGCCCCCCTATGGGTTAGTCTCTTCCTGATGTAGAGGGATAGTTGCTGGGTTTGAGGAGAGGTATGCGCTGTGGTGGGCATGCCCACCACAGCGCGCGGACCGGGGTGCCGACAGGGCCAGCCCCCCCAGCCTCCCAAAGGCCCAGGGGGACCGCCCGTCGGCATCCTGACCGTCGGCAAACGGCTGATACAGAGAAGCCCGCCCGTGCCCGGGCAGGGCCGCCATAGGGGCGCCGCTTGCGATGGGATCGGTTCCCAGCGCCATCTCGTCTTCCCTCCATCAGGAGGACTCTCTGATGATCTTCGTCGGCTGCGATTGGTCTCGTCACAAGCACGATCTCTTGGTCATGGACCCAGAAGGCTCGACGCTTCTCAAGCTCACCATTCCACACGCTGCCGAGGCTCTCGATGATGTCGCACAGCAGATCGCAGAACTTGAAGCCGAACCAGCCGAAGTCCGAATCGGTATCGAGCTTCACGATGGCGCTTTGCTCTCCTGGCTACTCGACCAGGGCTACAGCGTCTACGGCATCAACCCCAAGAGCGCAGAGCGTGCCCGTGACCGCTATCGCCCCTCCGGCGGCAAGGATGACCGGAGCGATGCCTTCATCCTGGCCGACACCGTGCGGACCGATCGCGGCTACTTGCGCCCCATCCGGCCTGACAGTGATGTCTCCCAGGAACTCCGTGCCTGGGTGCGCTTCCGAGCCCGACAGGTACGGGACCGCACGGCCGCCAGTCAGAGGCTGAGAGCCCTCCTGGCCGAATGGTGTCCGGCTCTGTCAGCGCTCTGTGATGACCTCAAGCGCCAATGGCAGCGCGACCTGCTCCGGACCTTCCCACTTCACGCTGACTTGTCTGGTGCCTACGGCAACCGGCTCCGGGCCTTTGCCCGCAAACACCGCTTGCGTCCCGCCACCTATGATCGGCTACTGGCGACCCGATCGCAGAAGCCAATGCCGATCCCTGCCAGTCGTATCGGCGCGCTGCGGGCCGAGATCCTGGCGCTGATTGAGCGGATCGATCGGCTTACCCAATCGGTCAACGAGATCGAAGCTGAACTCCAACGCCTCGTCGCCGATCATCCCGATGCGGGCATCTTCCAGTCGCTCCCGGCCCACGGCACCGCAACCACAGCCACGCTCCTGTCCGCCTTCGGCGAAGACCGCGACGGTGCCCCTTCGTGGCGTGAGCTGGCCGCCCGATGGGGCGTAGCACCCGTGACCGTGCAGTCCGGGCGCTCTCGACACGTCAAACGCAGACGCGCCTGCGATCATGTCATCAACCAGGCGCTGCTCTTCTTCGCCTTCCGCACCGCCTTCATGACTGGATGCTGGGCCGCTGACTTCTACCAGGCCAAGCGAAGCAAAGGAGTCGAACACTACACCGCTCTGCGCTGCCTCGCCCAACGATGGGTCAAGATCATCTACCGGCTCTGGGCTGATCGCATCCCCTACGACGAGAGAACCCACCAAGCCAACCGCCAACGCCACAGAGACATCGCAGCGTGACACCTAACTACACATGGCCATTGACATACAGAGTCCCCCCGCTCTCTCGTCCGGCGGATGTCTCCGTCGCTCGCCCCATCGCCCGTCCCGCCCCCCACCTTCCTGGCCATGCATAATAATCGTGAAGATAATCGGGAGCCAAGGAGGAGGACGCCGGAAGACGGAGAATGGCGACCCGTCGTGCAGCCTATTGTGCTGTCAATCTATATAGAAGGAGTGTCGCTTGATGACCCGCAGAGGCTTTACCCTGATTGAATTGCTTGTTGTCATAGCAATCATCGCTATACTCGCCGCAATCCTGTTCCCTGTCTTCGCCAGAGCCCGTGAGAAGGCCCGCCAGACGAGCTGCCTATCGAACGTAAAGCAGATCGGACTGGGTATCAAGATGTATGCGGGCGACTATGATGAGAAGTTTTACGTCCACTGCCCGCAGGACTCGGGCCGTAACGGCTCCAACTGCCAACTCATCGGCATCATGCCGTATGTCAAGAACGACCAGATCTACGCCTGCCCGAGTTTCGGTCGCACGAACCGCATGGGCGGACGGTTGCACGACGATGGCGTAACGACTCTCCCGTCAGTTCCCCGTAGCTACGGTTTCAACATGGGACTGGACTGGAAGAGCCTGGCCCAGGTTCAGTATCCGGCCGAGTGCATCATGATGACCGACAGCACCAACGTCGCCATGCGCATCGACTGCTGCGCCACAGGATACCTGGCGCCCGTGCCGAGAGGCTCCTGCTGCCAGAGGAGAGCCGTCTATGGCCGCGTGGCGCCGCGCCATAACGAGGGCGCGAATCACTGCTTCGTCGACGGCCACGCGAAGTGGAACAAGGTCACCGAATCGATGCATGGCAACTCGGCGTCGACCCGCTACTGGCGGCCGACTGGCTAGGCAACGCTGCCAACCGTTACGTAACAGGCACAACAGGCCGTTCAGCGTTACGCGCAGCATTGCAGGAGGCCGATTACCGTGAAGAAGCAACTCAGCCCAGCCGTAATCGTGATCGCGATCATCGTCGTGCTGGTGGTCCTGTTTGCTGTCTACAAGATGACGGTCGGCAAGAGCACCGGCGGCAAAGCTCCAGAGCTTCCCGAGGGCGAGCGCCCCGGCATGGGTCCTGAGCAGCCGGGCGGCCAGCAGGACTCGGCCGGTGGTGGTGGAAAGGGTGGCGGCGCCGGCGCAATGCCACCGGGCCAGCAACCATCAAGCGATCCGTCGTCCGGAAACTAGCAGTATCTGGCTGATAGACACGGATGCGTAACGTCAGGGCGCAGCTCTCGAGGAGCTGCGCCCTGTGCGATT
>PVBE010713140.1_pt1 | contig 15198 bp, 15 predicted proteins | sample 1631181 | NCBI WGS metagenome assembly PVBE01 (sample SAMN08397723, study PRJNA350692) | Marine metagenome, whole genome shotgun sequencing project. | isolation source: water | place: Pacific Ocean | collected 2012-04 | reverse complement strand
GGTGCTGGCCCCTCTGTTCGTCCACAATGGAGAACCCCACCTTCTGTTCACCAAACGCTCCTACGAGGTAGAGCACTACAAGGGGCATATTTCCTTCCCCGGAGGCGCCTACCACCCGGCGGAGGACGGCAGCCTGCTGCTCACCGCCCTGCGGGAGACCGAAGAGGAGATTGGGCTCAAGCCAAAGCATGTGGAGGTGGTGGGGGAACTGGACTCCCTTATCAGCATGAGCGGCGGTTTCTTCATCGCTCCTTTCGTGGGGGTCTTCCCCCACCCCTATCCGTTCCAGCCAAGCCCCGTAGAGGTGGCCGAACTGATAGAGGTGCCCCTGTCCCACCTCATGGACCAGCGGTTTAGCTGGGAGGAACGGCGGCCCGATGGCCGCATGGGCTGGTTCTTCAACTATTACGGTCAGGTGGTATGGGGCAGCACGGCCGTAATCGTGCGCCAGTTGCTGGACATCATACAAGAGGAGGGGTTACTTGAGTGATAAGAAGCAACTCTTAGCCCTGGAGGGGGTATTTCACACGCCCGATGACCCCTCCCAGCCACCCCACCTGGTGGGCAGCCGTTGCCGAGCCTGCGGCTATACCGCCTTCCCCAAGAGAGCGATCTGCCCTTCATGCCTGGGGCGGGACACCATGGAGGAGACCGCCCTGAGTCGGCGTGGTTTGATTGAGACCTTCACCGTCTCTCATGTAGCCCCACCCGGCTTCAAGGCTCCCTACCTCCAGGCCTATATACGGCTTCCGGAGGGACCCCGGATCTTCTCAGTATTGGACGCCCAGGAAGGGGAGGTGGACATGGGCAGCGAGGTGGAGCTGATTATCGATAAGCTGGCTGAGGACGAGCAGGGCAACGACCTCATCGGCTACAAGTTCCGCCCAGTACCCGGGGTCTGAGGGCCCAGAGACCGAGTTTCTATATCCCCCGGACCTACCTGCCGGGCCAGGGCTCAAGAGTGGCGCCATCATGACACGCTGAGGGAAACAGCGGGTCAAATTGCCTCCAGGGCGTAGCGGGCGCCGTCTATGGTCAGATTTATGTCCTCTTTGGAGTGGGCTAGGGATACGAACAGGGCCTCGTACTGGGACGGCGGCAGGTAGACCCCACGCTCCAGCATGCCCCGGAAGAACTTTTGGAAGCTCTCCGCGTCGCAGGCCGCCGCCTGGTCGTAGTCGCTCACGGGACTAGCGGTGAAGAACACGGTAAGCAGAGAGCCCAGCCGGGATATGAAGTGGGGTACGAGGGTCTCATGGGCCGCCTGCTCCAACCCCAAAGACAGCATATCTGAGTTCTCCTCCAGGGTCTCGTATACGCCGGGTACGGCGAGCAGCTTCAGGGTAGCGATACCGGCGGCCATAGCCAGAGGGTTGCCGGAGAGGGTGCCCGCCTGGTAGACCGGTCCCGAGGGGGCCATCATCTCCATGATCTCCCTCCTTCCCCCGTAGGCGCCCACAGGTAGCCCACCGCCGATTATTTTGCCCAGGCAAGTGATGTCTGGATCTATCCCATACAGGCCCTGGGCGCCGGAGTAGCCCACCCGGAAGCCGGTGATGACCTCATCAAACACCAGCAATGAGCCGTGCTGCCGGGTGATATTTCGCAGCCCCTCTAGGAAGCCGGGCAGGGGGTGCACCACGCCCATGTTGGCCGCCACAGGCTCTACGATAAGCGCCGCAATCTCCTCACCCCGCTGCCGGAAAAGCTTCTCCACCTCATCCAAGTGGTTGTAGTTGGCAATCAGGGTCTCGCCGGTGAAAGAGGAAGGGACGCCCGGGGAGGAAGGTATTCCCAAGGTGGCCAGGCCGGAGCCGCCTTTGACCAGCAGGCCATCGGAGTGGCCGTGGTAGCAGCCGGCGAACTTGACGACACTGGCCCGCCCGGTGAAGGCGCGGGCCAGTCGCAGGGCGGACATGACGGCCTCGGTGCCGGAGCTCACGAAGCGCACCATCTTAACCGAGGGTAGGGCGGAGGTGACGAGCCGGGCCAGTTCCGTCTCCCTTGCGGTGGGTGCGCCGAAGCTGGTACCATCCCTGGCGGCCTCGATCACCGCCGCCACCACTTGGGGGTGGGCGTGGCCCAGTATAAGGGGCCCCCAGGACATCATATAGTCCACAAACCGGTTGCCGTCCTCGTCATAGAGATAGCTGCCCTTGCCCGCCTTTATGAACAGCGGCCCACCACCCACGGCGGCGAAAGAGCGCACTGGGCTGTTCACGCCGCCGGGCAGGAACTGCTGTGCCCGGTCAAAGAGTTGCTTTGACCGGGCATTCTTCATCTGGCCTCCAGGCGGGCTACTAGGGCCATCACATGCTCCCGGATGGTATCCCTAATTCCCAGCAGTTTTTCAATAGGTTGACCCAGGGGGTCCTCCACCTCCCACCTCTCGTCCACATCCATAAGGTAGTCAGCATCACATCCAACCGAGATTATACGCCGGGACTTTGCCATGATATCGGATGTAAGGGGCTTGGGGAAGTAGAGGCTGATATCCAGCCCTGCCTCGCGCATCACGGCCACGGCATCCGGGTTGACGCCCCTACCGGGGCGCAATCCTGCGGAGACGGCCCGATATTCGGGTGGGCCTAAATCGTTAAAAAAGGCCTCAGCCATGGGGCTGCGGTGTACATTGCCGATGCACACAAAGAGTATCTGTTTCTTCTGGCCTTGCGTTACCAGGAGCTACCCCCTTTTCTTCGTAGCACCGCACAGGGTTGAAGGGGTTGCGTTGCGGTCACCTTCCTTCTCACCCACCCACCCGAGGATTCTACCTGGGGGGCGAAGCCCCCCAGGGCCACCGGGGCTGCCCCCCCGAGTTTACATACGGGGTGGGTAGGCGGGTAAAGTGTGCCCCGTATTACAGTTCGCTCTGCATAGTAGTCCCACACGCTGTGAACCACCCTACCCTTCCTTCAGCCAGCGGGCCACTTCTCTGGCATGGTAGGTAAGGATGATGTCAGCACCAGCCCGCTTGATGGCGGTCAGGGTCTCCATGATGGCCCGCCTCTCCTCCAGCCAGCCCCTCTGGATTGCCGCCTGGAGCATAGAGTACTCGCCGCTGACATTATAAGCGGCGAGTGGATGAGGAAAGGCGGCCCGCACACGCGAAATGATGTCCAAATAGGGGAGTGCGGGCTTTACCATGAGGATATCCGCCCCTTCGGCAGCATCCAACTCAACCTCTCGCAGGGCCTCGCGGGCGTTGGCGGGGTCCATCTGATAGCTCCGGCGGTCTCCGAAGCCGGGTGCCGAATCTGCGGCCTCCCGAAAGGGCCCATAAAAGGAGGAGGAGTACTTGGCCGCATACGCCATAACGGGGGTGGAGTTCAGCCCGGCACCGTCCAGGTGCTCACGGATGGCCGCCACCTGGCCGTCCATCATGGCCGAGGGGGCCACTACATCGGCCCCGGCTTGGGCCAGGGAGAGAGCCGTGGCCGCCAGCAACTTCAGTGAGCGGTCATTGTCCACCTCGCCGTCCACCACCACCCCGCAGTGGCCGTGGCTAGTATACTCGCACAGGCACACATCAGCCATTACCAGCAGGTCAGGGAATGCCTGCTTTAGGGCAAGGATGGCCTGCTGTGTGACCCCCTCCGAGTCATAGGCTTGGGTACCCATTTCGTCTTTGTGTGACGGGAGGCCGAAGAGGATAAGGGCGGGAATGCCCACTTCCCGGGCGGCGGCGGCCTCCTCCAGCAAGGTATCGGCGGAGAAACGAGAAATACCGGGCATAGAGTCGATGGGCTGGCGTTGGCCCTGGCCGGGCACCACGAAAACGGGGTAAACGAGCTCCTCCACATGGAGCCGAGCCTCCTGCACCATCCGCCGCAGAGGCTGGGTCCGCCTCAAGCGCCGCAGCCTAAGGCCCGGTTCCCGAGCCGTCTTCTGTTCTATCATGCCGTACCTCCGATTGTTCTCACCCGAAACATATAAAGGGTTTTCCGCACGGGGTCACTATTTGCGGAGCCGGGCCAGTGGTATAGCATCCGCGGGATTTCCCGAGGCGCCTGAAACGCGCAAGTTCGCCGAATGGCCCGCCCGTAGCTTGCGAAGCCGACCCAGGAAAAAGGTCAGCACCAGTAGCGGAAATTAGACCCACACCCAGCCGGCCCCGGCGAAAGTTCGCAGAGCGATTACCCCCAAGACGGACACATGAATCCAGAGCAACCATCGCAGAGAAAACCTTCTTGTCCCCTCTCTGAGGTAGCAGAAGGGAAGGTTGGCAAGGAAAACGGTGGGTGCCACAACCCACAAGTTCAATCTAATTCCCCGTTTTCAATATACCGCAACCCATTCGTGGAAGCCCGCCTCTCTCACTTTCCCTCCCATCCTGCCATCTCATATTCTAACAGAGCCGATACCAAGCCGGGGATGGTGTGGGTTTGGGCCACGACTGGGGTGCGTATACCCATCCCGATAGCGGTGGCGGCGGTGACCGGGCCGATGCAGGCCACGGTGGCCCGGTTGATAAGCCCCACATCGCCCCCCACCATACGAGCCAACCCATTCACTGTGGAGGAGCTGGTGAATGTGATTATATCCGCAGATTCAACCAGCTTCCGGGACTGCTCGCTGGGGCCGGCAGGCTGGGTGCGGTAAACGGTCAGCTCCTCCACCACCGCACCCCGCTGCCGGAGGCCATCGGCCAACTCGGGGGGGACATCCTCGGCGCGTGGGAGGAGGAAACGGACGCCAGCGACATCTCGGCCTCCCTTCGTCGAGCCCAAGGCATCGTCAAAGGCGCTCAGGATGCCGCCAGCGGAGAACTTGGAGGGCACCAGATCCGCCCTCAGGCCCCACCCCCACAGGGCCTCAGCTGTTGCATCGCCGAGGGCGCAAATCTTCACCCCACCCAGGGCACGGGCGTCCCGCCCCGACTCAATGAGGAGGGAGAAAAGCGCCTCCACGCCGTTGGCGCTGGTGAAGACAACCCAGCCGAAGTCCCCCAGACGGGTGAGTGCCTCGTCCAGGGAAGATGAGTGGGCCTTCTGTATCTCAATGGTCGGTAGCTCCACCGGCTCGGCGCCCTCTTGTGAGAGCAGCTTGGAGAGGCGGCTTGCCTGGTGCCTGGAACGAGTTACCAGGATGCGTTTGCCGAACAGGAGGCGTCTGTCAAACCAGCGCAGGGAGTCCCTAAGGCCCACCACCTCCCCCACCACCAGCACTGCCGGGGGAGTCATGTTTGCCTCCGCCGCCCGCTGCGCAATATCAGCTAGGGTACCGGTGACCGTCTCCTGCCAAGGGTATGTGCCCCAACGGATGACAGCAGCCGGTGTCGCCGGCGAGCGTCCGTGCTCCACCAGGCCACGGCAGATGGGTGCCAAGTTGGCAAACCCCATCAGGAACACCAGGGTATCCGCCCCCCCAGCTACCCGCGCCCAGTCAACAGTGGACTGCCCTTTATCGAGCGTCTCGTGGCCGGTGATTACAGCGAAAGAAGAGGCCAGGCGGCGGTGGGTGAGGGGGATGCCTGCGTATGCGGGGACGGCCACGGCTGCGGTGACGCCGGGCACCACTTCAAAGGGGACTCCGGATGCGGCCAAGGCCGCTGCTTCCTCCCCACCCCGGCCCAGGACGAAGGGGTCGCCCCCTTTCAGCCGGGCCACCACCTTCCCCTCTTGCCCCAGGGACACCAGGAGAGCGTTTGTCTCCTCTTGGCGAAGGGTATGGTGGCTCTGCTGTTTACCAGCGAAGACAAGCCTAGCATCTTTGCGGGCATTCTCCAGCAGGCTCTCGTCCACCAGGTGGTCGTATACCACCACATCCGCCGCTTCTAGGCAACGCAGTCCCTTGGCCGTGATAAGCTCAGGGTCACCCGGCCCCGCCCCGATAAGGTATACTTTACCCGGATTCATGCCGCTGCTAAACCTCTAGGAATTCGGCGGCCCCCTGCTCCGAGAGCCTCTCCGCCAGATGCCGGCCCACCTGCTCCGGGGAATCAGCGTCACCCTCAACAGTGTCTTTTAGCAACCGGTCGCCCTCCGATGCGGCGACCATACCCCGCAGCGTCAGGCGGCCACCCTGCACTTCGCCCAGGGCGGCGATGGGGCTGTGACACCCACCTCCCAACCACTCCAGAAAGGCCCTCTCCGCAGTTACGGCGTTGCGTGAAGGGGGGTGGTCCAGCGGGGCCAGCAGCCTCCTAGCCTCATCATTATCCGCCCTTATTTCCACGGCCAAGGCGCCCTGGCCCACGGCAGGTATACATGCCTCACAAGGCAGCAACTGGGTTATGCGGCCCTGGTATCCCATGCGGTCCAGCCCCGCGGCGGCCACCACCACCGCCTCCACGGCCCCGAAGTGCACCTTGCGTAGCCGGGTATCCAGATTGCCACGCAACTCTCCTATTTGCAGGTCCGGCCTCAAGGCCCTTATCTGGGCGGCGCGCCGGGGGCTGCCGGTGCCCAATAAGGCGCCCTGCGGCAAGGATTTCAGGTCCAGGCCGCTCCTCGATACCAAGGCATCCCGAGGGTCATCTCGGCGCAGAATGGCCACTATCTCCAGGCCTGGGGGGCACTCCACTGGTAGGTCTTTGCAGCTATGCACAGCAGCCTGTACCTCCCCGGCCAGGAGCGCCTGCTGTATTTCCTTAACAAATACACCTTTACCCCCCATTCTGGAGAGGGTCCGGTGGCGCTGCACATCCCCCTGGGTCTTTATCTTTCTCACCTCAAAGCTAACCCCCGGGTTGTTCTGAGAGATTTGCTGGATAACAAAGTGTGTTTGAATTAGGGCCAGGACACTGCCCCTGCTGCCCAGGATAAAAGTGGTCACAGCCTCAGCCCTCTTCCTTCAGCTTGAATAGCTCCTCTACTGCGGAAATGTACTCCCCGTCATTCGCTTTGAGGCGCACTGTAGGGAAATGGAGGAGCTTGTTTACGATGGCCCGGCTGAGGGCCTCCACCCCTTCCCGCTGCTGTTGGGTAAGAGAGGGCAACTTACGCAAGGCCTCTTCTATTTCCTGGCGGCGCACCTGCTCCGCTCGCCTGCGCAATGAAGTAATGGTCATAACGCCCCGCTGACCGTGCCACCAGTCCTCGGCCCGGCGCACCTCGTCCTCCAGTATGGCCTCGGCCAGAGCGACCTCTTTGCGACGGGCCTCCAGCCCTTTTTGGGAGACGGCCTGAAGATCATCTATGTTGTATAGGTGAACGCCCGGCATTTCGCCCACACCCAGGTCAATATCCCGGGGCACGGCCAGGTCTATGAGGAGGAGGGGACGCCCACGCCTTGCGGCCACGGCCTCGGCCACCGTATGGGACTCCAGCACTAAGCTGGGAGCGCCGGTGGCGCTTATGACAACATCGGTATCGGCCAAGGCCTGGGGTAGGCGCCCAAAGGGCAAGGCCCGGCCCCCAATCCTGTTCGCCAGGCGCTGGGCACGGCCTCGGGTGCGGTTGACCACCACAATGTCCCCTGCTCCGCTTTCCCGTACTATCTTACCGGTCAGCTTGCCTGTCTCCCCGGCGCTGATGATGAGAAAGCCCTTCCTGTCCAGGTCTCCCAGGAGCTTCCGTGCCAGCAGCACGGCCACATGGCTCACAGACACGGAGTGGCGGCTGAGAAGGGTCTCCCTCTTTACACGCCTCCCCACCTCCAGTGCTTGCCGGAAAAGGACGGATAGCGGGCGGCGGGCGGCACCTGCGGCCAAGGACTGTGCCAGCGCCCGCCTCACCTGGCTCTTTATCTGATCCTCCCCCAGAACCATGGAGTCTATGCCACACACCACGCGGAACAAGTGGTGCATGGCATCAGCCTGATGCTTGCAGTAGCAGTAAGGAGCGAAGTGTTCCGGTGCCAGGCCGTTCTGGAAGCAGAGGAAGTCCTCAAGGGACTTCTCAGCCGCGGCGGCATCAGCGGTAGCAGCATATATTTCAGTACGGTTGCAGGTAGATACGATGACGGCCTGTTCTATTCCGTGGGGCAAGGAGCGCAGGGCCGAGCGGATTTTGTCCGAAGAGAAGACAAGTCGCTCCCGCACCGCCAGCGGTGCCGTGGTGTGGCTCAGCCCCAGGGCGATAAAATTCACGAGTCCGCCTTCACAGTGAGGGACTCCTCCAGCCTGCGTTCCGCCTTTTCTATCTCACCACGGCGCAGTAGCTCCAGCAACTCCCCATCCAGCGCCCGGTTCCAGGCGGCGGAGGAAACCACACCGCGACGCCACAAACGACGGCGTACCCGTCCCGCAATCTCCGCCAGTAGGGCATATTCCGGCCCCAGATAGTCCTCCATCTCCTCTCGCACCCGGCGTGACAGGGCCGGGCTAGCCCCGCCGGTGGAGACCGCCAGGGTCAGGTTGCCCCGGCGCACCACAGAGGGCACGATAAAACTACCGGCCTGGGGCTGGTCCACAACATTCAATAGCACCCTGCGGCGGCGGGCCTCTGCGGTCACCATTTTGTTGGTATTAGGGTCGTCGGTGGCGGCTATGGCCAAGAATGACCCCCTGAGGTCGCCGGCGGCAAAGGGACGGAGTATAGCTTCAATCGTGCCCGTGCGCGCCATCTCGGAGAGTTGCGGCGTAAGTGAGGGCGCAATAATCTTCACCCGGCCCCCGGCCTCGGACAGGGCCTCCACTTTGCGCTGGGCCACCTCCCCACCACCCACCACCACGCAGCGCCGTCCCTTTACCCGCAGAAAAACAGGATAGTATCCAAGCATGGCCCTACTCAAAATACTTCACACGGGTCTTCTTCAGCTCCCGGGTGCTGAACAGCATTGTATATTCATTCACTCCCACCCGGTCTGAAAGCTCGGTTATTATCTCGGCGCATTCCTCGCGGCTGGGAGCATGGAGCATGGTGAACAGGTTATAAGGCCAGTCCGGGTAGGTGGGACGCTGGTAGCAGTGATTCACCCTGGGGGATTTCGCCAACTCCCGACCCACCCCCTCCACCCGTTTAGCGGGCACCACCCAGCATCCCATGCCGTTGGCGGTCAGGCCTGCCTTGATATGATGTATCTGGGCGGAGTATCGCCTCATGATACCCCGATCCAGAAATCCCCGCCCAATGTCAATAAGCTCGGTCTCCTCAAGCCCCATTTCCTCGGCCTGAGACGGGAAGGGGCGAGCTACAAAAGACAGATCCCTCTGCAAGGCCCGTACTGCCAACCGCTCGCGAGGGGTAAGCTCAATTGAAGCAGCAGAAGGCCGTTGACGCTCTGGGGGGGCAGGAGACCCATCATCCACCAGCCAGTGCATGGCCTGGAGTTTGAACATACGCACGGTGGGCAGGAAGAGCACCGCCTGTGCCCTCGCGCGTTGCCCCAACTCCTCTATCACCGCCCGCATGTCCTGTGAGGTGGGCAGGGCGATGGTGAACCACATATTGTATTTGTGCTCGCGGATATAGTTATGGCTGACCCCCTGGTGGGCGTTGATGAGTGCAGCAGCGCTGTCCAGCCAGGAATCGGACACCCGCAGCGCTACCAAGGAGCCGCTGTAGCCCAGCGCTCGGCCCTCAAAAAGGGCATTGATGTGACGGATGAGGCCCTCTGCATGGAGCCGCTTTACCCGCTCCAGGCACTCCGCCTCGGTCAGTCCAAACCCTTCCCCCAGCCCTTGGAATGGCCTGGTGGACAAGGGAAAGGCCTCCTGCAATCCGTTTAAGAGCCGTCTATCAAGGGCGTCCACCCTCGGCCTCCGGTTGGTAGATGCAGCAAGGCTCCGCCTGTAGATAGTCTCCAGTGACTGCGTAGGCACGGGAACGGGAACCGCCGCATACCATTTTATACTCACACCGGCCGCACTTGCCCTTGAGCCTGGCGGTGTCACGAAGCTCCTGAAAGATGGGGGTATCCCGGTAGATTCGGGACAGAGGGTTCTGGCGCACATTGCCCGCCACCAGGGGCAGGAAGCCGCTGGGATAGACCTCTCCGGTGTGGGAGACGAAGCAGCAGCCACTACCATCGTTGACACCCCTGGCCCGGCCTATGCCGTCCCCCGAGGTGAAACCGGGTGCGGCGGCCCCCGCTCCACCACTCTCCTGTATGGCGACCCTCCGGTAGTGCTGGCCTGCGGTGGTCTTGATATCAAAGGGGGCGGTGTAGGAGTAATGGTAGAGCCAGCGGAAGACCTCCTCGTGCTGCCGGGGGGTAATCATGTCGTCCCTAGTGCCCCGCCCGGTGGGCACCATAAAAAAGATGTCCCACATAGCGGGGCGCAATCCTTCCACCACAGACGCCATCTCCTCCATCATTTCAACATTATAGCGGCTGACGGTGGTGTTGACCTGGACGGAGTAGCCCCGCCCGGTGATGACCTCCAGGATTTCCATGGTGCGCTTGAACGAGCCGGGCATACCCCGAAAGCTGTCCTGCACCCCAGCGGTGGCCCCATCCAGGCTTACCGAAAAGCGGGAGACTCCGGCCTGCCATGTGTCCTCTACGGCTTCGGGCGTAACCAGGTGGGTGGCGCTGGGGGCCAGCGACACCCGGCGCACCCGACCCGCAGCATAGCTGATGAGCTTTAAGATGTCCGGTCGCATCATGGGGTCCCCCCCGGTGAACACCAGCAGGGGAGCCTTGGTATCCGCCACTTGGTCGATTAGATGGAGGCCTTCCTCCGTGCTCAACTCTTGGGGGTGGCGCCAAGGCTGTGCCTTCGCCCGGCAATGGCGACAAGCAAACGCGCACGCCCGTGTGACCTCCCAGAACACAATAAACGGGGTGAAATTGAAGTCCAGGGAGGTAAGCGGTAAAGCTACCCCTTTCGTCTCAGGCGATGCCGATTTCCTCATCAGTCAAATAGCAGGCGGGGTCGGCGGCCCACACGTCGCCGTGCACGGCCTCGGCCCGCACCCGGAAGTTGCCGCCACAAACGGCAAAGTGGCGACATCCGGCGCAGCGCCCTCCTATCCTCCCCCTCCGGTCTCTCAGTCCGGCCAACAGGGGGTCTGAGGTATCCTCCCATATTTGTGAAAAAGGCCGCTCCCGTATGTTGCCCAATTCGTAGTGGCCCCAGAATTGGTCCGGGTGGACTTTGCCCAGAGCATCTATGGCTGAGATGCCCAGTCCCGAGCTGTTGCCGCCATTACGCTCCAGGAGGCTGTATACCTCCCGGGCGCGCTCGGGATCCTGGCGTCCCATCTTCAAGTAGAGATACACGCCGTCCGCATGGTTGTCCACCGTGAGAATGTCCTTATCTGAACCCCGGCAGTGTATGTCCGCCGTCCGGTCAAGGATAAGGTCCATGATAGTCCGGCGCTCCTCGTGGGTCAGATCACACGACACCAGGTGGCTGCCCCGGCCGGCATATACCAAGTGGTAGAAGCACAGCCGGTCGACTGCTTCCTCCTCAAGGAGGCGAAAGATGTCAGCCACATATGAGTTATTAAAGCGGGTGATGGTGAACCGTATGCCGGTGCGTAGACCCGCCCTGCGCGCATTGGCCAGCCCGGTTAGGGCCTCCTGAAAAGCGCCTCTCCTCCCCCGGAAGTGGTCATGGGTCTCTCCCACACCGTCGAGGCTAACGCCTACGTACGCCACCCCGGCCCGCTTCATGTCCCGCGCCATTTCCGGAGTGATGAGTGTGCCGTTGGTGGAGATGACGGCTCGCAGACCCCTTGCAGTAGCCAGGGTGAGAAGCTCAACCAGGTCCTCCCTCATTGTTGGCTCTCCCCCTGAGAAAAGGAGCACGGGAGCGCCATACCGGGCCAAGTCCTCAATCAAGGCCCGGCCCTCGGCGGTGGTCAACTCCCCCGGGTAGTGGCCGTCCCCTGCACTGGCATAGCAATGTATGCAACGCAGGTTGCAACGCTGGGTGGTGTTCCACACCACTACCGGACGGCGGTGGCTCGACTCAGAGTAGCGCAACCGGTCACCGGAGGCGTTTTTGCCGCAGAGAAGCTTGCTTATGTCAAGCATCACGGACTGGTCCCCTTAATACCACGGCCTCTTGGCCGGCCAGTGGGTGTTTGTTACCATTATACAACTATACAACAATAGGGCCTAAGCCGAAACCACCTACGCCAGCTATCCGCCGCTCAGGTAGAGCCACTGCGGATGGTGAGACGGTAGGCCCCGTCCTTCTGCTCCTGCACTTGGAGTATGCGGTGTCCCTCCCCTTTGGCGCTGCGCGGCACATTCCGCATCGGCTCCCCGTCATCCAGGATGACATCCAGGGTATCGCCCTCCGGCAGCTCCTCCAAGGCTAGTTTGGTCCGCACCCAGTTCATGGGGCACAGCACTCCCCTGAGGTCCAACAAGTTTGTTTCAGATATTTCGCTACTCATAGAAGTTACCCCCGCTCCAGTAGCGGCGCCGTGCCGCAGATGTCTCTACCGCCTCCATACCCAGCGGTCTGACAACCGCCTCCATGTATTTGCCAAGCCCATGGCGTACGATGGAGGCCCCAATACGCTCCCGGCCCTCGCCGTTTTCCCGGTACCAGTCCACGGTCTTCTCCACCAGGGAGCAGACCTGCTCTTCGGAGAGGAACTGGGCCACCTCGTAGGCAAACAGGGGGTGTTTGCCGTGCTTACCCCCCACCCGGGCCAGCCAACCGCTCCGCTTGGCCAGCATGGCATCCACGGGACACACCTTGACGCAGTCGCCGCAGAAATTGCACCGGACAAGGTCACGGCGGGGCAGCTCCCCCTCCATGACCAAGGCGTTTTCTTCACACCCTTTGACGCACAGTCCGCAGCCGTTACACAGAGCCTCATCCAGCTCCGGCTCCAACATGCCCTGAAAGCCCAGGTCCATCTCCCGGGTGCGGAAGCAGTCTATGGGGCACCCGGAGAAGGAAATCTTGAACTTATGGTGGCCGGTCTCGGTGCCGAAGAAGCGCCGGTCCACCTCGGCACACAGCGCCTGGGTATCTGTGAGGCCGTTGGGATTATAGCTACATCCGGCGCATGCAGTGGGCACCCGAATCCGGGGGCCGCAGGAGGCCACTGACCATTTCACAGCCGCCAGCTCCTTGCCGACATCGTCAAAGTGCTTGTAGTCCACATACGGTATTTCCACCGACTGGCGCACCGAAAGATGTATCTGGCCCTGGCCGTATTTCTCTGCTATGCGGGCCGCCGTTTGCAACTGCTCGGGGCGCAGCATGCCACCGGGGCAGCGCAGCCGTACCGTGAACAGGTCTTTCTGGGTCTGCTTGACAAAGCCGCCGCTTTTGAGCTGGTTAAAGTCCAGCTTCAGCTTGCGGGCCTCATGTTTAAGGTCGGCCTTCAGGGCCTCCATCCTGGGTGCGTCATTCGACATTCCTATCTCCTATCACCAAAGTCTGAGGCTCAATGCTATCAACATCATAGCCAGCCCGGGGCGCAACGCCCGGTCCGGTATCTTCACGTTTAACCTGCTCCCCAGGAGCACCCCGGGAATGGAGCCGACCAGAAGGTTGGCTACCAGCGGAAAGTCCACGTTGCCACTAAGGAAATGGCCCAGGCCGGATACCGCCACTATCATAGCGGCGAAGAAGATGTCCACACCCACCGCCTGGCTGGCCCTGAGGGAGTAGACCAGCAGCAACAGGGGAAGCAGGATGGAGCCGCTACCCACCGATGTAAGGGAGACGGTAAAGCCCACCACTGCCCCCATGATTACGGTGAAGACCCTCATACGCCGGGTGTAGGGGCACAGGGCCTGAACATCCGAGTGCCGCCGGGGTTGGTGAAACAGACGGAAGATGACAATCCCCCCCGCCATCAGCAGCGCCACCGCCACCATGCGTCCCAGCAACTGGTCGGCTCCGGGGCCATCTTGAATGTGGATGAGGCGGGTGAGCGCTATGCCAGCCACCGAGGCCGGCACACCACCTATCGCCAGCCAGCGTACCAGGCAACCGTTGACCGTTCCCTGCCAGCTGTGCTGAAACGCACCGAACCCCTTGGTAACGGCCTGGTACACTAGGTCAGAGCCGACAGCCACAATGGGGCGCACATCAAAGAACAGGATTAGCACCGGGGTGAGCAGGGCGGCACCGCCCATGCCGGTGAGGCCCACCAGGGCACCTACGACAAAACCGAGGACAACTATACCGGGGTCCATATGCTACCGGCCTCCTACACGGGCACAGTCCCGAGGGTCACCGGCCACCTCACGCCGACGGACACCGGGACGGGACACCGTCTCGCGGTTAGGCCCGGCCTCTAGGGCCTCTGTTTTCAGTCCTTCAGTAGCCAAAAACACCTCTATATCAGCGAAATTTTATACCAACTCCGCACTGGTCTTGAGAGGACGGGTATGAATACCGCACTCACCCCCGCATTTGCTGGTCCCCACCCAGCGCCCCTCCCGCTCGTTGAGGCCGCCGGCAATGCGGGTGCAGGGGGCACACCCCAGGGAGCGGTACCCCTGGAGATACAGGGGGTTCACAGGCACCCCGTGGAGGGCCAGGTACTGCCAGACCTCACGCTCGTGCCAGAGCAGGATGGGATTGAGCTTAATCAGCCCCCTGTCCCGCTCCTCGACCTCGCGGAAGTCCGTGCGGGTCCTCCCCTCGGTGCAGCGCAACCCCGTCACCCAGCAGTCCACCTTCATCTCCTCTATGGCCCTTCTGGTCGGCTCCACTTTGAGGATATCGCAGCAGCGGTCGGGGTCGGTCAAATATAGCTCCTCGGGGATGGGTTCATCGTTCCTGAAGACCTTTAGCTCCGGGTAGCGGGTCACCTCTTGGCCCATGAACTCTACCGTCTCGGCGGGCTTGAAACGGGTGGTGACGATAAACCCCCGGATATCGGGGTTGACCTGTTTGGCCAGGTGCCAGACGGCCACTGAGTCCTTGCCCAGGCTATTGGCGACCACTAAGCCATCGCCGAACTCCCGGTAGGCCTCCCGAATAAGACCTAAGGAACGGTCAACTTTCTCGGCTAAGTTGAGGCTATCCACAAGCCCCCGCAGGCTCTCCGAAGTTATCTCTTGCTGCATCTGTTCCTCCTTCACTTATTTATGGCCTACTTGCTTCCCGTGCCGGAAGAGTTTGCTGACTTTGTTGATTAATAGACTAAACTAATCAACAATTATAGGTACATGCCGCTGGGATGTCAATTCCTATCCAGGGCCCGGGCCAAGGTCACCACGGCCCCCACCCCGGGGGTTCACCGGGCCACCCCGGCAGGCAGCTTCGGAGACTTCCCGTGAGATCAGCCGGACGGCAGCGCCCTGTGGCAAGGCTTATCCTATCCCATCATCGCATTACTATCGGGGGGTCTGGGGGGCGAAGCCCCTCAATAAATAATCCGCGGG